>Ga0206118_100029_pt1 | contig 355360 bp, 364 predicted proteins | sample 3A20Ametagenome_FD_177999 | JGI IMG/M metagenome (GOLD analysis project Ga0206118, IMG submission 177999) | Enriched microbial communities from leaf-cutter ant dump, University of Wisconsin, Madison, United States - 3A20A | ecosystem: Environmental > Terrestrial > Nest > Insects nest > Nest...
CGTTACGACGTAATGCTAAATGGCCGACGCGGGCCAGGCTAGCGGACAATAGAGCGATGGCATAACGTTATTTTCCCATTTGCCCTCCGATATCGCCCTGAACCCATGAAATAACGTTACGCCATAACGCTAACCCTCCTTCAACCGCCAACGTCCGAAACCCATAACGTTATCCCATCGTCCTATGCGATTCCATGTCGTTCGATTGCGAGCTTTTGCTCCTACATCCTCGCGGGTTTAGGTTAACCTGATAACATTGGCGCACGCGTTCCCCTCGCTCATTCGCCCGTTTTCGGATATGATAAACGTATAAGAAAAACGTTCTCTGGACGGGGAGGAATGGCCGATGGGCATGAACGCGTTGGAATGGCGATGCAAGGACGAGACGCTTATGCACGCTTGCGAGTGGAGCCCGGATTCCTTCGGCGGCAGCCCCCGGGCGGTCGTCGGGCTCGTCCACGGCATGGGCGAGCATATGGGGCGTTACGCCCACTTGGCGGAAATGCTGAACGCCGAAGGCTACGCCGTGCTGGGGTTCGATCAGCGGGGGCACGGCAAAACTGCGGGCAAGCGCGGCCATGTGCCGGCGTACGAATCGCTGCTCGAAGGCGTGGATCTGCTGCTCGACGAGGCGCAGCGGAAATATCCCGGACTGCCCGTGTTTCTGTACGGTCACAGCATGGGCGGCAACGTCACGCTGAATTACTTGCTGCGGCGGCAGCCCGCCATTCGCGGGGCGGTCGTGACGGGACCTTGGTTGAAGCTGGCGTTTAAGCCGCCTTCGTTGCAATCGATCGTGGGCAAAGTCGTTGAGCGGGTATACCCGGCCTATACGAACAACCGGCCAATGGTCGCGGAGCATCTGACGTCCGACCCTGCGATGATCGAGCGGTACGTGAACGATCCGCTCGGGCACGGGCAGATTACGGCGCGCTTCTTCTTCGGCGTGCAGAGAGCCGGGCTGTGGGCGCTTAGCCATGCGTATATGCTGCAGATTCCGCTGCTGCTGATGCACGGCGGCGACGACAAGGTGACGTCGCTCCACGCGAGCAAGGAGTTCGCGAGCAAAGCGGGCCGACGCGTCGATTGGCGGGAATGGCCGGAATTCAAGCACGAGCTGCACAACGAGTCGCGGCGGGAGGAAGTGTTCTCCGTCATTCGCGATTGGCTCACGACCCAGTTAAACAGATGAATGCGAAGAGGCTGCTTCGGGATCTATGCGATCACGGGCAGCCTCTTGGTTTTGGGACGAAATTTTATTGCTGATAATATTGACGAAGAAGCGGAATGAGTCCGAGCGGATTTCTCCGCAAATCCTTGGCGCTGAAGAAGATGTCTCCCTGCACCTCGAGGACGTTCTTGTTATAGTTCAACTGGTTGATGATTTCCTGGGCGCTGCTCCAGCCGGCTTCCTTCGTGCCGAGCTTGTAAGGCGCGTGGCCGATGAGCAGCTCGACGTTTGTCCCCCGCACCTCGTTCGCCCACCAGTCGACCAGCTTGTCGTAGCGGGCGACCTCGAACGACAGGCTCCAATAAATTTGCGGAGCGACGTAGTCGATCCAGCCTTGCCTGATCCAAGTGCGAACGTCCGCGTACATGCTGTCGTACGTCGTAACGCCGGCCCGCGTATCCGATCCGGTCGGGTCGTCGGCGATGTTGCGCCACACGCCGAACGGGCTGATGCCGTACTGCAGCTGAGGCTTCGCCCGGTGAATCGATTCGCCGAGTTCCTTGACGAACCGGTTGATATTGTCCCGTCGCCAATCGGCTTTGTTTCCTAGCTTGCCCGGATTGTAAGCCGCATACGCGGCGTCGTCCGGGAACGTGCCGCCGGACGGATAGAAATAGTCGTCCAGATGGACGCCGTCGATGTCGTAACCCCGGACGACTTCCATAATCGCATCGATAATGTGCTGCCGCGCTTCAGGAATGCCCGGATTGATATAATGCTTGCCTCCGGACAAGACGATCCACTCCGGATGGGCGATCGCGACATGATTCGCCGCCAAACTGTCCATCTTCCCGTCGACCGTCGCGCGGAACGGGTTAAACCAGGCGTGGAACTCCATTCCCCGCTTGTGCGTCTCCTCGATCATGAACGCCAGCGGATCGTAGCCCGGATCGACTCCCTGCTTGCCGGTCAAATAGCGCGACCACGGAACGAGCGCGGAAGGATAGATGCTGTCGGCGGACGGACGCACCTGAACGAACGCGGCGTTCAGCCCCATTCCCTGCAATTCGTCCAGCAGCTGCACGTATTCCTGCTTCTGCTTCTCGGCTTGCCCGTACGACTTGTCGGACGGCCAGTCCAGATTGTACACGGTGGATACCCATGCGCCCTTCAGCGATTCGCGTTCCGACGATCCGTCGCGCGTCTGAAGCAAGATCGTGCGCGAAGCCTGCTGCCAAGTCACGAGCAGTTGAAGCTGCGTTCCGACGAAGCGAAGCGGCACCATGACGCGACCGTTCACGACCTGAACGGTCGTCTCCAGCTCGGTGCGCTGTCCGTTGACGAGCGCGAATTTCTGCCCCATCGTCATCTCGAGCACTTGGCCTTCATGACGGATAGTTGCCGTCTTCGACGCTTGCGACCAGCCGACGTTCGCTCCCAGACTCTTGCTGATGACGCTCAGCGGCACCATCGTCACGTTCGCCTTCGGAATGATGAACGGCGGAACGTCCGTCACGATCTTCTTCCCGTCGAGATAGATGCCGATCTGCGGCTGGGAAGCCGCACGGGCGTCCGACTGGCCGAAGAGCGGCGCCAACAGCGCGACGATCAGCGCGGCGCACAGCAGCTTCGTTCCTCGATTCCTCCACATGCTCATTGCTGCAAAGCCTCCGAATCTCTTATTCTCTTGTCCCGCCGCCAAGCGGGTACAATCATTAGACGACCGAATCTCCCGGGAGTTGCAGTCAATCGAAGAGATAAAGGCAAAAAAGTATAATTGACCGCGGGCGATTTGGAAAAGCGATGACCGATTCTTTAGAACATCACCCTCCGTTTGAGCGCTATTCCGGTGACGATAACCGATTCTTTAGAACATCACCATTCGTTCGCCTTGCAAAATCTTCTCCATCGAGCGTTTCAATTGTACAAAAAAGAAACCGACCCTCAGCCGTTGCGGCCGACTCGGATCGGTCTCTTGCCCAAGCGTTCGCGAATGCGATCGCTTATGGGAGAAACTGCTGTGTGATTTTGACGACAACTCCGTTCACGATCGACAGATGGTACGGATAATCCCGCAAATTCATGGCCGAGTCGTCCTCCAGCAGCGCCAGGAACTTGTCGAGAGAAATCTGCTCGTTCCATACGGTGTCCGCTTCGGCGATGTCGCCCGTCCGGTCGTAAATCTGCATGAATACCTGCGCGTCCGGCGCGAGCTTCAGCCTCTCGACCGTCGTGTCGTCGTTAACGATGTAATAGCCGTCCGGAGCTTCGTCCATGCCGGAGTCGGCCTCCCTCTCGCGGAAAATCGCGTTAGCCGCTTCCCCTTCGTACCACTCTATGAAATCCGCATCCGCATAATAGCCTCCGTCTTCCTGATAGATTGCGCCAACGTAAGCGACGCGCGTGTTCTCGTCTTTGGGAACCGGCGTGTATTCGTAGGTATTGGCTTGAATCGACCCGAACGACATGAACCCGAACAACACGGCGACTAAGCTGATGAGCATTTTGTTGACCATTACCGCATTCTCTCCTTCAGAGGCCCGTGACAGCAGCCTTCGCTTTCCTATTACCCATTAGACGGATCAGGCAAACGGAAAGTTACATGTCCGCGTCGGAAAAATTAAAATTTTCTCATCCCAAATTGTGCCTATAGTCAGGTTATTGCCGGGAAGCGGATTTTAGTCTGCGTGGACTCGTCGCCGAGGAAGAAAATTGCGATCGGGTTGTACCGGGGCTACTCGAAAGACCGACGGGCCGGCCAGGAGCCTTGCAGCTTGCGCAGTAAAATGATCTGTCCGACATGGTAGCCGTCGTGAGCAAGCAGATTGTGCGCCCACTTGCCGATCGGAGTATGCGGCAGCTTATCGTCCAGCCGCTCTTCCGCAAGCGCGGCAAGGCGGTCCCGAATGTCGAAATGCACTTTCTCCAGATCCGATATCGTATTCCGCCAGCCTTCCTCCGTTGCGTCTCCGATCGTGAAAGTGTCGTCGTTGGTTGCGCCTTCCGGGTATTCCCGCTCCTCTCCCGTCAACCGTCTCAGAGACCGTTCCTTATAGTAAAGCAAGTGCCGGGCCGTCTCCCAGATCGAATTGACGGAGCCGCCTTCCGGCTTCCACGCCGCTTGCTCCGCAGTCACTCCGTTCAGCGCGTCCGGAAACGGAGGGTACCACTCTTCCTTGCCGTACGCGCTGTCCCAGGCTTGAAGAAGCGTCGCTTTTCTGTTCATCCCGATTCCTCCTCTTTTTAAGTAACCATCAAATATAGTTTTACAGGTTACACGAAAACTTTAGCATGCGTTCGATACCTCGTCAAGTAACTAGCATAACCTCGATACAACTGTTACAATATAAAACAAATTTCGATAACGGAGGATGCCGGCCATGCTTTGGGACGACTTTATGAACAGCTTGCATCGCGACTGGCGAGGAGACGGGCGGGAGGACGATCGGCTGGACGATCCGGCCTGGCTCCGGCAATGGGCGGACAAGCTGCCCCTTGCCGCGAGTGAAATGCCCGATGAGGAGCAGCTTGATTCGCTGAAGCGACTTCGCGTGCTGCTTCACCGCATGGCGCGGGCGTTCGTGGACGTCCGCTTGCCCGAAGCGGCGGATTTCGAGCAGTTGAACGAGCGTATGGCGCGCGGACAAGTCGCGCGCAGACTGTCCGCTTTCTCCGAAGGCGAAAGCGGCCGTTATGAGGTTGAGCTCGTTCCGCTCGAAAGCGGCTGGCCGGCCGTGGAGGCGGAGATCGCCGCCTCCTTCGCCGCCATGCTCTCGGAAGGGGAGCCGTCCCGCATCCGCTTCTGCGACAATCCGAGCTGTCTCTGGGTGTATTACGACGATACGCGCAACCGGTCGAAGCGTTATTGCGACGACAAGCTGTGCGGCAACCTGATGAAGGTTCGCCGTTTCCGCGCACGCAAAAAAGCCGAGGCCGCCGCAGCCACCGGCTCCGGTCGTTCCTCGGATGATTCTCCTTCCTGAATCGCCCTCGCGGCGCGATTGAAGGGGGTGGCCTTACCCTCTTCCTATCTCTCGTTCCACGAAGCTCTGACATAGCCGATGCGCATGCCGACCCGCTCCATATTCCGATGGCTTCCGGATTGGAAAGCACACTGGCCGACGACAAGCCCGCAGCCTTCGGCGAACGCGTCGCTTATTCTTCTGCGCAGCAGCGCTGTCTGAATACCGCGGCCGCGATATTCCGGCAGCGTCGCCGCAAACGTGAGGGACGCCTTTCCCTCGCTCGTATGCGATACGGCGACTCCAGCCGGTTGGCCTCCCCATAGCGCGACGTAGAAACGCCAGCCCGGACGGCCGAACAGCACCCGATTGTTCGCCGCTACCGGGGCAATGCCGCTGTCTGGCAAGCCGGTGCCGCGACAATGGACGGTCGCGTACAGTTCGAATTCATCCTCCCGCAGCAGCCGTATCTCCAACTCGTCCGCATGCGGCTCCAGAGGAAGCGCCCCCGCGTCCGCCGTCGTCATCGCCATCGACGTATGGAAACCCGTCTGATAGAAGCCCAGCTCGTCCAGCCGCTTCATCAGCTCCTGATCGGCCAATCCCGGCACGAGCTCGAACTGCGGCTTGCGCCCGCGGGACCGATAGAAACCGACGATGTCCGCGAGCTTGTCCCCATCTCCGCTTCTTAAGCCCTTGACCGTGTTGAACGTCGCCCAAGGCATCGTCTTGCTGTAGAAGCACACTGCTCCTCCAAAGCGCGCGATCTCGATCCCCTCCGGGTTGTCCGGCCGGCTCCGAATCGCCTCCATGCGGTCCAGCATGTAGCCGATCTCCGAGCTTTCGATCGCGTCGGTCCGATCCGCTAACCGGTTCGCCTCCCTCATGCCGATCCCTCCACTATCCAATTTGTTCCCTCCAAGATCGCTTCGACCGACTCTTCGACCGTCATCTCCGTCGTATCCAGCACATGGCGGTCGTCCGGCCGCGACTCCCGGATTTCCCGCAGCCCGGCGAGACATCGCTCTCCCATTCTGTATTCGGGCGCTCGCAGAGCGTCTCTGCGCAGCAGCTCGTCCTCTTTCATGACCAGAACGACGTATTTCACCGCAACGTCCTGCCCTCGTAACGCCTCCGCTATCGCCCTCGCATTGTGCGGAAAAGCGACATAGTCGATGACGACGTCATGCCGCTCCCGAACGAAGTTGCGGGTCAGCGACTCGATATTGCGCCAGATTAAGCCGGTATGATAGTCGCTGAGCCAAGGCATCTCGTAGCCCCCGACCACCATCCGGTCGACCAGATCCCCTTCGATGTGCGCGCTTCGGGGCAGCTTGGCGGCGATCGTCCTGGAGGTCGTCGATTTGCCCGCTCCCGCCGGGCCGGAAATCACGTAAACGGTAATCGCCATACAGCCTTCGCTCCTGTCTGAACAATGGCGACAGCCCCCTGGCGCCGCTGCGGGCGGGGGGCTGTTCGCGCGAATCGATTACTTCAGAATTTCATATTTCCCGATGAGAGGAAGCGGCTTGACTTGCCCGTTCGCCGCGGCAAGAATGCCGATAATGACGAGGGCGAGAATGCCCAGATTCGCGAACGGAAGCAGCAGCCATCCGATAATCGGAATAATGCCCAGCACCACGTTCGTGGCCAGCGCCAGCAGGAACAGGTTAAAGCCTTGTCTGGCATGGTACTGCGCGTAAGGGGATTCCTTCGCGGCAAGCAGAGGAACGAAAAATAAAATGTAAGCGATAATGGCCATGACTTTGTTCTGCTGAATATCCGATTCCGTAGGAACCATTGATCAAACACCTCTCCCGTTGGATTAATCTGCATTTAATGTAAACGAATTCGTTCCCCGCGCGCTAGTTACTTTAGTCGCGTTTTTGCTTATGGAACGGAAAGCCATGCGCGATCGTTCCGCCAATCTATTCTGACCCCGGTCTCGAAAAAGGCCGACAACGTCTCCGTGGTCAGCGTCTCGCGAGTCGCCCCCTGCTCGAATATAGTCCCGCGCCGGATCAGCAAGGATCGGCCGAATACGGGCAGCACCTCCTCGATATGGTGCGTCACGAACAGCATCGTCGGCGCATCCGGTCTGCGGGCCAACTCGTCGATGCTCGCAAGCAGGTTTTCCCGGGACAGGAAATCGAGTCCGTTCGTCGCCTCGTCCAAGATCAGCAGATCGGGGGAAGCCATCAAGGCGCGCGCGATGAGCAGCTTCTGCTTCTCTCCTTGAGAGCAGGATTGATAGGTCCTGTCGTATAAATGTATGCAGGAAAGCTGCTCCATAAGCCTGCGGGCCGTCTCGAAATCTTCTTCCGTCGGAGTCTCGTAAAGGCCGATCGAAGCATACTTCCCGCTGATGACGACGTACTGCGTTTTATCCGAAGCGTACAGCTTCTCCTGAAGGGAGGAGCTGACCCATCCGATCTGCTTGCGAAGGTCCCGCAGATCGACCTCCCCGAACGTGTGACCGAGCACCGAAATCCGCCCGGAGGTGGGCCAAATATAGCCGTTGATCATGTTGAGCAGCGTCGTCTTGCCCGATCCGTTCAACCCGAGCAGCGCCCAATGCTCGCCCTTGCGAACGGTCCAATCGACCTGCTCGAGAATCGTCTTCTTCTCGCGTCTCCAGCTTACGTCTCTGAGTTCAATGATATTCGTCTCCATACTAGGCATCATAGCATGTGGAAGAACCTGGTTCAATCGGCGGATTGCTCCCCGGAAACGCGACAAAGCCGCCGGGACGGCTCCCGACGGCTCTCTGTACAGCCGAATCGTTATTCTCTCGTCTTCCAAGCGAGGTTCGAAGCCGCCAGCTCGCCCGGAGCGCTTCCATCGGACGAGACCTTCCTCCGCCCCAGGTGCGCGCGGTCCGCGTTAGCCATCGCGGCGAACAAGCAGAGCGCCCCCAGCGCAATCAGCAGCACGGTCACGATCGGAAACAGCGCGTTCATCTTTCGAATCTCCTCCGCTTCGCAATAACGAGAATCATTATCATCATTATAGCCCATTCGGAAGCAAAAGCAAGGGGCATGAAGCAGCGGAACCGCGCGCGATTCGCGGACGTCCCTGCTTCATGCCCCTTGGTCAAATCCATCATTCGCCCGCCCGATAGCCGAGCAGCCTTAACCCGTTGAGAATAACCAGAATCGTGCTTCCCTCGTGGCCGACGACGCCAAGCGGAAGCGCGATCCCCTGCGCGAAGTTGGCGGCGATCAGCAACACGATAACGCTCAGCGCGAACGCCATATTCTGCTTGATAATCCTCCTCGCGCGCTTGCCGAGCACGATCGCGTCCGCGATCCGGCCGATGTCGTCGTTCATCAGCACGACGTCGGCCGTCTCCAAGGCCGCGTCGCTGCCGGCCGCCCCCATCGCGATGCCGACGCCAGCCGTCGCCAGTGCCGGGGCGTCGTTCACACCGTCTCCGACCATGGCGATCGTGCCGTACGCTTCCTTCAGTTCCCTGATCCGCGCGACTTTGTCCTCCGGCAGCAGATCGGCGTACACCCGATCGATGCCCAGCTCGCCGCCGATCGCTCGCGCGGTTTTCTCCTGATCCCCGGTCAGCATGGCGGTCTGCACGCCCAGCCTCTTCAGCCTGGCTATCGCGCGTCCGGCTTCCGGCCGAATCCGGTCTCGCAGGGCGAAGACGGCGACCGCTCCCCGCTCGTTCATCAGCACAGATACCGTCTTCCCTTCATCCTCCAGCCGGTCGATCGTCTCCACGATCCGTCCATGCCGGTCGCGCTCTTCCAGCATGGACGCCTTGCCGATCGTCCACGACTCGCCGCCGAGCTTCGCCTGAATGCCCCGGCCCGTCAGCGCGCCGAATTCGGAGGGGCGTTCTGCGGTCAAGCCCCGCTCCCGCGCGGCGCGAACGATCGCTTTGGCCAGCGGATGTCCGGACAGGCTCTCAAGCGAGGCCGCGACAGAGAGCGCCTCGGTCTCCTCGTAGTGCTGAAAAGGGACGATATCGGTCACGTCGGGCTGGCCTTGCGTCAGCGTGCCGGTCTTGTCGAAGGCGACGACTCGTACGTTCGCGAGATTTTCCAGGTGCGCTCCCCCTTTGAAGAGCACGCCCTTCCTGGCGCTGCTGGAGATCGCCGACAGCATCGCCGGCATGATCGAGGCGACGAGCGCGCACGGAGACGCCACGACGAGGAACACCATCGCCTTGTAGAACGCTTGCTCCCAAGAGACCTGCATCGCGAGCGGCGGAACCGCGACGAGCAGCGCGGAGATGAGCAGAATCGCCCGCGCGTAGAGGCGCTCGAACCGTTCCATGAACCGCTGCGACGCCGGCTTCTCGCTCTGCGCCTCCTGTACGAGCCGGATGATTTTCGCGAACAGCGTCGATTCGCTCGTCTGGCTTACCTCCACGTACAGCGCGCCTTCGCCGTTCAGCGTCCCCGCATACACCGCGTCTCCCGGGCCTTTGTCGACCGGAATCGCTTCCCCCGTAATGGACGCTTGATTCACGTCGGACGCCCCCTCGGTCACGACCCCGTCGGACGGAATCCGTTCGCCCGGCTTGACGAGAACGAGATCCCCGGCCTTCAGCTCGTCGATCGGAACGATGCGCTCTGCGCCGTCCTGAATCAGCGTCCCCGTCTCCGGCTTCTGATCCATCAAAGACGAGATGTCCTTGCTGCTCCGATCCATCGTATAGGTTTCCAGCGCCCCGCTCAGCGAGAAAATAAAGATTAGAACGGCTCCCTCCGTCCAGTACCCGATGCTCGCGGCCCCGATCGCCGCGACGATCATCAGCAGATTGACGTCGAGATCGCGTTCCCGTACGAGCGTGAGAATCCCCTCCCTCGCCTTGACGAATCCGCCTAATGCGAATGCCGCAATGTAGACGGCAACCGCCCAAGGATAGGACGCTTCCTCCAGCATATAGGCGATCGCCAGCAGCAGTCCGCTCGCCAGCGCGGCCATCCCTTCCCCATATCGGCTCAGCCAATCGGCCGTTGTCGCGGAGCGGCCCTGCCGGAGGCCGTCCCGTTCCGTATGTTCCTTCATCGAATGTATCGCTTGGCTCATCGTAATCTCTCCCTCTCCATTGAGAATGACTCCCATTATTACACCCCTTAAAACGACACATGCTGCTCCCCGAAGGGAGCAGCATGTCAAGCGAGTCACGACCTCGCCATGAATATTCGTTTGTAGGAGATGCAGCATATCTTATTTAAAATTATTATAATATAAGAATCGATAAAAATAAAGGGGCAGAATGCGCCGCTTCCTCTACTCCTTCTCCTGCACGACGTAGACGCATTTGAACCGTTCCACGCCTGGATACAATTCGCCCAAGCTTTCGATCTCGAAGCCGATATTGCGATAGAAATCCACCGCGTCTTCGTCCGTCTCGGCGACCAGAACGGTCGGGCTTTTCTTGTCGATCGCTTCGAGAACGAGCCCGCGTCCGTAACCCAACCCCCGATAATCCGGGGACACCGCGAGATGCTCAATCTTCATTTCTCCGCCGTCGTTCATGCGCAGACCGATAATGCCGATGCATTCTCCTTCGGCTTCGTATCCGTACAGCTCGAGTCCGCTGTCCGACTTGTAAGCTTCGATCGTCTTGTCCAGCTTGTCGGGATCGGGATAGACGCTGACTCCCACAATCTCGCGTATGGACGGATCGTCCAACCTGTCTTTGACTTCAACCAGCATGTCTCGCCACTTCCGTTCTCTTAATTTACCGTAATTCTATTCTTAATCTTACCATATCCGTCGCCCGAAGTCCGTTCTCGTAGATCGGCTCCTCGTAATGCCGGACGAAGAAATCGGCGTCCACGCCGACGATCCGAAACCCGCATCTCTGATACAATCTGAGCTGGTCGAAGCTCGAATTGGCCGTGCCGATCTCCAGCGCCGCGGCGCCCGACACTCTGGCCGTCTCGATCGCCTTCAGCACGAGCGCCTTGCCGAAGCCTTGGCCTTGCCGGGATTCCCGGACGGCGACGTTGACGATTTCGAGCGTTCGCGGATGCGTCGCGATGAGCACGAATTCCCCGACGAGTTCGCCGTCCGCATACGCCAGATAACAGTCCCCTCTGCCGATGTAATCGTCGATCATCTCGCGGGAAGGATCGGCGAGCAGCAGCAGATCGTAGGGGATCGCATCCTCGTCTGTCCTTTTTCTGACGATCAGCGTACCAACCGAATAGGGAAAGTGCAGCACCTGCGATTCTCCCGACTTTCCCATTAGAACGGTTATTTCCATCGGAAAAATCCGTACCGGTTTGTTAGACCCGAGCCAATTGCGCCGAAGAGAAGACAGAATGATCAACCCTTCCTCGTCCCCGATCGGAGTGAACAGGTCGTCGCCCTCCAGATAGACCGACTCGCGCAGCCGCTCGCGGAGCAGCAGCGACAATTCGTTCACGTCGTCCGTTCCGCAGCCGATCTCGCTAATATTGACGACGTTCTCGGCGGCGAAGCCCGGCGTATCCGAACCATTCGCCAGACGGTGCCTGGCGATGAATTCGACGATATTGCCCGCGGGGTCGATGAAATAGACGGAATCGGAGTCCCACGACTCGGAACGGATGACCGTCCGGCCGTTGACCGGGCTGATCTCGATTCCCTTCCGGCCCAGCCACTCGACCGCCTCCGCGATCTTGTTCTCGCTAATGTTAAAAGCAAAATGATAATACGGATGTTCATCGGAACTGGAATTGGAATCGGGAAGTCCCCGAACGAAAGTCAACAGGGACTGTCCGGCCCGCACCGTAAAGGAGCCTTCCCCGTCCTCGCTCAGCGGAAGCTCCAGCGTATCGCAGTAGAAGCGCCGAAGAGGCTCCAGCTCTAGCGTGTACAGTTTAATTTCGACAATGCGCATTCGCGCCCCCTCCTTACTGGGTGATCCATCAAGTCAGACGCAAGCCGCAATCCGGACAGACGTGATGATGCGCTTGAACGGCATGGCCGCAGCCCGGGCAGCGATCGTACACTTTCCGCAGCTCCGCGATGTCCCTCGGGGCAGGCGGGGCAGACGGGGACCGGCCCGCGGCCTGCTCTCTCAGCAGGCGCTTGATCTCGGACAGATCCTTCGCCATTGCCGAACTGTTCAGCGCGTGTTGAATGACATTAAATAGAATGAAAAAGAAAATAAGCATGCCGATTAACCAAACGACGATAGCAATCATCTTCTATCCCCTTCGCGCTAAAGATTTGGTCTACCTGCGTCTCTTGAACACGACGATGACGTCGCGGGACGCGCCCTGGCCCATGCTCGTATCGAAGCAGGAAACCAGCTCCCAGCCTTGGCTGCCGTATTCGTTAAGGTGGGCTTCGAACTCTTCCGGGTCTAATTTGCCGCCCATGAAGCCGCCCGTCTTGTACTTGAACGTTTTGTATTCCCAACGTTCCATTTCCGTTTCACCTCGCCTCTCCGGAATGCCGCCATCCCGCTTATTTGGCCGCATATAGAATGTACAAACCGTTTCTCATGCCGGCCCCTCCTTCTGCTCGCCGTTATTTCTCCTGTACTTGCTTTCAATGAGGGAAACCAAATAATCGATCGTAAAGTAACCGTACAGCAAAACCAAGCCGTACAGCGCCAGTCTGCTGCCTTCCTTCGAACCGAACAGAATCAGAGCTCCGATCCCCGTCGCAAGCGCCGCTCCGCTCACCAGAGCGTTGCGGGTCGTCGACGCCGTGACGCGGCGAACGGACTTCGCCATTTTATCGGCGAGGAGGGAAACCGGGAAAGCGATGATCGTAACGAAGGCGAACGCGATGAAAAAAGCCGGGAGAAACAGAGATCCGTAATCTCCGCCCGAATCCGGATACATGACTTCGATATAGACGGCGAACAGCACGGACGTCGCGAAGGCGCTGATCAGTTTGCTCGCGAAGCTTCCCTGCACTCGGAACATGACAATTCCTCCCTGATTCGGCCGGATACAAGGTTAGACGAATCCGTCCCCCTCTAAGTTCCAAGCGGGCGCTACTCCATCGCTTCGTTAATCAAGGTCATATGGAGGTGGTCTTCCCACTTGCCGTTGATTTTCAAGTATTTGCGCGCCAAACCTTCGGGCTGGAAGCCGAGCTTCTCGACCAGTCGAAGCGACGCCGCGTTGTGCGGCATAATGTTCGCCTCTATCCGGTGGAGCTTCAACTCCCCGAAGGCGACCGCCACGACGGCTTGCAGCGCCTCCGCCATGTAGCCTCGGTTCGCCTCTTCCCCGTCCAGCCGATAACCCAAATGGCACGATTGGAAGACGCCCCGGACGATGTTGCTCAAGGCGATCGACCCGATGATCCGGTCCGGCTCTTCTTTCTTGCACAACCAGACTTTGAACAGCTGATCCAGCGCCATGCTCGACTGATCGAAGCGAAGCAGCTCCCGCTGTCTCTCCAACGTGAAGAAATCCGGCGTTCTCGACGGTTCCCAAGGCTGAAGGAAACTTTCGTTTCGCGTCACGTAATCCAACACTTGCGGCGCGCCCCTCTCGTCCAGCGTTCTCAGCTTTAACCGGGGGGTGGCGTATTGTTTTCTGATCATCGCTTTTTCTCGCTTTCCGCAAAAGCAAGACCGATCTGTTCAAGCGCCGGGCGAAGGATGCGAATCGACTTCGGTCCGAAGCCGTGCAGCTTCAGCAGTTCCGCTTCGCTGTGTCGGGCAATCTCCTCCAACGTCGTTATTCCGGCAACCTCCAGCGCCTGAAGAGCCGGTCTCGACATGCCCGGCGGAAACGGATGCCCGGAGTTCGCTTCCGTCATCGTCACCACTCCTCTCTCAGCTTACTCTTCTACGTCTGCGAACAGCATTCCCATGCATATATTGTACCACAGCTTAAATAAAGGAATGGCCTGACAGGACCCAGGAACCATTCAAGCCTCACCGATTGTTTCATCGCCATGACCACAGCAGCACGATCAGTATCAGCAGGGCCGCCGCGCCTGTCGCCGGGCCTGCCCAAGTGGGCAGCATGCCGTTCAGGAAGCGGCCTGCGCCTCCCGTCTTCTCGATCTTCGTGCCGTCACCCAGCAGCGCTATCGCGGATGCGGCTTCACTGATCTGAAGATTTCCGGCGCACAGGTTTGTCTTCCAGTCTCCCTTTTCTTCGTAGGCGAACACGAGATAGGTCTTGCCGCGCGAGAAGGAATAGCCGCATGAAGCTTCTCCGGTGTCCAGACTATAGACGGTTGTGCGCGAATTGGCTGTCCCTTTCCATGCCGTATCGACTTCGAACGTATACTTTCTGGATTTCTCGTGTGCAAAACGCTTCGCGCCGCCGACGCCGACCACGGTGCCCGTAAATACGGCATCGAAGAGCTCCAGCTTCTCCAATGCGCTGCCGGCCGCGCAGCTGCAAGCATAAGCTCTCTGCGCAGGAACGAGAATCGTCGCGAACAGCAGCATGAATCCGATCAGCGTCGCCCAAATCGTCGTCTTCATCCGTCCCCTCCCTTCTCTGATTTTTTTTGAAAAAATGGGGACTACTCGAAAGGAAATATCTTCTAATCATAGAAGCTATTATAAGCGATTATGCAGTCGATAGATATCGACAAATTAGGGAGGAATTTCAAATGGCATTGTTCGGGGGTCTGTTGGGCAATTACTCGGAAGTATCGGTACAGGAGCTGCAGAATCAGTACGGGGCTTATCTTATGCCGGACGAGCACATCCACATGGGCTTCAGGCTCGTTCGCGACGCGTTTATTTTCACGGATGATCGCTTGATCCTGATCGATCACCAAGGCGTGACCGGCCGAAAAACGAGGGTGGCGTCCATCCACTTGAGCTCGATCTACGAGGTGACGATGGAGACGGCCGGAACCGGCTTCGACGACAGCGAGATCGTCATCCACTACATTACGTCGCCGTATTATAGAGCCAATAACGTCCAAACCGCCAGCTACAAGTTCGAATTCGGCAAAAAGATGACCGTACAGCCGATTTACGTCGCTCTGATGACCATCGCCACCCAGAACGGCAAACGATTAAACTCTTAAGGGGCGAATGTAAAAGGCATCTATCTCCTTCCGCTGCTGCACGATCCTTCAGGACCGTATGAGGCAGTCTCCAGAAAATAGATGCCCTTCCTCCTAACCGGGCAACCCGGGCGCTTCACGCGCCGGTCAGGCTTCTTCTGATCCGGCCGGCGTCTTGAAGCGTAATCCGCATCTCCCGCTCCGCAAGACTGAGCAGGCTGTCGCACCCGCTCCGATCGCCGCTGCGCAGCGCCGCCTGCAACTCGTCCATAAGATCCGCCAACCCGGTCGCGCCGATATTCGCGGCAACTCCTTTTAACGAATGAACATGACGTTCGGCCCTGCCTTCCGCTCCATCCGCCATCGCCGAGCGGATCAACTCGACCCCGTTCGCGTGATCGGCGACGAACAGCTCCAGGATGTGCTCGTACAGCTTCTCGTTGCCCCCCAGCCGCTTCAAGGCGCCCTCGATGTCGAGTCTGGCCCCATCATCGGCGGACGCCGCGGCTTGAGCGGAGGCGCTTGCCTCCTGTTCCCCGGAAGGGGCCGCGAATTGATGCAGCATCTTGTACAGCTCCAGCGGGTCGAACGGCTTCGTCAGATAGGCGTCCATCCCGACCGCCAGCACCTGCTCTTCCACGCCCTTCATCGCGTCCGCCGTCATGGCGATGATCGGCACGCTCCTTCCCGCTTCGGACTGGCGAATTTGACGAACGGCTTCGTAGCCGTCCATCTCCGGCATCTGCAAATCCATCAGAATGACGTCGTAACGGTTGCGGGTCGCGAGCTCGACGGCTTTGAAGCCATCGTCCGCCACGTCCACCCTCGCCACGACCTCTTTGAGAAGCTCCACCGCTACGAGCTGGTTAATCTCGTTGTCCTCCGCGAGAAGCACGACGGCGTCTTTAAGCGAGGATGACGGATCGGGACGGCTGCGGCTCGTCGACGGCTGCTGCTTGTACATCGCTTTCCATTGCACCAGGCCGATGAGCTCGTTATACAGCTGCGATTGGCTGATCGGATACAGCAGCGCCCGGGAGACGTATCCGGACTGCAAAGCCTGCTGCAGCTCCGATTCGTGACAGGAGCTGACGAGAACGACCGACGGTGGCTCCGACACCCCTCTGCCGCGTATGGCCTGGGCAAGCGTCAGAGGGTCCTCCCCCTTCAGCTTCCAATCCACAATAACCATATCGTACGCCTCTCCGCGATCGAGCTTGTCCAACGCATCGGCCGCACCGTTAGCCAAATTCACGACGAATTTGAATTGGGTCAGCTGCCTGCGCAGCACCCACTGCATCTGGAGATCGGAGCAGACGAGAAGCACGCGGACGAAGCTCAGCGCCTGGTCGAATTCCTCCCCGTAGACGGAGGCGTCCGCCGAAGCGAGAGGCAGCTCGATCTCGAACGTGCTTCCCTGCCCCGGCCGGCTTTCCGCCCGGATCGCTCCGCCCATCATTTCCGCCAATCTCTTGCTGATGACCAGCCCCAGCCCCGTTCCGCCGAACCGGCGAGTCGTCGTCATGTCCGCCTGCGTAAATTCGCGGAACAATCCTTCGAGCTGCTCCCTGGTCATTCCGATGCCCGTATCGCGAACGACAAATTTCACCTGCGTCATCCCGTGAGCCTGCTCGCCGCAATGAACCGAAATCGCCAGCTCGCCGCTGTTCGTGAACTTCACGGCGTTATTGGTGACGTTCAGGAGAATCTGCTGAAGCCTGTAGGGATCGCCGATCAGCATCTGGGGAACTTGGGGATCGATCGAGAAGCGGAACTTGAGCCCTTTCTCGTAAGCTTTGAAGCTGACCATATTGGATAGGTTGTGAAGCACTTCGTAGAGGTCGAATTCGATATTCTCCAGCACGACCTTGTTGGCCTCGATCTTGGAGAAGTCCAGCACGTCGTTGACGATCGCCAGCAAGCTCTTGGCCGCCGTAATCGACTTATTGACGTAATCGAGCTGCTTCTCGTTCAGATCCGATTGCTGGAGAATGTAGTTCAGTCCGATAATGGCATTGATCGGCGTGCGGATTTCGTGGCTCATCTGGGCCAGAAAGCGGCTCTTCGCTTTATTCGATTCGTCCGCTTCCAGCCGTCTCTTCTCTTCCGTAATATCGATTCCGGTCCCGATCACCTCGGTCACGACGCCGTCCGTCCGAATCGGATGCAGGTTCACATGAAGGATCAAATCGTTGAACAGGCGCTCGTGGGAAACTTCCGTCCCCTCCCACGCTTCGTCGTACTGATTGTTGAGAAGTTCAATGTAGTCGCGCGGGAAGAGCCCGACTTCTTCGACCGATCTGCCGATGAAATCCGCCGGCACGGCTCCGATCCGCTGCAGCAATCGTCCCTCGATCATCGTGTAATAATATTTTCCGCCGCGCTTCTGAAATCGGAAGGTAAATCCGGGCTGCATCCGCAGCATGGAGCTCATGTCCCGTTCCGTCTGGATCGCCTTGCTCTTGTTCGCCTCGTTGCGCTCAAGATAGTAGAGGAAGACCGAGATCAACGCGGAGAAGCAGGTCTGATAGACCAAATAATACTCCACGGTGCCCCACGAGATCTGTCCCGCAAGCCACAGCCCGCCGTAGTAGAAATATAACAGAAACAACGTGCCGCACAGCCATTTCAGGAAATAGGATCTGATCTTCTGAAACAGCAGCCCCGTCCCGACGGCGGCCGCAATGCCGATGCCGACCTGCGCGGCGTCCAAATAGCCGTTCTCGGCCAGCCGCCACGTGTAGACGACGGCCAGATCGGCGAGCGCGCCGGCCGGCCCGGCAAAATAAGCGGCCAGCATCAAGGCGATGCCGCGCAAGTTCAACTGCGCCGATCCGTTGATGTCGATGCCGAAAAACGTCAATAGAATTCCGAGTATGCCAAATACGCCACCGATGATAAGCCGGTGGACGAGCTTGTTCGTCCGTCGGGTGCGCCCGCGGATGAACAGCGGAGAGACGAGAAACAGAAATACGCCCAAAATCGCAAAGTTAAGCACGAGATCCTTCAGCATTGCGATCACCGCCTCGTATCCGCCATTTATTATTAATGTACATGAAAACCAGGCGAATGGATAGCGGTTTCACGACTAATTCGTCATAATTCGAGCTTGAAAATAGGTCTCAAGACCTTCGTCCCTGAGCATACACATAGTCCGACAAAAAGGCGAATTCGTCTCCGAGCTCGGATTTGTCCTCAGCGAACAGCATGCCTCCGAAGCCGATGATTACCATACGTTCACCTCGGCTCAATAGGTAGGCGGGAAACTGGTCCGACGGTATGCCGTGATCCGTAAATTTTAAAGACTCTAATATGACGTCTTTGGGCAGCAGTACGGATTGTTTGTTCACGCAGATCGCTCGCCAATCCCGCGGAGCGTCGATCATCGCCGGATTCAGCGTTCTTAAAGGAACTCCTGCCATCGTCATGCAAGGGTCAAGATAGATGTGCGCGGTCTTCTCTCGATTATCCCAATCGACGAAGTGGTTGAACGTGTCCACGAGAAACCGCAAGGGGACGTACGTCGTTCCGCCGCTCATGAACATTTTGTCCCCCATCTCGTAGCTCTTCGTCTCGTAACTGTTCCCGCTGATGACCAGCTTGCGGACGTTGCGGCTGATCTCGATCGTCTCCTGCTGCGTAGCGGCATACGCTCCGATCCCTCCGAACAGCAGCGCTCCCAGCACGAAACCGGATATGAACTTTTTCACCCTCAATCCTCCCTTATTCTCCGCAGTAGCTTCGCGAAGCCTTCCGCCTTCAAGATCAGCACAATGCCCAGCAGCAGACGAATGACTTGCTCCGCAAGCGCGATATAGAAGCTTCGATGATCGATGTACAGGCGTTGGCCTTCCATATTCGCGTAGTTTAGCAGAATTCTCGTTAAGCTCGTGAACGACAAGATCGCCAGCACAAGTCCGACAACAGCCAGCACGAACGCTTCGATTCCGCGGAAGGACGGAGAACTTTCTTCCTCTCCGGAATTCGAAGGAACGAGGAACCTGGACAGTTTGCCGGCCGCCAGCCACAGTACGACGCTGATAAGCAGCAATAAGATCGATGGTATGCCTACGAGCAGGAACACCTTACCGTACGAGGTGTCGTCTCCGAGCACTTGCAGATAGGCCGGCAAGGAATAGTCCAAATATGCGACCAGATGGTTCAGACCGAGCGCGAAAAAATAAACCGCCAGCACCCTGATCGACAGAAAGGCCAACTCTCTAATTTTCATCGCGAAACATCCTCCCTTTCGGTTCTTTCCAGCTTTTTTCTCATGAACAACGCGACTTCCTCCTTGCCCGTATCCCGGTTCGAGTAGAGCGACAGATCGATGCCTTCGATCGTGAAGCCGCATTGCCTGTAGAATCGAACGGCCGCGACGTTCGTGTTCTGCGTTTCCAACGTTACCGCCCGGAACCCTCCCCGACGAGCCGATTCCACGACTTGCTCCATCAGCCTTGTGCCGCAGCCTTGCCGCTTGTAATGTTCATGCACTTGAAAATGCCATATCATTAACGTGTTGTTCCATCTCTGCGGCTCCGATATGGCCAGAGCGATCAGCTTGCCGCCATCATACATTCCGAACGAATAGCCAAGCTTGGCCATCTTCTCGTAGTCTACGGCGTCATCTCCGTCGTTCGATTCTTGCTTGACGAACGGCTCGTTCAGTTGAACCAGATCTAAACGAATGCTGAACGCGTCGGCCGTCGACTCCGCGATCGCTTCGTATTGGTGCATCGACATATATCCGAACTCTCCCAGGGAAAGAAGTTCGTCTTCGGTTAGAGCTGCGAGTCGCTTGATTTCCATGAGCCATTCCCCTCAATACTGTCTGTCTCTCAAGTCTTTGTCGTTGAAGCCTACGTAAATAGAGTCGATCTCCGATTGCCCGCGGAGCATGATCGTGAATTCTCCCGAAGCCCATATCGAGGCGTCGTGCTCTGCAGGACGGAATCCTTGGGCGTACAGCGTTTCCTCCGCTGCCGCGACGGCATCCCCCGGATTAATGCCGAATATGCCGTACTGCGGATTCGAAATTTCCAGCTGCCCGACGTCTCCGTACAGGTCGTTGTCCCGGTCGCCGGGAATGCCGATATCGGATTGTCTGTCGGGGTAGAGACGGAAGTGGCCCCCGAACCCTTCCTGGTATTGTCCGAGTCCCCACAGCTTCACCAACTCCTGCTCGCGCATTCCGAGCTGGACGCCGTCCGCCTGAAGCCCGGCGTTAACGAACGCCAGCGATACTCCCTTGTCGTCGTCCTCGCCGCCGCCGAACAACACCGCTGCCGCGATAAAAACGATCGCCGCGCAGCAGACGGCCGCTGCGGTCCACATGGCCGTTCGTCTTCTCAACTTTCTCCCCCTTCCGATCCTCCACCGTCTAAGACCTGATTTTCTTGATGAACGCTCCTAGATACATCAATACCAGCGGAATAAAGTTAATCAGCAACGCTCCCCCCGCCGCTTCATAGCCGTGCAGCTTGCGTTCCCCGTTCAACGAGAGGAAATCCAGTATAATCAGAGGTACGTAGAGAAGCAGATTGTACGCCCCGTAGAAAATCCAGACGATTTCGGAAGGCAGAACCAAGAAGGCGCTCTCGGCGCGGGCCGCGGCGTCGTCCATCATGTAGAGGCACAAGCAAACGGACCATACCGCGATTCCAATCAAGCTAACGATCGACAGGCTCACCATTCTTGAACTGAACGAGCCTTCGGCGGGTACGTATCGATATCCTAAAAAGATGTACGCCAGCGGCAGGACAATCAGAACATAGATTTGGGCCAGCGCAAAGGCTGCTTCATTGTTATTCAACAGCAAAAATAAGAGCAGTGCCCCTGTGTTCAAGAAGACATGAAAACCTGCGATTTTCAGATTTCTTGCGAGATTCAAGCGGCTTTGCTCCTCTCCTGATGCGCCCTGGCTGATCAGATAATGGTATTATAACCCATACTTTCTAGTTGTGTCCTCAAAAAAACTACGGCTGACCAATCCACGTACATCGACACATGGCATTGAAGTTCTTCGCAAAGCGAGTTGTTCTAAACAATCGAGTAACGTCGCTCGAATAGCACTCTAACGGGGTGCATTGTTCGAAGAAATCGAGTAACGCCTCCCCAATAGCGCTCTAACGGAGGGTGTTGTTCGAAGAAATCGAGTAACGTCGCTCGAATAGCGCTCAAACGGAAGACGTTGTTCTAAACAATCCAGTAACGCCTCCCCCATGGCGTTCCAGCGGAGGGAGTTGTTCTAAAAACGTCCATCGGCACTCAGACAAGACCCAGCGAAGGGTTGTAAGTCAATTGGTCAGCCGTAGAAAAAAGCCGCGTGTTCGCCCGGATTGTGCATCCTTCGGCGAATACGCGGCTGCGTAAACGTTATGCGCTCCATACGGAGCTTGGAATTTCCCGTCTAAGCACGGGCGCGACTTCGGCGGCGAAGCGCTCGATCTGCTCCGCCTGTTCCGACTCGGTAAGTCCGTCCACGCTGATGGCGAGTACCTGGTGGCCGAACGCCTCGTAATAATTCAAGATTTTCTCGACCACGCTCTCCGGGCTTCCTACGAGCATCGATCCTCTCGCGATCGTATCTTCCAATCCGGTGAAGGGCGACTGGTTATGCTTGGCGGCATCCGTGGAGAAGAAGGCGTCGTAATACGGACGGAAACGCCTGATCGCCTCTTCCTTCGTATCGGCCAAGTAGAGACTTCCCGCTCCCGCTCCGACGAGCGCATTGGCGGGATCGTGCCCGTAATAGGCCAATCGCTCCCGATAGTGATCGATCAGCGCCTTGTACTTCTCTTGCGGATGAAACGTATTGGACGAGAACAGCGGGTCCCCGTACCGCGCCGCCAGCTCGGTCGATCTGGAGCTGGATGCGCTCCCGTGCCAGACGGGAATTCGCCTCTGCAGCGGCCTCGGGAATGTCGTCACGTCGGTCAGAGGCGGACGATACTTGCCCTGCCACGTAACTCCCTCCTCGTCCCACAGCTTTCTTAGCAGCGCATAGCGCTCCTCGAGCGAATCCCACTGCTCCTCCTCCTGTATGCCGAACAGAGGATAGTGTCGGGGATCGTTGCCCTTGCCGATGATGATCTCGAGTCTGCCGTCGGAGAGATGATCGAGCGTCGCGTAGTCTTCGGCCACCCGCACGGGATCGAGGACGCTAAGTACGGTGACGGTCGTCATCAGCCGAATTCGGGAAGTGCGAGCGGCGATCGCGGCCAGCAATACCGGAGGAGACGAAGACAGGAAGGGCGCTCCGTGCCTTTCGCCGATGCCGTACGCCTCGAACCCGAGCTTCTCCGCAAGAGCGGCCTGGTTCAGGACGCTCTCGAATTTTCCGCGCTCGGTCAAAGTCTCGCCGGTTACGGCATTGGGAACGTTCATCAATAGGCTGAATAACGCGAATTTCATCTGCGGCCATCCCTTCGCTCGACTGCGTCGCCGAAGCGCCGAGCGGAACCTATGCCTGAGGCAGGCCCAACTGTCCCGGATCTAGCGTTCGACAAACTTTTCCGATTGGAATTGTTCATCTACTATATCATCCGCCCGTCCGAGGGTCTAATTCACATTTTCTATTCAGCGATAAAATCGTTCTATGGAAGTCCGGCCCGGCCGCCTTATCCGCGTTGGAGAAGCTTATGGATGCTCGAAGGGCGCAAGCCCGCTTGGAACAGTCTTCTCAGATTAAAGCCCGACTTGCCGTAGCTGAGACGGTACCAGTAGTAATTGACGTACTCAATGACAGCGAAAGCGTAGATCAGGAAGCCCGCGGTCATATCCGCTCTGCTCTCAGCTAGCGTGACGATCCAGGGAACGGCGATGACGGCCGAAATCAGGTTGCCACGTCGCATAAGGGTCAAAATACCTTTCGCTACCGGCGAAGGCTCCCGGCCTATCGTCCGAGCTCTATAAGCCCAATACGCCGCTCCTTGCAGCAACTGAAAGACGAGAAAATACAGCGCCAGCTGGCTAGATCCGCCCCAGTCCACGTACAGATGGTAGACGACCACGAAAGAAACGGACGCCGCCAGCTCGCCTAACGCCAAATTCAGCAATCTTTTTTTCAGGACGCTCATAACCTTTCACCCAAAATTTCATCATGCATGGTGCTATTCTCAAAGATAGTTCAACAGTTCTTGCAGCTCGTCGATTCTATATTTGGGGCTGTGCGAGTCCGTCAGCCTCTTCCTGTCGCGATTATAGTAACAGAAGTCGATGCCCGCATTGATCGCGCCTTGATAGTCGTCCGTCAGCGAATCCCCGACAAACAGAACGTCGGACGGCGCCAATCGCAGCTCCGCCAGAGCGTGATCGAAAATCTCTCTTCTCGGCTTGCGGATGCCTACTTCGTCCGAGACGACGACGGAATGGAACAGATCATAGATGTCTCCAGCCGCCAATCGCTTGCGCTGCGCCTCTCCGATGCCATTGGAGATGATGCCGAGTTTGTAGCGGTCTCTGGCGAAATCAAGCACGCCCTGCGCACCGTTCTCGAAATGACAATTGTTGCAGAAATAGTCCCAATAAGACGCCGTAAGCCGTTCGTTCCGGGCCAAGTCGGCGTCGAGCGAATCGCGGAAGGAGCTGATCAGCACGTCCTGAATCGTTCTGTGCGGCCCTTGCTTATTCACGAAATCCATCCAATACTTGAAGTTATTCTGCGAGTAAACGGGCCAGAAAGCCTCCCACCACGCCTCTTCGTCCTCCCATATGCCGTGGTCTCTGAGCGTCCTCTTCATGGCGTCGACTTCGCTGTGCGAGTAGTCGAGCAGCGTATTGTCCAGATCGAATAGAATGGCTTTATACATCTTCTTCCCTCCGTTAAAAGACGAACCCCGCCCTGGATAGCTCCTATCTCAGGCGGGGTCTTGTGCGATTGAGTTATCTTTCAAAATTATACACGGAATCGGTCCGAATGTCCCGATACAGATTCAGCGGGGAGGTCGAGCAGGAGTAGCACAGCCGCTCCCCGACGTCCAGCAAGGTCAGACGCTGACCGTGCTTCGCTCCGGTATCGATGCCGATGCGGCCGTCGTCGCACCAGATTCGCCCGATCTCGGCTCCGAGCTTGTAGGTCGGCGTATGTCCGAAGACGACGGTATACGGAACCTCGACCTTCTCCTTCCAGAACGCTTCGCGAATTTCCGTCAGGTCGCGAAGCGGCTGCCGGTCGAGCGGAACTCCCGGGCGTATACCGGCGTGCACGAACAGGTAGTCGTCCGCGATCCAATAAGGCCGGAGCGACTTCAGCCATCCGAGCAGCGGCGCCAGATGAGTCGGCGCTTCTCCCAGATTGGCGACCGTAAGGTCGGTATTGCCCGGAAGCGCGACGGCTCCTTGATCGGCCAAGCGCTTGATCGTTCTCAAGGTGTCCCAGGAGTTCGGTTCTTCGTTCACGTAATCTCCAAGCAGCACGAGCCGGTCCTTCCCCGCTTCATAGCCGGCAGCGTCGAGCAGCTGCAGCAGCCCGTCTTCGTGTCCGTGTATGTCCGATATGGCTAATAAACGGGGACTTGCGGAATTGCTCAACAGACTAGCTCCCTTCCTGCGTCTTGTCGTAAATGTAAGCGGCCGATCTGGGCAACGAGACGGCAATGGGCGTGCCGGGAGACAGCGACCGCTCGCTAAGCAGATAGAGCTTCTGCCCGGCACCCGTCTTGGCGACGATGCGCCATCTCTTGCCTTCGAAGGTGCTGTGCAGCACGGTGAGCTCGAACGTTGTTCGTTCGCCGTCCGGGCGCCGACCGTCTTGAGAGGCAGCGGCCGTCTCGGCGACGGCGGCGGAAGGCGCGCCTCCCGAGCCCAGATAGACGACGTCGTCCGGACGGAACAGCAGCTCCGCTTCGATGCCTTCCGCGGAGTCCTCCGCCCCGACTCCTTCGATCAGGACGGAGCCGCTTCTTAACGCGACGCCGCGGGCCGTACGGACGATCGTCCCTTCGATCCGGTTAATTGCGCCGAGAAGCGCGGCGGCCCACCGGCTGGCGGGCAGTGCGTAGCAATCGGACGGCGTGCCGATCTGGTCGACCGCTCCGCTGCGCATAATGAGCAGCCGATCGGCCATGGCGAACGCCTCCTCCGGATCGTGCGTGACGTGGAATACGCTCGTGCCGAGCTGGCGGAACAAGTACGCCATCTCGGTGCGCATCTCGATCCGCAGCCGCATATCCAGATTGGACAGCGGCTCGTCGAGCAGCAGAAGCCGAGGCTGCGTCGCCAGCGCCCGCGCGATCGCGACCCGCTGCTGCTGCCCGCCGGACAGCTGCGGCGGAAGCCGCTTCTCCAGTCCGACAAGCTGCAGCATCTCCAGCAATTCGCCGACGCGCTTGCGGATGTCGGCGCGATCCATGCGCCGGTTCTTCAGCCCGTAAGCGATGTTGTCGAACACGCTCAGGTGCGGCCAGAGCGCGTAATCTTGGAACACCATGTTGACGCCGCGCTTCTCCGGCGGCAGCATGCCGCGGGAGGATGAGATCACTTCGCCGTCCAGCCGGATCTCTCCGCTGTCGGGCAGGGCCAGTCCGGCAATGAGCTGCAGCAGCGTCGACTTGCCGCAGCCGGACGGCCCGAGAACGCTGATGATTTCTCCCTTGCGCATATCGAGAGAGACGCTCCGCAGCGCTTGATGGGATTCGTAGCGCTTGGCGACGTCTTTGATTTCCAGAAGCGGTCGTTCGAGAGAAGCGCCGTTCATGTGCGGGCCACCTTTCGCCGCAGGAGCATCTCCAGCAGCAGAATAATCAGAATCACGGTTCCTCCGCCCAGCATGGTGGCGGCGGACGCGTAGCCGAAGTTCAAATCCTCGAATGCTTTGTTGATCGAAACCGGAAGCGTAAAGAAGTTCGGCGGGAACAAAATCGCGTTGACCGCCAGGTCGAACACGCTGGAGCCGAAAGCGGCCAGCGCCGCCGACAGCAGCGCGCCGCGGATGAGCGGAGCCAGGATGAGCCGGACTCGGTTCAGCAAAGAGCCTCCCTGCATCTGCGCCGCGTCGAGCAGCGTGTTAGGCACCTTCGCCATCGCTCCTACCATAATTCTCGTAATGACGGGGACGGCGCCCGCGACGGAAGCGAGCACGAGAATCGCCGGCTTGCCGTACAGAAGCAGTCCGATCTTCTCGAGCCACGCCTGGTTCCAGACGAAAATGTAGCCGATGCCGAGAACGACGCCCGGCACGGCCAGCGTCACGAGCGACATCACTTCGATCCAGCGCTTGAAGCGGAACCGGGAATACGTGAGCACGAACGCCACCGCCACGCCCAGCGCAAGTCCTGCCACTGCGGAGACGGAAGCGATGAACAAGGAGCGGCCCAATCCTGCCAGCAGTTGGCTGTGGTCCGCGAACAGCGAGACGTAATGCGCGAACGTCAGATTGTCGAGCGTGAACCCGCCCGATTGCGTGCGGAACAGCGACATGAGCACGTTCGTGCCGATCGGAATGCCGACCACGACGAGCAGGAACAGCAGGTTGCCGATCGTCAGGAACGGCGTCATCCGGCCTGCCGGTTTCGGCTCCGACGGTATGGCGCGCGCCGACAGAAAATCGAAGCGGGACTTCCGCATGACGTAAAATTGCAGCAGCATGGCCAGAGAAATCAGCAAAACGAGGTAAAACGACAGCACTCCGGCCATATCGAAGCGGATCGGCGACGTGTACAGCGCGGAATAGATGGAATACGGGAGCGTCGGGAAACGATAGACGGCGGCGATGGAAGCCGGCAGTCCGAAATCTCCGACCGTGTCCATGAATACGAGCGCCGCTCCCGCCAGAAAAGCAGGCAGCAGGAGCGGAGCCTGCACAGTGCGCCAGACGCGCCAGGCGGACGCCCCGCACAGCCGGGCCGCTTCGGCAAGCTGCTCCACCTTCCACTCCATCGCCGCATGCACGCTCAAGTAGGCGAGCGGGAATTTGCTCAGCGTCATGACGACGACCAGCCCGGCCGGCTGGAATACGGCGGGCGTTATCCAGCTCCAGCCGAGCAGCTTGACGGCCAAGCCGCCGCCTGCCGCGAACATGACCCAGCCCTGCGCCAAAATAAATGAAGGGGTGATCAGCAGCCCCCAGACGGCCGCATCGAGCAAGCGCGCGGTCGGGAAGCGCCACGTCGCGCGCGCCATGGCCAGCGAGCCGCCCAGCAGCGTAGCCAGCAGCGTCGTTCCGCTCGCCAGCAGCACGGAATTTTCCAACGACTTCAGCCATAACGGACGGTTAAACAGCTCCAGCAGCAGCCGCAAGTCGCCCAGCTTCCAATCTCCGAAGAAAACCCCCGGCAGCAGCACCTGAACGATGACTGCCGCCAAGGGAAACAGGACCAGAATGCATAGGGCGAGGCTTACGAACCATCCGAGGCGGTTCTGATTCAGCCTCAACATCGGCTTACTTCACCGCTTTGTCGGCGAACCATTGCTTGATCTCGGCTTCGTGCGCGAACGCCCATGCGGCATCCGCGGCGACCAGGTTGGCGTCGGCGGCGCGATCCGCCTTCGGATTAACTCCCGGCACGGAAGGCTCGAAGTAGCTCTCGTCGCCTTGATCGATCAGCTGCTGCTGCGTGGCCGGGTCGAGCAGGAAGTTGACGAACGCTTTGGCCGCGTTCGGGTTTTTCGTATTTTTCTGGATCGCGGCTACCCGTACGGATGCCGGAGCGCCGTCTTCCGGCCAGATGATGCCGATCGGCTCGCCGGAGTTAACCAAGCCGTAGGCGTTGGATTCCTGCAGCGCCGCCGCTTTGATCTCGCCGGAGCTGAGCGCGGCCGCGACGTTCGGGTTTTTCGGATACACCTTCAGGCCGTTCGCGAACAGGGAATCGAAGAAGGCTTGGCCGCCGTCGAGCTGCTTCTCGCTGAAGAAGCGGGCAACGAACGGGAACGCGGGAGCCGCGATGGCCGGATCGGCCATACCGACCGCATTCTTGAACTCCGGCTTGGCGAAGTCGTCCCACGAATTCGGAGCCTGGTCGACCGTATAGGCGTTCGTGTTGTAGACGATGATTCCCGCGGCGTGCGCGCCGGTCGGGTAGAACGATTTGTTCGCCGGAACGTACGCTTGGTACGAATCTTTCAGATTGGCCGCATTGTCCGGCGTCCAATCCGTCAGCAGTTGGTTATCTTCTCCCATGCCGTAGATGGAAGGCATCGCGTCGAGCCAGACGACGTCCCAGTGCGGATTGCCTTTCTCCGCTTGAATGCGGGACATGATCTCCGCGCCGTTGCCCTTGACGAGCTCGACCTTGAACCCCGTCGCCGCTTCGAACATCGGACCGATAATATCGTCGAAGTCGTTCAGATACACGGTCAACGTGCCTGCGTCCTGCACCTCGGGGGTCGGCGTCTTGCTTGCCGGCGTTGTCTCGGACGGGGAAGCCGATTCCGTCGACGGCGATGCCGACGGTTGAGCGCCGCCGTTCGCCGCATTGTTGCCGCTTGCTCCGCATGCGGACACGATCATCATCGTCGTGGCCAGCAGCAGTGAAATTCCCGTCAGCTTCGTTTTCGTTTTTTTCATGATCCCTTGTACCCTCCACCAATCTAGTATGAATGCTCTACTAAAAAGGTAACATCGGTTTGTACAAGAGATGTTAATTCCACCGGCTACTTTTGTTAAATAAATCTATTTATATTGATATTAATATAGATTTTATCTATGATCGATTTGAACGGGAAAACGCAGGAGGGATACGGATGAACGTACAGCAGTTGAAGGTATTCTTGTCGGTATGCGACGGCCAGACGCTAATCGAGACGGCCGAGAAGCTCGGCCTGAAGCAGCCGACCGTAAGCTTCCATCTGCGTAAGCTGGAGGAGACGCTAGGACTCGCGCTCTGGCGCAAAAACGCGCGGGGGTTCCAGCCGACAAGCGACGCGTTCGAGCTTCTGCCCTACGCCCGCCGGATCGTGACCCTGGTGGACGAAGCGGAAGAACGGATGAACGAACTGCGGAGCCGCCAAGAAGGAAGGCTGAGAATCGGGGCCAGCCATACGCCGGCGACGTACTTCATCCCACGGCATTTGGCAGAGTTCCGCGTCCAGCATCCCGGCGTACAGCTGCTGCTGACCGTCAAGAAGGCGCGCTCGACGCTGGCGATGCTGCGCAACTACGAGATCGACGCGGCGATCGTGTCGCTGCCCGAGAAAGTCACGGACAACGAGGGGCTGGTGCTGCACAGGCTGGCGGAGGACGGGCTTCGCTTGTTCCTGTGCCCCGACCATCCGCTGGCCTCCTCGGAGGAGATTACGTTAGAGCAGTTGCAGCAGGAAACGTTCCTGCTGCACGAGTCGGGCACGACTTCGAGGCAGCTCACCGACGAATGGGCGGAACAGGTCGGGCTTAAATTGGATTCGGCCATGGAGATGGGAGCGATCGAAACGATCAAAGAGGGGTTGAAATGCAACATGGGCGTCGGAGTGCTGCCGTGGAGAAGCGCGATCCGGGAGACACAATCCGGAGAGTTGATCCAGCGTTCGCTTCCCCTTTATCGCAACAACCGGTTCATCTGCCTGGCGCTGCGCGACGAGGAGACGTTGTCCCCCCACCTGCGCAAGTTTCTGAGCTTCGCCCGGTCAAGCATGTCCGTTCTGTCGGACTAGGGCGTGTCTTCAAACCCGCTCAGGGGCATCTGGCGCCGACTTCGGCACGAGGAGCTCGGATCGGCTGCCGGCTTACAGGTTTTTCTTGTAGAAATAATGCTTGTACCCGATCGGAGCATCCTCGATAATCGCGATGACTTCGTAGCCGTATTTCTTGTAAAATTCGGGAGCCTGGAAGCTGAACGTGTTTAATTTGATGAAGGTGCACGCCTTCGCTCGCGCGAAAAGTTCGGCTTCTTCCAGCAGCGTTCGCCCCATTCCCCGGCCGCGGCAGTCGTCCGCCACCCAGAGAATATCGACGTCCAGCCAGTTCCACCGCACGACGCCGTTGAGGCCGGCGACGATGTCGCCTTCATCGTTGGTCAACGTAAGGCAGAGCTCCTCGTACGTTCCGTTCGGAGTGTGCTTGGAATTGAATTCGATCAGTTTGTTTCGTACGTAGACGGCGTCTTCGTTCGTCCCTCTAGTCGGTTTAAGCGATTCGGACATGTGCGTTGCCTCCTTATTTTCCGACCGCCAACACTGCCTGGTGCTTATCTCGCAGGTAAGTCTCCCTGAGCGGACGGTCCGTTTCCGTTAGCGGGTCTATTCGGTTGGAGCTTAGAGTTACGAGTTCGTCGTTCCGATAATAGCAGTGATGCTCGTAGCAATCCGGATCGTTCAGCGCCGTCTCCAGAAATCTTGGAATGTTCGATACAACACCGCCGTTATTGCCGTCCATCATCCAGCCGACCGTCTTCCATTGCAAAATGCCTTCGTCCGTCTGAAGAGGAGTCGAATAGGCGAAGCTTGCCGGCACCTCCGCCACGTAGAGATACATGCCTCCGAAGCTGGCGTCGTCGTCGTTCCAGGTGATCATCCCTTTGTAATGCAAACGGTACTGATCGCGTTCGATGTTCGTCTCCTCGGCGATTTCCCGGATCATCGCGTCGCGAGGCTCTTCGTCCTTCTCCAACTTGCCTCCTACTCCGTTCCAGCAGCCCATCCACGGAGCGAACTCGCGATTCAGCAACAAAATCTCGTCGCCTCGTTTAACGAAACAAATATTGTACTTGATCATGACGTCGGTCAAATTATTCCCCATCCTTCCGGCCGGACCGATTACTCATTCGCATGTTGGACACGTAAGGCTCGAACCCGGCTTTTAACCAGAAGCTCTTGCCGATCCGGTTCGATTCCAGCACGTCGATCTCGATCGTCTCCGCGTCCTTAAACCTCAGTTCCTTCAATAGCTGTATTCCCTGAAGTCCGTACCCTGCTTTCCGATGCGTCCTGCCTATAAAATATTGCCGCAAGTACGCTTCCCGAACTTCCGGCCGATAGACGTTGATTCTGAATTGATAGAGGGCGTACCCGACGACGTCTTCGCCGCTCATCAGAAGATCGACCTTCCAATCGGACGTCAGCCAGTCCCGCATCCGTTGCTTTAACTGCTCACGATTCATCGGATTGGAGCTGCCCTCGTCTTCGATCAGTTGCCGGTTCATATCCGTCAGCAGCTCCAGATCCTCTATCGTCGCGCCTCTTAAATGAAGTTGCATGTCGACAGCGCCTCCTATGTACTCTGAATGACTCGCGTCAGCTCTGCGAGATGCGCGATGCTGTCGTCGGGAACCGTGCCGGCACCTCGCATCTTCTCCATGTCGGCACAATAGGCGATAAAACGGACGCCTGCATCTTGCGACGCCCTGCAGTCGATCCACGCGTCTCCGACGGAAATCCAATCGCGAGGGGTCAACCGGGGATAGCGATTCAGGATGAGCCGAACCCCGTCCGGCGCAGGCTTCAGCTCGCCTGCGTCCTCCCGTCCAATGACCAGGTCGAACGCGTGCAAAATGCGGTTCTCTTCCAATGCGGCCCTTGCCGCGAGAATCGAATTGTTGGTCAGAACGGTAAGCGCGGCTTTGCCCTGTAGCTCCGCGAGCAGCTCCCGTACGCCCGGCTCCAGGTCCGCCCCCGCCATGCCTTCGGTTTCGTGCTTGGCGGCGATCGCCCACACCTCGTTCACTTGCCGCGGCGTCATTCTGTTCGTCGCCAACGCTTGCCGAATGAGCGTAGAAGACGTCTCCCGGTCGATTACGGTCTGCTTCGGCAGCAGATCGCGATCCCGCAAGTACGCATAAATCTCCTGCTTCATCCGCCCAAAATCGATGTTTGAACGAAGCAGCGTATTATCCATATCGAAAATGATTCCTTTGACGGAGTACTCTCCCATGCGCGCCACCCCCTAATGTTGTCAGGTCAAGTTTTAGTTAGTCAAAAGATCGTATATCGGGGGCTTGAAGGGGGAGGGGCGCTTATAGGAACAACGACCTGCCAGGTTGGGAGATGGAATTGATAACGCTACGGCGTAGCGTTAATTGACCGCTTCGGACTCAGGCTGCGGCCAATAGAGTGATGGCATAACGTTATCTTATCCCTATGCCCACCCTATCGCCTTTGCTCAACACAATAGCGCTACGCCATAACGTTAACTCACTTCACCCGCCCGGACGCGAATCCAATAACGTTACCCCATCGTCCTATGCGATGCGATTCCCTGTCACTCGCTCCCGAGCGCTTGCACATCCACTTCGGGAGAATTGCTTAACTTGACCACATTGCCCCTCGCTTAACGATTAAGCCCTGGCCGAACGATGGCCGCGCTCCGCGATGCTTCTCATTATATAATGCCGATGTAACGCGAACAACCGCCGAACCAGAGCCCGGCAGCTGTTTATGAGGATTATTCGCCTTGCTCGACGAACTCGGTTCCGTTCCACGTAAAGACGGTCTCTACCTGTTTTCCGATCGAGTTGTCGTAGGCGGATTTCTTGAAGGAGCCTTCCCCGGTCTTCTCCAATCTCGTCGAATATCTGCCGTCCGTCGCGCTAATGAACAGCTCGCGATGCCCTCGAACCTTCAACTCTTCCAGTTCGTCGTCCGCGCCGAGAGTAAACAGCTTGTAGAAGTTGCCGCTGCTCGAACCGTACTGTCCGATCGTGAAGTCCGCGTTGCCGTCTCCGTTGTAATCTTCGAACTCGATTTCGAACAAGGAGTTGAACACAAGCGGTTCATCGAAATAGTCTTGTAACGAAAACTCTTTCTTGATCTGTCCGTCCTCGTCTGCAAGCACCAGACGGAACTCCCCGGTCCAGGTTCTTCCCATGAGCGGCCCCGGATTCCAATCCTCGTAATATCTCCCCGTCACCAATTGGAGATTTAATTGTTCGTTCGCATGACTGAACGGGTACAGGCCGTTGCTGGAAATCGTCATCGGTCCTTCGACCGCGATGAGCCCGCTCTCCAGACCGCTATCGGAAGCGGTCGGCGATTCGGCCGGCTCCTTGGCACAGCCCGTCAGGCAGAGTATCAATATCATGGCGGTAAGCTTCTTCATGATGGCAATTCCCTTTCTTGGGCGTTTAACTCTTCCTTGCCGACAAGCGATTGGTTAACCAGGCTCGTGTTGCGCCAGACGAAAGTAACGCAATCGCTTCTAAGCAGAATTTCCCGACCGTCCCTCTCGATCTCGAACTCCAGCGCCTTGGTCGTCGTATATTCCAGCTTCCAGCCCGAATAGGCGGACGAAACAACGCTCCTTAAGCGATCCTCGGATAAGTTGAGCTCCATGTACGGCTCCAATTCGGCCCCTGTCAGACGATCTATTTCTTGAATGTCGGCATTCATGATGATACAGTTGACGCCGCGGTGACGGGTCCCCCTCGCCATTCTCTCCAATACCGACGCAAGCGTCCGCTCGGAATCCACATGCTCCAATGAAGAGACGGCGACGATATAATCGTATTCGTCGTCGGCGATCGGGTAGTCGCCGATGTCGGATTGAACGGTTTCGATGTACTGGCTGACTCCGTACTCCCGGCTGTACTCCGTCAATCGAGCCAGCGCTGATGCCAGCAGATCGACGCATACGACTTTGCCCGACCGACTTCTCAGAGCTTCGGCGATCGGAATGCTGTTGCGGCCGACTCCACATCCCAGATCCAGTGCATGTACGCAAGCGTAGGACTCAAAGTAATTCAGGAAGTCCGTAACCGTACGTACCGGCTTGGCCAACCAGGACCCCTCAGAGAACAGCTTCTGATTGGCATACAAAGCCTCGTGATATTTTCTTTCCTCGTCCCTGATCTTCCGGAGCCTGTCATCGTCCTTAACGATCATACGCCCTCCTTGATCTCCTTGCGAAAATAAGCCAAAGACAAGTGCTCGTTAACCTGCACTTCCTTAAACTTCAGATAGCCCAGCTTGCCGTAAAACCTGATATTCCGTTCGCTCTTATGTCCGGTAAACAGCTCGATGGCCTCTATATGAGGGAAGGCGTCTTCGACGGCTTTCATCAGCCGCTTGCCGATTCCCCGGTTCTGATAATCGGGATGCACGATCAGCTTGCCGATCGTACATTGCCGGTCCTCCAGCCGGACCCTGACCGAGCCCGCTATCCTTCCGTCTTCCACCGCCTTGAACACGATCCAGTCCTCGGCTTCCCGCTCCAATTCTTCCAAAGTTTGCGTGAGCGGCTGAATGTTGTAATCCTCGTAGATCGCGGCCTCGCTCTGATAGGCGGCAACCTGCAGCTCCAGTATTTCCGGCAAATCCTTTTGGTCAGCTCTTGCAATCGACATCCCAAGCATCCTCTCCAACGCCGAAGCTTACGCCTTCATTCATTTTTCTGACATTTATTTTACCAGAAAATACATCAATTGTCGGAGGCCTTTCGGACGATTTCTTGTTTTCTGTCGTTTACGATCAATTGGAAGACGTCCGGGCGGCTGTAATGGCCGACGACATCGAAGTCGAAGCGGCTTTGCACGACTTTGGAGAGATCCAGCGTGGCGAGCAGAAGCCCTTCCTGGCCGTACAGCGGCTCTGCGACGTAATCGCCGAGCGGATCGACGATGGCGCTGCCTCCCCTGCTCAACACTTCATCGTCATCGCGCAGTTCCTCATGACGCGCCAGATCTTCGGGATAGGAGGCTTTCGTCGCATATTGATTGCAGGAGAGCACGAAGCAGCGGCCTTCGCAAGCGATATGGCGAATCGTCGATTGCCACGAATCGCGGGCATCTGCCGTAGGGGCCACGTAAATGTCGACTCCCTGCGCATAGATGGCCGCGCGGGCGAGCGGCATATAATTTTCCCAGCAGATCAATCCTCCGACCCTGCCGAAGGGGGTATCGATGACGGTTAACGTGCTGCCGTCCCCTTGCCCCCATAGAAGACGTTCGGAGCCGGTCGGCACGAGCTTGCGGTGGCTGCCCAGAAGCTCTCCGTCAGGTCCGAAATAGAGAATCGAGTTATACAAGGTGCCGCGGCTGAACTCACGGTCCCGCTCCACCGCCCCGACAATCAGATATACGCCGAATTCCTTGGCCAGCTCGCCCAACCTCTGTGTCTCTTCGCCGGGAACATCGATCGAGCTGTCCCAGTACCGCTGCCACAGCCGTCTTCCTTCCTCCGTCCGGCTGCCGACGCGCGCGCCGAACCCCAACCCTCTGGGGTATCCGGGCAGAAACACTTCGGGAAAAACGACAAGCTTTGCCCCCTGCACCGCGGCTTTCCTCGTCGTGCTCTGGATCGCGTCCATGGCGGACGACTTATCGAACAAGGTTGGCGCAGCTTGTACGACGGCGACTTTGACATAACGGTTTCTCATGGCGGTTCCTCTCTCCTCGTTCCGATTTGACGGCTTTGCCCCTATCATATCGGATTCGGATCTCTGACAGACCCTCCAATTGCTCGTTCTTTTGCCCATCCAAGTTTAATGAATCTTCGGGGTTTGCGCGAATCGGGCATCTTTTTTTCAGGAAAACAGTGGTATGATAAGAAGCGCACCAGGATTGAATGCATAACGGGAGACTAAACTTATGTGGAAGCCGGACCGGCACAGCCGACAACCTCTATACGAGCAAATCGCCGACCATATCGAGCAGCAAATCGCCTACGGCGAGTTTCCGCCGGGCAGCCTGCTGCCGTCCGAACGCAAAATGGCCGCCCAGCTCGGGGTCAACAGAAGCACCGTCATTATGGCCTTCGACGAGCTTCGGGCGACTGGGCTCATCGAAAGCAAGACGGGCAGCGGGACTCGCGTCAGCACGACCAAATGGGAAGTTGCGCCCAAGCATACGCCGAACTGGAAGCGCTATTCCGAGGGAGGACATTTTCTTCCCAATCTGCCCTTCATGCGCAAAATTCGGGAAGCTCTCGCCCAGGACTCTTCCCTGATCGACTTCGCCAGCGGGGAGCTGGCCGCGGATCTGGCCCCGATCGACGAGATCGCCGCACTGATGAGCGAGCACCGGTACACTTCGTATTTGGGATACGATAATCCTCAGGGGTACATTCCGCTTAGGCAAGCGCTGGTCGGCTATCTGGAGAAGCATCGGGGAATTCGTGCGACCGAATCCTCCATCTTGATTACTTCCGGCTCCCAGCAGTCGCTGTATTTGATTACACAGTGCTTGCTGTCGCCGGGAGACGCCGTCGCGATCGAAGATCCTTCTTACTGCTATTCCCTGCCGATGTTTCAATCCGCGGGATTGCGACTGTTCCGACTTCCGGTCGACGGGCACGGCGTTCGTCCGGAGGACGTTCGGGCTTTGTACAAGAAGCATCGCATCAAAATGGTGTTTACGAACCCGAATTTTCAAAATCCTACGGGTTCCGTGCTGGCCGCCGAGAGGCGAAAACAGCTGCTGGAGGTGGCCAGCGAACTGGCGCTGCCGATCGTGGAAGACGATCCGTTCAGTCTGACCGCTTACGACGGGGCGCCCCCTTGGCCCCTTAAGTCGATGGACGAGGTCGGTTCCGTCCTGCACATCGGCTCCTTCTCGAAAATCGCCGCTTCCGGCTTGCGGATCGGCTGGATGGTCGCTCCCCGCGCTATCGCGGAAAGGCTGGCCGATGCGCGACAGCAAATGGACTTCGGACTCAGCGTCATTCCGCAGCAGGTGGCGGCGCAGTTTCTGAGCTCGTCTTATTTCGACCCGCATCTGGAGCGGCTGCGCATGCAGCTGGTATTTAAACGGGATTTGCTCGTCGAAGCTCTGAACAAGGAGCTGCCCGGCCTGATCCGGTTCACGGTTCCCGACGGAGGGCTGCATCTGTGGTGCAAGCTGGTTCCCGAGGTTCATGACGGCAAGCTGCTGGAGGAAGGGATTCGCAGAGGCGTTGTTTTCGTGCCGGGCAGCGTCTATGGCTCGGATTCGGGCTTCGTCCGGTTTACGTTCGCCAGGGCGCGAACGGAGGACATTCCGGAGGGCATCGCCAAGTTTGCCGAAGCGCTGAGGGATACGCTCAGCGACGTCTAGCCGAAAACAACCGCGGAGCTGCGCGCTCGGCGGTTGTGGGCGTATGCGGAAGGAAAACGGCGTCTAGTCGTTCAACGCGATCACGATAACGGCTACCGCGATCATTCCGACGACGTAGATGCTGCCGAGTCGCAGCCACTTTTTGCCTGTATTTTGAGTATACCGGGGGTCCGTTGCTTTATTACTCTTCGATTGACCGATGATCAGCGTCGCGACGAATCCCGCAACCATAACGACAACGACAATCGCCATCAGCCATACCATGCTCATCACCTGCCCAATGGTTTCTGGATAAGCCGTCTTTGTGTATCCGTCTTATCCCCCTCATTATAATGAACCCTCCGGCGAAGTAAACCAACCATTTCCGATTTTTTTTACCCGTCCAGTTCCGAACTTGGAAAGATCAGGCCGGAACCGCACGCGATTCCCGGCGCTAATTTGAATAAACCGAAGGACGCCATACGCGTTCAAGCGACATCACGATCAAGGTGGCGGCCAGCAAGCCGTTTCCCAATACGTATTGGAAAGCTGTGGGAAGACCGGCTGGCGCGGATGCGGACGCTATCGTAAAACCGATTCCGATCAGAAGCCCAATTCCTGCGATCTTGAGTTCCCTTTCCCCTGTCGCTGCGCGCGACAACGACTGAAGCGAGTTCGCGGTCATCTGCACGAAAGCGGCAAGAGAAACGGCGCTCGCGACGGAAGTCGGCAGATGAGCCAAATAATGAACGATGCCGGGAACAAGCGATATCCCCGTCAACGCGGCGCAAGCGATGAGAAACGATTGTCTGCCCGTCTGGCCGGTCATCCGGATGAAGCCGGCCGTTATCGGCAGCGGAACGACGCCGACGGAGCTGAAGGCGGACGCCAGCCCATGCGAGATTCCCCCGACCATGCTGCCTCGGTTATACTCGTTCGGCCCGACCGGTTCGCGCCGCGGTACCTCTTGCTCCGCGGCGGCGATCGCCGCGAACAGATTCGAGATTAGAATGAGGGTGAACAGCACCGCCGTCACCGCCATTCCGGCATTCAGGCTTGGGCTTCCCCAAGCCCACAGCTCCGGAAGCCGAATCCACCCGGCAGGCGTCTCCGACGCGTTCCGTTCGCCGCCGATCAGCGCATGAGCGCCCCATCCGCACGCAATTCCGATCAGAATCGCATAGCGGCGGGTCCAGCCTCTGCCCTTGACGGTAAGGAACACCACTCCGGCAAAAACAGCGACAGCGACAAGCGCTTCTTCGACACGAACGTCTCCCTTCTCCCCGTTGATGCCGAGCATTCCTTTCAGTAAAACGCCGCTAAGCTGCAAGGACAGAATAAATAAAAACGTGTGCGTAACAAGCGGCGTAAACCCATTCAGCAGCCGATAAAAAAGCCTGGTCGCACCGAGCAGCAGCAACAGCGCCCCCGTGAGCAGCATGCCGCCCTCCAACAGACGCAGCGCGTCTTCCCCGCTCATTCCTTGTCGTTCTGCCATTCCCGCCATCATGATAAATACGCTGACCCAGGAGCCGGCGGGACCGTCAATGATCGGAAATCGGTGTCCCGCTATCGCCTGCAGCATCGAGCTGATGCCGACGACGAAGAACGTACGCTGCATCAGCGAGGCGATCTCCTCTTGAGCCAAGCCGAAGACGCCGCCGATCACGATCGGCAGCGCGATAGAGCTGGCCGTGATGAAGATGAACCACTGCAGCGAGCTCAACCCTTCTTTCCCCAGCGATAATCGCTTCACTCTCTTTCCCTCGTTTCCATGGCAATCGAAATCCCCGGCCGTCGCGGCAGGGGATTTCGACTCGTTAACGTTATGGCGCTATTGATGTTGTTCGCGGTATTGGGGATACAGCATCGGGAACAGCGCTCTCTTCTCTTCCTCATCCGGCATCCGACCGTAATCCGCCACCTCGAAAGGCTCCGCGTATCGAACGCACGAGGCGGCCTCCTTGCCGTAGAACGTCTCAAGAGAACCCTTCATTTCCTCGGAGACGTTCAGAAACGCGCTCCAGTTGTCCAGGATGTACTGTCTCCTGTCTTCCCAACCGGACGGAACGGAGTCCAGGAAGCCCCGCTGCCAAGGCGCGAATTCGTAAAATTGGGAAGCGTGGGCATCGCAGCCCAGCAGCTTCTTCTCGATCGCGGAATCGACCGCCACGACGATGTCGGGCCGGTACGCGTTCCTCTTGGCGTAATCGGGCATAAGAAGAAACAGCGGGGATTTCAGCAAATGCGGCGCATCGGGCACGGCGTTGGGCACCATCGCGATGAAGTCCGCACAGTCGCGTACGATTTTGCCCGCTCCGCGATTGTCTACATGACCGGGTCCGTCCGGATGGAACGTTAGGACGACGTCCGCTTTCCAATTGCGGACGAGGCGGATGACTTCCGAACGCACCTCGTGCGTCGAGGAGAGCTGGCCGTCCGGGATGTCCAGTATCGTATATTCTTTCACGCCGATCCTGCGGGCGGCTTCGCAGGCTTCCTGCGTTCTTCTCTCGATCAGTTCCTTGCCCTTCATGCTGTAATGACCGCAGTCTCCGTTCGTCAGCGAGACGAACTTGACGTTATGCCCGAGCTCGGCGTACAGGGCGGCCGTGCCTCCGGCATAAATCTCGGCCTCGTCGGGATGCGCGGCGATAACGATAATTTGCAATGCTTCGTTCATTGTGTAGGATCCTCCAAGCGATTTAACCTTTGACCGCTCCCGCGGTCAAGCCTTTAATAACGGTCTCCTGCGAGATCATGTAGAGGACGAGCAGCGGTGCGATCGAGATGGCGATCGCCGCCATCATCGCTCCGTAGTCGGTTCCGTATGCATTCGAGACGAGCGAGAGCAGAACGGAGATCGGCTGCATGTCCCGCACCGGTAAGTAAACAAGCGGCATAAGCAGCTCATTGTACGACCAGAGGAAAATCATGATGGACACGGTGGCGAAAATCGGCACGCAGAGCGGCACCAGAATGCGCCAGAAGATTTTCCAGATAGATGCCCCATCCACGACAGCCGCCTCTTCGAGCTCCCCCGGCAGCGCCGCCATGAAGCCGGTCATCATGAGAATGGCAAAGCTCAGATTGCCTGCGATCTGGGGCAAAATGACGGACCAATAGGTGCCGTTCAGGTGCAATTCTTTAATGATCATGAAGTTCGGTATAATGACCGCGAACTGCGGCAGCAGCATGCAAACGACGAACAAAACGTTAAACAGGCCCTTGCCCCTGAATTGAAACCGGGACAGAACGAACGAGGCAAGCCCCCCGAAGAGCGCGACGCCGAGCACGACGGTACCGGAGATGAGCAGGCTGTTCGCGAAACCGCGCAAGATGTTAAGGTTGCCGTATTCGTTCAGCTTGACGTAATTAACGAAGCTGAAGCTGTCAGGCAGGCCGAACGCGTTGGTCAAAATTTCGTCGGACGACTTAAGGCTGCTCAGCAGCACCCACAGCAGCGGGACGATGGTCGTGCACGCCCAAGCGATCAGCAGCACATATACGACCGTTCTGCCGGCGTAGCGGCCGGGGCCGCGCTTTTGCCCGATATTTTCCGCGACGGTTGACATCGCTGTTCCCTCCCGATCAGTAGCTAATCGTATCTTTTTTGACGGCTTTATTGAGCAGCACAGTGATCAGGATGCCGAGCAGCATCATGGCGATGACGATCGTGCTGGCATACCCGGCATTCTGGCCGTTGAAGGCTTTGTCGTACATATACGTGCTGAGCAACTCGCTGGAGTTCATCGGGCCGCCCTTGGTCACGATGTAGACGACGTCGAACACCTTGAGCGCCCCGGCGGTCGCAAGCGTCAAGCAGGAAGCAATCACGTCGCGAAGCAGCGGAATTGTAATTTTGAACGCCTTCTGTATGCCCGTAATCCCGTCCAACTGCGCCGATTCATAGATGTCCTCGGGAATTTTCGAAATGCCGGTCAGGAAAATGACGAAATAAAAGCCGACGTATTGCCACAAAATCGGAAACAGCACCAGATAGATCGAGCTATGCTCCGTCAGCCACACTTGCTCGGGCAGCCCAAACGCACGCATGATGGCGTTCAGCAATCCGTAGTCGTAGTTGTAAATAATCGAGAACATCAGGCCGATGGCCGTCCCCGAGATAACGATCGGGAAGAAGTAGACGGTCCGGAAGAACTTGAAGCCCCTCTTCACGCTATCCGTCAGCAACGCCAGCGCCAACCCTCCTCCGGCCTGCAGCACGATCGCTCCGACGGTAAGGATAAGGGTGTTTCTCAAGGCGATGCCGACGACCGGGTCCTGAACGAGCTGCCGGTAATTGTCCAACCCGATGAACGTCTTCTCGTTCGAGAAGTTGTACCAGTCCGTGAAGCTGTAATAGACCGATTGGATCAAAGGATAGAGCAAAAACGCGAACAAAAGGATGACCGTCGGCGATAGGAAAAGCACGATGTAGCGTTTGTCTTTGAAATTCACTTCCGTTCCTCCTTAGGAGGCAAGCTCCCGGGCTCATCCGACGAATCGCGATCGGCCTTGCATGCCGATCCCCGGGAGCGCCTGCCCGCTTGCCTAACCTTGGTTGCGATCGCTGAGTTTCTTGGCCTGTGCAAGCACTTCTTCCGCCGTTTTCTTGCCGTACGCCAGGTAGCCCAAGCCTTTCAGGAAATCGGTGTACGACTCGCGGGAAACGAAAGAGTCAATCGGCATGACGAAATCCTTCGCCTGGGCGACCATTTCGTTGCCGGCTTTGAGCAGCGGCGCCGTGGTGCCCATGTCCGTCGTTTTAACCGCATAGGTACCGCCGACGGCGGCGAATTTGCCCGCCACCTCCGGCGACGTCATATACTTGACGAAGGAGAGCGCGGCGGCGTACTGAGCTTGATCGTCATTTTTCTTCATATACCAGCCCGAACCGAAGCCCGATACGATCATATTCTCGCCTTTGCCGCTCGGAACGAGGGGGAATGGCGCGATCTGGATCGCCGGGTTGGAAGACAAGCCGACAGCCGTCCAGGAGCCGTTGAACATCATCGCCGCCTTGCCGCCGGAGAACAGCGCTTGCGCCTTGTCGTCGTCCAGCGTCAGCGCGTCGCGCGGGAAGGCGTTGCGGTCGCTCAAATCTTTGATCAAGTTCAGCGCTGGAGCCCAAGACGGATCGTACGCCAGCTTCTGGCCTTCGGGGCCGACCTGGGACAGAACAAGCGCCTCTTGGATGTAAGGCGTCGTCAGCGAGGTGGCGATCGGAATAATGTCGTTGGCGGCGAATGTATCAACCGCTTTCATAAAGGCGTCGAATGTCGACGGGGCTTCCAGTTGATGCTTGTCGAACAACTCCTTGTTCCAGAACAACCCTTCGTAGAAGCCGATATAAGGCAGGGAATATTGCTTGTCTTCGTACTTCACCTTGTCGAGAATGGCCGCATTGAACGTGCTCGCCCATTCGGGATCTTTGGCCAACTCGTCTTCCCAGGACACGATCTCGTTCGTCTCTTGCAAAATCTTCGTCTCGCTGCCGTTGAAGTAGAACAGAACGTCGGCCAGGTTGCCTGTCGCCGCATCGGCTTTCACCTTCGTGCGCAGCGCCTCTTGGTTAACCGGAGTAGACTCGTCCACGATTGTAATGTTAGGGTTGGCCGCTTGGAACGATTGGACCGCATCGGTCCACGCCGACACCCAGGGGTCCGATCCGGCGAACGACGTCGCTGCGCGCAGTTTGACCTGCTTGCCGCTGTTCGACGAGGATGCTCCCTGGGTAGAAGAAGCGGCGTTATCCTTATTGTTGCTGCCGCATCCGGCCAGCAATCCTCCCGCGAGCGCGACGAGCAGCAATGAAACGGTCATCTTTCGGCTTGTTTTTCTGATCTGCATTCTAGACTCTCCCTTTAATAGAAGTTAATATATTGAACTCGGGCACACCGGTTTGCCCGAGAATCAACCGACTTAGATTTTTCTTATTTTAATTAATTAACTTTCCTAATTATTTAGGGATAAGAAAAGCCGCATTACACGGACTTTTCCAGAAGCATCTCGTCGAATACCGAATCCAACGCCAGGCTGATGCCGCCCATGACAACCGCCTTGTTTCTTAGGGCCGTCGTTCTGATCGATGGAGGCGAGGGCACATGCTTCCTTACTTCCTCCGTCAGCGTCTCCGTATAGGCTTCGCCCAGCGTTGCAAATCCCCCGCCGAGGATGATACAGTCCAAGTCGAGCAGCAGCAGCATGTTGGAGACGGCAATGCCCATCAAGCGGGCGCTCTCCCGCACGTGCTTGACGCAGAGCGGATCGCCCGCCAGCGTCGCCCGGATGATCGCGTTGAAATCGATGCGATCCGGCTCTCCCCCCGCTTCATCCAGGACGGAGCTCTTGACTCCGAGCTCGACCTCGCCGCGCACGGCCTGCACGAGCGCTTTGACGGAGACCAGGTCTCCCAGAAGGGGCGGAGCGACCCCGACGGCCGGCGGCTGTCGGTCCATGACGAATCGGCTCAGCTCGCCCGCTCCGTATTTGCTCCCCTTGAACAGGGCTCCGCCGAGCACGATACCGGTTCCTACTCCGACATCCGCGCTTACAAAAGCCGTATTGTCGCTGTCTTTCGCCGCTCCGAAGTTTCTCTCGGCGATGATGGCGGCGTCGATATCTTTTTGCAGCAGCACCGGGACGTCGAAGCGGTATTGGAATAGCTCGCGGAAAGGCACCTTACCCAGCGGAGCCAAGTATGAGCCGCATTCGACGATGCCTTGGGCGCTGTCGACGATGCCCGGGACGGACACCGAGATCGCAAGCAGTTGGCCTGAAGAGATGCCGCTCTGCTCAAGCAGTTCGCCGATTTTCTCCGTCAGCAGCTCCATCAATTGCTCCGTTCGATACAGCTCGAGGTCGAATTTCAATTCGCGTACAACGCTCGGCTCCAGATCGCTGAGAGCCAGCGTGATGCACGGGTTGCTTAGGTCGATGGAGACCAGGTAGCCGTATCGGGTGTTCAGCTTCAGCAGCTTGGCCTTGCGGCCGACGCTCGACGTCTCTGCCCCCGTCTCCTGCACGATACCGAGCTCGATGAGCTGGTCGACGTTCGCGCATACGCTCGGCACGCTTAATTGCAACGTCTTGGACAAGGCGCTTCGGGTGGCGCTTTCTTTTTCGCGTAGGGTCGAGAGAATCAAATTTTGATTGGTCATGCGAACCAGCGTCTGGTCCGCCGAACGTTTAGCCATTCTTTATTCCTCATTTCCGGCGCAGCCCATCCGAATACATTAATTAGGTTTATTAATTAATAGATTAAGCGTTTTCTGCCGGGCTGTCAATACGTTATTGCCTGAACTAGCGAAGCCTAAGCGCCATAAAATCTTCGTCGTAATATTGATCGTTGTATTTAAGCGCATTCCTCTCCACGCCGTAGGTTTCGAAGCCCAGCGAGCGGTACAGCTTCTTGGCGGACGCATTGTCCGATACGACAGCCAGGCCGATCTGCTCCAGGCCTTCGCACTCTCTCGCCCTTTCGATCAACTCGACGAGAAGACGCCTGCCTATCCCCCTGCCCCTTGCGGAGGGCGCTACGTACATCCCGTATACGTTTCCTTTATGGGAGGTTTTAACGCCGCTTTCGCGCACGAACGTAACGATTCCCGTCAATGATGAACCGTCCTCCGTAAACGCCCCTAACACAAACTTGTCCTTGCTGGGCATAATTCTATTGCTCATCGTCTCTAGCGTGAACTGCGCCTCCTGCTCGTAGGTAGAGCCGAACGCTTCTGGATTCGTCTGCAGCCCCGCGAGACGCAATTGCCTGTACGATTCAGCGTCATAATGTTGTAAAATCCGTATCTTCATCGATGTGTGTTCTCCTTCGGGTCGTTCAGATTTCGATTCCGTTTTCGTCTCTCCGTTCCTCGGCGAGCTTCTTCAACTCGTTGTTGCGATGCTCCAGAAACTTTCTCATATATTCCTTCAAGATAAGCTTCTCGACCCATCTTCCGATCAGCCCAAGCGGCGCTTCGAAAGTTAACGTGTCGATCATAACGGTCTTGCCGTTCTTCTCTTCGAATTCATGGACGTGCTTCAGCCGCTTGAACGCGCCCTTCTGCATCTCATCCACGAACAAGTAAGGCTCGCGGTACTCGGTAATCAAGGAAGTAAGCCGCTGCCTTACTCCCAAATGGGTCGCTTCGAAAGTCACCGTCTGTCCCGGTCCGATGGGGCCGCTCGTAACGCCCCGAATCGCCTTTTCCTTCGTATGCTTCCACACCGTTCGGGTATGTACGTCAATGTCTCTCGCCAAGTCAAAGCAGTACCGGATCGGCGCATCAATCTCAACCCGGGTTTGAACGGTCACCATATGTAGGTATTTCCCCTTTCACGTTCACAATTCTTCCCGTTCGTTTCGTTAAGGTTAGCTCCAGCGCTTCGCCTTCCCCATACCTCCCGACTTCGGAGGGCAGAACTCTTATTTTGCGATTCTTGCCGTTGGGCTTCCGCACGATTACGATTTCTCGATCGACGTGCACCACGTGAACTTTCATCGCCTTCGTGTCTTTACTGATGAGATCTGTCGCTAACAAAACGACAAACACGACATATCCCAATGTCATCAGGCCGAACAAGCCAACGAAAAAGAAGCGTTGGTAATAGAGATTCACTGCAAGGTACGCACCCGTGAAAACGGCAAAAGCAATGGATGAAAACAAGATAAAGCGGAGGGAACCGGCGTAGGTTTTCATCGCTTCCTCCTTTGAGAGCCTTCACCGGCCCTCAAGTCTCGATCTGAAATATCGTATCCACGATAATCGGCAGGTTGTCTCTTACCGAGACCGCGCCAAAAACGGAACGGGCATGAAGCCCCTTATCTCCGAACACCTCAAGCAGCAAATCCGAAAAGCCGTTAAGCACCTTATGATGCTCCTCGAAAGCTGCGCTTGCGTTGACGAAGCCTTGAACCTTTACCGCCCTCTTCACCTTATCGAGCGAACCTAACGCGGACTGCAGGACTGCAAGCACTTCAAGCGCTGTCTCTCGGGCAAATGCGTATCCTTGCTCCGTCGTATAATCGATTCCGAGTTTTCCTTTCGGATTTCCGGACGGGCCTTTGCCCGAGACGTACATCAAGTCGCCCACGATAACGAAATTCGCGTATTTCGCGGCGGGCTGGCTTGCTGCGGGGAGGGTAATATTAAGCTCTTGCAGCCGTTCCTCGATCGTTTGTCCGGACATGTAAAAACCCCCAATATTATAAATATTGGAAAGAGTGTACCTCGATTCAACAGATTGGTCAATATGACCGCTCGGATTTCAAGCCGCATCCGGCGAAAGAGCGTCGGCCGAACGCGGCTTGATCTCGACCCTATTCAACGGCTTCCTGCTTATCCGCTCTGGGCATGCGCACCGTCAGAACGAACATAAGCACGCCAAGCCCTGCGCACACCCATGCCATACTGTGCAGATGCGGGGTGGTGATGTTCTTGCCGAAGAGCGCCGCCAGCAGACTGGAAGAAAGGATCGTCCCCATAAAGCGGGATGTCATGAACAGACCGGAGGCAATGCCGGTCTCCGACTTCTTCACATAATCGTACAGCGCCGTCTGCATGCCCAGATTGTTAAAGCCGTTGGCGATGCCAAGGACGCACAGTACAAGGAAAATCGTCGCGACGCTGGCCTGATCCCGAATCAGCAGCAGGAGCAGACTTCCCGCAACGACGGAGAGAGTCCCGAACAGCAGCGACGGCCTGGAACCGCTTCGATCGATCCAGCGGCTGACCAGCGGTGTGACGATGACGCTGAACCCGGCGATCGACAGCATGACGAGGCCCGCTTGCTGCGCATCCATCATTTGGACGCGTTGAAGGTAAGACGGAATGCCGAACATGATCGAATAAAATGCCATATTGGTTAAAATAAACTGTACGTAGATCAGCGTCACATTTCTGTTGCTCTTTAAGAAGGCGACATTGATGAACGGCTTGCTATGGCCGATTTCATAACGGTATAACGCATACGTCAGTCCGGCGCTGATCGCAAGCATCCACAGACTGATCTCGCCGGCGAGCGACAGGAAGAAGAGCAGCCACATGAAGATTGTAGCAGAAAACAGAGCGACGCCCGGCCAGTCCATGTCGGAGGCGCGTCCGGACGTTTTCGGGTCCTTGGGGAACACTTTCCACGCCAGCAGGAAGGAAGCGATAATAAACGGGAAATTGCATAGGAAAATGAGCGGCCAATCTCCATAGTGAAGCAAGAATCCGCCGATCGAAGGCCCGAACGCCGCCGACGTGCCGGAGAAGATCGACACGATGCCGAGCGCCTTCGCCTGATTGGCGCTAATTTGACTGCGAATCATCGCCATGCCCGACGGAAACAGTGCCGAGCTTCCCAGCGCCTGAATGATCCGAAATCCGATCAACCAACCGAAGCTCGGAGCCAGCGGAGCAAGGCATGAGGACAAGGTGACGAGCAGAAGCCCGATCATGAACACCTTTTTACGACCGAATAAATCGCTCCACTTGCCCATAAGCGGCTGACCGATCGCACTTGCCAAGTAGTAGGTGGAAATGAGCCAAGACACGTCGGCAAACGTCAGTTGGAAATCCTCCTGCAGACGCGCCAGCGCAACCGAAATCATCGTCGTGTTCAGCGGATTCAGCAAGGTTCCGAGAGCTACGGCGGTAATGAGCAGCATTTCTTTTCGTTTAATCGCGTTCTGTTGGAGGGCCATGGTGTCTCCTTATCGTTCTCTTGCAGAGCCAGCTTATCCTTCGCTGCTGCGGTTTGGTTTATAAAAATACGGTCCGCACATCGATTCATGAGTGTGCACGTATGTCCAAGTTCGCTGTCGGTCAAACAAATAGATGTCCTGCTCGGAGTCGAAGTCTTCCGCAATTACCCGATCGGCGTTCCGGTACAGAAAAACGTGCGGCAGGTGCTGATAGACAGCGTATACTTCACCTTTGGTCTCTGCATCGAAAGCTTGCCTTGCCTCATCGCCGGTTAAGCACTTTTGCTTCCCATAGCTGAAAATGTGCCACTTAAACTGATCATAGTAAATCGCTTCTTTGATATCCTCCGCGACGTTATGCGCGAACGCTTCATCCCATAACCGAATCACGTCTCTGCAAGTGATTTTCGTCATAGTGATTTTTATCACATTAATCCGGGGCGCGGCGCTTTAATATAGGAGTCAGAAAGAATCTTCTCATTTGGAGGTTATGCTCATGAGCATTCAATTTCTGTCCAACCTGCCCCCTGTCGGCGAAAGCGTAGCGAAGCTGGCTGCGGAAGGCGGTCAACTCGCCGGGGACTATATCAGCGTTTACGGATTTTTCGCTTTCTGTCTTGTGCTCGTACTCTTCTGCCTGATCGTCCCAGCCCACATGTATGAGAAACATTACAAAGTCGGAGACGATGCGCCTGTAGAGCCTGCCGTAGAATTGAACGTTAATTCGCATCAACGGAAATCGACCGATCCAGCCGCATGAGCCGGCAGCGGTCGGATAATCAATATACTCCAGGGTTCCCGACACGGACGCCTCCTTGACTTAGCGGTCAGGAGGCGTCTTCATTTTCACCACGAAAATCCTCACACTGATCATGCTCGATTCCGGTGACGAGGTTCCGTTCGATTCAGAGCAGTGCCGGCAATTCGCCAAGATGCTTGATCGTATGCAGCGGAGCGGCTGCAATGTGGTCTCTCCAAGGCTGATTAACTTGGAACCAGATCGTCCGCATCCCGGCGTTAGTCGCACCTTCGATATCGTTGACCGGATGATCCCCGATGTAGATACATTGTTCAGGGTTTAGCCGCAGCTTGGCGGTTGCCATTTCGAATATTGCACGATTCGGCTTTTTGACCCCTGCTTCTTCCGACACGAGAATGACGTCGAAAATTTCCCTGATGCCCAGTCGATCTATTTTCCCATGCTGTATCGCCGTCTTGCCGTTCGTAATCAGACCGAGTCGATATTTCTTCCTCAGTTCTTCGACGACTTCCCGGGCTTGCTCCATGAGCAGGGCATGATTCACGTATTCACGCTTATAGAACGCCAATAACTCGGATTGCTCCGGCCGAACGTTCCAAGGCAACTCTTCGAGGAGCACTGCGAACAATTCTTCCTTGTCCTTATAGCCGTCCTGATCGAGCTCGATGATCCTGTCGAAAATCTCCCGAGTTTCATCGAGATGGCTGAAATACGTGTCGATGAACCCGTTCGTGAATCGCTCGAATGTTCTCGTCCGGTCAAGCAGCGTGTTGTCCAGGTCGAACAGGATTGCTTTGATGGACACAAGGGTCTCCTCCTTAGTCTATCAGCTCAAGCCGCGGCCACAGGTTCAACCAATTTTTGCTTTTCACCCTGGACCTGTAATAATCGGCATCGTCGAAAAACGGACTGCGTCTTATTCGCAAACTAAAAAGATCTTCAAGACCATGCGGAGCGATGATCCTTATCTTGTCGTCGTCATCCAGCGCGACTCCGACGGCAGTTGCGGTTTCCGGCCAACGCTTCATGGCATCGTCGACAGAGCGATAGGGCTGCTCGTCGTTTCTTTGATGCATTCTGGCTTGGTTTTTAACCGACCAATTGAACCCCGGCTGCCGCTTGGTCAATTGTTCTTCGTAACTCTTCTCGGTTTCTTCCCGAAGATCGGCTGCATCGTAATAAAGAACGTCGATATCGTTCAACGGCGTAAGCTTGCTCCTGCCATGGAAATGGTCCCAAACAAAGTTTCTTACATACCCCGCGGCTATGCACACGTCCGGTAAGCCTAAGGATTGGACAAGTTTTAGATCCCTCATAAGAAAGGGATGCGTTAGTAAGAGGTCTATCAGTTCCTTTTCGTGCTGCATCCCGCTTCCCCTTCCTGCTCTTAGGTCGCGAGCGAGCATCTATCGATGTGCTTCTCGATGTCTTTTCTCGACTTTGCAAGAATAGGCTGCTTCCCCTGCTCTTGTACGACCTCGATGGCGCCTCGGTAGTCGTATCCATGATTCCAATGCACGAGCATCTTGCATAGATTACCAAACGTTTGCGTGTAATTCCATGGACGTATTCCTGTTCGAGACAAAATAAATCTCTTGATGATCCGGTAATCCCGTATGTACACGTTCGGGTCAAGTATGACAACAAGATCCGCTTGCTCGATCGAGCTCAGCGTCCACTCTTTGTATTGAACCCCTTCTATGATCCACGAGTCCGAGCGAAGAATGGAGGCTAAGTTTGCATCCCTGACCTCTTCCGGAAATTTCAAGTTGTCCTCGCTTCTATCCCAGATCATATTATCGACCTCGAAGCAAGGAATGCCGTACTTTTCCGATAGTTGTTTCGCCGCCGTAGACTTGCCGCTTCCGCACGAGCCGATAATCCGAATTTTCATTGGGGGGAACGCGGCTTAAGCATGTATTTAATCGCAGGATAAGAAACGATGTTTCTGTCTCTATAGGTTGCCGAGATGACATCATCGAATCGGCTCAAAATCCCGTTCTGCAGCATGACCGCGCTGAATCCTCGCTCTAACGCTCCATTGTAGGTAAACAAGACGCAGTGCTCCGCGGCGTTCCCGGAGATGACTACAAATTCGACACCCTGCTCCCGCAGAATGTGCTCCAGCTCGGTTTTCCAAAACGAATTCGAATACTCTTTGGTCAACGTCCGATCCGCAGCTTCGACGTGAATTTCCGGAATCGTATCGTAGGCTTCTCTGTTCTCTTCGGTCAACCCTTCGATGTCCCGAATGTGGATCACGACATGACCGTTCGAGCGAACCATATTCGCTACGTAATTGATATATTCGCAAGCTCTGTCTACGTGCTTCTTCTCTATCCCTTCCAAGTGAACGCTCTGCATATCGATAACTAGAAATCCTATTTTCATGAATATTGCTCCTTCTGTATAATTACCGGCCTATGCCGCGGTACGTCGACGATGATTCCTCAGTTTAGCAGATTTTCTTCGACTATTGATCCGAGATTTTATTGAAATTCCTTAACACCAGCAAGTTGCTCAAAGTAAGATAACCTTTCCACTCCTGTTTAGCGGCTTCCCATTCTTGTTCGTATCTGCCCCAAGTCCAATTCGGAAGCCAAGCCCCTTCGTCGGTTTGAGTATGGATTAGCGAATCCAAGTCCTCCGAAAGCACGTCATTGTACAAATAATAGAAGCATGAGGACGGCGAGTCGACGATTTGTAGAGGCACAGCGCAGTAACCGGTTCTTTCGGCAGGTTTTTGGATGACGCAGTTGCCGATAAATTGTTCGATCTTCGGAACGAATTGCGTTTGTAATTCGCGAGGCAATCGATCCAGCAGCCGGATATAGCAAAAAAGCTCGTGCATCTCGGATAGACTTGATTTGTTATTTAAGTGATCCTCGACCTCTTCCGTCAGTTTGGACAGAAAGTCCGGTTCAACTAAATTACGATACTCGTAAAAATAACCGATAATCTCGGCATTCGGATTCCCCCAATGCTCCTGAAAACCATTGTAGTTCCACCAGATTGCGCGAGGAGCGTGATTAGCCGCTTCCGGTATAATAGCCCATCCGTTGTGGACCTCGTCAAAAGTATTCAAAAGATATTCGAAGCTCTCTTTTACAAGGTCCTCTTTTGTGTCGCATCGGATTCTAGATAAATATTGCAGAGCGATCGTTGTAGCCAATGCCGAAGATTCTCTGCATCTAAGATCCGGCTCCAGCGCGTTGCCGAATCCCTTGTCAGCGTTCTGGTAACCCTTTAAGGCTAGTAGAACCTCATCGGCGCTGCCGTTCTCGAATTCGTATCTGAACATGGCTTTATCCAGTTCTCTTGCATGATTTAATATAAAACTGCTGGCTTTATTGAATTGGTCGCGGGATAATGTGGACATCGTTTCCCTCCTAATGATGAAGGTAAGTACCTTCTTGTCGAATGCTAAAAAACGTTGGGATCCTTTAATTTCGTCCAGCTCATAATCGGCTCTTGTTCTCCGTTCACGGTAATGACCCCGACTGCAGGCTCTTGATCATTCGAAGATGAAATGAAGTGCTCCAGCATGCTTCGTACAATCCGCGAGAGGTTTAACGTAAGTAGTTCCGACTGATCAATCCAATGAAGCTCTCCCTCGTCCGACTCCTTGAGCTCTTCCGTTGTTGTTGTACCGAAGTATACGAACTGTTGCCTGATTTCATCTTCCTTCATTCTGATCAATATGTACCTAAGTTTTAAGTCCGACACTTCTGATGCTTCAATTCCCGACTCTTCACGAATTTCCCTTAAGCAAGCTGCCATTGGCGAATGGATCTCTTGCGGCTCCAGGTGACCGCCAAGTCCGCTCCAGAATTCGGAAGGAAACAATCGGCTCTTTGCTTTCTTAATCATTAGAACTTTCTCGCCTTTAGACAAAAAAGCGGTAGCCATCTGCCGAAGCTCCACGAGTTCCCGTCCTTTCGATGATCGGGGCGTTGTGTTAAAAGGTAAAAATGCCGTTTACTATTTCAATGCCTTTATTCTTCATTTCGGTCGGATTATCTTTATACTCCCGTTGAACGTATTCGTAGGAGTTCCATTCATAATTATCCAGTCTGAGCAGTTCCGCAATTTGATTCACGGGTTCCCGCTCCATGGCTTCTTCAAAATCAGATATGTAAAAAATCTTGGTAATATCCAGAGGCGTAACCAATCTCGGTTTATTGGGATTTAGATTTATTAGATCTACAAGCCTTTCTCTATGATACTCGTCTTGATTCACCTCAATCTCTTCCTCCCATGTACATTCGAAATGGAAGGTTCTCCGGCTCCCATCATAGATACTTAACGACCAACCGTGATCTTCGGCATGAATTAGATGAATCAGAATTCCCTTATTACGATTAATGAGCCTTTTATTCGGTTGGAAGCTTTTTCCGCTTGGCAGTATCGTTACCCAGTTATTACTTGCCGGATAGACGTACCCTCGAAGCCATGCGCTTTTCAGAAGCTTTATCCCTTCGTTCTGTTCCGTTGAAAACAGATGATAGCTCTCGCTGAACTCGCTCACTCTAACACTCCCTTGAATGCCAAGCTTTGATTCCATTCCTCCACCAGAATGCTGTATTGCAGCTCGTTGTCCCATCCGCCATTTTTGTACCTTACTTTTCGAAATTCGCCTTCCCGTTTCATCCCTGTTTTGATCATGACTTTTTCGGAGTTGGCATTATTCGCGTTGCAGCGCGCAAATACGCGATGGACGCCCAACTGATCAAAGCAAAATTTAATGAGGCAGTTGGCTATTTCGGTTGCGTACCCTTGGCCCCAGAATTCGGGGTGCAGGAAGTATCCGATTTCCGCACTTCCGCCGTCCCCATTCTTCTTTACGATTCCGGCATCGGCAAAACCGATGAATCGACGGCCGGTCTGGTCGAACACGGCGTATTCGAAAACGGAGCGATTATCGGTCGTTCCATTATTTTTTAAGATGTTCTGAAAGTAGGGAACCAAATCTTCTTCGCTATCTGCCTTATCCATAAGCGCGTATTTCATGATGGCTTCGTTAGAGAAAATGGAATAAAACAAGGAGAAATCCGCTTCTCCGAATTCTCTGAAATATAGACGATCACTTCTCATCTCCGTAAGTCTCCTTCGTCAGCTGCAGCTTCCCCTCGCCATCTTGAGCGGTTAGTTCCCTGCGATTAGAGTTTCTTTTCATAAAACACAATGGTCATCTTATCGTTTATGACTTCCGTCTTTCCTGTTCTCTTATACCCCAGCTTCTCGTAGAGATAGCAATTGCCCCGTTCCTGCTCTATCGTATCCAGCTCCCACGCGCTCGCATCGTTATACAATTGTTCGACCATGGCGAATACTTGTTGAGCGATTCCTCTTCCTTGATGTTCCGGTAGAATAAATATCGGGCTTACCCGACAAACGCTGTTGTCTTTCCGAAGAATTCTAATCGCGCCCACGGCAATGTTTGAATCTTTAATGATGTAATAGTCCGAAAAGGGCTGGTTCATTCTCGCTATAATCCGCTCGACGGGCTCATTGGCAGGGCTTGTTTCGAAGTCCCGGTACTTGTCCAACAACGGCATAAATGACCTGATCTGCATCTCATGAATGGCAGACGCTTCGCTAATTCCGGATTTATGCAATGAAATATCCATAGAACCTACTCCTCAACAATCCCTTGCAGTTCATAAGGGTAATCGATTTGTTTTTTGACCAGTTCCACGGCTTCCGCATTGACGAAAAGCCCGATCATATACAGAGCAAGATCGATGGAAGTCGACACTCCCCCGGCCGTAATGACATTGCCGTCCCGCACGATTCGGCATTTGATCACTTCTTTGCAGTACGGCTCCAGCAATTCATATACATTGGGGTGGGTTGTCGCTTTCTTATTTTTAAGAAACCCGGCCGCTCCGAATAATAGAGAGCCGGTACATACGGATACGAGGAATTTTACGTTTTCGGCTTGTCGGATCCAGCTCACGAATTCCTCGTCGTTCCTCAGAGTTCGGGTTCCCATGCCGCCTGGAATAAAAACCAGATCATATTGAGACAGATCCGGCTTCACTTGATTGACTTTAATGGTCAAGCCGAGTTCATCGGATATTTCCTCCGACAGCCCGCAAATGTCCCATGTCGTGCCCTTGGTCTCTTCGAAGAGATTCAACCGGTAAATAACATCGTAAAAGCCGATAAAATCCAAAAACGTAACTCCGTTAAAAAGAACGAACGCAATCTTCACGGGATCATCTCCTCGGTCTCGTTGACAACGAAAAACGTAAGCCCAGCGCCGTCGTGAACGGTTAGGCTGCCAAATAAGCGATCAATAAGGACAGCAGTCCTGAAACAATCATTGCAAACGGCTTAAATCTGAAGATCAAAATCCGGTTTTCCATGGCATATTTAAGAGACCCTTGAACGATAGGAATCCCGCCTATTTTTGAATTTTGAACGTAAATTTCCATTCCGCCGTATTGCCTGAATACCGCCCGCGGTTTTCTTTGACCGTTACTTTCAGCGCTTTATTCACCGGTTTAGAAACGGAGGATACCTTGATCGAGGCCGTGGATGTTCCTACATCCGGGATCTTATCCTGCTCCTCGGCGTAGGCTTTTAGCTTAACGCTTTCGGTTGGTTTCAGGTTTAATGTGACCGTCGAGCCTTTTTTAATTTCTTTGCCATTAACATAGGCGGCTGTGTACCACTCATTGCCGACATGATTATTTTCCACCAATTCGATGCTGACCAGGGTCACCTTTATTTTGACCGTCTTCGCAGCTGCGGCAGTCGCCGGCTGTACGAGCAAAAGAGAAAGCAGCGAAAGGACAAGCAAAGACTTTATGCCTCTATACACCAGGTTGGCCTCCCTAGGAACGAAATACATGCTTTATTTACCTATTTCTACAAAATAAAGCCTATCCCTTCTTTATAAAATGAATTGAAACAGGAAAAGACGACGCCTGCCAGACTTGCTGACAAGGTGTCGTCTCTTTCACGGTTTAGGCACGTATTCATTCCGGTATAGCTTCCATAATATCCGCCAATTTCCGCTCGTTGCTGATCAGGCCCGAATATTGCCAGATACCGGATTCGACATCGTGAACCTGGCCCTGCTGCACGGCAGGCAGTCCTTTCCACAGCGAATTGTTCTCCAGCTCCGAAATTTGATATCGCTCCGTCTTAATGACGAAGATATGGTCCGCATTCAGCTCGCTCAACTTCTCCAGCGACAGCGTATTCCATTCGTCCTGGGCAGGAGTCAGAGGATGCGGATTCACGCCCAACTCATCGAACAATAAAGCGCCGCCCTGTACATGTCCCATCGTGTAAAATTCTTTATCGGACAATACGATGATGGCCGCCGTACCGTCTCCGATCTTCTGCCGCAAATGCTCCTGGGTCTGCTGCACTTTCAAATCGTAGTCCGCCAGCTTCTTGTCGGCCTCTTGTTCCTTGCCGAGCAGCTTCGCCAAGTCGAGAAGCGTCTCTCTCCAGCTCTTGTCGATGTTATCGACAACGTAGGTAGGCGCGATTTTGGCATACTGCTCGTATACGTCTTCTGTAGCCATTCCTTTGCCCAGAATCAACAGGTCGGGTGACAGGCTCAGCAGCTTTTCCAGCGGAAGCCCGACATCGCTGGTGTCGATGATTTCAGCGCCGGATAACGAATCTTTCAAATAGTTTTGTTCTACGTTGCCGTACAAAACTTGGGCAATCGGCTTGACGCCCAGTACGACAAGAGGATCTTCCAAGTAAGGGGCGATAATGCGCTGCGGCTGAGCAGGCACGACGACTTGATGACCTGCGTCGTCGACAACCGTCTTCTCCTCTGTCTTCGAGGCGCCTTCTTTGTTAGCTCCGCCCCCAGTACAAGCCCCTACCAGTAATGCCAATAAGACCGTACACACGGTGATCGCAATCATCGGTCGAACACGTTCCATACAGCTTGTTTCACTCCATTCAAAGGTTGTCATACGATGATGAGAATCATTATCATCGAAATCATATCAACCTTATACCTGGCTGTACATGAACGATTCTGATTCGGCGATTTGGATTAATCTGATAGGCCTTGCATGATCTGCTGCAGCTGCATTTCGGTCGAGGCCGGGTCGTAGCCGTAAAACTGGCCTCCGTCGAATTCGTAGACGCGGCTGTTCTTCACGGCGGTCAATGCTTTCCATGGCTCGCTGCGTTTCAACTGAATCGCGGTTCTCCGGCTGGACGAATCGTTGTGGACGATTAGAAACAGAATATCCGCATCGTACTCGGTCAACCGTTCTTCCCCGATATGCGCATATCCTTCTCCTGCTATAACCTGACTTCTCACGGGTTCCGGAGGCAAGAAACCGAAGGAGCGATACACGATATGCCCCGCCCTTCCGTACGTATCTCCGTAAATCACCAGCTCGTCTGCCCATACTTCCAGAATCAGAACCGTCTCGCGAAGGTCGAACTCCCTGACGATGCGCTTTCTTGCAGTTTCGATCGCTGCCTCATAACAGTCTAATCGGGCTCGGGCCTGCTGCGACTCGCCTACAAGCTCGGCTGTCAGCATAAATTGCTCCTGCCAGCTCATGGTGCCAAATGGAATCGTCAACGTAGGGGCAATCTCGCGAAGCCCCTCTAGCTGCTCCTCGTTGTATTGCTTGTCGTGACAGAGGATGACGTCCGGGCGCGGTTCGTCTCTCAGTCCGGCAGGATCGCAGTCGTCCCAATAAATCGGCTTAATGCGTCCTTGCCGTAATTCCGCATGATAACGTCGACTGAGCCAAGGCGTGAGGCTGCCAACGCTCGGCACATGACCAACCGCAAGCAGCCCCGCCGTATAATTGCATGCAAGCGAGAAGACGGTTTTGGGCTTCTTCCGATAAAGCGCTGGTGCGGTTCCGACTACTTGCTTGAATTTACGGCTGAAGTAAAATTCATCCTTGTATCCGACTTTTCTGGCAATCTCGTGCAGACTGTCGCCGGAACCCAGCAGTTGTTCCCTCGCTCTGGACATCCGGGTTTCCGCCACGAATTCGACGTAGCTTCGGCCCGTCATTTTCCTGAACCATCGGGAGAAGTGATCGGGATGAACCCCGGTCATCGAGGCAAGCCTGTCGCGCGTCAATTCCTCCGAATAATGCGCTCGTATATAGTCTACGACTTCTTCTATTCGCGCAACCGGCTTGGCTTCGGCCGTCTCGTCCTCGACGATCATATGCAGCAATTCGTAGAACAGGGACTGCGCCTTGAAGAATCCGTTCGGGGCATTGTCGCGGTACGCGTGCTCTATGCCCCGAACAAGCCGCAAGGCTTGGCCCGGATCATCGACTCTCAGCTCGCGCTTCTCCCATGAGGGAGCAGCAGCCTCTCTCGACATGTCCGGATGCAGCGGGATCACATCGAATAAAAGCCGATACGCGCATACGGGCTTTCGCGTCATCGGCTGCATAACGACTTCTTCGCCGGGCCTGCACCAGATCAGCTTCGTCTCCTGGAAATCCGCCTCATCGCTTCCAACTTGAATCCGGCCATGGCCGGCCGAGATGCAGATTAGGGTGAACCGATCGGAGACAAACGGCAGACTCAGTTCGGACCAATTCGTCAGTCGAACCATTCCCGTCAAATGATAGCTATACGAGCTAATTCTCGCCACCCCGCTCATCAATCCCGATCGGAACCATATATAGCCCCGCTTCGGCATCCTTTTTTACGACGACATTCACGCCATAGATCATCCTCACCCGCTCCGAAGAGAGAACCTCTTCCGGCAGGCCGTGGGCCACGATGTTCCCGTCCTTCATCGCAATGATCCGGTCGCTGTAACGAAGCGCCTGATTCATGTCGTGCAGCACCATGACGATGGTGAGCCGGTATTCGCGATTCAGCCGTCTCACCAATTCCAGCAGTTCCAATTGGTAGTACATGTCCAAATAGGCGGTCGGCTCGTCGAGCAGCAAGATCGGCGTTCTCTGCACCAGCGCCATCGCCAGCCACACCCGCTGCAGTTCCCCGCCAGACAGCTTCTCGATGGAAGCCGTACGCTTGCTTGCGAGATCCGTGCATGCCAGCGCCCATTCGATCGCTTCCCGATCCTCCTGGCCGTTGCCTCCGAACCAGCCTCGATGCGGAATTCGCCCATAGCCGACCAACCGCTCTATTGTGATATCCTCCGGAGCGCTGTTCTGCTGATGGACAACCGCCAGTTTGCGGGCCAGCTCCTTGGGAGAGTAGCGATGCATAGCTTTGCCATCCACGATCGCCTGTCCGGATTGAGGACGATAGTAGCCGGAGAGAACTCCGAGCAGGGTGGACTTGCCGCAGCCGTTCGGACCGATAATCGTCGTGACCTTGCCGGTTTCCACGAGGCCGTCGATGCCTTTCAACTGATTCTGTCTTTTGTCGTAAGAGAATACAACCCGATTAATTTCCATGCGTGCGCCCGCTCCTTCTCAGCAGCATTAAGAGAAAGGGCCCGCCGACAACCATCATGATGACGGAAGCGGGGATCTCGGCCGGAGCCGCGATCGTCCTGCCCGCCGTATCGGCAACCAGCACCAGCAGCGCGCCGGCAAGCGCCGAGAAAGGGAGCGACAGACGATGATCGGAGCCGACGCACAGCCGCGCAACGGCAGGCACCAACAGGCCGACGAAAAAGAGAAAGCCGCCGACCGCAGCCGCAGCGCTCGCCAGCAATACCGCCACGGCCGACACGGCGACCCGTGCCCGCGTCACGTGCAAGCCCAGATTGTGCGCGGTCTTGTCCTGCAGCGCCAACATGTTGCACCAGGGAATAAGCAGATGCGCGAGCGCCAGCCCAATCGTTCCATAGAGCAATAGCAGCCGGACATCTCCCCAGGTCGTGTAGGAGAATGTCGACGAACTGATCAAGTTGGCTTGGCCGATCGAAGAGCGTACGAACGACGGCAGCAACTGCCCGATGCCCGTAAAGATCATATGAACGGCAACCCCGACCAGCACCAGACGTACAGGGCTATAGTCTCCTCGCCAGGCGATCGCGTAGACGAGCAGCCACGCAACCGCTCCCCCGGCAAAAGCAAACAACGGCGACCAGAAAAACAGCAGCGGAAACAGGCCGGTCAGCAACAAAGTAAAGACGCCGGCGCCGGCGGAGATGCCGATGACGCCCGCATCTGCCAGCGGGTTGCGCATGACGGCCTGCAGCAAAGCGCCGGATACGGCCAGCGCGGCTCCGACCAGCATCGACAGAATCATTCGCGGGAAGCGCAGATCCCGAATGATCGCCGCGCGCTCATCCGTTCCATTCAGCAATCCGGCGATCAGCTCCGATGGCGTTATCTTGATGCTTCCGGTGATCGCCGCATACAGAAAAACGCCGATCAATACGGCTAGCAGACCGGTAAACAGGGCAATAAACCTGATCGATTTCGTTCTCACTCGTACAACAACCCCATCAGTTCCTCCATAGCTTCGCTTACGGCAAGATTGCCGGTCGTTCCGAAGCGGGTTTCTTCCAGATCATACACCCGTCCCGACTTCACCGCATTAAAATGCTTCCAAATGTCGTTCTTCTTGAACTCCGCGTCAAACATCTTCACCACTTCATCCGGCAAGCCGTGGGCCGCACGCAAAATCACATCCGGGTTGGCCTGCTGCAGATGCTCCGTGTTCGACGCCACATACTCCACCCGCTCGCCCTGCACGATATTTACGCCGCCCAGCCTCTTGACCAGATCGCCGATGTAAGAATGCTCCGTCGCCACGAGATAGCTCCCGGGAATGCCCATGAGAATGAGCACACTCGGCGACGGCTTGCCTGCAATGGCGCTCTGCAGCTCCTCCAGCTTCTGCTGATGCTTGCCGATGAGCCGTTCCGCCTGCTCCCGGCGCCCATAGCGATCTCCGAGCTTCGCAATTACGGCATTCATGCTCTCCAGGCTGGTTAAATCCAGAAATTCGGCCTTGACGCCTGCGCTTTCGAATTTCGGAGCCAGATCGTACTCCAGCGTCGTGACCGACAACACTTCGTCAGGCTTCAGCATGCGCACCCATTCCATGTCCGGGCTCATCGGGCTACCCACCTCTGTCACTCCGGCATAGCGGGGCGGAAGCTGCTTGGAGCTCGTCGGAATCCCGACGAGCTCCACTTCCAGCGCGTCCAGGATTTCCGCAAGCGCGACTGTCGTCGCGACGATGCGCGGCCCCTGTTCCTCTGCGGCTGTCGTCGCCTGCTGCGAACGGATCGGCTGTTCGTCCTGCTGCTCCCCGGAGCTGCCGGACGCGCATGCCGACAGCAGTAGGGCAACTGTCAGCAGCCAGGCTGCCACGCTCAGTCGGGAGCGGATATAGGCGCCGCCTGCTGCGGACCATCGCGAATGACCTCGCATTCTTCTCGTCGTCCTTTCCGTCAAATGAGGATGCCAGAGCTCCGGCATCCTCATCCGTAAATAACGTTTATTTTCTATTTCTGAGCCTGCAGCACCTTCAAGACAACCGCGACCGCTTCCGCGCGCGTCGTATTGTCCGCCGGAGCGAAGGCATTGTTGCCGCGTCCGGAGATCAACCCGGCTTCAACTGCGGCCGCTACCGACGGCTGCGCCCAGACCGGAATGTCCTGCGCGTCGTTGAAGGTCGGCACAGTATCCTTGGCCAATTCCAAGTCGGCGATGCGAGCGACGATGACCGCCAGTTGCGCCCGGCTGACTACGGTGTTCGGACGGAACGTGTCGTCGGAATAACCGACCAGCAAGCCTGCAAGCTGAACTTGTGCAATTGCGGCCGCGGCGTAGCCGGGAATTTCCGCTTGGTCCGCAAATGCTGGCGCTTCAGCCTCGCGATTCAGCTTCAGCGCATTCGTCAAGATGACCGCAAACTGAGCGCGCGTAATTTTCCCGTCCGGATTAAACGTCTTGTTGCCGTCGCCCTTCACAATGCCAAGCGACACGGCTTGCTCGATAGCCGCCTTCGCCCAGTGATTTTCGATATCCTCGAATACCGATTCGACTTTTTCCCCGGATGCCTGGATGACAATTTGCGCTTTATGCTTCATAATCCCGTGCGGCCCGGCGTTCACTTCCAGCGCAACATTCGTTTTCCCTTGCACATCCGCCACCGCAATCTCCACGACGCGGCTATTCGCTTCCTTATCTTCGCTCACCACTGTCGCGTCGACGAATTTACCATCCGCTTCGTACTGGAACGACGGAATCAGGTTGCTGCTGAGCAGCGTGAACGAGAAATAATAGGAACCGTCCCGTTCATATAGCCGCCCCGTCTTGCTCGTATAGTTGCCTAAGCTGGAGGGCTCATCCGTTCCATCCTTCAGCACGGAGAGCGGCGCTTCGTACCCGGCGCTTCCCGTCTCTCCCGTCTCTGCGCCTTCCGGCTTCGCAGGAGCTCCCGGCATGCCGGTGGTGTCGAATGCCAATTGAACTTTATAGTCGCCCTTGTAATTCATCGCCGGCACTTCAACGGCGATTCGAGCGTTGATCTTGTTACGAATGTCGCCCACCGGGAATTTAACCGTACGCGTATCCGCTTTCTCGTCGGAGCTTACGACCGACGCAGCCGTCAGCTTCCCGTCCTGTTCTACTTCGAACGCGGAGATCCAACTGCTCTTCAACAATGTCAGTTCCGCATATCCAACGCCGTTCTCTACCATCACCTTCGCTGGTTTGTGCACGTACTCGTCCGCTGCGGACACCTCGTCGGTTCCGTCTTTTAACACCTTGAAAGCAACTTCATAGGAACGCTCCGGAGCGCCCCCTCCCGCGCTGTCTGCCGCCAGAGCCGGAGCTGCGGACAAGAGCAGCATCATCGCGACCAACAAAGAAACCCATTTTCCCGTTTTCATCTTCAACATTACCAAGCTCCTTATTATCAATTTGCAACGCATGGTTAGACATTTGTCTTCTTTCTTTTCCGCCAATAGCCTAAGCCGCTTGCCACGCCAACAACCGCCACGCCGATCAAGACGATCGTCAGCCAGTCCCCGGATGAATTCGATGACGCCGATTCTTGCTGGGATTCGCCCAATGAATTGGCGCCAGTCGTGGCGACGTCCCGCGCGCTCTCGGAATGATCGTCCGAGTCCGAGTCCAGGGCCTCGCCAAGCTCACTCTCCTCCAGCTTGTCCGGATCAATCGGCTCTTGAGCTTCCTCTTCTTCGGCGACAGGCGAAGCCTCTTCGGCTTCGGATGGCTGCTCGGAAGCGGTGGCCGAAGGGGATGAAGAGGGCTCCTTCTGTGCCGATTCGGCCTCGCCGTCAGGTGCCGTCGATGCTTGCGGGACGTTGGACGAGTTATTCGCTTCAGCCGGCTTCGGCTTCTGCTCCGGCTCCGCTTCGGTTGTACCGGCTGAAGCCGCTTCGCGCGCGGGAATCCCGTCCGCCTGGAACACAAAACGAACCGTATATTCGTGATCGTAGCCAAGCTCGTCGATGACGACATGCATTTTAACCGGCACAGGATCATTCAGATCGGCGATCGGAAGCCGAATCGTCCGCTTATTGGCCGCTTCGTCGGCGTCTATGATCGGCAATTCTGCTCCATTCGCCCCTGCAGGATGTTGGATCGAAACGATCCAATCGCTATGATTCACTTGAATGTACGCAGCGGCTTCGCCTTTCACCACTTCTACCCGCGCCGGTTTTTCGAAATAATCGTTGGCAATCGATACGGAATCGTCATCGGGCTTCTGGATCGTATACGCCACATCGTACACGCCGTCAGCCAATCCGGAAGCGGCAACCGCTTGCGATGCTCCGACGTACAGCACAATGGCGGCGAGCATCGCCTGCATTCCTCTTGCCGCCATGCTCTTTCTGAGCAATTTCCAATACCCTCCTTACCTCCTGCCGATACCGACAGCAGCAGCCGCGTTTCGTCAATAGTCACCTCTTTTTCGATCGCGGCTTCTATCATTCTCTTTTTAATAATAATAATCATTATCAGGTGACAGAAGTATGACAAATCCCGCACCTATATGAGCATGTCACGCGTAATCCTATTCGGCTCGCAATGCGGATGACAAAATGATGGGAGAAATGGAGATGGACTAAGTGATTCATTCGAGGTTTCTGAGGCATTATGAGAAAGGCGGGACCGCTAGTTGCGGTCTGTGTGGTTCGGGCGGTACGGGAGAGCAGGAAGCTCCCCGACGTTATTCAATTCTTCTAGTGAAATCTAAAAATCTTGTTCCCTGATACGTCAATTCGCCAACGTCCTGGACGGCCAACAGTCCATAGAGATTGGCTTTGACATACAGTTCTTTGCGAGTGTGATCTTCAAATTCAAACGTAATATAGTAATTGGTGTTGGCGCCGGAATCCCCGGATCCTCCCCAAACTTCCGTTCGCTTATCTATGATCTTGCATTTCTTGCTCACGACTTCGGCCTTATTGTTCTCCGTCCATGCCCTTAGCCCTTTCATAATGATCAACAAAAATGTGCCGACAATTAGTAGCAGTATAAGTCCTCCGAATATTTTGAAGAATACAGGCATTTCACTTATAAAATCTGAAAAAACGTTAGGTTCTCTCACTGGGGTCTCCCATTCCTCTCCTGCCCGAATTATCCTTCTGAGTGCGTGACTAATCTGCCGGACTCAACCTCTCTATGGATAAGGATAAGTAAGTATTTCCCCAGATTTTCTGTAGATTGAAGCTGTCCGGACTGGTGTGCTTGTTTAAAGAAATTCGCCATTTCATACTGCTCTTCGCTTTTCTCGCGTGCGACTGCCTGCATTTCAGTGTCAACCATTCCGGGATCGACGGCGATGATCTCTACCGGATGCTCTCGCTTTCTTTGCTCTTCCCCAACGCATCGGGTAAACATGTTCATACCGGCCTTTGCTGTACAATACACGCTCATTCCTGGCGCCGGGTAGGTCCCTGATCCCGACGATATATTAATGATCTTTCGCCTCGCAGAAACGTCGTTAAATTGCCTGATAAAACAAGCTGTTAAAACGGTTGGCGCAATCAAGCTTACCTGCAAATTTTTATTTATCTCTTCGGGACTGCACTGATCTATTGGCTTTAAGGGTTCCAGCATCGCAGCATTGTTAACCAGACAAATCATTTCTGTGCGTGTGCTGCTGCTGTTAATTCGGCCAGCAATATCGCTCATCAGGCCCTCAATCTCCAGTACATTGCCTAAATCAAAATGGAAATGGTTATATTTCGCATAGTTGCTTAACAGTGGGGAGGCTCCTCTTGAAATCCCATAGACAGAGTAACCTTCTTCCAAAAGCAGTTGGGCTAACTTCTCGCCTATGCCCTTCGACGTTCCGGTAATGATGAAATTTTTCACGTTTGCTGCCTCCTGGAGATGCGCCCAGTCTCTTCACTTCGATCTCTTGCTTAATTCTTCGTGGTCGAATTTTAGCAACACTTCTCCAACTGATTTGAAAACTCTATTTTTACTAACAAACTCATCCACTTCAGATAATTTAGCCGGCCTGTAACCCGGTCCGCCGCATCCGCAAGAATGATAGGTGAAGCCGTTATTGTACAAAGCTTCTACCTTAGACCACTGTTTTATATCATTTTGCTTCGGGGCCTTAAAATCATGCCCCATATCCTTCATAATCTCTTCGCATCTAGTCGAGTCTTCAACTCTTATGCTTAATCTTAATGACTTTACCGATGATTTGTTCCTTCTGAATTGGCCCGTACACTCTGTTGTCGTAACTGTTATCGACATTATCTCCTATGACATAGTACTCATTTTCATTCAATTCGATCTTTTTTAATTCCAGTCCATCATTTCGGGCCTTGTACTTTAAAACACTATTCACATATATCGCTTTCTGCTTTACTTCAACTACGTCTCCTGGTTCTCCTATTACTCTCTTGCAATATTTCCTCTCTTCTAAGCTAAAAATAACGATGTCGTTCTTATAAATACCGGAAGAAACCTCCGTATCCACCAGCACTCATTTTATTTCTCCCGCACCATCATTATTACCGCGCTCAAGATGCTTTGTGCAGTTGTAAAGTTCGCATGTCCATCGATTATCTTGTTTCTTCAAAATCGTTACGGACGTATTATCAAAATGCGTTGAAGGAAAATCAGCCACCAAATAAATAAAATTAAATTGAATTAGCGCACCATGAGAAACAACCAGAACATTTTCTCCTTGATGCCTCAAGTAAATTTCTTCGAGAAAATCTCTACCTCTCTTTTGAACTTCTTCGATGGATTCCATGCCGAGGTCTACATCTCTCCAGCCCGATCCCCATTTTTCGATTCTTTCCGCTTCCGTTGTTCCCTCGATCTGCCCTCCCGTTCTCTCCTTAAGGCGATCGTCAAAATGAACATTTAACCCTGCAGCATCCGCTACAATAAGTGCGGTTTGTTTGGCTCTTTCGAGTCCGCTTGAATAAATGTGATTCCATTGCCCCGACTTAAGTCTGCCGGCTAACAGCCTGGCTTGATTAATCCCATCTTGATCAAGGGGAATATTAGAGCTACCTTGCGCTCTGCCCTCTTTGTTCCAACTGGTGCTGCCATGCCTTATTAAAGCTATAGTTGCCATGCTGTACTCCTTTCGAGATTGAGATTTACTGCTCTCATTCGTGTTCATTGCGTCAGGACCACATAACCTAACCAACCAATAACACAATATACCGGCACGCTTACCAACAATGACATTATGTATCTTTTCTTTTTTATTAGTAATCCGGAGCCGACATAAAACAGCGGGAATATTAATCCCCCTATCAGAAGCCCTGGCCATCCTGCAAGATACAAAGACATGGGGATGATTAAAATGGCTGCGGCATACAGACTTCGATGACTCTTGAGTAATATTCCGAGGATGGAACAAATGATTGATGCAATCATGCATGGCCAGAATAATAAAGTAATCATACCTAGTCACGCCTTTGTCATTAGTGAGTTGCTTGGGAAGATGATACCTGTTAACGTTGCTGTGTTCTCGTTCCGTCCTAATTGAGATTAGCGCTCAAGTTGCTCCAAGAGAGATAAATCGCTACATCTCCTCGGAACGATTCGTTATCGTTTGCCCTTCCTCCTTGTCGCAATAAAATAAATCAGAATCGTTAATTGAACTACAGCAAATATGAACGGTAAAAACAGCTCCCATAATCCCCAATCCCATGTTAACGGCATTAGCCCGCTAGAATTACCTTGTATTCTTGCATAAGTCATAAACAATAATCCAGGGATAGTAGAAAAAGCTACCCACTTAATGAAAGTATTCTTGTTTTCCGACATTATCGCAAAAACTCCGTTCGGTATACTAACAAATATTAGAGCGGCATATACAGGAACGTAAGGGAAATCTGATTCCGCAAAAATAGAGCTATTACATACCACACCTAATATATAGTGAGCAGCAATAATGATTAGAAATCCAAGAGCTAATCTCAACACTATTCCCCCTGACCTAGCGGTCGAACCGAGAGGTGACACATTTCTCAAGTAAGGCTTAAGACTGTTTCCCTACTGCTTTTCTAATATATTCATAATCAATTTGATTTCCTTTCGCTTTATAGAAAAAGCCCTTGTATCGAATTGTATCCGCTGAATTTATGATTAATTGTTTCACGGGTTTCCCTTTATCATTGTAGATCGTTGTTCTGAAGCTATAGCCCATATACAAGAACGCCCATTTATCTTTCTGAAATGTAACGTCATTTAAGTTATTGATAATGTACTCGATCGTTACTTTATCGGTTATTTCCGTCTCGAAGCCTGTGTTCCCATCAAAAATCTTAATACTGGAAACCTTGTCCGGCTTGATTTTGACGATTGTATGCGGAATATAGGTAAGTCCATAAAGCAGAACTATTGCAGCCAGAATTCCGACAAAAATCAGCGTTTTTTTATATTTTCTCATCTAACCATCCTAGAATAATACTTTTATGCAATGCTCTTTATGAATCTCTCGATTTGTTTTTTATGATGTTTGTCATGGGGAATAAATCCTCTCAAATACTTCCGAATGCTAAACTTCTTTTTGTCGCCGTCGATATATTCCCTTGTGTACTCCACTTCATCAAGCTCGGAAATATCGTTGATGATCTTCATTCGATATTCTACAAATTGTTCAAGAATGGTTTTCTTTGGATGCAGCTTCGAATACTCAATTGCCTTAGCATTAAACTCATTAAAGTTCAAATGTCTTACAGTCAGCGGCTGATTCTCTTTGATTTTTTCAATGCCTTCCTCATAGAAGAATTTATCCCACAGCATCATATGCGTGATTACATCCTTCAAAGTCCATTTTCCTTCAGCTATTGGCGAATTCCAATGTTCTTCAGTCAAATCATCCAATCTCAGTACATAAGAAATAAACGACTTAAATTCCTCAACCATTTCTGCTGTAGTCTTCGCCATTTAGTATCCTCCTAGAGTTTAGTAGAAATCCCTCTCACTAATTCCATATTCACCTTACATATTCCTTTAATTCCCTTGCAGTATTTTACAAAATTCAACATAAAAAGAATACATCTTTGATCCGTTGTGCGACCTCTTCTGCGCTTCCATTTTCCCGCCTATCTCCCAATCATTCTATGAAAAAAGGATTTGCTATTCTCTACAGGAGTATCGAAATAATTCCACTCCGAAGAATCTCTTTGCTCAGAAGCTCTTTATCTACAACCACATCAATCTCGCCGCCTAAAGTCCTTACTAACGCCCAGCTAAAAGTATGGCCTGTATGTGCATTCGTAATTATCGAGGTTTCGACTACCTTACCCGTAAATATTGCTGTTGCACTCGGTTGAAGTCATGTGATTGGGCACTTGGAACCTCCATGATTAAAGATGCACATGCATCTTTTACAAATTCTGTATACCACTCAAAAACTCCTTCTCAATTTGAGAAGGAGCCCCGTTGATCTTCTTAAGCGAGTCACTGCTATCATCAGCTAATCCAGAAAATACTGTTTTCATCGATTTCTCTTAATTGTTTTTCAAAGTCCTTATCGGGCTCAATATCATCTACAAAATGCCATTTCTTCTTGCTATCTTGCCAATATACCTTCCATAGCGCTTCTTCAAATCTCAATTGAGCAATTGGGTATTCAAAACGTCCTCCCATATAGCCAGGTCTTTCTTGACTTAATGTAACGGTTTTTCCCCTGAATTTATAATAGATTTGAATTTCATTTTTAAGATGTTTCGGAACTTTCTTGTCTATATAGTTTTGAAGTATTTTTTCTAATCTCTTCTTCGTAAAATCATCCAGCACTTCAATCACCTCATAAATTATTCAAGTCACTCTCGCATGGTATCACAGATTAGGAATTCAAACTAATGGTTTAATCTGAAATCTCTTTACTATAACCGGCTTTGCAAAATCGACATCCTCAATGTTCCTGAGCTGAAGATCTTCCAATATTCTCAAGAAAATTCGAGCTATCAAAATGCTGTCTCCCAATGCATCGTGCCTCTTGAGATCCTTATCGTTAATGTTGTAGTGCTTAATCAAATAATCCGTCCAAATAATATCTTCTATCTCCGGATGCAAGTACGAGAACAATGCTTTTGTGTCAACGCAAAGAGCTGAGATCATAGACAAATTGCTTCTCTTACATTCGTTCTTTAGTAAAGGCAGATCAAACTCATAACCTGCATGAGTCACTAAAATGCAACCCTCGGTAAACTTGACGAATTGGTCATATACACTCGCCAAGCTTGGAGCCCCGATTAGGTCAGTATTATAAATGCCGGTAAACTGCTCCACCGATCCCGGAATCGGCTTCAATGGCTTAACTTAGGTCTTAAATGTTCTATCCTCTATGATCTCATTATTTTCAACAATCACTGCTCCGATCTGTGTAATATGTTCGGTTTCATGATTAATTCCTGTTGCTTCAAAATCAAATACACAAAATCTCTGTGAGTGAATGTTCTTTATTAATAAATCGGATACGGCATACTCTTTGTCCGAAAGCATAGTAATTTCCAATGGAGTTATCTCCTTTTTCTAGCTATCCTTGTTCTTATACTTCTTTTCCAGCTCATTAATAAATAGCATAGCTTTTTACGTCCTTTCTATTGGCGCAGCTTTTAGCTAAACGTATGTCAATTCCGCTTCCTTTATCTTAATAATCCTGCATTAAATCACTGTCGAAAAAATCTGTACCGGTCCCTCCCAATCATCCTTTCTTATTTCCCTATAGTTATCATTCGTATATTTTCCAATGGTCTTTCTCCAGAATTGTTGAGCGGGCAAATTTGCTTCAGTTTGAGCTACTTCCCACCTCCCTCTGCTGACCTACTCCCTGATTTCGATATTTCTTCATCACAAAGAATTCAGCTACTGAATAATAAGCCATTGCAATCTCCCTGATCAGGACAAATCCGGCAAGAGTACCGTCAACTCGAATAAAATAGGGATGTCGCCCAGCCTCTGTCCAATAATGATCCAAAAACATATATTCATATAATCCATTCTCATTGACATCTTCAGGATCAAACTCACTAAAATCGTACTTATATAATTCAATGAGATTTCTTAAAGTTGTTTTTGATGGTAGTCGACTCTATGAATTGAAATCACGGTTCTGTCCCTTCTCCCGTCGTTTTTAAAGAGACTGATTCTCGATTATGGGCCCCAATATGATGTAACCCATATATACATAAAAGGGTAATGCCACCAGTACTAACGCTAAAACTAAAAACGTAGGCCAAATAAAATGTTTCTGAGACTTTGAATCCCTTAGTGATTTCATAGCAATATAAAACCAATAGACAGTAATAAACATATGTAGGACTCTCCATAAATAAGGGGCACCCCAAAGTGCTATGAATAGAGAAAGAACATAAGTTGATATGTAGAAAAATGGAATCCCTGCATAAACTATTGCCTCACGATACTTCCTTAGATACAGATGCCCTAGTCCAGGATATATTAGAGACAGGTAGCCGGGAATTTGATTTTTGTTCAAACAACTAACCACCTTTCAAATATACCGACTCCTCTATTTCTTTCCCTTGCTCATCGTACCACACTGTCCCAGAAGGAAACTTATTTTCTGTTTGTTTAATAATTGGAACAAGTGAAATAAAAAAATCCCCCTCTGTTACCGGCAAATTGTATTTCTCTCCATCTACAAAAGTGAGAATTTCAGAGATGCCTCCTATATTCCTGCCTGCAAAGCGGATGTACTGTCCTTGATTAGTTTCCATTATTCTGTACCTTACTTCATTTGTTCCATGTCCGACAGAATCGAGCCTGTATTTATTGTTGGAACCCTTAGTAAGCACTGACTCGCCAAGCTCAGACCCCGAAGTGAAAAGAACAATCCGCTTATTATCTATATCTTTCATTAGTTTAATCTCAATCGGTTGATTTACCATCTTACTTATTGATTGACTAATATCTCGCTCGTTGTCTTTAATTTTGAACAGGTAGTGCGGCTTGATATACTGTGTTGAAATAAATACGAAGAGTAAAATTAGGAGTATTGAGCACAACACCTTATATTTCTTTAAGTAACTCACTTGCTCCTCCGCCCCCTCTCCCTATGCTTGATTCCTTATCTGGATTCTGGATTCAGCTACTCCTTCCAACACATCACGTCATCCATTTATTTGGTATTATAACCCATACCTTCTAAATGTGCTTATCATTTATACGCTCTCATGTATCAAAAAAGTCGTATAAACAGACGAATGTTGTACCTTCATCGGATTCATACGACTAACTAATTTCGGGACAGGAGCACTCCTCGCGTTATTGAATTGCTTTTAAATATTCTTCTTATCATTAAACTCAATACAAAAAGGCTGTATCTCAGATCTTAAACAGTACTCTATTCTTTGTCTGAAATCTTTCCATTCCACTTTTTCTAATGCTTCTTTTATCGGGAAAAACCCAGACTCCAGGCTTTCTGACGATTGAATTAGTTCGCCACCAATAGGCTTTGCTAAGAAGAGCGTGTTACAAATCGAATTTCCAACATTCTGAAATATTCCGCAGAACCTAACAATCTCGATGTCAATTCCTGATTCTTCTTTGGTTTCCCTTATTGCAGCATCACTTAATGATTCCCCTTCCTCTACCTGTCCGCCGGGCATCTCCCAGCCTCTCCTCGGGCCTTTAATAAGCAATAATTCCTTTTTGTCATTTAATACGATCGCAGCTGCTGAAACAATGTGCTTTGGGGGATTCATTGCTTACTCCTTTCATGAATATGGGATTTGACAACTTCTTCTGACGACCTAAAGATCAGATTTACTTGGTTTCCATCCGAAGGCTTGGCTCCACTTATTTGCCTTCAACATGATGTCCCATACGACTTCAGTTTTGCCTTCTACATACTTCTCTCTTTGATCTCTGTATAGATTGGCTAGTTGATATTTAACCTTAGAATATTCATTTCTTGCAAGCTCATGTTCCCTTAAATAATCTCTAAATAACAAATTGAATTGTTCCGACCAACTTCCAGAATGCCTTACATGAATATGAGTTCTTTTCATTCCAGGTCTTTCTCTAAAGTATCTCTTGGTTAAATCCGGATTGTCTTTACGAAATTCAAATCCAATCTCACTAAGACCGGATACAACTTCTTCGATATTGTCCAAATCTGATACTGATATTTGAATATCTATAATAGGCTTAGCCGCTAATCCAGTTACAGCTGTTGAGCCAATATGATCAATTCTTTGAATTAAAGCTCCTACTTGATTTACGATTTGAGATCGAAATTCACTATATGATTTAGGCCAATTCTCATTGTAAGGCTCAATAACTACAGGTTCCTTCAATTGAAAATCACCGTCCATCAAAATGATTGATATTCATCCCCAATTCCTTTTTCAGAAAATGATATCTGGACCTTCCCACAACTCTCTTAACTCTCTATCCGTCCATCTGTTCAACTTTAAGAGTTCTAAGTAAGGATCACCTTCGAGCTTTAATGCCTTTGCAAATGCCGGCTCTGTTTTCATCCCATTTATTTTTAATTGAACGATGTAATCTTTAAAGCGCTCCCCGTATAGCCTTAGCAGCCGCTCCTCGATAACCATATGTAAAAAGCCATTCTGCATTCGGGTCGGTTTATTTTGTCCGAATATTTCGATTGGCCATCTCCCAAGCGTAAAGTTGATCTTGATTCTCTCAATCCCTTCAACCATTCGTCTAATCACCGAAAATCCCTCATGATCCTCAAAATTAGCTTTATTGAACCTTTCAAATTCATCAAAATCCTGCACATAACAGATCACATCTAAATCACTTGTTTCAACAGCAATCCTTATAGGAACAGTCCCCACTAAGATGGGTTGGTAATTCTCCAGGATCTGAAAAATCCTATAATCCGTCAACAGGTGGAATACTTCAACTTGCTCCTTGCTCCCGGATCGCAAATAGTCTAAATCAAACCAGCGAGTATCAATGATTTTTTCTTCTCCTCTCTCTTCTGAGCCGAAGGGACTTTGAGATAATCTTTCTTCATTAGTCTACTTCAAATTCCGCTATTAGTTCTCCAAACAAACAAGCTAGCTCATCGTGAAATCCCCAGCCCATTTCTTGAGTGTTCCCCACAATTTCTTCAAGTCTTTGGTTGAATTGATTATACAGTCCTGCTTTTCCCTCAATCTTTTTAATCACACTTCCATACATTGATATCATGCTACCGTAGAATTGAGCATCAATATCTCCATAGGCATTCGTAAACTCTACTCCCATTTCTACATAATAGATCATCAAATCAATAGTTCTAAGTTCGTCATTACTTAAGTTCTTAAATTCCGTGATTGCTTTCTTGGCAACTGACAATCTCAGTTTCGCAAAACCACGTTCAGGGAAAAATTCATTTAATATTTGATTCTTAGACTTCCGATACAACGCTTCAATTGCTTCATCTGGGTTCAGAAGGACATGAATGTAGTTCTTCACATCTTGACTTTGTTTGTAGCAATCCACAAGAATTGATATTAATGCTTCCTTATCATAGGTTTTTAACGCTTTTTTTATTTCGGTAATCGATAATTTCTTAGATTCAGTCATAGCAGCACCTTTTTCTTTAGTTATTTTGGCTTCCTCATCTTCTTATCTTAATGTCCTACTCATTAGATTCGATTACCGTCCTTGTCAAGAAGGGTCACTTGCTTTGTTTCAAAATTTAAAATTCTTGTTCGCGTATCATTTCTAGATACAAACACTTCTTCACCGTCTCCATCTATACAATAGGCAATTGGAATTGAAATATCGCTGTCTCTGAATGAGCCGTCTGCATGACTCGTCCCAATTATCATCGTCTTATATTGCATTGCATACTTTCTTGCTTCCTCTATCCATTCATCAAATTGATCGTCACTGAACATGCCAACTCCAATAGGATGAACAACAAAATGAATTTTTGTAGCCTTTAAATTACTCATGCCTTGAATAACAATCTCATCACACAGCATAAAACCAATTATTTTTCCTTCAGACTCCACTAGAATTGATTCATCATATTTTGCACGATCAAGAAGGATTTGACCTTCTCGATCAATGATAAGCGCTCTGTCCTTTGGTTGCTTATGTCCCGAGATAATTATCTTCGAGAACTTTCTGGCGAGATCACAAGCGAGTTCTACATTGTTGTTTACATAACCCTCTGGAAAAATAAGCACATCAACATCAGGATAGCTTTGGATTTCTCGTTCTAGCTGCTTAAGTTCTTTCTCAAGTACAGGTTGTGCAATTAGAATATTCATGGAATCTCTCCGTTGGTTTAATGTGACGCCCCGCTTCCTTAAGCCACCTACAATAACCGGACTTCATCCGTCAGCTCTTCATAAGCCTCTCTTAACCAAGGATGGACTACCTTTAAGGTCTCCCTTCGTTCCCATAAGTAATTGATATATGCAAATGCCCCATATGTTAAGGATTCCCGTAGATTTCTATTTAGAACATCTATATACGGCGGAACCCCGTTCTGGTCCCAGGATATCTTATCAGCAACAAACAAAACCTGATCCATTGGCGTCGAGTTTTTCCTCAATGTTGTATGACAACCGACTGCATTTAATATTTCTTCATCCGTAATATTAAAGATATCTTCAGCCATCACTTTGGAAATCTTTTGGTGAATGATCATTGGAAATCGTTCTTCTTCTGGTAGAATTTCTATTTGCAATTGTCTTGCGACTTCTATTCTTTCACTATTTGGAAATACAACGCTAATATCATGAAGCCAACCTGCTATTTCAGCGGCTTGTGGGTCAATGTCATACATCAAAGCGATTCTTTTCGATTGTGTCCCAACATCAAAACAATGCTTAGCAGTTTCTGCTGATTGATTGGCCGATAACAACAATAAAATATCTGTCTTTAATTCCCCTGTAAAAACGATATTATCCGTTACGGATTCGAAAATGGAATGCATCATTGGTTCCTCGTCTCTACTATAGTTCGTTAGAAAGCGCCTACCTTTAATTTTGTTTGAGATAACCTAGGACTTTGCCTTTTACTTGAGATTTGGAAAGTGGACCGAAGTTCAAGCTTCCGATGCTCCTTAGCGAATTATCTCCTAGAACGTAAATATGTCCTGATGGGATAGAGATCTCAGCTACTTCAGTTTCAAAATATTCGGTATAGCTTTTTCGGCATTCATCATCACACCCCGGGTATTCCATCTTTTTATACTCGTTCTTATCTAAGCCATAAGCAAGTAATTTACCATAAAAAGTATCCAGCCTGCTCCCATTAATATAGATCTGACCATTTCTAATCGAAACCCTCTCGCCCTCTAGTGCAATTACCCTTACGATGTTTTCTTTCTTTTGAAACTCATCTATTACTGCAGCAGAAAGAATATCATAGAAGATAATATCGCCTCTCTTAATTTCATGAACATCATAGTAATTTGGATCTACTACAACTTTGGCACCCGAAAATTCGAGTTTTTGTCTAACCATACCATCAAGGCCATAGTCAATTACAATAGCCTGATCTTCTAACTCTACATATTCGATTTCTTCTGGAGTATGAGAATCCGTTATTACCTTTTCTTTCGCACAGCCGCCAATTATTAATGCAAAACAGACAACTGCTATTAAATATCGGATTTCGTAACACCTCACTCATTACTTGTTGTCTGTGCTTATCCATTCTTCGGGTGAGTGCTTATCAAATGGTCTTATAAGTAGAATTAACTCTTCGGTTAAGTCTGTTTCAATTTGTTCAATCCATTCATCAGACCTAGATATATTTGTGGGAAATTCTTCATTAAATACGATGTATCGCTTTAATTGAAGATAGCTACTTACCGGAAAGTCCGCTGCATTCCATTGTTTTCGGTATCCAATTAATCCGTGCTTCTTTAATAGTAGATCCATTGATCTAACAACGTTTAATATTAGTTCGTCTAGATCACAAGCTTCACAAAAGATCACCTCGCCAGAATCTGTCTTCAGTCCGTCTGAATACAAAGTAATAACTATTTGAACTTTATTGTTTTTAAGTAAACCAATCTTCCAATTATATATGGCGGGCTCTGAGTCCCAGTCGAATTCTACAACTTTTCTTATCTCATCTTCTTCTACTAGTTTAGGTACAAGTGACTCTAATGATTTTACTAAATCAATTAATGGTTCCGACAGGTAACTTGGTTCAACATATACTTCTGAATTGCTTATTTGAAGGTATACCTTAGCCCATCCAATACTTTGAAGTTCATAAGTAAATTTCAATCAGGGCCGCTCCTTCCAATGATCAGTTTTAATCATGTATTAACAACTCCAAATGGAACATGAACTGAAGGGAATGTTCTGGCAACTCCCTCAATATGTCCTGCTTGATCGTCAAAGAAGATGTGCGGCTTAAATACGCTTAGCACCTTTATCTTCTCAATCCCTCCAAGAAAAAAAGCCTCGTCAACCCTAATATCCAGTTTTCTTAGCGTAGTTATCACCCTTTCGTGAGCGGGCGCATTTCTGGCTGTGGCAATTGCCAATCTAATTCTTGATTTATAATCAGGGTCATTTTCGTTCTTCTGAATCTCTCTTTGTTGTAACTTAGATATTTCCTGGAAGAATTTAAGCAAGGGGCCCGCCGGCAAAGGCTGATTGGCTAATTCCTTTTCATGAGAATGAAATTTATCCAGAGTCCCTCCTTGAAAAATGGACTCCGCTGAATCATCCGCTATGATTCCATCGAAATCAAATGCCAAACGTATTTCGTTATCATCATCGTTATCAATATAATCTGACGGATAGATGCATCCTGCAGGAAATCCGTGCTCAACAGCTTCTTTTACATCATCCGGGTTTCCAGATAAGAAGAGACAAGCATTGAATGCAGCCATGTATTTAAATGGATTATTGCCCGTTACAAATGCCGCTCTACTGATTGATAATCCGTAATGTTCAATGGACTTAAAAACCCTCAACCCGGTATCAGGGTCATTCCTTGACAGCAAAACGACTTCCACTATTTGATCTTGAGGTGTGTTTATGCTCAGCAATCTTTTGATCAGCGGATAGGCAACGCCCGGCGCCAATATTTCATTTTCATTTTCTCTCTGATACTTACGATAAACCTCTTCGCCATTTTCTCTGAATACTCGATCGGACTCTTTTAGATCAAATAGTGCGCTAGAAGCCACTGCGACTACAAATTTACTATCAATATCAAATGGCATTTTGGTTTTTTCCTTTCTTATGACGCTCTAGTTGGGATACCGCCCGAAAGCCTGCACCAGCCTTGAGATACTCCCCTACATATTAAATTCGTAAACAAAGGGATCGGTCCGATCCATACAATGCTCAATCTGTTCTCTAAAAGAAGTCCAGGAAACTAATTTCTTCGCTGCTTCAATTTCAAAATATCCTAGTTCGGTACTCTCACTCGACGTTGTAAATTGGCCGCCAATAGGTTTCGCCATAAATAACACACTGGATATAGATCCTTTTACATCTTGAAATATCCCGCAAAATCGAAGGATTTCAATATCGATCCCTGTCTCTTCTTTTGTTTCTCTCACCGCGGCGGAAGATAGTGATTCCCCCTCTTCGACATGTCCAGCGGGCATTTCCCAGCCTCTTTTAGGTCCGTTAAGTAACAGAATCTTATTCTCTTCATTTATTACAACCGCTACAGCAATCACTCTATGTTTAGGATGTTTTTTCATTTTTTGAAGTCCTTTCATTCTGGATTAGCTCGGCTCTTTCGGCAAATCCCTCTTCTTCGAATCCCTTACACCGATGTTGTTTTATATTCGTCTTTCTTGCATTGCTTGGTGATATAGAAGATTTGCCCCATGTGCTCCGAATAGTGGGCAGCGCACTGATGCAGCATATCTAAGTTGGATCGTTCCTTCCTTCTTACGATTTGTTTCTCGTCGAATTTCTCTTCCGACAGGCTCTTTATTACTTCAACTATATACTCGAAGTTCTTAGTGATTAGCATTTCGGCTTCTGATTTCGTCATTAATGTCTTTAAAAATTCCTTATCGCGATCTCTCTCTACCTCTTCTTTACATATTCCCTTTCTGATCCTTTCTACAATATTTCCTTCGATATGTCTTAGCAACGTCGGAATGTTATGACTTACGGGGTCGGGCGACCAGTTCAATTGTTCTTCGTCCAGTTGACTTATTGCCTTTAGAGTTCGGCTTTTGATTTCTTCAAATTTCTTCACGAGCCACTCACGATTAAAATCACTCTTCATCGTTACACCCCTTAATGCTCCAATCTTGAACATGATGTTAAAGAGCCTCCACGCCTTCTCCAACTTAACTTAGTTATCCTTACTTCACTTTCGCAAAGATAAAAGTATCCCTTAGCCTACTTCCATCCGCAGAGATATCATCGTTTCTGAATGTACCTTCCAGTGTAAATCCCAATCTTTCAGGGATAGCTTTGCTTCTAGCATTTAAGCTGTCGCAACGAATTTCAATCCTTCTTGCCTTCAGCTCTGAGAAGGCAAAATCGGCTATTCCTTGTACCGCTTCCGTCATATAGCCCCTACCGCTGAACCGCGAATCTATCCAATATCCAATTTCAAACTTGGGGATCTGCCAATTGGGATTATGTAACCCCGAGGAACCAATGAACTGGTTGGTTTCTTTATCGAAAATCAATAGTCTAAGATCTTCTCTCAGAATAAACTTGGCATGCGCCTCTCTTAGATTTGCCTCAATACTCTGCTCAGATTGTTCTTGCTGTGCAAATGGCAGCCATTGTTTTAACTCATTGATCGAAGACCGTATGCTTTCGTATACTACTTTGCCATCACCAGGAAAAGGCGTTCTAATTAGCAACCTTTCGGTTGTAAACTGGTTTGGAAAATCCATTAAAATCGGATTCATATTAAACCTCCTCCAACGACCGGGATCGTCATGCTACTTCCACAGACGATTTATATCCGGTTTTACTTCATCTGTATTCATAACGATCTCATACACATCTGGATTCGTCAGCCCTCTCCATTCCTCGAATCCATATTGATCATCGTAATACTTCAGTATTAACGACATCAGATTTCCATGTGTAACGACAACAACGTTCCTCTCTGCCCGTCCAAGTAACTCTTCAATTGCTGATACTCCGCGATTCATGGCTTCTCGAGAGGATTCCCCGCCAGGCAATGCCATATCTAGATCCTGATAGGTTTCTTTGAGCGTCTCCATCCAATTGTCTAATCCATAAGCTGACAAAACCCTCTCACGCAGCCGGTGATCCATGTTTATTTTCAACTTATGTTTCTGTGCCAATGGTTGAATCGTGGAGACAGCTCTATCGTATGGACTTGAAACGATGTAATCTATTTGCTTTTCAGATAGAAAGTTAGCTAGCAGTTCAGCTTCTGCATGCCCCTCAGCCGTTAATTGAGCATCTGGTTCTTGACCCGCAGCCTTACAATGCCTTATGAGATAGATGCACTTCAATGATATCCACACCTTTCTGTAATTGCACATAAGTGTGCCGCATCATCATTAACGTCAGCTTATCCCCGTATGACTATCTTTCCTAATTTATGTCCCAACAGGACTAAAGGAATTAATATCAAACCCGACGGCGCATACAATAAAATCTCTTTTATAGACAGCAGCTCTTCATCTAACATTCTATAAAACAGATACAATGAATACGGCAAAATAACAATTAACCCCGTTATAACTCCTGGAGTATACGATTTAAGGTATATGGATTGACCTAAGTGCGTAAAAACATGGATAAGCAACAAAGCATTTACACCCACGAACAAAATATAATTATTATGTTCTACAGCCACGTAGGTAACCGGAATAAAGAAAATAAACTCCATAAATACCGCAACTGCGAACTGAGAAGATTTGACGTCGGACATCCCCCGTATCATATTGCCTAATGAACCTGGAGCTAATTTATGAATTCTTTGATAGTTTTTCTTCATCCAAGATTCCACAACTATAATTTCTTCAAAATCGTGGATCATAAAGGCGGCCAGGAACAGCCACATTAAAGAGCTCATCGTTATGATCGAATCATCAATGTTCATCGTTGATCACCTATTTAATAGTTTTGCCCAACCATTTATTTAAAGAATTCCACACCTCCGGATTTTTGAAAACGTCTTGTCTCCTTAACTTCTTCTATATATCCAACGATTTCTACATTAAAATTCTCCGTATCCAACGTCTCATTTTCTCCAAATCCCTCAATTGGCGCAAAAGCAATTAAAACAACCTCTTCATTGGTTTTAATTTGCAGTCTGTTGTTTTTGGTTTTTATCTTAAATTCGTTCCCTTTAGACCCAGTTAACGTTTTTATTGGATAACTTATGTATACATTGTTTTGAGCAATTGTGAATTTCGATAAGTTCTTTAGTTTGAACGTATATGCTATTCCACTAGGCATTTCAGATTTTTCTATGAGTTCAATTTTTATTTGATCAATATCGCTTGATTTAACCTGAGGCTCCGAATAACATCCTGTTAGTAGGATAAACATGAGGGGAACAAAAATAAAACTTAAACATGATCGGCTCATTTCTATCCATCTCCTTTCTTCTTGACCATTGGCCTAATTTCAGTTCACTTCTGCCCTATTTACGACACAACCCAGCCCTAGATAACTCCTATCCTAGGCTGGGTCGTGTGGTGTCTGAGCTTCTTCCATGATTATACATCTGGCATCCAGGGGGCGAAAGTCCCGATGTTGCGTGAAGGTCCATTTTCCTGAATTACGATCATTCAGATTCTTCTATCTTTCCGAATTGTATTTTCTTTGGTAGATTATCTATTCTCATAGACTGATATGCTTCCAAAATGTTTGGCACATGATTTAATGTTAGCTTAATTCCTTCTTGAACTCTTGGATCCAGCTCCTCTATTTCCAATATTTCATTGGCTTTAAGGATATGAATTCCTGTGTTTTTCTTTTTATCTTCATCAGCTTCAGGAAGCTTTCCTGCACTACTTTTTCTGTCTTTACTAGAGGAAATTATATTGAACTCAAACTCAAGAGAGTTATCGCTCTCATGCGATTTAGCTGTAAGCAGTTCTCCAACAAACCACTCCTGGTCTTGAGTAAAGACCCTTATGTATTGTCCAATATATGGATGAAGATTCAATGTCTAACCTCCTTTCTTCGACTGCAATCAGGCTTTCTTCTTAGCGATGATGTGAGTAAATATAGCAATGTCTTTATATGGACTTATCCTATCTAATTCAATTTCTAGTTTTGATACTTTCTTATGCCATTCTGTATCTTGCTTAATTTCATTGTCTGCAATATACCCGTAGATGTTATGTATTCCGTATCTTTCCTGAATCTCATAACCAGACTTTCCTAGCATCTCTTGAAGTTGTTCAATTGTATAAACCGTAATATCCGTTTGAATAACTCCACTAAATTCTAGATGGTTGCCCAGGCTCTTCAACATATTCAAGAATATTATGACAAAAGATCCAATTGAATTTCCCTAGCGAACTCGCAACTTTCTGGAAATCAGTTACAACAAAATCAACGTCGAGTATCTCTTCCCCTTTTTGTTTCCTTGCAACTTCAATCATTGCGTATGTCGGGTCAATCCCTTTTACTTTATTTCCCCGACGAGCAAACTCCAGACTTGTTATGCCAAATCCACAACCAATATCCAATATGGTTTGATTTTGTTCTTGCAGATAATCGTCAATTTGATTCCAAGAAGTCGAATAAAATAGCTTTCCCCAAGGCATCTCAGTAAAATTCAAGTACTGGTTTAGCGATTTCGAAAATGCTTCTGTTATGGATGACATATTCCTTGTTCCTCTCCTTTCGGGGCCGGATCGAGCTATGCGAGCAGGTGGTGCGAATGTGTCCAACCTCTGCTTCACCAAACGGTCTCAACCTGAGCGCTGCTACAAAAATTCGATTTTATTCTATGTAATTGATGTTATGATTGTTGCACCATTTTACTGCAATCTGTTGGTATTGTCCGTTCCGAAAAGCATACCATTCAGCTTCAACCCCTAAATGACGTATCTTATCCTGGAACCTTCTGAAGGCTCCTTTTCCACGAATAGCATCTAATAAAGTATCCTTATAGTCATCGAAGTTTTCGAGTACATCTATTGCGGTCTTAATATCTTCCTGCTGCCAATCCGGTAAGTGATCAACTGCTTCTTCTTCCTCTGCTGTCCGGAAATCATCGTCGGACACTGAGAACACTTCGCCGGTTTTTAAGTTTAAGTATGCACTTGTAAAGCTTAACAGGCTTTCCCATAATGGCATCCCCTCTCTTAAAATATATCTTCCCATATTTTATAGATCACATGAGATCCATAATCCTGCGGATACCCCAATATTGTAACAATAAGCGTCAAAAAAATAATCATTAGCCAGACATACACACTATGCTTTTTCTTTCCTTTTGCAGTCATGATTATTCCTAGTAGTATTAGCAAACAATTAATAAAAAACGTAGACGGCACTGTAATGATTCTTCCAAGGCCCGTATGCGGATATAGGTGCAATAGTAAATACAAAAGTATAATCGAAGGTGCCAGCGCAAATATCATGAGCAGGAATCTCAAGAACAGAGAATTCATCCCCCTTCTAGGAAACTCTCTCAAATCTTGTGCCTTCTTCATTACGGTTTCCCACTATATCTTTTTCAAAAATAATCAGAGTTGAATATTCTCCAGCATAGTCTGCAATGTATTTTAATGACATACTAATGTTTTCTAAATAAAATGTATTACTCTCTCTTGGCTTTAATATGTAGTTGTTAAATACGATTAATTCGTTATTCCTGATCTCGATTTGAACAGTTACGTCCATCTCTACATTATGGAATTTTCCTGTGAACTTTTCCAGTTCATTTATATTAAGTACTGGATCTGGTTTGTAGGATAGTTTCAGAAAGTTCAATATTCTACTTTGATATTGTTCCCATTCCCAAGCTGTATTATCGATCTTCATGGAATTCAATTTAGACTTAAAGTTAGCCTGCTCAGCTATGACATAGTAATCATGCAAAAATTCAAGATGCACTTCCTTGTTCTGTTGCTTACGGTTTTTATAATACGGTTCATCTTTATATTTTTCATAGGTATGACTAAGCCACTCTTCCCCACCTCTCGCCTCCATCATTCGATGAATTCCAACAGAGGGGTCAGGCTGATAGAGATAAATCAGACTACAATCTATTTGGGATAGTAAAGCACCTATCTGCTCAATAAATTCAACTATTAGAGTTCTTTGAACATCTAAATGAAGCAATTTAATAATTGGAGTTTGAAACAAAACCGATTCCATTACAATAACATCATCGCTTTCATTCGCACGATCTTCTAGGAATTTAATCCAATTAGAGAAGTACGTTGTTTTCCAATCAAACGAATTTCTGATTTCCTCTTCAATAAGAATGGGATGTTGTAAAGTTGATTCATGAAAAAGTTTAGTCTTAAATCCATTTCTCTCAAACTGCAGGGCGATGAATCGAGCAGTTGAGGATTTACCTGAACCTGGAATACCTTCAATTATAATTAGTTTCAATATCAGCCCTCCAAGGATTGACTCTGTTCCTAGGAACAGGGTTTATAATGAGATACGGGAGGTGTTGTTCCGGTGAAGAGGCTGACCACGGGCCAAGTCACGAAAGCTTCCGGAGTGCATATCGAAACGGTACGATACTATCAAAAGCATGGCTTAGTTGCTGAGCCCCGGAGAAATGATTCCGGTTATCGAATGTTCGAGGCGGAGGCGGTAGAAACTATTCGGCTTATCAAAAACGCCCAAGAACTCGGTTTCTCGCTAAAGGAAATCAAGCTGCTTCTCGCTGTCCGTGATTCCGCCGAAACCGGACCGGTTATTGAAGAGATGCGGCAGCTCGGACAAGAACGAATTCAAGCGATCGATGCGAAAATCAACCAGCTTGAACGGTTAAAAAAACTAATCGTCGAAGCGACAATACGGACCGAGACAGCCTGGCCTCTTCAGACCGATCGTGCATGCCCAATTATTCACGCAATTGAGAAAGGAGAAGGTTAAGTTATGAGTGCATATATCGAGATTTTCACGAACGGACAGGAAGATGAGACTTTCGTCGCAAAGGTCAAGGCTTTGGCATGTCCCAAGTGTACGGTGCTCGTCTACGATCTTGCGGAGAACGGCCAAGAACAAGCGGAAACGTATCAATTGAAATCTTTTCCCGCCGTCGTCTTGAACGGGACACTGGTCGATCACCGGAAGCTGCCTTCCCTTCTATAGCATGCAAACCGAAAGAGCGGCGCTTTCGCCGCTCTCACAACTATGACTGGCCCCTGTCCCAGCCCTTATTTTCTATCAATAGAATATATAATTAATTACTAAAACAAATATCGCTACAGCTATAACAATGATTGCAAAACCTAATAATCCATATTTTAATGTATCTTTATATGGTTCGGGAGATCTCTCGCCACAATGAGGACAAAACCTGGCATTTGAAGAAACAGGCTTTTCACAGACACGACAACTTATTAGCGCAGCCATATAGCCTCCTTATTTTCTTCCGGCCTCTACTCGATCACGCTCTCGGTTATATGATACCAATGCCCTCATCGAGCTGCTTACATAATTGTTTCCAATGTCTCCATGCCTGTATATATTCAGCCAAGTCTTTCGGATGATGCTTCACACTAAGACCAATTCGGCAATACAATTGTATAATTACTTCCTCGATCAATCTTGATTTTTCTATTCTTCCTTGTTCAAGGAAGTCAAAAGCGGCGAATAAGGTCTCAGTATCGAGATCATCAGGTGAAGAACAAAACGCATAGAGAAAATCATAAATTATGGGTCCCACCATAGGTGATGGATCAATTACCCCGATTAATGTTGAGTGATTATAAACAAAATTATGAACCCCAGTGTCACCATGCAAAAAATATTTACTTCCTTGCTCCGAATCTTCTTCAAACAACTTATTAGCTTTTGATTTAACGTAATTATAATCTTCCATTGATAATACATTTCCCAGATTAGCCCGAGCTTCCTCAATACTTATTTTATTGAATTCGTTCCATGTCTGTCGCGGGTGCTCTATTCTTCCCCAGCCGCTCTTATCTGTATATTCCACGTATTTATTGATTAGATCTTTGACCAGGGTTTCTAGCCATTTCTTCTTTGCGCCACGATTAAAATGAGTTGTACCGTCAATGAATGTATAAACAAAATAAGTACTGTCATCAGCAGTTAAAAGGACTTTGGGCAATAATGCGGAGTGCTTATACTTATTAAGCAGTTGTTCTACTAGTTGAATTTGGTTTGGACTATCAAATTTCAAAATGTATTTATTATTTCGTCTTGATTCCACCTTTAAAACAAGACCGGTTGTTGTGCCGGACAATCTTTGAATTTGCACAACTTCATCGTTAATTTGGTGTTTTTGAAATAGCTTATTAACATTATAAATAGTAGGTTCAAACATTATTTACGGTTCCTTCCCCTCTGGTGGACCCGAGAATTCGGGTTCTTTCCATCTGAGCGTGTTCCTTGGCTTCTTCCGTCGCCTCCAGACAAGCAAAAGCGAAAGGCGGGAGAATGATTGACATTTCAGCTTCTCCGCTTCTGTCCATCGATGCCGCCTCCCACACCAGAGCGTGCTCCGCTTCATGATAACGATGAATGCGCCCTGCGTTTAAGACGAAACCAGCGACATTGAGTTCCAGATTGTTGTCTGTAAAATTCGCAAGCAGCAGAGAGATGCCCGTTCCCGTCCGCAATGCAAGCGCATCGAATTGGAGCGGATGGCTTATATCCAATGGCAACATCTCCGCTTCCCGGTAATCGGCCAAATATCGGAATAACTCATAGACGGGATATGTCTCGACTCCGTCTGCCGCGATAACGCCCAGATCTCCGGCATGTTCATAGAAGGTGACTTCCTCTGCTCCCGCCTCGGCCATTCTTCGAATACAACCCAGTGTCCAGCCCGCTCCAAACAAGGAATGGAGTCTTGCGTCGCGCTGGGCAGCCGGATTCTCCGCTTTCCTCGCTTCCTCCGCAGTGGCTGCGACAGGATTGACCCGCGGTTTGAAGCTGATTGGACCAACATGCAGCGGCATTTCCCGGACAATGTCCCTCGCCGTATGGACAGTCGCCGGCTGTGCGTCCAATGTTTCGATGATGGATGCGATATCAAAGGCATGCGTCTGAGGATTAATCGTATAGTTGGCATAGTCCATAGCTGCCAGCGGCATCTCCATTCGGTTGAACTCGGCGAAATTCGCCCGAGTCCCGCCAGCGATTCTGATATCCAGACCGGCAGCGCGAAGCTTGTCTGCCAACAGTCGATTTAGACTCGCCGTCGTGATGAATGCGAATTCTTCATACACAGCTATGCCATTGATCCTGCCGCCTATAGCCGCAGTCTCACGAACGAATTCGTCCAACCCCAAACCATCCGCGTCAGTAATGACTTCCAGTATCAACCCGGCGCTCGTCTCTGCCGCGGCGCGGCTTGCAGAACGGAAAAGCTCCTTCCAGTCCGGCGACGCCAACTTCAACGAAAGATGATAATGATGAAGATGAAGCTCCGTCAACAGGTGTTGTTCCTTCTCCCCCCGTTTAACTGACGCCGGTGAGAAGCCGAGTCCCAGCTTCGGCAGCGTTCGGCTCCCGTCAGCCGGACGCAGCAAGAGTCTGATTCCCTCTTCACCAGTAGCCTTCGCAGCAGCACTGCCTTGAAGGCGCAGCGTGACGGACTGGGTTACAACTTCGTTCGCTCCAATTTCGACCGGATAAGGCCGGGATAGCGGTGTGCAGAACGTTTTGTAAGATGCATCGGTCCAGTTCCGCTGATCCTCCGTCTCGAACAATTCCCCCTCGAACAACAGTTCGAGCTGCATGCCGTCTTCTACTTCGTGCTTCATGGAAACGATGTTTAAGAAAGGGTCTTCAGGCGAAACCAGCTCCGGGAATCGACTCGAGATCGTTCCGTCCGCGCAGTCGATCGTCACCGGAATGCCGGCGAGCGTAATCGGATGCAGAATACAGAACCCGATCCGGTTCCGCAGGAATGTCCGGGTCGTCTTGCCGTTCATGGCGAAGCGGATGGTCCCGTCAGCCGTTCCCTCCACACTGCCTTCCCAGATAAAACCGACTTCTTCATTCACATGCTCGGCCGTAAATTGGATACAGAATGACGCCTCCGATTGTTCAATATTCATTCGTGTAAATCGCGGCGGCACTGTCCCCCAGTTTTTGTCTCTGACAGCCACATAGATACTCCGGACAATCTCTTGCCCATTGATCCGGATATAGCGAAGCGTTCCGTCGATGAAGTCGGCGGACAACGGTCCTGCCCGCACGATCCGGCTGTTCGGCAATTTCTCCGGCATCCCATACAATATCTGATTTCTGGCTTCTTCTTTCACCCTGCCACCACCCGATTTCGTAATTTCCCACTTCGACCTGATTCGCCAGGGAGTACGATGCAGGCATCGTGCGTCCCGTTCACGCGCCGCTCTCGGCAGATCGCTTCAAGCATAGAACCCAATCCTCAGGATCCGGCGTACGGGTTCTCCATATCCAGCCACAGCCATACTCGTGATATTCGCCCGCGGCTTCGCTCCATTCGCCGATTCTCGGATTATACCATTGTCCTTCGTAACGCTCTCCATGCCCCTCCGTAATCATGACCAGCACGGGAACGGAACCCGTTCCGCCGGTGCAATAAACGACATACTGTTCGCCAGGAACGGCGGCACAATAAGCATTGCTTTCCAACACCGTGCTCACCCATTCGGGATGAGGCTCGAGCTTCCACCAGCTCACCGTTTCCATGAACGCTCTCAAATATTTCATGTGCACGGATCCCGGCAGGTCCAAGTCGTTCGTCCACAAGTCGGGTCTATCTTCGTCACTCCATTTATCAGCCTCGTTCCCGTCGAAGAACGGCCAGAGCCCATGAGCGCCGTACGTTTGCCCGACACATCCCTGAAGCAGCGGAACATACGAGGCAAAGCGGACTTCCTTGGCACTGATTCTAACCCCATCGTTAAGTACCAAATCAGGATGGTTTTCATACCACGATTCACTCATAATGACCGGTTTAACCGTGTGCATCTTGTAGTCGATAGACGGCAAATGCTCTACGAAATTTTTGAATGCCAGCACATGACCGACCTGAATCAGATTGAAATCGTACCAGCCCGCTCCCTGGTAATGCTGGCTGCCGCTATGCGGCGCTATGGAATGAACGGAAGTAGGATGCCGGTACGGATCAAAGCGGTCCACTTCTTCGCCCAGTTCATGCCATCCCTGCACATCCTCAGTAAAGAAATACTCACCTGCAAGAGACCACGTTACATTATAAGCTCCATATCTTGCGACCAGATACCGCCAGTACGGTTTAGCGGACTGTATCGTCATCTTTTTCAATTCCTGTCCCCACATCCCCATCATACAAGGAACAAAGCCCATATCCAACATGAGATTCATACGCTTGTCCAGAGCGCTGAAATACGCTGGATTGATTCGGTTATATCGATGTAAGTAAGGAGCGCCGCCTTCATTGAGAAAAGACTCGGGACTGTAGTTCATATACAATCCGCTCTCCTCGGCATGCGGATCTACGGTCGGATGGCCGACAACCATCTGGATGACGGTGAAACCTTTGTTTCTCCTATCCAGCAAGTAGCGGGGAAGCGCAGCTTCCGAATCGCATCTGGACGTATGAGCGGCCCACAAGGTATCCCCAAGCCAATAAAAAGGCGTTCCGTCCGCATACTCGAAATATCGCCCGTCCTTGTGAACGCGGATAAATCCACGCCGGTTACAATTGGCTTCCAGTTCCTCCGTGGACCAGGAGGTTACCGCTACCTTCCCCTCCTGACCGTGCAGCCCATTGTCCGCTTCATTAGAGCAGAACGATCTCCAGTTCCACTCGCACGCCGCCGTAGGCGCAAACCGAACTTTCCACGAGCTGCCGCCATCCCAATAGCCAGGAATCGTCAACCGCTCCCCATTCGCCCCCGTGAACTCGGCCTCCAACTGCACCCCGAGAAAAGGGTTCGCGTAGCTCGCAGCAGCCGTAAATTCCATCTCAACGCATTCCCATACACGCGTATTGATAAGCAAGTTCCATTTCATCTCCGTTTCTTTAGAGCGGAAAGATGCCCAGCTTCGACTCTTTGATCTCTCCCGCGTACCCATCCGGCAACCGTACCCGTGCCGTCATGCCTTCCGGATACGAAACGGTCAACTGCATCGTATGGTTCGTTTGGTCCGCGGTCCAACTCACGTCGATGCGTCCTCCGGTCGGGTGTGGAACGCTTCCCTTCGCCCAATCGAGACCGTTCGGTACGGGAGCGATCTCAACTTCGGTCCACCCCGGCGCCAAGCTGCGCACGCCGAGTACCTCTCGGCCGAGGAAGTACGCCGGCGCGGAAGACCAAGCATGGCAGTGACTGCGTGGGAGTATTTCCGAGTCCGCCTCGTTTTCGAGGAGGTTTGGGTAAAACTCCCAACATGTGGTCGCGCCGTGCCGAATCATTGGACCGTAATGGAGACGAATGTCGTCTACAATCAACTGGGCTTCTCCCAGCTTGGCCAGCGTTTCATAATAGAAGAAAGACATGAACGGGCCGCCAATTTGGATGAATGGAGAGGGAGGATTGAGAATATAAGCGTCAATCGTTCGCTTGCGCTCGCCTTGCGCCACGCCCGTAAGCGATGCGATGACCTGAGTCTGCATGCTGAGCGTATCGGAACGGCGGCCATCCGCATGGATGCAGTCGATGTAGGCTTGCTTTTCTTCGCTCCACAGATGTTCATTGATTGCGTCCGCGAGCTGGTTCGAGGTTTCCTCGAAATTCATGGCACCCGCTTCGTCTCCCGAGAGTCGCCCCAGCCAAGACGCGACGCGCAACGTTTGTACGAGGAACATGTTCTGGTGCGAGACGACACCCTCTTCCGGCTGATCCATCGGCGACCAATCGAGCAGATTCCATCCTTTGATGGCGAACAAGCTGCGCTCGTCGATTTTCAACAAATAATGATTGAGCGTGTATCGGATATGTCCATACATTTCCTCGGCGAAGACAGCGTCGCCTGTCTGCTCATAGTATTCCGCGCAGGCAATTACCCAGAGAAACGTCCAGTTCGGAATGACGCTGTTGAACCCGCTTGGCACTTGGTTCATATACAGCGGCGTTTCGTGCTTCGAGCCCGGAACGAGACGCAAACAGCGCTTCAAAATGTCCTGAGCGCCGTACAAGTAGTTGCTGATGAGCGCTTCGTTGCGGCTGTCTCCGACCCAGAACGTCTGCTCATAGGCCGGACAGTCGACAAACGTATCTTCCATGCAAAGCTTCGTCGTATGGCGGCTGATTTCCCAAATATCGTTCAAGAGAGCATCCGAGCACTCGAACCGGCCGATTTCCGCAACCGGATAGTTGCTTTGAATGAAGGTGACGCCGTACACGCGCACCGGCTTCGTCGCTCCACGCACCGTAAGAGCCAGGTAGCGGAGCCCGCGCCGAATCGGCGATTCGTACGTCTGACGCCCTTCCCGGCACACGTAACGCACTGTATTATCGAGATCGAACGTATTTTGCCGATAGTCTCCCGCCATGTATTCGAACCCGTACCAGTCCAGCACCGTGCCGGCTTCCGCCTCTACGTCGAAGGCCAGATACCCCGTATATTCTTTGCCCAAATCGATCAGCACTTCGGTGTCGTATCCTTCGAAGAGAGGTAAGACGCCCGCTTCCGCATTCGCAATGATCGAATGTTGCAACTGCGCGGGAACCGCATATTTTTTGTCTTCCTTGCGCCAGACACTCAGCGCGAACACGTCGACTTCAGACACGTACTTCAGGTCGATCGGCTTCAGCCACTCGCCGTAGTTACGCAAATCCGCGGCGCTTGTCACCGACTCTAGCACGCTCTCATATATCGGGTCTTGCCATGCCAATTCGCGAATGTCCAAGTGACCGATGTTGATGAGCCAATCGAAAGGCCCGACCCTCCAAAAGGCCGAAGCCTCGCCGTCATATGCCCGGCCGGACTCAAGAGGCTCAGCGAATGACAGCTTCGACTCGTCCGAATACAGTCCGATCTGCAGTTTGCCGTGATGGATCGTGCCGGAAATGTCCACGACGAGCAAATTATCCCCTGCGTTCAGTTCGATATCCAAATACTGCTCCGGAGCCGTCCCGTACAGCCGTTCCCTGTCGATGATCTCCCCATTCACCGACAACGCCCTCATGCACTCCCGGTTTTGCATAAAACCGATCGTCACCTTGCCTGCGCAGCTTGCCCGAACGGAAGTCGCGACGTAACCGCTAAGCAGCAATACATCGGCGTTATCCTCGCTGCCGTCGATCATGCCGGCCCGGACATCGACCGTCGCCGTCTCCTGGAACGATTTCACCTTCGCCAGCGATTCGACGCGGATCGGGTACACCGTTTCGTCCGTCAGCATCGGAATATCGCGGGGCTTCAAGGCGGTCCAAGGCGCGATGCCGACCGAACCGACGACGGACGCGTTCGTCCAGCCCGTCTCGGCGTAGTCCGGGCTATTCCATGCCCCATCCCACGCTCCCGCGTCGACATACTCTGAGAATCCTTGCTGACAAGACATTCTCGGCGCGCGCCGGTGCTGTCCGAGATGGCGGGATGTCGTCCACGATTCGTCGGTAGCAGCAAGCACTGAGCCGTCAGCCGATTGGAGTTCGGCCAGCAAGCCGCCGCGGCCCCGTATATAATAGAAAGTCGACACGCCGAAATGAATGACGAGCGCGGCGATTGTATTCGCTTCGCCCGGTTTCAGTAAATGCCCGACTTCGTAAGTGTCGTAAGCTTGCTCGAATGGCCAGCATCGAACCGGTCCCCTGCCAAGCCGTACTCCATTCACATACAAGACGTAACGGGAGTCCGCTGTGATACGAAGCGTCGCTTTTGCAATCGCTTCCAAATTCGCCGACACGTCGAACGTTCTTCTGAAGCACCTCCACTCGTTGCGCGGGCTCTCTTCCCCTTCTCCCCAGATCCATTTGGCTTGCCAATCCGTATTCGTCATTTTACCGACTCTCCTATATTCATTATCGAATATCCAGTTCAACGGTTCGACCCGCGGACAAAGTGAACGAAGCGATGGCTTGACCGCTCGCCGGATCGTATGCGACTTCCACAGGCCGGCCCTCGAGCCGGACATCGGGCGGATGTGCGGCATCCAGTATTAGCCTGCATGTGCCCGCTCCCTGAACGACGGCGCAAATGCGTCCCTGCTGGAACGTATAGCTCGACAATTCCACCCCGTAGCCTTCCTTAATGAGGATCGGATGCGGCCGGTCCGCTGTCCGATGAACCGTTACATCGACGCGGTCGACGCCTGTCGCCGTATCCACAGGCAATTTATTCGTGGCATGAAGCTTGACACTATTCACTTCGATTTCCTTGACGTACGGGCCGCTTCCTTTCATCTCGATCTTGAATATTTGATTTTGAAAGTGCAGCCCGTCAAGCGTCATTTCCTCTCCGGAGTAGGGGTAGAAAGTCAGCCCGCCGGCTTCCATACCCACGCCGATAACGCCATGGATGGCGGCTTGATACCAGCCGCGAGCGGAATAGGCGTGCCACGCCCCTTTCAGCGAGTTCCAGCGATCGACGTCCGGCTCGTCCGTGTCGATATAACAGGAGATGCCTTCGGGACATGTCAGCATTTTCGTCCAGTAGCTGACCCATCCGACCCACATCTTGATCAGATCCGCGCGATTCTGTCCGTTAATGAGCCGCATATAATATTCGCCGGTCACCGGCCACCAGCAATGCAATTGGTTGGCGTCCATATCGAAAGCCCGGGACCAGACCGGAATTTCCCGAAGTCCCGCTTTGCATACGACATGCCGCTCGAAAAACTCGAGACATGCCGCATCGACCGGCCGCATGAGCTCTGCGCAATAATGATTTTCCCACTTCACGGCGTTGGAGTTGAACGAATCTCTCCGCTCAAGCGTGACGGAATCGACCGAGCTGACCACGAACCCGCGTTCTTCGTCAAAGAAGAGAGGAAGGTACTTCGATTCGATCCTCTCGAACGCCGCCTTCGCTTCCCGTGCCGTCTTCTCCCCGTCATGCGCAAGCTCCGCCAATGCCTCCATCGACCTTACCGCCGAATACCAGATCGTATTGTTCATGCTGCTAATGTCGCGTCCGGTCTCCAGCATGAACACCGGATAATCGGGAAACAACGAGGCGTCCTCGCAAAGCCCGGTGCCCTGTACTTCCCGCTTCAGAATGCTCTCGAATATGCGCTTCGCAAATGGATATCTGATCTCAACCTCCCTCAGATCGCCAGTCGCCGCATAATATTGATGAAGCAATGAAATGTACATGCTTTGAGCGGGCAGCGCACTTACACTATTAAGTGCCATATCGTGCCGATAGCTGTGGGCTATGCCATGCTCGGGATCGGCCGTCTGCTCGTAGAAACAAAGCATCTCGCGTATGAATTCACGATCGCCCCAATAGAAAGAGGCGTAATTACTTGTAATCCCGTCCCAGCCCCATACCCAGTACATCGTGTTTTTAGCTCTGATCGCGCCAGGCACATCTGTCACCTTACACGATTCATGGTACATCGGCGCCAAGGCTATAAAGTCGTTCAGTTCCTTGTAAGGGCTGGTCAGCACGGGAATGCGATCGCTTACCTTCCGATAACGGTCAAATTGGGATCGAACGACATCCTCCAAGCCGGAGAGCAATCCATTCAATTTCCGATCGAGACTATCCCGCTCCGAAGCGAACGCAACAACGAAACTGTATGTTCGACCCGGTCTGAGCGGTTCTTCACCCAACAGAATGTATTTCTCGTTATGGGGGCGTTTCTCGATGCGAAGCGGAAAGTCGGCGCTTATTCCGATATGAAGGGTAGCCGCATCCCGTTCCTCCTTGTTCACGATGCCTTTATTGTTGATCTCGATCTCGTGCTTCTCCACCGGCTTCACCATCCAACAATCTTCGAAAGAACCATAAACCCCATTGCCTTTGGCATCGACCTCCCACTCCCGCCAGCCGCGCGTCGCCCCGCGATCATTAAAGCGGAAATCATCATCGTCGACAGGCGTCAACGCAAATGTCTTGTAAAATTCCAGCTTGAACCGCAAATCGGGCAGCAGCTCCGCCGGCGTGACGAGTTGGAAAATGATAGACTCCCCGACCGCGAGCACGCGATGACGGAATTCGACACCCGCCAACTGGCATTGCGACTCTATACCGAAGGGCCATATCCGCGATTCCTGATACTCCAACTTTAATGTTGTCAAATCTTGCTGCACGAACGTCCTGAAGCCGTCCCAAAGCCTTTGCAAAAAAACGGTATGATTGCCGCGGTAAGCCATTGGATTATGGTAATCGACTTGCGTGACAGCGTTCTCATCCAGTTGAAAGCTAAGCCGGCTGTCGGAAAACCATCTCGGACATTCCGGAATGCCGCGCTCGCTGTCAATAATCCCTTTGTTCACGGTATACATCATATCCAGCGCTCACACCTCAGCCGTCATTTGTTGAAGCGTCGTAGTGTTCATCTTCTCCGAATACGAATAGCCATGTGCTCTTTTCCTGGCAGATCAATCTTGAACTTGCCCTTATGAGCGCCGCGATGCTCTATGGTCATATTCCAAGTATCAATGATTTCCACCTCATACTCGTGTTCATCATCCAAATGGAATGTTCTATACACTGGAGCAGAAAAACCATTGTAATAAAGACGATATAAAGATTGGTCATCACGCATATTATCCGGAATTGCATAGCCTAAATGTCTCATCGGCATTAAGCCGAATCCAAACGGTGTTTCTTTAATGATTTGCATAAGAAACGCCAATCTTTCCGGACTTTCTCCATGCAGTTCGCCTCCATGAGACCACCAGAGTATATCTTGGGGATGTTCATAGGTTTCTCCGTGACTCGCATATCCTCCGTATACGGTTGTTTGCCAAAAGCGCCTAACCAATTCTTTTGCCGTAATGTTTCCCCAACCATGTTCACAATTGCCTTCGTAACAAAGCTCATCAATGACTACCGGTTTTTTATACGTCTCTCTCCAATTCGGAATGAACTCCAATTCCAGCTGCCCAGCTTGTCGCTGGATACTGCAATGTGTAATCCACGGCCTGTTAAAGTCATATAGAGTCAAGCAATTGTGAATCGATCTTAAGTGACGATAGGGATCATTCTCTACTAATATCCTGCCGAAGCGTTCCCAATCCGAGATCAATTTGCCGGGCATTAAATCGTATTCATTGGCGAGCGACCACCAAACATTGCGATACGCGCCAAATCTCGCTACGACATAATGGAAGTACAAGTCGTCTTGCGCTGCGCTCATCTTCGAGAATCCCCACCGGTCATAAGGGTGCATGAGAATAAGATCAGCCTCTATACCAAGCTTCTGCAAGTCCTGAATTCTTTGCTCGATCAGTTGGAAATGCTCGGGGCGAAATCGTTCGAAGTCCCACTCGTTTCCGGGCGTATCGGCATTGTAATGGTCATAGGTGAACTTGTTCATGCCAGAACTGTCGCATGGTGTTCCTTCATAAGGAAATGTAATCGGATCTTTGTAACTGTAATCATAGCTTTTGGGAAAAATGCAAAAACGTATTTTATTAAACGCGCTGTTCCTTAAACTCTCAATCGTTGTTTCTTGCAGTTCCTGCGGTTGATGCGTCCAAGCGTAACAAGTGGTTCCCAAAGGGATATATGGCGTTCCATCCTCATATGCGAAATGCAGGCCATTTGCTCTTACCGGACCATGATTGCGCATGTCAGGCTCGGCAACAACAAACGTTCCGATATGCTGCGTATCCGAAAAGCTCCCTTCTACCGTATAGCTGTATCTCCCTTCAAAAGAGGGCATAAATCTTACTTTATACACGCCGTCCCCATCATAAAATCCTTTTACCGTGACCTCTTCCTGTTCGCCTTTAAACGTTCCTGCAATCGTATAATCGACAAATGGATTTCGATCCGAATGGCCCTTTGCCTCTATCTCGAATACGCCCCATTTTTCAATTTTGTTCGTCATAAATATCCTCCCTGTCCTCCAACTCAAGTAACCGTTTTCATTAGCGCAAAACGATTTCCGGGCTGCTGTTCAACCGAACGCCTTGATCGCCATACCAGTCGAAGGTCCGAGTCTCGCCATTCAGCAGCCATCGGGAGGGAGTTCGGTTATGAAGCCAGTCCAGCGGTTCGCCTGGCGGCAGCGTTCGCGATGCCAGCTCGAAGGCGCTGCGGATCGCTTTGTCCTGAGCGGGACCGACCGCAAGCGGATCTGCCGATAGGAACAAAGGCGTACCGCTGGCCGCCAGAAGCTCCAGCCATTGTTTGTTCATGTCCCAGGGTACAGAGGCGGTCAGACCGACACAATCGGCGTCCGCTGCGAAGAAAGCGCCATGCTGAGGCATGCGAAATGCCAGCGTATTAATGCCCATTTTGCGTGTGCGCTCCCATTCCTTGCCGCTGGTGTCGTCGCCGGTTCTCTGGATTTCGAACAGACCTGCGGCCAGATGGCCCACCGTATTGCAACCGATAATCAAGGCGTTCTGCGAAGCCTCGGCGATCGTTCGGTAAAATTGCAAAATAATTTCGGCAGTCGTAAGGCTCCGATCCGAGAACGGCTGGGCATAACCTGTCAGGCTGGCCCCCATCTGGTAGCCCCATTTGCCGAAAATATCGAGCGTGCTGAAATCATGTTTGATTAGCTCGTATCCCCAGTCGACGAACTTGCGAATTTCCGTATCGATGTAGGCAAGCACATTCGGCGAACTTGGGTCCAGCACATGGGAGCCATTATCTTTAAGACCGCTCCGGCCCCAGGAGGCGTCCACATGCTGCGAGACCAGCAGAGGTCGGCACCACAACCCAGGCTTTACGCCCGTCGCCTTCATCTGCTCGGCAAGCTTCTGCATGTCTGGAAACAAGTAGTTGCCCGTCCATGGTCCGCCTTTACAGGAGCCGTTGCCGCTGCATAGCTGCCAACCGTCGTCTATGACCATGAAAGGGCGGTTGTTCGCCAACGCGGCCCAATCGGCAATCCGTGCGGAGTCGTCCATCATTTCCTGAAAGGAAGAGTTGCCATAGGCATAATACCAGTTGTTCCCGCCGTAGACTGGCTCCGACGGGACAACCGGATCGGCGCACATCATCGTACAGAACGCCCGGGCGGCGGCGAACGGGCTTTCTCCTTCCAGGCCGCTGCGGTTCACAACAACTGCCGCTTCCAACACTCGATCGCCCAGAATGACGCCTTCGACGCCATTGCGAACATCCAGTGTCAGACTGACGCCGCTGTCATCCACCTGCCAATAGCAGAACGAGCGCGTTCCCGTCTCTACGCCATACCCATGTGATCTTGTCCCGTCATAGGTCATGAAATACCAAGGCATTTCCCTTTCGGCCACGATCCCTCTCCACTCCAAATCGCCGTAGCCCCGTTCCCAATGGTCGCCCATGATCAGCAAGACGTTTTCCGTTTCCCTCCTCCATCGAAGAACAACCCGCAGCACAGGCATCGTTGGAGCATGCAAAAGAATCGGCAATCGATCGGATGCCGGCACGGCGATTACTTCCACGCCTCCGCCAGACCAGCGGCCTTCTTTGCCTTCCAGCACGGAATAACCTTGCGACGTCTCAATCGCCGCCTGATCCGGAACGCTAACGATATTCAGAAAACTCATCTTATCATCCCTCCCGATGTGAATATAGCACCTTTTCGGGTGGCATACATCGGGTTAACTCGTTCCTTTCTGCATTCTGTTATTAGTCATCCGTATATTTACTATTTCTAGCTTTTGATGAGCCTTATTCTTAATCTGGGAAAGCGATTACAATGGGAAAAGAGGGATATCAACGCATGTACAACTTGACGAATGCGCATGTATGGGACTGCGTGGAGATCGCGTTTAACGCTCAAGCCGCGTACAAGAATCCTTTTCAAGATGTAGAGTTAAAGGTTTCATTCACGAGCGCTGCCGGAGATACGATCGTCGTGCCCGGCTTCTGGGACGGGGGCGAATCGTGGAAAGTACGGTTTGCTCCGACGGCGCTTGGCGATTGGCAGTGGCAATCCGTTTGCTCCAACGAGGACGATCAAGGGCTTCACGGGGTCGAAGGCGCCTTAACCGTGTTGCCGTGGTCGGCGCAAGAACTCGGCGAAAACCCCAATCGCCGCGGTTTTATCCGCGTTCATGAGCAAGGCAGATATTTCGAATACGCGGACGGCACTCCTTTTTATTGGTCGGGAGATACGTTATGGTCCGCGCATACATTGCGATGCGATGTGCAGCATGCGCTTCCGAAGTATTTGCGCGACCGCAAGGACAAACAGTTTTCCGTCATCCAGATGGTCGTCGGCCATCCGACGGGGAGCGAACTCGACGAAGACAGCACGAGCTATCACCGTTATACGCCGCATCACTTTCTGAACGAAGGCGGCGCGCCGTATACCGAACGGTACGAGTTAATTAATCCTTCTTATTTCGCCGCTTTGGACGAGCGCGTTCGCTTGATGGCCGACATGGGCTTCGTACTGTGTATGATGGGGATGTGGGGACAGGAATTGAAAGCGATGAAGGTGCCGGCAGCGAAGCAATATTGGCGTTACATCGTCGCGAGATACGCCGCATTTAACGTCTGCTGGTCTCCCGCGGGCGAATACCTGTTCACATGGGACGTACAAGGGTGGCGCGAGCTGGGCGAAGAAATCGACCGTTGCGATCCTTACGGGCATCCGACATCCGTCCATTCTGTCGCCCCGCACAGCGGCAGCCAGCATTATCATCAAGAGCCGTGGTACGACTTCAACTTGATTCAAGTCGGCCACGTGCTGGCGTTTAAGAACTTCATGGAGCATCTGCCGTATACCGATTATCATCTGCAACCGCCGAAACCTTCCATTATGAGCGAATCCTGGTACGAGAATCATCCGAACCGCTTGATGGATGACGGACGATGGATTAACGACCGGGATATTCGCTTCGCCGCTTACGTCTCGCTGTTGCAAGGATGCGTCGGGCAAACTTACGGCGCGCACGGCATCTGGTCATTCTTCGACGGCGGCGAATCGGATAAATGGCGCGACGATGAACGTCCGGACATGTGGGAACGGGACTTGGAATTGCCAGGGTCAACCCAGATGAAACATCTCAAATCGTTGATGGAATCCATGGACTGGAAGAGGCTGGAGCCCCATCCGGAGTCGGTCACGACAGTGACGGACAATAGCGCCTATTGCGCGGCAATCCCCGGGCAGCAGTATGTCGTTTATGTCACCGGGGGCAGCGATGCCGCTCCCGTAATGGTTTTCATTATGATAGATACGGCGCAACCGTTCGAAGGCAAGTGGTTTAACCCCCGAACGGGCGAATGGAGTATCGCGACAGGACAATATAGCAGCTACGGCTGCGGATGGATGTGGAGAACCGTTACGCCGGATCGCGAGGATTGGGTGTTGATGCTCCATAATGCCGGCTAACCTGAATAACAAGCACCTAAGCCAACTCGCCACAGCGCGGTTGGCTCTTTTTTTTACAACTAAAATGTGCTGCAAACGAAGACCCCGGCTTAACAGGAGTCGACTTGCATCTCGTGTAGAAGCCAGGGTCTCTCGTTGTTATCGAATAGGCATTACTTAATGTTGTGCAAGAAATCTTTGTTTTGTTCGTTGAAGTAAGCGGTCATCGCGGCCAAGGATTCAGGCGTTGCTCCTTGACGAACGGCCAAGTCCTGGAACTCTTTCCATATGGACTCGAATTGCGCGTCGTCTCTGGCTGCCATTGTCTTCGTAAGCGCCTTCTCGAAGGCGTCGCGGTTTTTCCAGAAGGCGTCGACTTCAGGTACACTGCCGAAGAAGTTCCAAATTTCATGGCCCTTGTTCAGATACGTCGAGTGGTCGGCTTGCGAATTGCCCGGCAAATTGCCTGGATCGAAAAATCCGAGCGCATCGCTCGCGCTGAGTACTCTGTCATAGGTGTTGTAAGGAGCGAGCGGACCTGCCCCCCACATATAGACCGGATAATAGGGCCAAGCGGTGCCGTACATGCTCGTTGTCGCAATACGAGTATTGTACAAGTTATAGGCCAACTGCGCGCCGTTCGTCTGCTCCGAGTATACCATCGCGTCTTCCAGCGCTTTGTCTTTGAATACGCGTTTGCCGTCGACTTCATCGAACAGGCCTGCGCTTCGTGGTCCCCACTCGTACATCTTCTCGCCAACTTCGGAAATCATATAGTCCAGAAAACGGATTACTTGCGGCAAATCTTCCTCGGACACCTTGTCTTTGAAAATCATGATCGAGTAGTTAACCCCGTTTTGTCCGCTCGGCAAAATTGTTCTGCTGAAATCCGTAGGCTGGTCAATCCACAATTTTCTGTAGCGGAATGGTTTGCCGGCAGCTTTCAATACAGCCGGATCAGGCTGTTCATACATATAAGGCATTGCATATTGACCGTTGTTCAACTTCTCGAGATGGGCGGCGTTGTTCTCGAGCAGCGAGTTCGGATCCATGACTCTGTCGCGTACGAGCTTATTGAATAGTGCCACAGACTCCTTGAACCAGTCATCCTGGAACGTGTACTTGATACTCTTCGAAGCTTTGTCGTAGTACGTGAAGTAGTTGTTGTTAGCCGGAATCCCTTTAAGATAAGGAAGGAAATTAGCCAATAAAGGCCAGTTGTCGCCGCCCATGAACGCATAGCTGACTTCAATCGGTTTGCCGTTTTCTTTGAGGTCCTTGTCTTTGATCAACTTTTGGACGTCGTACATCAATTGAATCAAATCTTCCGACGATTTGAGCGGTACGTCGAACAGGTCATCTTTCGTAAACTTGCCGTTGTTTTTGAGGTACAGCGCGTCGATTTCGTCTTGCGACTTGGCGTTCGGGTACAGTTGCTTCAGAATGTCGTCGCGAATCCACATAAAGTTGTTGCCTACCGGACCGAACATCGGATTTGGCGGAACGTAGTTCGGATCCAACTGTTTAAGGGAACCTTCCGGGTTGCCTTGCATCGTCGGGAAACCCCAGATTTTCTCGCCATCGAGATATTTGCTCGTAATTTGTTCTTTGACTAGCGGGAAGACGTCGAACGGAAATCGTTTCGCCACGTTCGGCGCATATTTGGCGATTGCGTCGGTCAGTTCGTACACTTTGCCTGCTTTAATCAGGTCTTGGAAAGGCGCCATGTCGCCGCCTACGAAAGCGATATCCGGCCAGTCATTGGCCGCGTTAAGCAAGCCCAATTTAACTTTAGGATCTTGGCCTCCGTTGTCGAATGAGCCGTCCTTGTCGAGCGTAACGCCGGTTACCCGCGTAATTTCCGGAGTCACGACGTCGTTCGTCGCCGTCGGACGTTTCGCGTCTCCGCTTCCGTGCGTATACCATACTTTCAGGCTCAGCTGTTTGCCCGTCCAGTCAGGCAAGTCGGAACTGTCCGATACCGTGTCGAGCATATCGTAGTAAGCCTTGGGCTCGCCAGTGCCGGATGATTCCGCAGAAGTTGTGGACGACCCGGCGGGAGCGGTGCTCGATGCAGCCGGGTCGTTCTTGGAACAAGCAGCCAAGATCGAGATAACCATGGCTAATGCAAGCAATATAGAAAAAGTCTTTTGGGCTTTCCCCTTCATTTGCAATCCTCCCGAATCATCATTATGACGTCAACTTAATGCTTGGAAACCGGGTGAAACTGTGAGATACTTTAAGCGCATTACCTTTTGCGGGAACATGTTATGGAGTCCTGTTGGCTGTTACGTTTTGCGACCGAGCAGCCAGCAATCAACCCTGTAATATGTTCTTTTTTTGCTCATTAATACCGATCCCCGCTTGAACCTTCGACAACAACATGCTCGTTAGCCCTTATATCTGCATCACCCCCTTAAATGAATGCGCTCTCAATTTCATTTTGCTTTTATTGCAACCGGGAACTATTCTTTAACCGCCCCCAGAGTGACGCCTTTCACGAAATACTTTTGCAAGAACGGGTATACAACCACAATAGGGATTGTCGTAATAATAATATTCGCGGCGCGAATCGCCTGAGGCGTCGTATGCGCCGGGCCGCCGGAAGTGAGCTGGATGCCTTTGATCATAGCCTCTTCCATTAGTTTGGCAACCCTTTCGCTCTCTTTCAAAATTTGCATCAAAATATATTGCATCGTATACAGCTTTCGATCGGTCACAAAATAGAGGGTCGTCGTCCAGTCGTTCCAGTGATAGACAGCCGTCCACAGCGTCATAACGGCGATAATCGGCAGTGACAGGGGGATAAATATTCTCGTCATAATCGTCCAATCGTTCGCCCCGTCCATTCTCGCCGATTCGCTAAGACTGTCGGGGATCGTATAGAGATAGGAACGGATAATCACCATATTATAGAGACTGAAGGAAACCGGCAAAATATACACCCAGAACGTATTGGACACATGCAGTTCCGAATAAATCAGATAGGTCGGAATCAACCCGCCGTTAAAATACATGGGAACAATGAGGAAGATCAGAATGGCTCCGCGTCCGACTACCCCCTTCAAGGTAAAGGCGTAGGCACATGAAAATTGTACGAACACCGCAATCGCCGTTCCGGTCACTACCCTGGCAATCGAAACCCACAACGCATGAATCACTTCCTGATTCTCGAACAACAGTCTGAAATTGTCCCATGTAAACACGCGCGGAAAAATGGTAATGCCGCCAAACTGTGAATCGAGCGAATCGTTAAACGCATAGGCAAGTACGTTCAAGTACGGGAACACCATAGCGAATACCAGAAGCGAAAGAAAGGTCATGTTGGTTGCCTTGAACATTTTGTATGATCTGGATTCATGGTTCATATGCTTGCTCTCCTAAAAAATCGAGATTTGGGAAACCTTCTTGGCGATCCTGTTCGCGGCGATGATCAAAGTAAAGGCTACCAATCCTTCCACGAAACCGACGGCAGCAGCTGTCGAATAGTTTCCTTGCTGGATGCCAGAGGAAAACACAACGGTAGAAATAACCGGGAAATCGATAAACGGATTCTGCATGCCGTAAACCAATTCGAAATTGCTGCTGAACAACGTGCCCAGGGTGAAAATAAGCAGGATGATGGCTGTCGTCTTAAGCCCGGGCAAAGTGATGTGTACCACCTGTTGAAAGCGATTGGCTCCATCGATCTTGGAAGCTTCGTACAAGCTCGGATCGATCGAGGTGATAGCCGCGAGATATACGATCGTTCCCCATCCAACCTCTTTCCACACGCTAAGAAGCAGCAGCAGCGGGACAAACAAAGCTTGATTGGATAGAAACATGGAACGTTCGGCGTCCGCGCCCATCATCATCATCTTCAAATCGTTGATCGGCCCGTAAAGGTCAAGCAGCGAATAAGTTAGGCCGACAACAGCGATCCAAGACAGGAAGTGGGGCAAGTAGCTTAACGTCTGCACGCTTTTTTTGAAAAGCCCGATCTTCAGTTCGTTCATCAGCAAGGCAAGAATAATGGGGGCGGGGAATCCGACCAGAATCGTCAGCATGCTAATCATTAACGTATTGAAGATCGCTTCCCTCATCATCGGGACTTCGAAAACAGCGTTGATATGCTTGAGACCCACCCAGGGACTGTTCCAAAGCCCCATAAAAATATTGTGATCCTGAAAGGCGACCAGGATGCCGGGCATCGCTAAGTAGCTGAAGATCAACGTTAAAACAATAGACGGCAGCATCAACAAATAGGCAAAATAGCTTTTTTTCAGTTTTCTTTTCCAATTCGGGATTGCGGGCAGAACAGCTGTATTCCTCTCACCGGTTGTAATCGCTTTCACTCGGGTATTCCCTCCATATGGCTAATATTCTATAGATTAATCATACCCATCCCGAGCCTTTTGCTATAGTCAATATGCGGATAATCGATAACGGAATCCGGAAGTATTGACACAAAAAAACCTGCGATCCGAACGCAGGTTTACAACTTTTGCCTCGTCGGACCCGAAGGGATATCGGCGTCCAACAGCGCGGGGATCCGCACCGTAACGGTGGTGCCTTGGCCGGGATCGCTTCGAATACTAAGCCCCTCCTCCGTTGCATAGAAGATTTCCAACCGCTTCCGGATGTTCAGCATCCCGTAACCGCCAAACGGGCCCTTCGATGCTCCTCGCAAAACATGCTCAATCTTTTCCGGCTCTATGCCGATGCCGTTATCGAAAATTTCGAACACGATCATCTTGTTCTGTTTGCTCGCCGTAACCTTGATGACCCCGCCCGACTCGCGTCCGTTCAACCCGTGAAGCACGGCATTCTCCACAATCGGCTGCAGCAGATGTTTCAAAATCAAATAGTGCCCAATTCCCTCTTCATATTCGATGACATAGTCGAACTCGTTGCCATACGCAAATTTTTGCAGGCGCAAATATTCCTCGATCATCTCCAGCTCTTGCGTGAGGGTAATAATGCTGCTCCCTTTGTTAAGCGCAATCCGGTAATACTTGACCATCGACGTAACGACATCTTTCACCCGCGGATCGTCGCTAATCCATCTGATCGTCGATAGCGTGTTGTACAGGAAATGGGGATTGAAGCGCTCCTGCAACAGCTGTGTTTCAAGCACTTTGCGGTCCAACTCAAATTCCGTGATTCGCTCATAATATTCCTTCACTTTACGAAGCAGCTCGTAAAACGAATTTTCGATTTTGCTGAACTCGTCCTGGGAGGTATGGATCTGCATGGTATCGTCGTCATTAATCAGACTTTCCACATTTTTGTTCATCTTGCGCAACAAAGTTTCCAGCTTCCGGGTCAAATAATGGGATACCATTTCAACGGTAAACAGGAGAATCGCGACGATAATCAGGACAATAGCCACTACCGCTACCCAATACCATTGCAGTTCCTTGACAATATGACTTTTCGGAATCTGCCAGATGACCGTACCGATCTGGTGCTGCAGATTTTGTTTCAATACGTAATAGCTGCCTCCAGGATCAGGCCCCTCTTCGCCGCCCGACATCGCCTGGCGAAACTGCCCGTCCGCTCCCTCGAACACGATATGGCTGCCATTCGGAATATCGTAGGCAAAAAAACGAAACAGTTGACCGATCGGAATTCGCATTTCAATAATGGCGAGCGGCCGATTCAGAGAAATAATCTTCTTATAGGCAAACAGATAATCGGACTCCACTCTTGAATTGGCATTCAGTTTAGCCGTGCGGATTTTCCAGACGATTTGATCGTCGCCCGCATTCAGAATCTCATCCTTGACGCTTAAGCCCCCGCTCCCGGACTCGCTTTCGAGCCTCGAAATGCTTCGTAGATGGTCTCCGTCATAGTTCGTATCATTTAGCGCGTAAATCACCATCTCGGCCTGATGGTTGTCCGAATTGACAGCTCCCATGATGCTCTGCAAATAATCGCTGAAATTCATGATCCCGATCAGATTTTGATCCGTATTCGTCTCCAAATAGTCGATCAAATAATAATTGTTGCTGATATACAAAATTTTGTTAATATTCGAGGAAATCAAATTATCGATTCCGCTGGCGCTGCCCGCAAGCTGGACATTCTTTTCGGTCAGAATGTCATTCACCTTGCCGTTCCAAATTCTGTCCGTCAGAAACCAGCCGAGCACAAGTATAGGCAGCAGCGCGAACAAGAGGATAATAATTGCGATTTTGTGCCGGTACCTGAGCGTATTGAGCATCCGCATGACATGTCCCCCTTAGTTGCGCCTTCATTATCGCTGCGCCAGCTTGCTCTTGTATTCGGCCGGGGTCATTCCCGCGTTTTTCTTAAAAGCCAAAATAAAGTATGACGTGTTCAAGTAACCGACAGCTTCCGCGACAACAGCGACTTTGCTGTCCTCTTCCCGCAGCAGTTGCTTCGCTTTCTCGATTCTGTACTGGATCAGGTAATCGAATATCGTTTTGCCGGTCGCTTTTTTGAACAGCCCGTTGGCATGCCTGCCGCTTAAATAAACGGATTTGGATATATCTTCGATCGATAATTGCTCCGAGTAGCGACTGTGGATGATCGACTTGATCGAATCGACCAATTTGGCGTTTTTTGTTCCTCCATTGTCGCTCAGTCTCTCTATAATCGTCAGAAGCGTACGCTGCGTCCATTGCACAACGTCTTCCTTCGTCTGCATGCGATTCAGTTTATCCCAGACCAGAATGCTGTCACCGAACACTTCCTTGACGGAGTGATGGGTCTCCATCAGAAGAATGCCCGTAATATGGACGAACAACGAAACAAACCCTTTCACGTAGCTTTCGTTATCCCCGAGACCGTCCGCATTCAAATATTTATCGATAAACAATTGGACATCCTGTCCGCCGCCTTCGGATATAAGCGCCTTCATATCCTGATAGACGGATTCCAGCCCAGGCATTTCCTCGAAAGGAATATCCGTGCGGTCCTCAATCTCCTCGAATAAAATGATCGGATTGCTGCCGCTGTAAAAGCGGGTGTTTACCGCCTTTCGCGATTGCTTGAACAGTTGCGCGAGGTCCGTCAGCTCTCTGGTGCTTTTGCTGATCCCCATCGTCGTATGCAGATCGAGACGTCTGCTGATTTCCGTATGCATCTCGACGGCGGCATCGAGAATGCCCTGCCGATCGCTGCCCCGGTCAAAGACGATCACCGCGAAGTCGTCTCCGGAAATTTGGACCGGGTACATGGATCGTTCCTTGCTTTCCGTCTCGGAAACGATGCGTTTGATCGAATAAGAGAGCAGGTAGGAATCTACGGCGCTGCGCCCTTCCGGAGCTCCATCATCCGGGTAGCATTTGAGGGAAATGACGTTCATGTCAGCGCTTTCAATAATCGGCAGCGTCAGAAACTCGATGCGCTTCAGAATATCGTCTTTATTGCGGAAGTTGCCGAGAAGCACCTCTTTCAGAAATTGCTCCTGGACGAGCGGCAGCATGCCCTCCAGTTGCTTCAGCATTCGTTCCTTCTCGATCTGCTGGCGGTGCTGAACCGTAAATTCCAGAAGCAGCTTGCGAAGCGCCTTCTCCAGTTCGTCCGAGATAATCGGTTTCAACACATAACCGTATACGCCGAGATCGACCGCAGACTTCGCAAATTCAAAATCGCTGTGACAGCTGATGAAGACCATTTTGACTTCCGGGTAGCCTCTTCGGATTCGCTCGGCCATCGCCACGCCGTTCATCATCGGCATGGCGATATCCGTAACCACGATATGAGGTCTCAGCTCTTCCATGCGGGCAAGCGCATCGAGGCCGTTAGCGAACACGCCGACAACCTCGATGCCAAGCGCCTGCCAATCGATCGAATCTCTGATCCCGTTCCGTTCATACTTATTGTCATCCACGATAAATAGTCTGAACATGACCCACACCCTTACCGGCGGATGCCTTTTGTTTATTCATTATTCCAGAAGAAGCCCGACAGCACAATGAGATTCTTGGGTCGGGCATTCTCTGCGTATCTTCGTAGCGAAAAGCCGTTCCGAATGACTAAGCCTCCAAAATCAGAACCCAATCGTTGCCTCTTCCGCTCGAAGGCGGGGTGAAGCGTACCTCGCCTTCATTGGAATGTTTCCCCGCATCACTCGTCTGACCCGTACGAGGGTCGAACCAGGATGCCCTCACCTCATCTCCGGGCAGCTTGCCCATCACCGCATTGAATGAGAGGCCGTTCGGAGAGTATATGTAGGCATATCTGTCTCCGCGCGTCGCGGCCATATAATTCGCTCCACCGTAATTAGAGCTGATGAGGCTCTGATCCGGCACGCGATCGAGGAAGGACCGAGCTTCGATCAACGAGCGAAGATGTTGCAGTTGCGTCGCACCGGGACGATCGAGCGCCGCCTTCCAATGCATAATCCAATAGTCGTTGGGCTCCGTTGTCATATGCCAGATCGAGTGATGTCCGTACGTATGCCCGAATCCGCCGGAGAACACCGCGTAATAAGCGCCGATTCGCACGTCCGCGTCGTCGAAATAGCCGTTGTTAGACTTGAAGTTAATCGGATGATCCTCGTAACATGGCTCCGCATCCAAGGTCGGCTTGACGGGTTCCCGCGCATAGTCCGCTTCCAGGTGGCGATAGTTCACACGGACGATCTCATGGTGCCCGGATTGGATCATATTGAAATCCAGCCAACTTTCCTCATGCATGTTGAGCGACGAAGAGATGTCTCCTGGAGGATGGTAGGTCATCAGATGGCGCCCGCCGCCGTTCCCCTCGCGCACACCTTCGGCCATCGCACGATACACGGCGAAGTGCTCCATCGTATGCAACGGTCTGTCTCCGCCCATCACCCAGATGATATGACTCCGATCCCGGTAACGTTCCCCGATCCATTTGCCATAAACTCGAGCGTTCTCTTCATTGAAAATGACCGGGCCTTTGCCCCACAACTGATTCACTTTGTCGCCCCAAGTAGGCAGCAGAGCGACATAGATTCCGTAAGAGGCTGCCAAATCGACGATTTTGTCCACATGATTCCAATAATGGTTCTCTCCGTCGGTGTCGGGCAGCGTCGGATCGAACTTGCCTCCGTCATTTTTCTTGAGTGGGAGCCGACCATAGGCGTTGGTTTGATTCAAACCTTCGAACTCCGCGAGGGCAACCGCCTGAATGACATTAAATTTGTTCTCGGCACGGTTTCGCAAATATAAATCCGCTTCCTCCAACGTCAGCTTGTGGAACAGCTCCCATGCCGTGTCGCCCAACCAGAAAAACGGAGTTCCATCTTCCTGAACGAGAAATCGCTTATTGTCGCTAACCTTTAATAATGGCAGACTCATGTGTTCACTCTCCTCAGTTATTTATTCATTTCTTGGCCGCCAATTGCGACGGGCAGATGGTTGGCAGCGCTCTCATAGACGCCGAAAGCCATTCTGAGTGTCGTCAAGTTATCCGATCCTTCCGTCTGGAACGGAGCGTTCTCGTTCAGACTGTCGATAAAATGCGACTGAAGCCGATAATGGCTCTCCTCATGGTCCAGTTCCGTCGTCTCCGCGACCGTCTCTTCCGTTGAACCGTCCTTGCTCACGATAGAGATGCGGCCCGACGTGTACATTTTCAAAGTACCGTTGTCCCCGTCGATGCTGAGCTGCTCGAGATGCACCGGTCCCACATCGCTTCCGAGTTGACGATCCAGCTTCTGTCTCGTTGCCCAGCTCATATCCATAATTCCGTAGAAGTCCTCGTAACCCAGTACCACAATACCAGAGTCTTCCCCTGTGACGTAAGGACTCACGGACAGCGTCTCCGCGTACAGACGTACAGGCGTGCCGAACAAGTACCTCCAAGTATCGAACCAATGAACGCCCATCTCATAGAATAGCAGCTTCGGCATTTCCCGGAAGATCGGTTGAGGCAGCGAGACTCCAGGTTCCATTCTCGGCGTGTAGAAATCCGTATGCACGTACCTGGCAACATGCAGCTTGCCGAGCGAACCTTGATCCAGAATGTTCTTCACGATCCGGAAAGGCTGCAGCCAGCGCCAGTTCTCCGTCACCATCAGCCGAATTCCGGCTTGTTCCGCCAATCTCACCATCTCTTCCGCCTGCTCCAGCGAAGGGGCGAACGGCTTTTGACACAAAATGTGCTTGCCCGCTTCGGCCGCCAGGCGGACGAATTCGAGGTGAGTCTCCGGTCCAGTTACAATGTCCACGATATCCACTTCCCCGTCTGCGAGCATCTGCTCCAGAGAAGTGAACAGCTTGTGCTGCGGGATGTCGTACTCCGTCGCCTTCGCTTCCATCTTAGGCCGGCTTCGATTGCACAGCGCCACGACTTCTGCGCCGGGAATGCGGCTCCAAGCTCTCAAGTGCTTCTCCGACCACCAACCAGTGCCGACCAAGCCCACTTTCCATGATTTCACCGTATGACAGCCCCCTAGTCGAAATTACGTTCAGATTATCACATCGCCTCATTAGAATACAATCGGTATACCAAATATAATTGAATGAGAATACGACCGAGCTTGCTTGGCCATTTCGCCAATCCGACGAACTGCCGCCAGATCGGCTTTTCGGTATTGGGCAAACCCGCGGGATATGGTAAATTGAATATATCCGCGTGCTCGAGACGATCCGATCTTTGAACATTTACCTTTACTGGAATAGGAGACACCGATGTCGAATTCGACTGTAACGCTTAAAGAGCAAGCTTACGCCAGCCTTAAGGAACTAATCCTCAGCGGAGAACTCAAGGCGGGAGGCTTCCTGACGGAACGCTCCCTCGTCGATATGCTGGGCATGAGCCGAACGCCGATACGCGCCGCTCTGGAAAGACTCGATTTCGAAGGGCTTGCTACCTACACGCCAAATAAAGGGCTGTCCGTAACGGACATTTCCTTGAGCAAGACCGTCGAGCTGTACGATTATCGTATCGCCGTCGAATCGTTCGTCGCCCGCAAGCTGTCCGTCATGGTATGGGACAAGGAAGATCTCGACTGGTTCAAGCGTAATCTGGATGAGCAGCAAGCTTGCGTAGCCGCCGACGATCACGCAGGCTTCACTCAGGCCGACATGCGCTTCCACTTGAAGCTGGCAGAAGTCTACGGCAACGAGGAGATCGTTCAGGCGATGGCCCAATTGCATAATCGGCTCTATCAGATCGCCCTGCGCGTCCTGCGCAAGGACCGTTCAAGAATCAAAGTGTCCTATGAGGATCACGTCAGCATCATCGAAGCGATTCAAACCGGCGATCAAGCGGAGGCCATCCAACGAATAGAAGAGCATCTCGAATTCGGCAAGCGCATTCTGGTCATGTAAGCCCCGGAATGCGTCTCCTCCGGGGTGCCCTTCGCAACTCCGCGTAAACGACGAGAATCGGAATGACGGACATCTGCCCGACCGATAATAACCAAGGGTAAAAAAACAGACTTCTACAAGAGAGATAATCTCTGGTAGGAGTCTGTGATCTTAAAAGGCTCTCTTCACTGGAGCACCAAACCTTTGGGGATTCATGCTAAGAAAATTTGGCTAACTCGTTGATCAGGAGTATCAATACCAACAGCATGCTGCATAACCCCACCCACTTGCGGTGCTGCTTCCGGTAGACAGCGAGTATGGTCTCGAGAAACGTTATTGCTGCCAAGCCCCACATTGCGGCTTCGGTAATCGGATACCAGAGAACAAACCATAGGAGTGAAGATGTAAATGCTTGGACAACTACACTTCCTATAAATAGGATCCATAGTGGAAGCAGCTTTACTACAGTGGATTTTCGCTTCCAATAAGCCCACACCTGATAACACCCAATGAGTGCGTATAAACCAACCCGTTCGAACCAGAAAAAATGCTCCATTGCTGCCTCCCCCGCCGTCTTCTATAGCATCACATGTTGTAATGTGAGTATACCTCGAGCTCGAAATGGCGGGAATGGTTGTTTTAGGGCATTGTACCCGTACAGACAGGCTCAATGAACATCTTCGCTTTTGCTAACTCGGCAATCGGATCGTTGAATCACTGCCGCATCTGGGATATTCGCAAAAATTCACATTCAATTCGATAGAAAATCAGCGCCCCTCCTGATACTTCTGCATCATACACTTAACTCGCTGCTTTGACACAGCTTCGTATATCTCGAAAAAAACAGGTGCGTATATCTCGTTTTTCGCTTATTCTTTCAGCGCCTGGTTCGTATATTTTAGCTGAGAAAAATCAAGTCATGCGAAGACAAAGCGACAAAAGCGAAGTGGGGAACGCAGAAAAATCCTTGCGGGAGTTACACGCAAATTCTTGTTCTCTATTCTTTCCATTACTTCCTGTCACATGTTAAAATATTTATATTATTAATGTATCTTGCTAATTTATTCTGCGTACACTTATCCTAACTGGAGGTGTATGTAATGAATCAGGAGGAAGAAAACGATATGAGTATTATTGAAAAAAATCTTAGTGCTAGTTTGAAAAAAATTAAAAAGATTGCTCAATCAAATACAGTAAAAAATAATGAAGGACTTACTGTCATCACCAAAGATGATCCTATTCGTGAAGAATCTGATTGGAGTTCCACAATTAAAGACTACGATAGTAATCAAAAATGAACTATGAACTTGGAGATATTTACTTCGCACACTTTCCGCTAGAAGAAGATGGTTCAAAATTCATAGATCGCCCTGTTATTATTGTAGTTGCTGAGGATCCCGATCTTATCGTCATTAAGATCACTAAAACCGCTCCTCGAACAAATGATCCCTTTGATGTTCCCATTATTCACTACAAGGAATCTGGGCTAAAATTCCCTTCAACTGCGAGAGTATCAAAAGTTATTACCATTGATCATTCACAACTAATGTTCAAAATCGGAAAACTTCACAATGATGATCTCAAAATAGTAATCGGAAAACTAATTGAATTGTCTGGTCAATGAGCCTCGTTCCCTAGAAAGGTTCTATTGCGCTTCAGATATGTCACATAGCGTTCTTGTATTCGCGACGGCCCACCGACTTGCCGAAACGTAACCCAACTTCCTAGAAACTATATTCTCTCCAGAATAAATACACTAACTTGTAATTTATCCTCTTTAAATTCAATTGGATGACTTGATTCAGAAGCCTCACCTATAAAGCTTATGTAATTATATCCATCTTGACTTTTTAGAGCGTATTTCCCCGAGGCATTTTCAAAATTAACAGTTCCATCGGATAAGAATTCTATTTTCATTCCTTCGCTAAAATGTTGCTGAACTCGCATTGCCTCTAAAACATGTATTTGTCCATACTTAGTCGTAAACTTATTTGTGTTGACTTGATCATTGCTCACGATCCATTTCCCTACAATCTCTTTTTGTTCTATTGGTTTTTCGCCATTACTACATGCTGCAAGCAAAAAAAGAAAAGCAATCATCGTTATCTGAAAATACCTCATTGTTCTTCTCCTCTTTGTCTTTTCTGATAGCATTCTTGTTTCACGACGTCCGACTCCCTCGTCCAAAGGCGGCAGCGCATCGATATGGGGTTAGATGTTTTCGGCTGAATCTTCTGCCTCGTATCTGTGTTCTCTCCAATTAAAATCACTAAAAATCTTAAATGCCGGGTCTAAGATATTAATTTCACCGTTGTATCTTCTCTCCATCTGATCAAACCAATGATCTCTCATTTCACGTATTTATTTACGCTTCTCTGGATTTCCTCCAAAAAGATCAGTTAATATCCTTTCCAGTAGCATTAATAAATGGTGTAAGTCTTAGAACTGATAAAACAATAAAACCAACCCCAGCTGCTTTTGTAAACATTGTGGTCAAGATACATTCCTCCTAGTTCTTGGGATTTTGACTGTTGAAGATAACAACTAATCTACCAACTTCGCAAATCCCCTTCACATCCTCCCATTTATGCCCCCCATTCCAAACTATACGGTAACCGCTGAACACCCCACCTCATTTTACCAAATAACTCAACATCCGGTAAACAAATAAAGAGACCCTATCCCACAGATAGCAGCCTCTCGATTCTTTCGAAGCATTGTCTTCCTATTCGTTTCAACCGTCAAACCCGTCGCTGAAACCTTTAACGAAGTGCGGAATACCCAGCACGATATTTGCCAGCAGCAGCCCGATTCCGATGCCGAGGTACACGGGTTTCTTTTTGACTTTTCCCATCAGTACCAACGCAATCCCCACGACCAGCACAAACGTTTCCAGATAGAACTCCATCATCCGTCTCCTCTTCCCTTCCATTTTAACAACCGCCTTCCCATCCCTCTCCGAATCCGTTACATTAAGAGAGAGTTCAAGCGACAACCGTCATGCACTTCGTAAAATAACCCCATCCAGGAGGACTTCCACAACGATGCACCCGACATCCGAGTTGACGCAACAGTTACGGCAGCGACAAGACGAACCGTCCGTCCGGAGCAAGCACATCATCTTCGCGGCCGCGACGATTCTGTATTGGACGACGCTATATATTTACGTGCCGATCCTGAGCCCCTATCTCCATGATCGAGGATTGTCGATGGGGTGGATCGGCTTTATTCTTGGCAGCTATGGCATTACGCAAGTCATTACCCGCTTCCCTCTCGGCGTCTACTCGGACGCGATGACCCGGAGAAAACCGTTTCTCATCATCGGCATGCTGGCCGGGCTCGTCAGCTGCCTTTTATTTCTGCTGCCCGGAACATGGGGAGGTCCGCTGGCAGGCCGTCTAATGGCGGGCGTATGCGCGGCGGCATGGGTTCCTTTTACCGTACTGTACGCCTCCTACTATCCGCCGAACCGTACCCATCAAGCGATGGGTACGCTCAGCTTCCTGACCGTGTTCGGTCAGCTCGCCGGCATGAGCGCCAGCGGATGGCTCGCTTCCTCGGGAGGGTGGAACAACGCCTTTCTCGCCGGAGTCGGCGTCGCGGCAGTCGGTACCCTGGTCGCTTTCTTCGTCTATGAACCGCAACCCAAACAGGCCAATAAGGTTCCCGTCGCCATAAACCGAACGATCGTCGCCCGGGTGCTGCGCTCCCGACTGCTCTGGCTCGTATCGACGCTGTCCGTTCTGGCGCACGGCATTTTATTCGTTACGATGTTCGGATTTACGCCACTTCAAGCGGTCGAGCTTGGCGCCAGCGAAGCTCAGCTTACGGGGATCGTCATTGCTTTCATGGTGCCGCACGCGCTCGTCTCCCTCTGGAGCGGACGCTACCTGGCTCCCCGCTTCGGCACTCGGCCTACTATGATCGCAGGCTTCCTGCTCGCCGCCGCTTGTACGGCCATTATCCCCTTCACTCAGAGCTTGGGCGTACTGGCGCTTACCCAAGCGATCAACGGCTTTGCCCAGGCGATGTACTTCCCGCTCCTGCTCAGCCTGTCCATTCGCAGCTTCGCTGCCGCCGAGCGCGCAACCGCCATGGGACTATACCAATCCGTTTATGCCTTGGGCATGTTCCTGGGTCCCTACGTTGCCGGAGGTCTCAACTCCCTCGGCGGCCTGCAAGCAGGCTTCCTGTTCGGCGCTTCGCTCGGCCTGTTGGGAGCGGCTATCGTCCTAACGAACAAGAGTCTGAAAGATTAATTCTTGCAGAAATCGGCACGCTTGCGTTTTACTGCCGCAAGCCTTGCCGATTTCTGCTAGCCGCTTCGAAAACCTATCCACAGCCCCAGCGCCAGCAGCAGCGCACTCGACGCCAATGCATAATCCCGACCGCGCCATCTCAACCGTTGCGCCCGGGTGGCGGTCCGTATTCCGCCCACTCCTCTGCTCTCCAACGCCAGCACTACCTCGTCTCCTAATCGGAACAGCGCCAACAGGAAAGGCAGCGCAGTGTCGCGAAGCTTGCGGCCGAAGGCGATGGGACCGCGGGCCAGCGTTTTTCCCCGAGCACGGATAATCTTCGCGAAACGTTCCCACAACTCCAGCAGCACCGGCACAAAACGCATAATCAACGCGACCGCGAGAATTCCTCTTTGCGCCCACATCGGGCTCTTGCCGTTAATAGAGGTCATTTGCTCCAGAGACCTTCTCAGCGACAAAGGCGACATGACGAGAGGAATAGCCAACCCCAACAGTAAAATAAGCATCGTTCTCGTAAAAGTAAGCAACGTATCCGTGAAAGCCTCTCCCCGCACAGCCCATTCACTCCCGGCCCCCGAAGCAAAGATGACTGACGTCATCACGGAAAACACCGCGTAATTCACGATCAGTCCGCGCCAGCGCCGCAGCGAGATCCGTCCGGCGAACAGCAGCCCTATGACGATCGCGGCTCCGACAGCCAGCCCTAGCCAATCCCTCAGAGCAAACAGACCGAAACTCACTAATGCATATGCCAGCCATACCGATCGGGGATCAAACCCCGCGAGACGATGACGTGTCGCTCCCAACTGCCTGTGCCTTTTTCGCTCTGTATCCGCCTTCCGCTCTCTACCGATCTCCTTCTTTTCTCCTGCCTGCCACTCTCGTGCAAATTCTCGTCCTTCATCAGCCTTCAACTGCTCTCTTGCCTCTTCAGTTGCCTTTCGCTCTCCAATTGCATCCTGCTTCTCTGCCGCCTGTCTCTCTTGCCCTTCTCTTATCTGCCGCTCATGTGCGGTTTGTAACTCTCCGCCCGTCTCCTGCGTCTCTCCTGCCTGTCGATCCAGCTCAGCCTGCTTCTCTTCATTCCCGCCATCCCCCAGCGCACCGACCAGGACCCGAGCCGCGCTCTCGCTCCGTTGCTCGACCTTCCAAGCCGCGGCCGCTGCTGCCGGATCCATCGTCAGCTCAGCGGGAACGCCGCTCTTCCACAGCTGATGGGCTGCCTGCAGCCACTCCGGTACCCGCATGCCCGCTTCCGCCAACCATTCGGGATGCCGGACCAACTGTTCCCGGCTGCACAACCTCACCGATCCGTCCGCTTCCAACAGCATCGTTTCGTCCGCGAGCGGCATCGCCCAATCGGAATCGTGCGAGACGAGCACGATTCCCATGCCTTCCGACCTCAGCTCTCTCAGCTTATGCGCGATCACTCGATGTCCGGCTCCGTCCAGCCCAGCCGTCGGCTCGTCCAGCAGCAGCCACGGAGCAGGAGCGACGAATACCGCCGCCAACGCCGTACGGCGACGCTCTCCTCCGCTCATCAAATATGGATCGCGCTCCAGCCACGCCTCGCTGTCCCAGCCCACTGCGCTGAGCGCCTCCTGACGCCGCAATGCTGCAGTTTCCTCCGTCAAGCCGTATGGCCGCAGCGAATAAGCCAGTTCATCGTTTACGCTTCTTGCGAATAAACCCTCTTCCGGCGCTTGGCTCGCGTAGCTGTAGCTCAGCAAGGCTTGCCCGTTCAAGCGCAGACCGCTCCGGCCAAGCCGGCTGGTCCGCCAGACCGCATCCGGTCCGTACGCAGCCAGCACGCCTTCCGAAGGACGCAAGCCGGCGATTTTCTCGAGAAGCGTCGATTTCCCTGCTCCGTTTGCGCCCATCAGCAGAGTGATCGAGCCTGGAGTGAACACCAGGCCTTCCGTCCGAAAAGCCACGCTCCCCTCTTCCCCTCGCCTCCATCTGATGCCGTCCAGCCGTAGCGTAACTCCTTCCCGCTTGGCGAACTCCGAAGCTTGATTACCCATGTCCCGCGTTCCCCCATACAATCTGCCATTCCCGTTCCGTAACCGGCAGCGGGTCGCTTAGCTTCCCCAGTCTCCTTAACTCCAGAGCAAGCTCCATCAAATAAGGCAATCTGAGTCCGGCCCTGAGGCACGGGGATAATGGCCATACACCGCCGTCGGAGACTTCCTCTCCGACCTCAGCACCCGCCTCGATCCTGTCCACCACGGTTCCCGTTCCAATAGCGCCACTGTCCGCCTGCCCGCACACAAGCTCCCGGTCGCGATCAGGCGACCCGTACAGAAACTCCCGGCCCTTGCCGTCGTAAATAATCCGGCCTTCCCCGACCGCCACGACGCGGTCGTCCGGGCCGAGCTCATCCAGCCGCTGCGTCACCCAGACGACCGCCGTTCCGGTCTCCTGCAGCTCTCTCGCTCTGCTCATAACCGCATCCCGATTGTCCTCATCCAGCATAGACGTCGCTTCGTCCATAACGAGCAGCGGCGCCGGATAAGCGGTCGCCGCCGCGAACGCGGCCATCTGCTGCTGTCCCCCGGACAATCGCTCCCACGGCTCATCCGCCAAAGCGGCCAAGCCCGCTCTATGTAAAGCTTCCTCCGTAACATCGAAGATCCGTTCCGCCGGAACGCCGCGCCACTCCAGCGCGAACACAACCTCCTCGCGCGGCGTTTCGCCGAATAGCTGCGCTCTCGGCTGCTGCAGCACGATCGGGCTGACCCCGTCGCCCGCAAAACCTCGCCGCACGACGCCGCTCATGCTCTCCGGCATCAACCCGGCTATCAGCCTCGACAGCGTCGACTTGCCGCTTCCGTTTACGCCGACGACGGTCAGCCATTCCCCCGCCGCGAGCGTTAACGTCGCTTCTTGCAGCCTGACGGCAGTTTCGTCCTCTCCTTCTCCTCCATAGACGGTAACACAATCTACTTCAAGAGGGGCTCCGCCCTGATCCGATCGATCGAAAACGGCCATGCCGAGCGCCGATTTCTTATCCGCATCCGCCTCTTCTATCAACGAATGATTCCCTCTCACGCAAAAATCCCTCTTTTCAACCGGAACATCCCATGCTACAATCTCAATTGTTAACCACGAACTAAAATAAAGGTTAACATTTAGGAGGCTTTTTGACAATGTCGAATTCATCTACACCCGCTTCATCCGAATCCGAAACAGCAACAAGAGCAACCGTCACACGCCGATCCAACCACTGGGTACGGGGCATCGTCTACATCGCCCTGTTCGGCGCGCTGTTCATTGCCGGCAGCTTCATCAAGATCCATCTCGGCTTCACGCCGGTTCCGATTTCCTTGCAGCAGTTCGCCATCATGCTGGCGGGAGGGCTGCTTGGCGCCGTTTACGGGTTCTGGAGCATTTTCCTCGTCGTCGGCTTGACCGCCCTTGGCCTGCCCCTGATGAACGGCTCCGGCGGCATCGCCCAGATGACCGGACCGACTGGCGGCTTTATCTGGATGTTTCCGGTATCGGCATTCCTGATCGGCTGGGTAACAGATCGAATTTATGGTTCCGCCAGAAAAATCAATCGCTCTCGCCAGCTCTTGCTGCTGATTGCCGTGTTCGTCTTCGGCTCCTTGATCGTGTACATAACCGGCGTACCTTGGCTCGCACACGTCGTGGACAGCGAGAAATACGATACGCTCACCGGCGCGCTGCGTGCGGGCATGTACCCCTATTTGCCTGGAGATGCGATCAAAGCGGTCGCAGCCATGCTCATCATCGTCGCGCTTCGTCCTGTTTTGCCGCTCGTGCGTCCATCCGGCAGAAGCAAGCGCTAAATCACGCCGCTCCCCTGTCACCTCGCAAGCCCACACGCCTTCGGCGTCCAAATACGAACTCCCATCGCCATGTGTGACGGGAGTTCATTTCCTTTCATTCAGGACGATGGTACAAACAGACCGGCCTTCCTTGGCATACAGTGGAAAGATTCATTAGTTTCTTGTCCTGAAGGAGAGTGCCTCATCCTATGGCAAGCGGTCGACTCGATTTATTTATCGCCAAGCTGCCCCCTCATACCGTCGTGCTCACCTTGAACTGCGCGGAGATGGCATCCGAACTGCTGTCGATTCCCCGCAACGCGAAGCTGACGTTAAAACGCGGCAACATCAAGCAGCCGATCCAATTGCAATTTCTCGAAGGGCGGGAATGTTTCGCCGACTTCATGGAGATGAGCTTCGCGCTCGCTCGCCAGTTCCAGCTTACCGCCCTGCGCAGATACATGCTTACTTACAATGCGAGCGACCAATCGCTGACGATCAGCCCCTCTCCCCTTAGCGAAACAGTCGCCTTGATCGCTTCCGGCCCGATCGCCGCCGGAACGTTGTCTGTCGGCTACGAATTGCTGTCGCGACTCGGCATCCCCGAGCGGCAAGGATCGATCATCAAAGTCCGCACCGGCAAACATCTCGCCAAGCTTCATCTGCACGTTCCGGCCAATCTGTCGGATGACCGGCTTCGTTTATCTTCGCAGTGGCTGCAGAGGTGGAGACTCGCTCCCAATCAGAAACATCTGATCCAATTCGATCAACGCAATTTTACGCTCAGCATTGCTCCCTCGCCAAGCTCCAGCCGCTGACGCTGACCGCAAATACCGAGAAGAATTCTTCCCCCGCACAGAAACGGCAACGAAAGAAACGGCGGCGCAGGGATATCCACCCCAACGCCGCCGTTATCGTCACTTCGATTTTTTCTTCGCCGCAGATCGTCCCTGCTTCTTCGGATCGTTCGGTTTGGGCGCGCGAGTCTGCGAGTTCGGAATGCCTTCCGTCATCAGCTTGTCCTCCTTCGTCATGCAAGCATGAGGTACAGCGGGAAACCGCCTCTCCCTGCTTCCGCCTGTAGGTTATGGACAAACCGGGCCGGCTATGCATAGCCCAACGCCGCCGAACCGAATTAGTCGCAAGTCTCCGGAGCTTCCGCAGGCTTCGCCGCTTCCACGTCGATTCTCTCCGCCACCGTATCGCGAATAATCGTGATGATGGACTGGAGCATATAATTAACGTCCACCTGGCTCTGCTGGAACTGCTGAACGATCGGAATGCCGTCGAGCTCGTCCTGAAGCTCGTTGATTTCCGCTTCGATCTTCTCGGCCATCGCCTGGTTTTTGAACGTGTTCTGGAACGCGACGAGCTCCTTCTGTTTTTTCTTGATTTGGGCGATCAGTCCTTGAACCCGTTCATGGGTCTGGATCCGCTTCTCCGCCTGCTGGTAGACGCCGACTTCCTCGGTCGTCGTAATCAGATTGGCCAACTCGCGCGCTCTGCTTAGAATATCGTCGCGAACGATCAATTCCCGATTATCGAACGACGGGATCGAGCAAGCTCCCCCATGGTGATCGTGGTCATGGTCGTGACCGTGTGCATGTACTGACATTAACCTTTTCCTCCCGGCTCTCGTCTCGTATCTCTGTTTCAACTGCTGCATATCCGTTATATTCGCTTCCCGTTTTACCCCGCTTGACTCGATGCCGCCGGTATCCCTACGACTTCCGCCTTCAAGTACCAAGTCTGCGCTGCCGTAACCTTTACCTGTACGAACTGCCCGATCCATTCCTTCTGCCCTTCAAAATGAATCAGCTTGTTCGAACGGCTGCGACCGGACAACACGTTCGCCCTGTTCTTGCTTTCACCCTCTACGAGCACCTCGATCATTTGGCCCACCAGCGATTGGTGATGCTGGAGCGACAGCTCGCCGATCACTTCGTTCAGACGCGCGAGCCGCTTCTGCTTCACCTCGTAAGGCACATTGTCCGGCATATCGAACGCCGGCGTGCCCTCCCGCGGAGAATAGATGTACGTGTACGCGGACGTGATGCCCGCTTCGCGCACGAGCGACAGCGTCTCTTCGAACTGTTCCTCCGTCTCTCCGGGGAAACCCACGATAATGTCCGTCGTCAGCACCGCGTTCGGAATTTCTCCGCGAATCCGCAGCGCCAGGTCCAGGAAGCGCTCCCTCGTATACTTGCGGCTCATCCGCTTGAGCACTTCCGTGCTTCCCGACTGCATCGGCAAGTGGATATGCTCGACCAGATTGCCGCCCTTGGCCAGCACCTCGATCAGATGGTCGTCGAAGTCGCGCGGGTGCGAAGTCGTAAACCGGACGCGGGGAATATCGATTTTCCGGATGTCGTCCATCAAGTCCCCGAAGCGATAGTCGCGGTCCGCAAAATCTTTGCCGTAAGCGTTCACGTTCTGCCCCAGCAGCGTAATTTCCTTAAAACCTTGGCGAGCGAGATCGCGAACCTCCGCAATCACGTCCTCCGGCAGCCGGCTCCGCTCCTTGCCCCGCGTGTACGGTACGATGCAGTACGTGCAGAACTTGTCGCAGCCGTACATGATGTTCACCCAAGCGCGCAGCCCTTCGGTCCGCTTCTTCGGGAGGTTCTCGATGATGTCGCCTTCCTTGGACCAGACGTCGATCACCATTTCCTTGCCGAAGTGGGCTTCCTGCAGCAGATGAGGAAGACGATGAATATTGTGCGTTCCGAAAATGAGATCCACATGCGAGTGTTTCTGCATCAGCCTGTTCACGACCGACGCTTCCTGCGACATGCAACCGCATACGCCGAGAATGAGCTCGGGTCGCTGCTGCTTCAGCACCTTCAGATGCCCGAGCTCGCCGAACACCTTGTCCTCCGCGTTCTCGCGCACCGCGCACGTGTTAAGCAGAATGACGTCGGCATCCGTCCGATCTTCCGTCGGCTCGTAGCCCATCTCCTCGAACAGGCCGCGCATCACTTCCGTGTCGTGCTCGTTCATCTGGCAGCCGTACGTATAGATCAAGTATTTCCTGCCGAGGCCAAGCGACTTCATCTCGTCGGGTATGGCGTTCTCGTAGTGAACCTTGACCTCTTCCTTGCCGCGCTGCTTCTCTTGGCGGTAGTTCGGCTCGGAGACGATGTGGATATCCCGACCGTTCAGGCGAATCGTGCGGCCACTCTCATCTTCGGAAATGACTTTGGCGCCGGAGAAGTCAAAGTATTTGCTGTAATCTTTGGCCTGGCCTGCCGGCTTAGACCCGTTCGAGGCCCCCTGCGTCATGTGCGATCTCACTTCCTTTTATGATCAATTCCGCAATCTAATCGATAATTTAACATAAAAGCATCAATAAAAAATTATAGCACAACGAATCACTTGAATCCATCACGACTCGCAAGAAGACCTTCTCCCTGATCGTAGAAGGGGAAGGTCTTCAGCCGGGTTATTCCACGAATCGACCGTGGGCTACTCCACGATTTCCCCGAAGTCTCCGGTGTTCACGCCGGCCGCGTTACCTTCGTCCGTATCGATGTGCATATCGAGCGCGAAGTCCGCGGACACTCGGGCGACGACCTGCTCGAATACGACGCCGCGGTCGCCCCCGACCCTAACCTTGAGCAGCTGCTTGTCCTGAATCCCCCAGCGTTCGGCATCCGACGTGTGAAAATGAATATGCCGAGCCGCCACGATCACGCCTTTGTCCACTGTCACTTCTCCCGCGGGACCGACGATGCGAATGCCCGGCGTGCCCTCGATATTGCCGGACTCGCGGACAGGCGGGTTCACTCCGAGCGCGAACGCGTCCGTGCGGGATACTTCCAGTTGCGTCGCTCTGCGAGCCGGACCCAGAATACGTACTTTAGGAAAAGAACCTTTCGGTCCGAATACGGCTACCGTCTCGTTCGCGGCGAATTGCCCAGGCTGCGACAGCGGCTTGAATTCCGTCAGCTTCGCTCCCGCTCCGAACAAAGCCTCCACATGCTCCTGGGATAGATGAATATGGCGGGCCGATACGCCTACGGGGACTTTCTTGCTCTCCGCTCCACTCATGAACAACCCAACCTTTCTCCAAATCTGTTGTCTATCCCAGTATAACGCAAGAAGCGCGCGGGACAAACCCCGCGCGCCTCGTCTGAACGGCCCGAATCGGGCCTTATTTGAATTCCGCCAACAATTTGTCAAAGTCTTGGCGAGACAACGTCAAATCCTGCTTCGTGAGCGCTTCTTCCTTGAAGCCGGTCAACAGATTCTCGTACGACTTGCGCTCCTTGTTCTGAAAGATCAGACCGGTCAGCATGCCATTCGTCTCCATGATTTTGTTCATCGCGGCGACGCGGTTGGAAGGATCGTAATCCGGGAACTGGTCCAGATTCACGATATTTTCCTTAAACCAATCGTACGTGTTGATTTTATTGAACGTCACACAAGGGCTGAACACGTTGATGAGCGAGAACCCCTTATGGGCGAGCCCCTGCTCGATCAAGGAAGTGAGCTGCTTCAGATCGCTCGAGAACGACTGAGCGACGAACGTCGCGCCTGCCGACAGGGCGATCTCCAGCGGAGACAGCGTCGATTCGATCGAGCCTTCCGGCGTCGACTTCGTCTTGAAGCCTTCCGCGCTTCGCGGGGACGTCTGTCCCTTCGTCAAGCCGTAAATCTGGTTATCCATAACGATGTACGTAATGTCCAGGTTACGGCGGATAGCGTGAACCGTATGGCCCATGCCGATCGCGAAGCCGTCTCCGTCGCCGCCGGAGGCGATGACCGTCAGCTCGCGGTTCGCGAGCTTAACGCCTTGGGCGATCGGCAGTGCGCGCCCGTGGATGCCGTGCAGACCGTAAGCGTTAATATAGCCGGAAATCCGGCCCGAACAGCCGATTCCCGAGATGACCGCAAGCTGTTCCGGCTCCAAGCCGACGTTCGCCGCAGCGCGCTGGATCGCGGCTTGAACGGAGAAGTCGCCGCAGCCCGGGCACCAATTCGGCTTCACATTGTTGCGAAATTCCTTAAATGTGGCCATCTTAGATCAGCTCCTTGCACGCTTTGTGGATTTCCGAAGGCAGGAACGGCGTTCCGTCGTACTTCAGCAAATTGCGGATTTTATCGTGATAGCCGAGATTCAGCTTGATCAGATTGGCAAGCTGCCCCGTCGCGTTGTTCTCCAGAACGACGACTTGCTTGGCCGCATCGAGATGTGGCTTCAACAGTTCGCTCGGGAACGGATGCATCTGGCGCACCATCATCTGGTTTGTCGTAATGCCGTCCGACGTCAAGCGGGTGCGGGCTTCTTCGATCGTTCCGCCCAGCGACCCCATCGACACGATGAGCAGATCCGGGTTCGCGTGAGGCGCATCGACCTTCACCGCGTCCGTAACGCGCAGGTTATCGATTTTGCCGAGGCGTTTGTCCATCATTTTCTCGCGGTTCAGCGCATTCTCCGAAGGACGCCCTTCCTGGTCGTGTTCGACGCCCGTGACGTGATGGATGCCGTGCTTGGCTCCCGGAAGCACCCGAGGGGAAATCCCATCCTCGGTGAACTCGTAGCGCTTGAACAGCCGGTTATCCTCGTTCGGCGGCAGCTCTTGCGTGACCAGCTTGCCGCGCTTGATTACGATTTTGTCGTAGTCGAGCGGCTCCGACGTCTGCTTGCCGAGCGACAGCTGCAGGTCCGTCGCGACGATGACGGGAATTTGGTACTCCTCCGACAGGTTAAAAGCTTCGATCATATCGTAGAAGCATTCCTCGATCGTGCTCGGGGCGACGACCAGCTTCGGAATCTCGCCGTGCGTGCCGTTGATCAGCGCGTTGATGTCGGATTGCTCCTGCTTCGTCGGCAAGCCCGTGGAAGGACCGCCGCGCTGCGTATCGACGATGACCAGAGGCGTCTCCGTCATGCCGGCCAGACCGATCGCTTCCATCATCAGCGACAATCCCGGTCCTGCGGAAGCCGTCATCGTGCGGACGCCCGCGTAGTTGGCGCCGATCGCCATCGTTACCGCGGCGATCTCGTCCTCCGTCTGCACGACCGTGCCGCCGAACTTCGGCAGCTTCTTGATCAAATATTCCATAATTTCGGACGCCGGAGTGATCGGATACGCCGACATGAGACGGCAGCCGCCCGCGATCGAGCCAAGCGCCAGCGCTTCGTTGCCGATCATGAACAGCTTCATCTTGCCGTCCGCGTCCTCCAGCTTGAACTCGTCAAGCGGACCGCCCGCCTGCTCCAGAATAAACTCCGCTCCGCGCCGTACCGCTTCCACGTTCTTTTCCACGATGGCCGGGCCTTTGCGTCCGAATTCTTCTTCAACCGCTTTATTGAATACTTCCATGGGCAGACCAAGCAGCCCCCAAGATGCCCCGGAAGCGACCATGTTTTTCATGAGGGAAGTGCCGAGTTCTTCTGCGATGGCCGTAATCGGTACTGCGAACAGACGCGCCTGCACGCCTTCCGGAATCGTCGGCGAGAACTTCGCATCCGCGACAACGATGCCGCCGGGCCGAAGCTCGCCCGCGTTCAGATCGATGGTCTCCTGGTCGAAAGCGACCAGAATGTCCAGATCGTCGGATATCGCTCGAATCGGCTTCGTGCTGATACGGATTTTGTTGTTCGTGTGTCCGCCCTTGATCCGCGAGGAAAAGTGCCGGTACCCATACAGGTAATAACCCAGACGGTTGAGGGCAGTAGAGAAGATTCGGTCCGTGCTTTCCACGCCTTCCCCTTGCTGGCCGCCAATTTTCCATGACAGTTGACTGATCACAGTGCCCATCTCCTCTTAATCTCTGGTTCGTCCAATTTCGACAGATTTACCCAATGATATTTTATTACCCGTATAAATCTTATGTTTAACGAACGTAAAATGCAAGACATATTCGCTTAACGAACGCATAACAGTTTGCGATGAAAACGTTGCCATTTCGAGAACGATTTTCCTCGAACAGTTCAATTAGGTAGATTTGTCTTCATAAAACGGAAAGCGTTGTCCCCCATAATATCGTGTACGAAAGTTTCCGGATAACGTTTCAGCATCTCTTCTATTAGATCCGGATAACGTCCCGGATGCTCAAGCCCTTGGACATGCCTGGAGATGCCGTCAAAATCGGAGCCCAGCGCGAGATGCTTCTCCCCGCCCAGCGCGCACACGTGATCGACATGCCGAAGAACGTCCTCGATCCGGGCCGGCTCCGTGACCGACGCGAACCAAGGGACGAACGTGACGCCGACGAGCCCGTCCGACGCGATCACGGCCCGAATCTGCTCGTCCGTCAAATTCCGCGGATGATCGACGATCGACCGCGCGTTGGAATGCGAAGCGATGAACGGACGGGTCGCCCGCTCGGACAGTTCCCAGAACCCCCGGTCGGACAGATGCGACACATCTAATAGGATACCCAGTTTTTCACATTCCGTAACCAACTGTCTCCCGGCTTTCGTAAACCCTCCGCCTCTCGGCTCAGTCGCTCCGTCGCAAGCCCAGTTGGCATGGTTCCAGGTCGGCCCAAGCAGACGCAGCCCCAACCGATGAAGCAAGCGAAGCGTCCACAGTTCTCCGTTCAGAGCGCCCGCGCCTTCCAGGGAAAACAGAGCGCCGATCCGCCCTTCCTTCCGGGCCGTCTCCAGATCGGCAGAGGTACGAATCAGCTTAAATCCCGGCGCCGTCAACACTTCGTTCCAGAACAACTCGGCCCCTCGGAACAACGTCTCCGGATTTTGCGGCAGCTCCTCCGGCAAGAACAGAGGAAAGACTTGAAGCGCGACTCCCGCTTCCCGCAGCCTTCCCGGCGTCGCGTCGAACGGCGCGGCTTCTCCGGCCTTCGGCTCCCTCCAGCGTACTCCCGGGTGCTCAAGCAGCTTGCACAGCACGTCGGCGTGCAAATCGACGATTCTCATTCGTTTTCCCTCCCGAATGATTCCTTTTCCTATCCCCATGGCTCATGCAGGCACAAAAAAACCTGTCGCATCGATCATGCGCCGCCTCCGGCGACTCGCGCCGAACCGCCTCGCATCATCAAACAACAGGTCAACAGCTACTTTCCGGCGGATTATCTCGGCTCTACGATCAGCTTAATTGCCGTCCGGTCCTCTCCGTCGATCACAATATCCGTGAATGCCGGGATGCAGATCAGATCCACGCCGCTCGGCGCCACGAATCCGCGGGCGATCGCCACCGCTTTGACCGCTTGGTTGAGCGCCCCGGCCCCGATCGCTTGCAATTCGGCGGCGCCTCGCTCGCGAAGCACGCCCGCCAGTGCGCCTGCTACGGAATTTGGATTGGACTTTGCGGAAACCTTTAATACTTCCATGACCAGTACCTCCTCTTATGACAACCCGCCTATCCGGCTCATCGGTTGCATCGGGAATTCATCGGAAATCGAAGGATGGGCCCACTAAGGCATACTTATTCGGTAACCCGCCCGATAATTCCTTCTTTTCCCGAGAGGTACGGCCATGAAATCATCCGACTATTCAGACAACGCTCACACGGCGATCCAGGAGTCCTCGTCCACGCTAATATTTTGTACCTTAACCGCCTTGCCCGTCGCTTCGTCGATGTCCACGAACACGCCGTTCAGCGTCCATTTGCCCTCGGCCACCGTGAACCGCGCCGGCATACCGGTAATGAAACGGCGAAGCACCGTCTCCTTCTCCATACCGAGCACGCCGTCGCGCGGTCCCGTCATGCCCGCATCCGTCAAGTAAGCGGTCCCTTCCGGCAGAATACGCGCATCGTTCGTCTGCACGTGCGTATGCGTCCCCACGACCAGCGACGCATAGCCGTCCAGATGCCAGCCCATCGCGATCTTCTCGCTCGTCGCCTCCGCATGGAAATCGACCAGCACGCACTTCGTCTGACGGCGAAGCGCCTCGATCTCCTCGTCCGCCGTGCGGAACGGACATTCCGCCGGCGGCAGGAACGTGCGCCCGATCAAATTGACGACGCCGAGCTCCTTGTTTCCGACTTTGACAATCATGCTGCCGCGGCCCGGCGTTCCGGGCGGCAGATTGGACGGACGAACGATGCGCGGTTCATCGTCGATAAACTCGAAGATGTCGCGATTATCCCATGTATGGTTGCCCATCGTAATGCCGTGAACGCCCCATTCGAACAGCTCGCGCGCGATCGACGCGTTAATGCCGCGTCCGCCCGCCGCGTTTTCCCCGTTGGCGATCACGATATGCGGCTGATATTTGTCCTTGATCCACGGCAGCAGCCGCTTAACCGTATCTCTGCCTACGTTGCCGACGATATCGCCGATAAAAACGACCTTCATCTGTTTCACACTCTCTTTCCATAGCCCCGTATAAAAGGGAAAAAGCGGCTGCGTGTTGCCGCAGCCACTTCTCAGCCTTCCCTGCATTCCGCGCCTTATTTGGCGTATTCGACCGCACGGGTTTCGCGAATGACCGTAACTTTAATGTGCCCCGGATAATCCAGTTCACCCTCGATCTTCTTCGTAATATCCCGAGCGAGACGGAACGCCTCCGTATCGTCGATCTTCTCCGGTTGAACCATGACGCGCACCTCGCGTCCGGCTTGGATCGCGTAGGACTTCTCGACGCCTTCGAACGACTCCGAGATGGCCTCCAGCTTCTCGAGCCGACGGATGTACGTCTCCAGCGTTTCGCGGCGAGCGCCCGGGCGGGCTGCGCTAAGCGCATCCGCGGCCCCTACGAGCATCGCGATAACCGAAGTCGCTTCCTCGTCCCCATGGTGAGACGCGATACTGTTAATGACAACGGGATGTTCCTTGTATTTCTTGCCCAATTCCACGCCGATCTCGACATGCGAGCCTTCCACTTCGTGGTCGAGCGCTTTGCCGATATCATGAAGCAAACCTGCGCGCTTGGCAAGCGTGATGTCTTCTCCCAGCTCTCCGGCCATAAGACCGGTCAAATAGGCGACTTCCATCGAATGCTTCAGCACGTTCTGTCCGTAGCTCGTCCGGAACTTCAGACGGCCGAGAATTTTGATCAAATCCGGATGCAAGCCGTGTACGCCCACTTCGAACGTCGCTTGCTCTCCGTACTCCCGAATCCGTTCGTCCACTTCCTTGCGAGACTTCTCGACCATTTCCTCGATCCGGGCCGGATGAATCCGTCCGTCCGCCACCAGCTTCTCGAGAGCGGTTCTTGCGATCTCCCGGCGAATCGGATCGAAGCCCGACAGAATTACCGCTTCCGGCGTATCGTCGATAATCAGATCGATACCCGTCAACGTCTCCAGGGCGCGGATGTTGCGGCCTTCCCGACCGATAATCCGTCCCTTCATCTCCTCGTTAGGCAGCGCAACGACGGATACCGTCGTCTCTGCCACGTGATCCGCGGCACAACGCTGAATTGCGAGCGAGATGACGTCGCGCGCCTTCTTGTCGCCTTCTTCCTTCGCCTGCTGCTCGATTTCCTTGATCATCTGTGCCGTCTCGTGGCGCACTTCCTGCTCCACGCTCGACAAGATGAGCTGCTTGGCGTCTTCCGTCGTCAGATTGGAAATCCTCTCCAACTCGGCAATTTGCTGCTTATGCAGCACTTCGATCTGGTCTTGAATCTCTTCGACTCGCTTCTCTTTGTTGGCGACTTGCTCCTCTTTGCGCTCCAACGCTTCGAGCTTGCGATCCAGCGACTCTTCCTTCTGCAACAGCCGCCTTTCCAGGCGTTGAATTTCGTTGCGGCGCTCGCGAATATCGCGTTCCGCTTCGTTACGGAGTTTGTGCACCTCGTCTTTGGCTTCCAGCACCGTTTCCTTGCGTACCGCTTCAGCTTCCTTTTTAGCCGCTTCCACGATCTGTACCGCAGCTGCTTCGGCGCTGGAGATTTTGGCTTCCGCAATGGATTTGCGTACGACATAACCGATCCCAAAGCAAAGGACGCCAACAACGAGAACGATCAAGATCCAGATCCATGGCTCCATTGTCATGGTCTCTCACCTCCTCGTTGCATCACCAAGGCAACCGCTTGGGGATACTTATTCAATTGATCTTCCGGTTTCCAAACCGTTTGATTACGTGTGAACAAAGCAAAAAGTGTCGTAAAAACGCGCTCCGAATCGTTTCTTGGAAGGAAAAAACGGTCGGAGTGGGAAAATGGAATACAAAATCATTTTATCTTTTGCGAAATTGGATTGTCAAGCAACGTCCGAAAGCGGATTCGCGATTGTTGCGAACCCGCCCCTTAATTATCCATATCGTAATCTTCATGGAAACCTTCTTCTTCCGATTCATCCCACTCCGGCTCGTCCGACTCGGCTGCCGCTTGCTGTACCGCCGTCCTCGCGATACCGCTTGGAAAGCCTCTTCGCAGCAGCATTCCCATCAGCTTCATCTTGCGTTCCCGGTCGTTCCCTTTCGTTGAAGGCCACCGCTTGCGAGCCAGCGCGAGCGCGGCTTCCTGCTCGACGTCGCCGTCCAATTCGCCGATCGCCCGCTCCACATCTTGCCGGTCGACGCCCCGCTGCAGCAGTTCCTGACGAATCAACATCCTCCCCTTGCGCTGCCCGGCCGCACGCTGCTCCGTAAACCTCTTGGCATAGGCCGAGTCATCCAGCATCTTCCTCGCCCTCAGCCGCTCTACGCACGCCTCCACGATGTCCGCGCCGTACCCTTTGCGCTTCAGCGCCAGGGACAGCTCCGCCGTCGTCCGAGGCTTCCTCTCCAGCATTAGCAGCGCCGACCGGTACGCATCCTCCTTCTGTTCATCCTGCCTAAGCGTCTCTACCTCCTCCGCCGTCAGCCTGCGCCCGCTCAGCAACCGCCAGCCCACCAGCGTATCCTCGTGCACCGTAAGCACCGTCTCCTCCGAGCGTTTCACCGTCTTCGCACCGGCAATCAGCTCGTCCACTTCGGAGTTCCAATTCTTCGGTCCGGCATCTCTTCCGCCTGCCTCTAGCCCCCCACCTCTTGCTCCGGCAATCAGCTCGTCCACTTCGGAGTTCCAATTCTTCGGTCCGGCATCTCTTCCGCCTGCCTCTAGCCCCCTACTTCTTGCTCCGGCAATCAATTTATCCTCTTCGGAGTTCCAGTCCCTCGCAGCTTCATCTTTACCTCCGAGCTCGTCCTCTAATTCCGGAGCTATATTCAGCATCAGCGCGACCCGGTACATGTGAGGTTTCTTCGGATGAGATTCGATCCCCGTGACTACGGCTCCTTCGATAGGCAACCGAGGCTGCTTCTCCTTATCCATCGCTTACTCCCCTCTCTCCAGACGCAAAGGGCGGCATTGAGTATGCCGCCCCCTCGCTTATATTGGATTAATCAGTCTTGCGTCTTCTATCGAGTTACACCTCTTCGGCGAACTCGGCGTCGTCCTCATCCTCTTCGGCGGAGAAAGAGGCTGTCTGATTGGCTACTACGGAAGCATTAAGCAACAGGTCGCGGATTTGCTTCTCGATCTTGTCCGAGATCTCCGGATTGTCCTTCAAATACTGCTTTGCATTCTCCCGTCCCTGGCCCAACCGTTCGCTATTATAAGAGAACCACGCGCCGCTCTTCTGGATAATGTCCTGCTCGGTGCCGATGTCCACGATGCTGCCGAACTTGGAGATCCCCTCGCCGTACATGATGTCCACTTCCGCTTGCTTAAACGGAGGCGCCACCTTGTTCTTCACGACCTTAATCTTCGTCCGGTTGCCGACGACGTCGTTGCCTTGCTTGATCGCCTCGACGCGGCGTACGTCGAGACGCACGCTGGCATAGAACTTCAATGCCCGTCCACCCGGCGTAACCTCCGGATTACCGAACATGACGCCGACCTTCTCGCGCAGTTGATTGATAAAGACCGCCAGACACTTCGACTTGCTGATCGCGCCGGACAGCTTACGCATCGCCTGGGACATCAGACGCGCCTGAAGCCCGACGAACGAATCGCCCATGTCTCCTTCGATTTCCGCTTTCGGAACAAGCGCGGCCACCGAGTCGACGACGATGATGTCGACTGCTCCGCTGCGCACGAGCGCTTCCGCGATCTCCAGCGCCTGCTCTCCCGTATCCGGCTGGGAAAGCAGCAGCTCGTCGATGTTGACGCCCAAATTTCTCGCGTAAGTCGGGTCGAGCGCGTGCTCTGCGTCGATGAACGCCGCCGTGCCGCCCGAACGCTGAACTTCCGCGATTGCGTGCAGGGATACCGTCGTTTTACCGGACGATTCCGGTCCGTATACTTCTATAATCCGTCCGCGCGGGTAGCCGCCGATGCCGAGCGCGATATCGAGCGCCAGCACGCCGCTGGACACCGTCTCTACCGCGCGCTGGGCGCTTTCTCCCAACTTCATAACGGAACCTTTACCGAATTGCTTCTCGATCTGGCGCAAGGCCATGTCTAATGCGGCGCGACGATCCGACAACACACCCACATCCTTTATCTCTTTTGATAGTTTTATCATACCGCGTTTCCATGCGTTTGCCAAGCTTTTTAAGAACATTTGTTCGATTTTCTTGCAAAAAAGAACCGCAGCAAAGTATTCTTCGCTACGGTTCTTCCGCAACTTTCTAGTAAACTTTAACACATCGCTCCGAAGGTTGGCAAGCCTCGACAAATTTCTGTCACAATTATCCCGTTCGCTCAGCGACTCGGACTAACCGAGATCTTCGCCGCCATACTCCGGCCATTATCCCCGCCGCTCAGAGGCCCTCCTCCAAAGTTACCGCAAAGCTCCCCGACAGCAGCCTACGGCCAATATCCCCGTCGATCAGGACATGCTCCCAAGGCAGCCGTATAGACCGAAGACCTCCGTGCCAATCGCCCTATGCGTCTCTAAACACATCACGCCCACTACCTCGTTCATCCTGAACAAACGGGATAATGGCCATACACCTCTCAAAACGCACCATTCCAGCTACCACGCTCACCCTGAACGAATGGGATAATGGCCATACGCGCCTCAAAACGCACCATTCCCGCCACCACGATCATCCTGAATGAACGGAATAATGGCCATACGAGTCTCAAAACGCACCATTCCAGCTAACACGATCATCCTGAACGAACGGGATAATGGCCATACGCGCCTCAAAACGCATCATGCCAGCTACCGCGCTCATCCTGAACGAACGGGATAATGGCCATAAGCGCCTCAAAACGACACAATCGACGCACCCGAGCGGCAGAGAGACCGACTAGTCCCTCCGCTGACCGGACAAAGACTGCCAGAGCATATAGAGCGCGCGCTTCGTCGCCCGAAGCCGGATGCCCTCCCGGTCGCCCGACAATTGAAGCTTCTCCACCCTCGTCTCGCGCCCCCGCTCGGCCAAGCCGACATAGACGAGGCCGACGGGTTTGTCTTCCGCCGCGGCAGGGCCCGCATTGCCGGTCACCGACAACGCGAAGTCGGCGTCCATAGCCGCCCGAGCGCCCTCCGCCATCGCGAGAGCCGTCTCGGCGCTGATCGCTCCCGGAGCGCCCTCCCCCTCCAGCAGCCCCCGTGACACGCCGAGCTGCCGCATCTTCGCTTCGTTGCTGTACGAGACGATGCCGCCCCGGTACACGACGGCGCTGCCCGGAATCGTCGTGATCAGCTCCGAAACCATGCCGCCGGTACAGCTCTCCGCCAGCGCCACAGTGCGCTGCTGTCCGGTCAATAGCCGCACAACCGAAGCTTCGATCGGCACGTCTTCCTCGGCGAACAAGTAAGCCTCCGTCCGGGCGCGAATCGCCACAAGCGTCGCTTCCAGCTTACGCGCGGCCTCCTCGGCGTCCGCAGCCTTCGTCGACACGCGGACCGCTACCTCTCCTTCCTTCGCGTAAGGAGCGATCGTAGGGTCCTGCTGAGCCTCAATGAGATCGAGCAGCACATCCTCCAGCATCGACTCCCCGATACCGGCGAACTTCAGCATGACGGAATGGAGCGAATGAGCCGGCCCCAACTGCTCCTTCAGCCAAGCAGAGCCGTCGTTGTCGAACATCGGTTTCATCTCGCGCGGCGGACCCGGCAGCAGCACATACAACGTTCCGTCCGCGCTCAGCGCGTTGCCGACGGCCAACCCCGTATCGTTGCGCAGCGGCGTCGCCCCCTCGATGAGCAGCGCCTGCCGCCTGTTGCTCTCGACGAACGCGCCTCCGCGGCCGGCGAACATCTTCAAGATCTTATCCATCGTCGGCTCGTGCAGCTCTATCCCCTTGCCCAAGTATTCGGCGAGCGCGTCCCGCGTCAAGTCGTCCTGCGTCGGTCCGAGCCCGCCCGTGAATACGAGCAGGTCCGCCCTGCCCCGCGCGATGCCGATCGCTTCCATCAAACGCTGCTTGTTGTCGCCCACCACGGTCTGGTAATAAACATCAATGCCCAGCTCTGCCAAACCGCGCGACAGATACTGGGCGTTCGTGTTTACGATTTGACCGAGGAGCAGCTCCGTACCGACGGCAATAATCTCTGCTCTCATGAAACCGCACCCCATGAGGTCCGGACGAAGCCGCAGACGAGCCCGAAGGCCGCCCCGCTCAGTCCGAGACCGGAATCAGATTTTTGTTTTTCAGGAAATAATCGACGCCCGAATAGACGGTGATCAGCACGGCCGCCCACACGACGACCAGGTCGATGCGCAGATCGATGAAGTTAAACGGAAAATTGTTCAGCAGCAGCACGATAATCATCGTGATCTGAATCGCCGTTTTCCATTTGCCCCACTTGCTGGCAGCGAGCACCGCCCCCTCCAGCAGCGCGACCTGCCGAAGCCCCGTTACCGCCCATTCGCGGCTGATGATGATAATCGCCACCCAAGCGCCCAGCTTCTCCATCTCGACCAGAGCGATCAAGACGGCGGCCATCAGCAGCTTGTCCGCGAGCGGATCGAGCAACTTGCCGAGATTCGTCACGATTTTGCGCTTGCGCGCGATATAGCCGTCCAATCCGTCCGTGCTCGCCGCAATGATAAACAGCAGAAGCGCGCACACTTGGTTGTAGGAAATCGAATATTCGCCGATCGTGAGCGATCCCAAGTTCAACTTGACCAACAGGAAGATCGTGACGATCGGCACGAGAAAGATTCTGGCAAGCGTGATCCGGTTTGCGAGGTTCACGCGATTCCCTCCCCTGACAAATCGTACTCGTACGCATGGGTAATCCGAACCTTGCTCATCTGACCGATCTCCACGGGACAGTTCGTAATGAATACTTCCCCGTCGACTTCAGGCGCATCGTATTGGCTGCGGCCGATATAGACGTCGCTGCGGCCGTCGTAGCGCTCGACCAGCACGTCGATCGTGCGGCCGACGAATTTGGCCGCGTTCTCGTTGGCAACCTCGCGCTGAATCTCCATCAGCGTATTGGCGCGGAACTGCTTCACTTCGTCCGGCACCTGGTTCGGCAGCCGATTCGCCGGCGTATCTTCCTCTTGGGAATACGTGAACACGCCAAGCCGGTCGAACTTCATCTCGCGGACGAAGTCGCACAGCCTCTCGAACTCTTCGTCCGTCTCTCCCGGGAAGCCGACGATCATCGACGTGCGCAGAGCCGCATTCGGAATACGCGCGCGGATTTTGCCGATCAGCTCGCGTACGTCGCGCTGGCGACCAGGGCGGCGCATTCTTTTCAGAATCGCGTCCTCGCTGTGCTGCAGCGGCATATCGATATAGTCGCATACCTTCGGGTTGGCCGCGATCGTCTCGATCAGGTCGTCCGTGAAGAAGCCCGGATAGGCATAATGCAGGCGCACCCACTCGATGCCCGGCACTTCGCTTACCCGGTTCAGCAGTTCCGGCAGCCTGAACCCTTCGTACAGGTCGGTGCCGTAATTCGTAGAATCCTGCGCGATCAGGCTGACTTCCTTAACGCCCTGTTTCGCGAGATTTTCTACCTCTGCCAGAATCGATTCGATAGAGCGGCTGCGGAATTTGCCCCGCATGATCGGAATGCTGCAGAACGTGCACGCGTTATCGCAGCCCTCGGCGATCTTGACGAACGCCGTGTGCCGCGCCGTGCTCAGAATTCTCGGCATCGCCTCTTCATAGTTGAACACGGGATTGCCGACATAGACCGGCTTCGTTCCGCGCAACGCCTCGTCGATGATGTCGTTGATGCGATGGAAATCGCCCGTTCCGACGATCCCGTCGATCTCCGGCATCTCGTCCATCAGTTCCTTCTTGTAGCGCTGCGTCAGACAGCCCGACACGATGAGCGCCTTAAGACGGGACGTCTCTTTCAGCTCCGCCAGATTCAAAATCGTGTTCACCGACTCTTCCTTCGCGGCGTCGATGAACCCGCACGTATTTACGATAACGACCGTAGCGTCCTCCGGCTTCTCTACCAGCTTGAAGCCTCTCTGGTGGACGAGTCCCGACATAATCTCGGAGTCGACCAAGTTCTTCTCGCAACCCAGCGTGACGACGCTGACTTTCTCTACCATCGATGACTTCCCCCAAACGTACGTCCGTTGTGATATCCACAACAGTATAAACGAACCCGCCGAACGGTGTCAAAAGCAGGCACGGTTAGCGATAGTTCGTGAATTGCAGCTCCAGCGGCAATCCGGCGCCTTTAAGCAGCGACATCACCGCTTGCAGATCGTCCTTGCTTTTCCCTGTAACCCGGAGCTGGTCGCCCTGGATCTGGCTCTTGATCTTCAGCTTGGAATCGCGGATCAGCACGTTGATCTTCTTCGCGTTCTCCTGGTCGATCCCCTGCCTCAGCTTGATCACCTGACGCACCGTGCCTCCGGAAGCCGGTTCGATCTTGCCGTAGTCGAGGTTCAGAATCGGCACGCCTCTTTTGATCATTTTCGACTGAAGAATGTCGACAACGCTTTGCAGCTTGAAGTCGCTGTCCGAGAGCACGGTCAATTGAACGTCCTCCAGCTTGATGTCGCTCTTGCTTCCTTTGAAATCGAATCGGGTTTCGATTTCCTTCAGCGCTTGCTGAACCGCATTGTTCATTTCCTGCATGTCCACTTTCGATACGACGTCGAACGAGTATTCCGATGCCATGTGATCCTCTTCCTTTCATCTATTACCCATTTATGGCTTTATTATATCATGACTATTCCCCCGGATTAAAACAAAAAGCCCTCCGCAGAGGGCATGGCCTGTCTCAGGCCGGGTCAAACGGGTTATTCCGTTCCTTCGGTCGCGTTCGCGGCAACCGGAGTGAAAATGTACTTCGTCGAGCCCGAAGCGTTGCCGTCGTCGAACGTCGCGTCATCCACGAAAAATTCGACGAGATCGGTCCGGCCGACGTTCACGTAAAGCGGGATCGTCAAGTCGAACGTCAGCGTATCCGCTTGAGATACGTTTTTGGAGAACTTCACGGTCCCGTTTCGATTGTTCTCGCGCACTTCGATCCACGCCCGGCCGGTAACCACCAGCTTGAGTTTATGTCCGGTTCCCGGCGTAACGTCATAGTAATTGACGCTGCCGACCTTCTTGACGAAGGTCAGCGTAACCGGCTCCACCGACGGCGTCGGAGGCGGGGTCTCGGAAGGCGTCACGCTAGGCGTCTCGGACGGCAAGGTCGGCGAGGCCGTTTCCGTGGAAATCGGAGGATTCGGATTAAGCTCTTTCGTATCCGGATCCTTGTTATTGGTCCAGTATACGTAAATCACGGCGACGATCAAAATCGGAAATGCCCACATCAGCAGCGATACGGCGACTTTGCCCCACCGATCGTTATGCTGCACGCTTCGGCGCCTCGGCTTGATCATCGGCTCGGGAATAGCCGTCTCCGACGAAGGAGGCTGCGGCAGCTCCCGGTGATAGAGGCGCAGCACCTCTTCCGCATCCAACCCGACCGTCTCTGCGTACGTTTTCACGAATGCCCGCACATAAAAAGACCCCGGGAGCACTTTGTATTCGCCCGTTTCGATCGCTTCCAGATATCTTTTACGAATTTTCGTGTACTCTTGAATATCGTCCAGCGTATATCCGCGCTGCTCTCGCGCTTTACGCAGCAAAGCGCCCAAATCGGACATGCCTCTCACCTCCCGGCTTCATGATACGTTTCATTATGTCGCTTGTCTTGTTTTTAGAAGTCGTCGCCAAGCCCGGCCGTCGTAAACTTCTCGTATGTAATTTCTTCGTCGGGCGTATTGCGGAGCTCCACGATACAATCGAACACGTCGTAATCGAATTGGGATTCCCTTACGAAAATGTCCGGGTGCTCGATGACCTTCGTCGAAGGCATGGCCATAATCTCCTGCAACAGCGCGTAATGCTTCTCGTTCGAGCGGATCGTGCTGACGATGCCGTCGATAATAAAGACGTTGTTCGGATGCATCTCGTCCTCGGACAATTGGCTTCTGACCGTCTGCCTGAGCAGCGTCGAAGAGACGAACGCCCAGCGCTTGTTCGCGCATACGCTGCCCGCGATGATCGATTCCGTCTTGCCTACGCGCGGCATACCTCTGAGCCCGATCGTCTGATTTCCTTCCCTCTTGAACAGCTCTCCGAGAAAATCGACCAGAAGTCCCAGCTCGTCCCGAGTGAAACGGAACGTCTTCTTGTCGTCCGAGTCCCGCTCGATGTAACGGCCGTGGCGCACGGCCAAAATGTCGGTCAGCTTAGGTTGACGCAGCTTGTTGACGGTAATGTTGTCGACTTTGCGAAGCATTTTGCCGAGCAATTCGATCTTCTCTTCGTCGTCGGTTTGCAGGAGCATTCCCCGGGTCCGGTCTTCCACGCCGTTGATCGTCAGAATGTTCACTTCCAGCATCCCAAGCAATGAAGCGATATCACCGAGCAGACCCGGCCGATTTTTATGAATTTTGTATTCCATGTACCATTGTTTGGGTTCCATCCTGCACCTCGTTCAAATTACGGAAAATAATGCCGAATATGGATAACGTCGGTGACGATTATTCCGTTTTGTTCGCTCTTCTCTGTTTATTCTACAACGCTCCTCATTATCCTGCAAAATAAAACGGATTATTACTCCGAAAGTCCTATAAAATTCGAAAATTCGGCAAACGCCCATATGGACAGAAAAGCCCCCGTGTAGGGGCTTTTCCGAGCTATGATGCTGCTTAAGTGCTGCTGTCCGCCAACTTCACCATCAACCGGGCCATCGTTTTGCGCTCCGAGTCGTCGCCGACGTCCCAGAGCTCTTTCAGAACCCGCTCCTCGTCATTTTTCGGATCGACCTTCTGATCCAGAAACTCGCCGATTTCGTAAGCCAGCTTAGAGATGGCGTCCTCGCTGATCCCGAGCCGTTTGGCCGCTTCCACGCGATCGCCCAAAAACTTCTTCCAAGTGTCGAAATTGCTGAGTACGGTTGACATTGAGCAGCCTCCTTGCGGGTTGAAATAAAATCGCCCAACGGTAATATCCCCGTCATTCGGCGATTTTATTCTCGCCGCCTGGCCTGTCCGCCTTTGCGTTCAGTCCGCCTTCTCCGCTCGAAAGCAGCTCGCTCCTGCCGCCGTCAGATCGCTTCCCAAGACCGCTACATCCGCCAGCCGCCGTTCAGACCAAGCGTCTGTCCCGTCACGTAACCCGCTTCGTCCGACACGAGATATCGCACCAGCTGCGCCACTTCCTCCGGTCGGCCCAATCTGCCGGCCGGAATTTCCTCGCACAGCGCCCGCCTGTCATCGGAATCCAGCGCGCCCAGCATATCCGTCTCGATCGCACCTGGGCTGATCGCGTTCACCGTGACGCCCGCCGGAGCCCATTCCCGGGCCAGCGATTTCGCGAACGCGTTCAGACCGCCTTTGGTCGCGGCATATACCGCTTCGCCCGCCGCCCCGCTCTCGCCCCAGATGCTCGAGAGGAGGACGAACCGTCCCCATCTGGTCCATCTCATCGAAGGGCCGAAATGCCGGGCGAGATCGTACGCGCCTTTCAGGTTCACACTCATCAGATCGTCCCAGATCCGCTCCTCCGTATCTTCGAGCAAGCCGTAATGGGCCAGCCCGGCGCAGTGCACGACGACGTTCGGCGTCCAGCCCAGCCGGTCCAGCCGCTCCTTCAGCTCCGCGACCGCCGTTCGCGACCTCAAGTCGGCTTGCAGCGCCGCCACATCCGCGCCGCGGTTCCGGCAATCATCCGCCACCGCCTCTGCGGCTTCCGCGGCCGCATAGTACTGCAAGGCGACGTCCGCTCCGTCCGCCGCCAACTGACGGGCGACCGCCGCTCCGATGCCGCGGGAGGCGCCCGTCACCAGCGCGACTCGCTTCACACGGCGCCGCTCCTGACGATCGAGATCGCCCGGCGGTCGGGATGGGCATGCTCCTTGGCCCGCTCGTTGATCTCCTCCAGCTTCAGACTCTCATAGATTTCGACGACGGCGAACAGATCTCCGCCCCGGTGGCGGTATCGCGTGAACTCGCTGGCGATCGATTCCGGACTGTTCATCATCCGCAGGAACGCCCCGATCTTCTTGCGCCGCGCCCGCTCGAATACTTCCGGAGCGATGCCGTCGCGGGCGGCCGCGTACAGCGCTTCGCTGACGCGCGACACCAATTCGTCGGGATCGCGGGTTTCGCCGCCGATCATCGAGAACGCGTAGCCCGGTCCGGTGTTGTACTCGTGGCCGAAGCCGTCGGAGATCAGGTTCTCGTCGTACAGCTGCTGGTACAGCGCCGTGCTGGAACCGAGCACCGCGTCCAGCATCAGCTTGGAAGCCAGCTCACGGCGCACTGCATCGTCTCCGCTGCGCGGATCGTCCTTAAATCCGAACAAGCATTTCGGCAGCGATACGGGAAGCTGCAGCTCCTTGCGATCCTGCTTCGCTTGCGGAGGCTCCTGCTCGAAGTGCCGCTTGATGTCTCCGCCCGGAGGAAACGACTTGCCCGCCTGATCCTTCCTGATACGGGCCAGCGTCTCTTCCGGATCGACTCCGCCGACGACGAACAACGTCATGTTCGACGGGTGGTAGAACGTGTTGTAGCAGTCGTACAGCATTTCCTTCGTAATCGAGCGAACCGAATCGGCCGTGCCGGCGATATCGATATGCACCGGATGCTTGTCGTACAGCGCCTCGATCAGCCCGAAGTAGACGCGCCAATCCGGATTGTCCTTGTACATGTCAATCTCCTGCACGATAATGCCCTTTTCCTTTTCTACGTTCTCATCCGTAAAATAAGGATTTTGCACGAAGTGCAGCAGCGTGTCCAGATTCGCCTCCACCTCGCCGGTAGCCGTGAACAGATACACCGTGCGATCGAAGCTCGTATACGCGTTCGCGGAAGCGCCCTGAGAAGCAAACTTGGAGAAAATGTCTCCGTCCGGCTCTTCGAACATTTTGTGCTCGAGAAAATGGGCGATTCCGTCCGGCACCTTGATCGTCTCGCCGTCCGGGCGTGTAAAGTGATTGTCCACCGAGCCGTACTTCGTCGTGAACGTCGCGTACGTCTTCGTGAAGCCGGGCTTGGGCAGCACGAACACTTCCAGGCCGTTGTCCAGCTTCTCGTGCCACAGCGTCTCCTGCAGCTTCGGATAAGCTTGCTTCGCCATGCTCACCCCTCCTCCTTCCGGTCACGCAGGAAGTAGATTGTATCCAACGCGACGCCTTGCGCCGCTTCCGTCGCCATCTGCGGCGTCACCGCCGTAATCTCGGCGATGAAGCTGTCGCCCGTCCGCTCGGCCCCGGAGATCACATTGCTGAAGTCGAAGGCGATTCTCTCGAACGCCGAATCCTGCAGCTCCCTCAGCTGGCCGACGATCATCGCCTGCGTCCGGCGCAGATCGTCTTCCGCGAACTCGCCCTTCTTCATCGCCTCGAGCTGCTCCTTGATGATCTGCACCGCCTTCTCGTAGTTGGCGATTTCGATGCCTGATTGCAGCGTCATAATGCCTTTATGGCCGTCCAGCCGCGACGAGGCGTAGTAGGCGAGACTCGCCTTCTCGCGCACGTTCACGAACAGCTTCGAATGCGGAAAACCGCCGAGAAGGCCGTTATAGACGAGCAGCGAAGCGTATTGGTCGCTCCCGTACGTCGCCCCGACGCGAAGCCCCATATTCAGCTTGCCCTGTCCGACGTCCAGCCGCTCGACGATCGTCTGAACCTCCGGACGCGCCGATCTGAGCTCCGGCTTTGCATAAGCAGCCGGTTGCCCAGTCGGAAGCCGAAACGCCTTCTCTGCCAGCGCCTGCACCTCTTCCAGCGTCGTATCGCCCGACACGTACAGATCGAAGGAAGCCTGTTGCAACCAGTTTTGGTACGCTTCGTACAGCTTGGCGGCATCGTATTCGGCCAACTGATCCTTTTTCCCAAGGGCCAGAAGCCGGAACGGTTCGTCTTTGCACATCTCCTCTACGCAGCGCTCCGCCGCATAACGGATCTTGTCGTTAATGATCGCATCGATCCGTTTGGAGACCGTCGTCTTCTCCGCTTCCACGTATTTCGCCTTGAACCGGCCGTCCTCAAGCGCCGGAGCGGTCAGCACCTCGCCCAGGAAAGCCATCGCTTCCCCGAGCAGCGACTGCGAAGACGATACGAATCGGTCGTTGATCATGTCGAGCCGAAACTGGACGATCTGGTGGTCGCCTCTCTTGTACAGGTCGAAGCCGAAGCCCGCTCCGTACAGATCGTCCAACCGCTCCCGAAAGGAGATCGTCTCCGGATAGGAGCTCGTTCCGCGCCTGAGCACGAAAGGGGTCAACGCGACGGACGTGACGCGCTCTTCCGATAAGGGGACGCCCGCGAACAACGACAGCGCGAACGTTTTGAATCGTTTCGTGGGCAGCACGTGCAGCCGCAGTCGCCCCAATAAGCCTCTTTGGAACTGTTCGGACATGATCTCATGCTCCTTTAATCATAATCGCAGCCCGCCGCGGATCGCGGCATTTCAGCCCCATTCTACCCGATTGGACGAACAGGAAGCAAATTCCTGGCCCAAACTCCGGTACGGAACCGGAAACCTCCGATAAATAACAACAACCAACCGCGTCGCTGCGAACGCGGGTTGGTTGCCTTGACTTGCATGGGCCGCTTGGCGGGATTATCTGCAGAAAATATGCTTGCCGATCGTCTTGTATTGCGGACGCGTCCAGATCCACTTGGAAGTCGCCGTGACGGGGTTGAAGTAATAGAGGCAGCCGTCGCTCGGATCCCAGCCGCTGATCGCGTCCTTCACCGCTTTGTAGGCTTTCTCGTTGGGCGTCAAGTAAATTTGCCCGTCCGCTACCGCCGTGAACGCTCCCGGTTGGAAAATAACGCCGGAAGCCGTATTCGGAAACTCCGAAGACTTCATCCGGTTAAGAATGACCGCGGCTACCGCAACCTGCCCTTCGTACGGTTCGCCCCGGGCTTCCCCGTATACCGCGTTGGCCATAATTTTCAGATCTTTCTCGGACAGGCCGAGATTGCTGGAGGCAGGCAGATTGTTGCCTCCGCCGCCGCTGTCCGCTCGGGCGGTCTCACCGCCGCCTCCTCCCGTTCTGTCGGAAGGATGCACTTCTTCCGCCGTCGGCTTCCAGTCCTTCGTCGCCTGCCACAGCTTCAGCTTCGTCTTCGGTCCGACGACGCCGTCCGACTTCATGCCGAACTTCCATTGGAACCAGGTGACGGCGTTTTTCGTTTTCGATCCGAAGTCCCCGTCCACTTTGCCGTTATAGTAGCCCAGAGCCTTTAATCGCCCTTGCAGCTCGTAAATGTCCTTGCCCGAGGAGCCTTGCTTGAGGATCGCATTGCTGAACGTTTCCCTCGTTTGGGTATGGTGCTGCAATGTGTATAACCCCAGCAAGCCGAATACGACGCATACCGTTACGATCACGAGACGATAACTCACCTAAGGTCACGCCTTTCTGCATACATGTTAGGTCTTCGACCGTTAGTATGAGAAAGGCGTTAGCCTCTTATACCCATTTTTACTGCTTTGCTTCGAATCAGGAAGGAATGCGCTGCTGATATTGCTCCATCGTCATCAGCACCTCGCGCGGCTTGCTGCCCTCGTACGGGCCGACGACGCCTTTGGCTTCCATCGTATCGATCAGCCTCGCGGCGCGCGTATAGCCGATGCGCATGCGCCTTTGCAGCAGCGATACGGAAGCCTGCTTCGCTTCCAGCACGATCTGTACCGCCTGATCGAACAGCTCGTCGATGATCTCGTTCGGCTCGTCCGCCGAGCTATCGTCGATCTCCGGCACCAGCTCTTCGTTGTATTCCGCTTCCGCTTGCCCGCGGCAATATCCGACGACCGCCTCCACCTCGTTATCCGACAAGAAAGCGCCTTGCACGCGGATCGGCTTGGACGCGCCCATCGGCAGGAACAGCATGTCCCCGCGGCCGAGCAGCTTCTCCGCTCCGACCATATCGAGAATCGTCCGCGAATCCACCTGCGACGACACCCCGAATGCGATCCGGCTCGGAATATTCGCCTTGATGACGCCGGTAATGACGTCTACGGACGGCCGCTGCGTCGCGATGATCAAGTGGATGCCCGACGCCCGCGCCATCTGCGCCAGTCGGCAGATCGCGTCCTCGACGTCACCGGCCGCCACCATCATCAAGTCGGCCAGCTCGTCCACGATAACGACGATATAAGGCAGCACCGCGTCCGGATTGTTGCCGCTCAGCATAAGCGCGTTGTAGCCCTCGATGTTGCGCGTTCCCGATTTGGAGAACTTCTCGTAGCGCTTCTCCATCTCCACGACGATTTTCTTCAGGGCGAGAGAAGCTCTCCGCGGGTCCGTCACGACCGGGGCGAGCAGATGCGGAATGCCGTTGTAGACGTTCAGCTCGACCATCTTCGGGTCGATCATCAGAAACTTGACCTCTTCCGGCTTCGCCTTGTACAGCAAGCTCGTAATGATGCCGTTGATGCACACCGATTTGCCCGAGCCGGTCGCTCCGGCGACGAGCAAGTGCGGCATTCTCGCCAGGTTGCCGACGATCGGCTGGCCCGAGATGTCGCGGCCGAACGCAATCGTGAGCTTCGCCTGCGACTCCTGAAACGGCTGCGTCTCCAGCACCTCGCGCAGCGTCACGACGCTGACCTCGTTGTTCGGCACCTCGATGCCGATCGCCGACTTGCCCGGGATCGGCGCTTCCATCCGGATATCCTTCGCCGCCAGCGCCAGCGCGATGTCGTCCGTCAGACTGACGATCCGGCTGACCTTAACGCCCGTATCCGGCTGCAGCTCATACCGCGTGACGGCAGGGCCTCTGGCCACGTCCAGCACCTTCGCCCGGACGCCGAAGCTTTCCAGCGTCGCTTCCAGCTTGCGCGCCGTGTTCATGTAATCCGACGGATTGCCGGATTTGCCCCCGCCGCTCGGCTTGTCCAGCAGGCTGACCGTCGGCAGCTTGTACGGCTTCGGCAGCTTCTTGATCGGCTTCGGCGCCGCTGTCCCGGCCTCGCCGTCTCCCGCCGCCGCGGCCGCTGAGGTTGAACCGACCGAGGCGCCCGAAGCACCGGAAACGCTCCGCCCCGTTTCGGCCCCGTTCGGCTCCTCATCCGGATCGCCTTCTTCTCCGCCGGGCCAGACGGCCTCGGCTTCGTTATGTACCCCGCTGCCCTCTTCCGTCGGCCTCGGGAACGCATACGGCCCTTCTTCCCCTTCATCGTAAGAACCGGACCATGGCTGCGACTCGTCGTCAGCGTGCGGCTCCCGCTCTGCATCTTGAGGTTCGTCCGCATAGGTTTGCGCCGTGAAATCGGTGAAACGAGGCATGTATGCCTCTTCCGTTTCCCGCTCTGGCTCCGCCGCGGCGAAGCCGGCCATCGCCGTCGCTGCCCCGGCCGCTCCTGCTGTCGATCCTCCAGCCGCTCCTGCAATCGCCGCGGCCGAAACCGGAACGTCTGCTTCCTGCGCCGGGGGCATCTCCGTACGGCGGTGAACGCCCGTGCGAATTTTGATCGGATTCCGGAACGTCGTCTGAGTATCTTTTGCGGCGAATGGAAGCGGCTCCTCCTCCGCCCAATACTCCTCCTGCGAAGCGTCGTATTCTTTCTCAGACTTTCCGTGGAACAGTTGGAAGAACAGCGGCGTTTTCCGCGGAACGGGAATGAGCGAAGGTTCTTCCATTCCATCGTCGGCCACGATCGGCGCTTGCTGAGCGGCAGGTTCCGCCGCGGCTCTCGCCGATGCGCCGCCCCTTCCTCTGCGGCCGGCTCCCTGAACCGGAATCGCTTTGATCGACAGCAGCTTGCGCCCCGAAGAGAATCTGGCCGCCACAAGCGGCATCACTCTCATGAGGAACAGGCGCACCGAACGCCCGATTTCCACGTACGAACGGTTCGTCACGAGCATGAACGCGATCGCGATCTCGATGATCAGCACGAACTTCGCGCCGTAATAGCCGAACAGCCAGTACAATACGGAATATTGAAGCGCTCCCAGTATTCCCCCGCCAACGTCGACGTTAAATACTTTGATATTGTCCACCGAGGGCGCCTGCCAGAGCAGTTCCTTTAATTGAGTCATCGTCTGGTTGACGATGCCTGACGGCGTAATGGCTTCCAATACCCCGAGACTGCTATCGATCGAAGCCATCGCGCTCCACAGCGTCATAATCAGAGAAACGAGCACGAAGCCGGATCGTCTCGCCGTCCATCCTCTGGGCCACGCGCGCTTGACCATGACATATAAGCCGAACCAGATACCCGCCAGAGCGAGCAGATAATAATGCTTGCCAAGCAAAAATCCGAACAGCTTGGATAGAGATCGACCTACCGCGGCTTCGCCGGAGATGGCAATAACGGATAACGTAATGAGTACAATGCCGTAAATTTCGTATTTCAAGCTTGCCGCGAACGAGGCCCGCTTCTTCCTGCGCTTGGCCAAATTTGCCACCTCCCGGTTCAACATTATATCACAGTTGACGGGAGGTTGGCATGACCGCTCCGACCTACATGCCGAAGCGGGGAACGTCGTAGAGGCTCGAAGCCGGGGGAATCGGCTCGTCTTGCGGCATATAGCCGATCAATTGTCCCGGCGCGTATTCCGTCTTCAAATAACAGTCCAGCGGAGCCGACAGCAGCCGGACGATCCGCCCGACTCCCGGGGCGACCGGGACGAGTTGCATCGTCATGCCTTTGACCGTCGTTTCCACGAACGGGCCAGGCTCGTTCCCCATGCCGTCGAGCACGAGCTCCAGGGGCATTGCCGTATAGATCGTCATTGCACGATCGCTCCTTCCTTCGCGCCGGCCTTGACCTTGCGTTCATTGATGCGGCGGTTCAGCTCGCGCAGCGCGTCGCCGACGCCTCCGACCGCGTCGATCAGGCCGTGCTTCACCGCATCCTGGCCGATCACCGTCGTGCCGATATCCCGGGTCAACTCCCCCGTTTTGAACATCAATTCCTTGAACGTCTGCTCCGACACTTTCGAATGACCGATTACGAAGCGGGTGACCCGCTCCTGCATTTTCTCCAAATAATCGAACGTCTGCGGCACCCCGATGACGAGCCCGTTCATCCGGATCGGATGGATCGTCATCGTCGCCGTCTCTGCGATGTAAGAAGCGTCGGCCGATACGGCGATCGGCACACCGATCGAGTGCCCTCCGCCCAGCACGAGCGCTACCGAAGGCTTCGTCAAGGACGAGATCATCTCCGCAATCGCAAGCCCGGCCTCCACGTCTCCTCCGACCGTGTTGAGCACGATGAGCAAACCTTCGATTTTCGAATTCTGTTCGGCCGCGATCAGCTGCGGAATAACATGCTCGTACTTCGTCGTCTTGTTCTGCGGAGGCAAAATCAGATGCCCCTCGATCTGTCCGATAATCGTCAAGCAGAAAACATTGCTCTCGGCCGAAGGAACCGTCGTCTGGCCGAGCTGCACGACCGCTTCCGTCGCTGACGGCTTGCGGGCTTCCTCCGACGGCGGCCCCGGCGGTCCCGGCTGCTCCGACGTCTGGTCGGGCTTTTCTTTATCGCTCATCTCTTCAAGCCTCCCGATGCTCCCGTAGGTTAACGGCTTGACATAGTATGGGCTTTTCGGATAAAAAAAACCGTCTTCCGGCCGCCGAAGCGGTGGAAAACGGTTTTTAGACGAGTGTGGGTTTGTATTTCTATACTTCCATGATGATCGGCAGGATCATCGGTCTTCTTCTTGTTTGTTCGTACAGGAAACGGCCGAGCGCGTCCTTGACGTTCGTCTTGAGCGACGCCCATTCGTTCACGTTGTCGTTCATCAGCTTGTGCAGCGTGCTCGTCACGATGCGGTTCGCCTCTTCCAACAACCCTTCCGATTCGCGAACATAGACGAAGCCCCGCGAGATGATGTCCGGACCGGACAGAATCGTGCCGTCCTGCTTGCTCAGCGTCACGACGACGACGAGAATGCCGTCCTGCGACAGCAGCTTGCGGTCGCGAAGCACGATGTTGCCGACGTCTCCGACTCCGAGACCGTCGATCAGCACGTTGCCCGCCGGAACTTTGCCGCCCTTGCGCGCGACGCCGTTCTGGATTTCGACCGTATCGCCGTTGTCGAGCAGGAAAATATTTTCCTTCGGAACGCCGACTTGTTCGCCCAGCAAGCCGTGATGGCGAAGCATTCTGTACTCCCCGTGAATCGGAATGAAGTATTCCGGCTTCATCAGGTTCAGCATCAGCTTCAGCTCTTCCTGGCTGCCGTGTCCGGATACGTGAACGCCCGAGATCGAGCCAGGTCCGTAGATGACGTGCGCTCCGAGTCTCATCAGCTCGTCAACCGTTCTTCCGACGTATTTCTCGTTGCCCGGAATCGGCGTTGCCGCGATGATGACCGTATCGCCCGGAAGGATGTCGACCTTGCGGTGCGTGGAACGCGCCATCCGCGTAAGCGCAGACATTGGCTCGCCTTGGCTTCCCGTCGACAGAATGACGACGCGATCCGCAGGCAGCTTGTTCACTTCCTCAGGCTCGATCAGCATGCCTTCCGGAATGTTCAGGTACCCGAGCTCGGAAGCGATGCCGACCACGTTCACCATGCTGCGTCCGATGACCGTCATTTTGCGGCGCGTCTCAGCAGCCGCATTAATGACTTGCTGGATCCGGTGCACGTTCGAAGCGAACGTCGCCACAACGACGCGCTGCTTCGCGCTGCGGAACAGCGATTCGAACTCTTTGCCGATGTTGCTCTCGGACGGCGTATATCCGGCGCGCTCCGCGTTGGTGCTGTCGGATAGAAGCGCCAGGACGCCCCGGCTGCCGATCTGGGCCATTCTTTGCAAGTCGGCGAACTGGTCGTTCACCGGCGTGTGGTCGAATTTGAAGTCGCCCGTATGAACGACGTTGCCTTCCGGCGTCTCCAAGCATACGCCCACAGAATCGGGGATACTGTGGTTCGTGCGGAAGAAGCTCGCTTTGATCGTTCCGAACGTCAGCTCCGTCTCCTCGTTGATCAGGTGACGCTTCGTATCCCCGAGCAGTCCGGCTTCCTTCAGCTTGTTTTCGACCAAGCCGAGCGTCAGCTTCGTTCCGTAGATCGGTACGTTTAACTGCTTCAATACGTAAGGCAGTCCGCCGATATGATCCTCATGACCGTGCGTCAGCAGGATCGCCTTCACCTTATCGCGATTTTCGAGCAGGTAACCGATATCCGGGATAACGACGTCGATTCCGAGCATTTCCTCTTCCGGGAATTTCAATCCAGCGTCAACGACCACAATGTCGTTGCCATACTGGATGCAATACATGTTTTTGCCGATTTCGCCGACTCCACCGAGCGCGAAAATCAGTAATTTGTCTTGGATGTTTTTCTTTGACACTACTAGTACCTCCTAGATCATTCGACGCACCCGATCGATATGAAGTTTTCAATTTGCTTAAAGAAGTTGTTCAAAAATTTGCCGCACCCAATCACTCTCAATCATTATACATGAAGCAATTCAGGAAAAACAAGAAGGTTATGTAACACGAAAACCGATGCCCGGAGGACATCGGTTCCCTAGCGATTCCAAGCGACCGAAAAACCTCGATTATCCGTTCAGCAAGTTTTGCAGAAACTTCTCTTCCGTCTCGGTCGTCGACACGAGAGGCAAGCGCACTCCGCCTACCGGCAATCCGCGCAGGGAGAGCGCGTACTTGACCGCCACAGGGTTCGGCACCGGATGCGGACAGTTGAACAGCCCTTTGAATACCGGGAACAGCTTGGCGTTGATCGCCTGCGCTTCCTGCACTCGGCCGTCCAAATACGCCGCGATCAGCTCCTTCATCTGCGCCCCGACGACATGGCTGGCCACGCTGATAATTCCGTGACCGCCGACCGACAGCGTCGGCAGCGTCACCCCGTCGTCCCCGCTGTACAGCACGAATCCTTCCGGAGCGTTCGCGACGATCTCCGTCATCTGCTCCAGGGAAGCGCATTCCTTCGTAGCGACGATGTTCGGAATATGCGCCAAGCGAAGCGTCGTTTCCGCGGAGACGCTGACCACCGTGCGAGACGGCACATTGTACAAAATAATCGGCAGCGTCGTCGCTTCGGCAATCGTGCGGAAATGCTGATAGATGCCTTCCTGGCTCGGCTTGTTATAGTAAGGGGCGACGAGGAGAATGCCGTCCACGCCGGCTTCCTCGGCTTTTCTCGTCAGATGGACGGAGTGGGCCGTTTCGTTGCTGCCCGCCCCGGCGATGATTTTGCAGCGGCCCGCCGCGTGTTCTACCGCGAAGCGGAACAAAGCCACCTTCTCGTCGTCCGTCAGCGTCGGAGATTCTCCCGTCGTTCCGGAGACGACCAGACTGTCGGTTTTTTGCTCGTCGATCAAATAATCGATCAATTTCGCCGTCGTATCCCAATCGATATTCAAGTTTTCGTCAAAAGGAGTGACCATTGCTGTAATCAAACGACCGAAACCCATTCCCAATTTCCTCCTCTAATTTCCCCCGACCGGAGAGAGATGAAGCCCGAATGCCGTATGCAGAGCCTGCAGCGCTGCCGCCAAATCCTGCTGGGCGATCAGCACCCAGATCGTCGTGTTGGAATCGGCGGATTGCAGAATCGGGATGCCCGAGTCGGTCAAAGCTTCGACGATAACGGCCATTACCCCCGGCTCGCCGTTCATTCCGCCGCCGATGACGGATACTTTGGCGCATTCCCTGCGCACGCGGGGCTCGAAGCCGAGCTCCTGCAGCAGTTTCACCGCCAGCGGCGTATCTTTCTCGGAGACGGTATAGTGCACGCCTGTCGGCATCACGTTGATGAAGTCTACGCTGATTCCGTGCGAAGCCATCGCACGGAAGACGCGCAGTTGCAGATCCACCGGCCCATCCAGATCGGTCACCGCCAGCTGCGTAACGTCGCGTACGTGAGCGAGTCCGGTTACCGTTTTATCGTACCAGATCCCTCTGCTTCGCAAAGCCTGCGCGTACGTAACCAGCGTGCCCTCTCCGTCCGAGAACGTCGAGCGGACGCGAACGGGAATGCCCGCCTTCATCGCGAGTTCGACGGCGCGGGGGTGGATGACTTTGGCTCCGTTCTGGGCCATGTTGCATATTTCCTCGTAACTGACCGCCGCCAGAGGCCTCGCGTTCGCCACCCATCGCGGATCGGCGGTCAAGATGCCGTCCACATCCGTGTAGATGTCGACGATATCCGCCTTCAGCGCCGCTCCCAGAGCCGTCGCCGACGTATCGCTCCCGCCCCGTCCAAGCGTCGTCACTTCTCCGTCCTTCGTCATGCCTTGGAATCCGGTGACGATGACAACTTGCTTCGCGGACAGATGCCTATGAATGCGATCGCAGTCGATCTCGACGATTCTGGCCGAGCCGAAGTTGCCGTCGGTCACGATGCCGGCCTGTCCCCCCGTCAGAGCAACGGCAGGAATGCCTTCGGCGCGCAGCAGACTGCACAACACGGCTGCAGATATAAGTTCGCCGCAGGAGAGCAGCAAATCCTTCTCCCGCTCGGGAAGCGAGTCGCCGTTGCGGCGAATCAGCTCAAGCAGAGAATCGGTCGCGTACGCGTCCCCGCTTCTCCCCATCGCCGATACGACAACGACGACATTGCCGCCGGCCTCGTACTCTCGGATAATATGACGGAGGACGTGGCTCCGACTTTGCTCGTCGGTCAGCGACGTCCCGCCGAATTTCTGCACGACCAGTTCCATCCCGTTTCCTCCGCTCATCTTTGCAGTGGGAGATCAGAGAAAGACAGACCAGACGATGCGGCAATTCTATCTCAAGCGTGCGTGAAACGCTCTATGAGCAAAGGTTGCAATTGCTTGCCTTGCAGCGCAGCCTCGCAAGTCTCCATCACGAGATCCATTCTCGCGACGAGAGAGTTCGGCTTGGCGATCGGATTGTCCTGTCCGAACGGCACGAAGTAGACATTCTTCATGATCAGCAGCTTGGCGATATTCGCAGCGTTAAGCCCGAGCCCGTCGTTCGTCGAAATCGCCAGCACGAGCGGTCTTTGATTGCGCATCTGCGCCTTTGCGGCCATCAGCACCGGACCGTCCGTCATGGCGTTCGCCAGCTTGCTCGTCGTGTTGCCCGTGCAAGGCGCGATCGTCAGAACGTCCAATTGCTTGGAAGGACCCAGCGGCTCGGCGTCTACTATAGAAGATATGATCTCGTTGCCTGTAATTTGACGCAAAGATTGCTGCCAGTGGCTCGAAGTTCCGAATCTCGTATCCGTCGTCATAATCGTCGCCGAGACGATCGGCACGACGTTGGCGCCCGCATCCACGAAGCGCTTGATCTGCGGCATAATCTCCTCGAGCGTGCAATGGGAACCGGACAGTGCGTACCCAACCGTGATTCCTTGCCAATTCATGGTTGATTCCCCCGTAGTCGGTTGTCTCCCAGAAGAATCTGGGTCAGACTGTTCGCGATGATTCGACCGGCTGTCTTCGGTGCCACGATTCCGGGCAGACCAGGTGCCAGAAGAGCCTTGATTCCACGCTTCTCGGCGAAGCGAAAATCGGTGCCTCCGGGCTTCGAAGCCAGGTCGATAATACATGCGCGCTGGGGGAGTTGGGCGATCACTTGCGCTGTGACTATCATAGTCGGAATTGTGTTAAAAATCAAGTCGATATTCCCCGCCTGGCGCGCCAAATCGGACATGTGGAAAGGCTCGAAACCCATCTCGAAGGCGCGCGCGAACATCTCGTCCCGGCGCACTCCGACCTTCACTTTCGCTCCCAACGCCTGCAGCGTCCGAGCCATCGTAAACCCCGTTCTTCCCAGCCCGAGAACGATGCAATTCGAGCCGTGAATCGTAATATCCGTATTCTGAATGGCCATCATCAACGCGCCTTCGGCCGTCGGGATCGAGTTGTAGATGGCGACGTCGTCCCTTTCGAACAATTCGATAAGCTCGATTCTGTGTTTCTCGCACAACTTGCGGAGATAAGGCTTCGCCATCCCCGTAATCACCTTGCTTGCCTTCGGCAGCGCGGCCGCATGAGCATCCGTCAGCTTCAGCTCCTGATCCGTGAACAACGTCGGGATGACTCCCTCGTCATCCGTGCCGACCGCCGGCAATACGAGAGCATCCGCCTCCGTCAACAGCTCGGGCGACCAATCCCCCTTGGCGGCTCCGCTAAAAGGGGTATCCAGCCTGTCGAAGCCGACGATCGTCAGCGAGGCGTCCTTCTCCGTTAACTGACGGATCACTTCCAACTGCCGGGCATCCCCACCCGCAAGCACGATCTGAACTCCCGTAAGTATCGCAGCCCCCTCCTCTCGGCATACTTCGCATAGCACATCGTATGCATGCGCCCACCGGGGGGTGCCGACCAAATTCTCCTCCCTTCGCGCCATTATCCCGTCTCCTCAGTCACTCTCTCTCCCTGCTTACCGCTCTCACCTTTCCCCTTCTGCTCGGGCATCTGTATCACCTCCGCTATCCGCTCCCCGACGGATTTTTCTCTTTTTCTCTTTTTCTCGTCCCCCCGACCTTCCTGCTCTCCTCCCCTCTCCTCTCCCTCTCTCCTCTCTCCTCTCCGCTCCGCTCCTATGGCCATTATCCCGACGACTCAGTCTTCAATTTGTCCTCTCCCCCTTCCCCCCAAACCAACGTTATGTCCATTATCCCCTCGCCTCAGCCCCCTATCAAAAACTCCATTTTTTAGAAAATAAATCTTTAAATACGAACATTTGTTTGGTATAATATTAGTAGAAAACAAACTTCTAAGGAGGTTTTCCCGTGGACAACGAAGAATTCCAAAATTTCTGCCTTTCCGGTGCCAACGAACAAGCCTGTATCCGACTGTTCCAGCAAGCAAGATGGCCCGACGGATTCCGTTGTCCGCAATGCGGCGGCTCTGACGCCTATTCTATTCGGACCCGCAGACTTCCTCTTTACGAATGCAGATCCTGCGGCACCCAAACCTCTCTCACGGTCGGCACCATATTGGAAGGTAGCCGAACACCGGTCCGATTGTGGCTGCTTGCCTTGCGTCTTCACGCTGCTCCGAACGGGATCAATGCGGTTCGTCTTGCTTCCATTATAGGAACAACCTACAAAACCGCATGGCTCATTTGCCACAAAATCCGACACGCCATGTCTCAAGCCGACAAAAACGAACTGCTAAGCGGCCTTGTTCGGATCAACTTCGCCCAGTATGGCCGTCCCTACAATCCGACTGTTTTTCGCCATCCTCAAGAGCAACCTTTACTGATCGGCGCCAGCATGAACGCCCAAGGTATCTTCACTTACATTAAAATCAAGCAAGCCATCGAAGAATGTTCCTACCCGCACCTCACTTGCCCTTTAAATAAACACCCTTTTCTGAATAAACACGTCTCCCCGGAAGCGACCGAAGTTATAGCAGTCACTCTTAAAATCAGCAGAGACCGCAACATCCGCCTCATCCAACTTTGTCAAACCGCATCCAATTGGATCAACTATACTTTCAGTGGAATCGGACCGAAGCATCTCCAGGCCTACATGGATCAATTCTGCTTTCAATACAATTGGGCCGCCCAAGAACGATCACCCTTCGAAGCTCTCGTGCAAATGTCTTTGTCAGCTTCCGTAATCACCTATCCCGAACTCATTCGCAAACCAAACATTCAACCCAAACTTCGCACCCAGTACAACGCATTATTACGGGAAGCCTGTTAATTCTGCAATAATGGCCATCCTCCCACCTTTACAATTCAACAGCCGGACGTTCTTGCGTCTGCGCACTTGGCTACTGAGTCACGGGGATAACGACCATACGACCGCGCGGACACCGTCTGTAACCCCCTCAAACGTCCCGACATCAATGCTTCTGACCTACAGCTGAGCAGAGGGGATAATCGCTATAAGGAGAAAAAGGCACAGCAAACGCCCCGGCATCACCGCTGCTAGCTCGCAACTGAACAGAGGGGATAATGGCTATAAGGAGAAAAAGGCACAGCAAGCGTCTCGGCATCACCACTGCTACTAAGCTGCAACTGAGCAGAGGGGATAATGGCTATAAGGAGAAATGGGGCAGCAATGTCCGCGGGAGAATCGTGACTAGGCTGGTGCGACATCTGAGTGAAGGGGATAGTGGCCATAGCGATACGAAGGCGGTAAGCGAAGCGACGAAGAATGAGCCCCATGAGCCTGAGGGACGGGGATAATGGCCATAAGGGCAGAAAAAAGAGCCAAACCCAGGTCCGCCGCCCCGTGAGAGGAGCGAGCCCTGGTTTGGCCCGGCAAGCGCCATCTCGGCGCGATAACTTTGCTGTCTTTTGTACCGTGGTTGCTCTTAGTGCCATCTTTGCTCAATTTGCAGCTGCTGCTCTTTAATAGCTCCTCTGCTCCTTGCAGCGTGCTTGCTCTTAAATAGAGCTCTTGCTCTCTAGAGCCCTGTTGTTGCTCTTGGTGGCACCGATATGCGGCTGTTCTGTTGCAGCTCTGCTGTGCGTGGCATGCCGAGGCTGCTATTACTTGCCCGTGTGGCCGAAGCCGCCTTCGCCGCGGGAGGTGTCGGACAGCTCTGCTACTTCCTCCAGGATCACTTGGGGGACGCGCTGGAATACCATCTGGGCGATGCGCTCTCCGCGCTCGATCGTGAACGGCTCCTGCCCAAGGTTCACGAGCAGAACCTTCACTTCGCCGCGATAATCAGCATCGATCGTGCCAGGCGAGTTCAAGCAGGTGATTCCGTGCTTGTAGGCCAGACCGCTGCGAGGGCGAATCTGCGCCTCCAGCTCTCTAGGCATCGCCATGGCGAATCCCGTAGGAATCAGCGCTCTCGCACCCGGCGCCAGAACGACGGGGTCCGATACGGCGGCATGCAAGTCGAAACCTGCAGCCCATTCGGACATTTGACGGGGTAATGAAACATCCTCATTCCCCGGAAGTCTCTTCAACTGGATTGGATACAATGAATTCCCTCCCGATTCCGGACAACACTTTATTGTCGGCTCCGACCAAGGCGACCGCACAAGGCTGAGCCATCATGGAGACCATAATTTCGTGAAGATCGGACATCTCGACCCGATCGATGCGCGCCAGCATCTCGTCCAGCGTGTAATGACGCCCGAGCATCAGTTCGTTTTTCCCCAAACGGTTCATGCGGCTGCTCGTGCTTTCCAGGCTCAAGATCAGGTTGCCCTTAAGCTGCTCCTTGCCTCTGTGCAACTCGGCCTCGCTTAGCCCGTTGGCCGCGATCTCGCCGAGCAGCTCCATTGTGATGTCGTACACTTCCTTCGTCTGCTTGGGAGCGGTTCCCGCATACACGGTGAACAAGCCGCTGTCCGCATAAGAAGTATGGTAGGAATAGACCGAATAGGCCAAGCCGCGCTTCTCGCGAACTTCCTGGAACAGGCGCGAGCTCATTCCGCCTCCGATCGTATTGTTGAGCAGAATCATCGCGTACAAGTTAGGCGCTTTGCTCGAATAGCCGGGAAACGTCAAGCAAAGATGGTTTTGCTCCGTTTTCTTGCGGTGAAACAACGCGCCGGAATGAAAGGCCGGAACTTCAAGCGACGAATCCTGGCCAACGACATCAAACCGTCCGAAATGCTGCTCCAGCAGTTCCAGCACTTCTTCCCCGACGTTGCCGGCGATGCTGATGACCGTATTGTCGATGCGGTATCTCTCATTCATATACTTGCGCAAATGATCCGGCCCCATCGGATTGAGGCTTTCCGCCGTACCCAGTATGGAATAGGCCAGCGGATGATCGCGATAAGCGGCGCGGGACGCCAGATCATGCACCGTGTCGTCCGGCGTATCCTCGTACATGGAGATTTCTTCGAGGATCACGTTTTTCTCTTTGGCCAGCTCTTCCTGGGCCATCTGCGATTCGAAAAACATATCCGATAAAATATCGACCGCGATCGGCAGATGCTGGTCGAGCACTTTGGCGTAGTAGCACGTATACTCTTTGGATGTGAAGGCGTTCACGTTGCCGCCGATTCCGTCGAAGCGATCGGCGATATCTTTGGCGCTGTGCCGCTTCGTCCCTTTGAACAGCATGTGTTCAATAAAATGGGAAATGCCGTTAGTTTCGGTATTCTCGTATCGGGAACCGGTCTTGACCCAAATTCCGAACGAAACCGAACGGTAGGTCGGAATCGTTTCGATCATGACGCGAAGACCGTTCTTCAGCGTATACTTGTTCATCCGACTTCCCCCCTTTGCCTATGGATAAATGAACAGTGATACCACTATAACAAATTCCGACAATCGTCACAACCGATCCTCGAGCCGTTCCGGCGAAAGCGTCTGGGATACGGTGCCCGGAACGTAGCCTTTCGCTTTAATCGAGCGAATCATCCCTTTAAGCGCTCCCGCTGTCGTCGAAGTCGGATGCATCAAAATCAAGCTGCCAGGACCGACCTTCCGCGACACTTTGGCCACGACGGATTGCGGATCGGGTTTCTGCCAGTCGATCGTATCCAGCGTCCACAGAACGGTTCTGAGTCCGTATTCCGCGGATACGCGTATCGTCTGCTCGTTGTAATAGCCGGAAGGAGGAGCGAACCAGACGTTTTTTACGCCGAGTTGTTTAAGCAATTTCTCCGTTTTGCCGATTTCCTGCCTTTGCCGCTCGGCCCCCAGCTTGCTCATATCGGGGTGGGTGTACGCATGATTGGACGCCTCGTGCCCTTGCGCGATAATCGTTTTGGCTGTATCCGCATTTTTGGACAGCCAGGTGCCGTCGAAGAAAAAGGTCGCCTTAACGCCTTCTTCCTTCAAAATGCGAAGAATCCCAGGTAAGTATTCGTCTCCCCAGGCCACGTTGATCATCAGACCGACGGCGGGCTTGGCCGCATTGCCTCTGTAGATTGGATGCACTGGCAGATCCTGAAGCGACACCTTCGGGCGAACGGTACGATACACCCAAGGAAATCCGTCGCCGTAGTCCGGAGCGGTGCCGATCAGCTTCGCTTTCAAATAGGTTGCCCGCACGTCTACGATCCGTCCGTCGTAACCGGGGATCGCTTTCCACACCCGGTCGATCACCGCGTTAATCGGCTGCTGGCTGCGTTTGGGAGCTTCGGATTCGATCCAGCTCAGCAGCTTGTCTTCCCGCTTATCGTCCGTCACCGCCGCCATCGAGACTGTCTGCAGCTTGACGGTCTGAACGAACGGCCGAATCGGTCCGTACGTTCCGGCCAACAACACCGCAGCCAAGCATATCGCCATCGCAGCCAGCAGACCTGCCGGGATCTTTCTCGCCATTGTTCGCTCACCCCGTCTTGTCCGATTCCCTGCCTTCATCCTATGCCCGGGAAACGGTCTTTATGAGTGAGCTTCCCATAGTAACCGGTGATTTATGCAAACAAAAAGAGACCTTCGCATAGGAGTCTCTTTTGTCCATCATATTACGTTAAGGCGTTCCGCTACACCGATACTTGCTCGGAATTCAGCAGAGCTTTGCGCGACAGGTTGACCCGGCCCATGTTGTCGATCTCGGTCACTTTGACTTCGATCTGGTCGCCGATGTTGACGACGTCCTCGACCTTGGCTACGCGCTCGTTGGCGAGCTGGCTGATATGGATCAAACCGTCCTTGTTCGGCAAAATCTCCACGAAGCAGCCGAACTTCTCGATGCGCTTGACCGTGCCGGTATACACTTCGCCGACGACGACTTCCTTGACGATGCCTTCGATAATCGCGCGGGCCCGCTGGTTCGCCGCTTCGTCCGCCGAAGCGATGTACACGGTACCGTCCTGCTCGATATCGATTTTGACGCCAGTGTCCTCGATGATTTTGTTGATGATTTTGCCGCCGGAACCGATAACGTCGCGGATTTTGTCCGGATTGATTTTAAGCGACAAAATTTTCGGAGCGTATTTGCTCAGCTCTTTGCGCGGCTCGGTGATCGTCTCGATCATTTTGCTCAGAATGAACATGCGGCCTTCTCTGGCTTGCTCCAGAGCTTCGGTCAAAATACCGCGGTCGATGCCGTCGATTTTGATATCCATCTGAATGGCCGTAATGCCCGCGGAAGTTCCCGCGACCTTAAAGTCCATATCGCCGAGATGGTCTTCCATCCCTTGAATGTCCGTCAGAATCGAAGTATGCTCGCCGTCCTTGATCAGTCCCATCGCGACGCCGGCTACCGGAGCCTTGATCGGAACGCCCGCGTCCATCATCGCCAGCGTGCTGGCGCAAATGCTCGCCTGAGACGTGGAGCCGTTGGACTCGAGCACTTCGGATACGAGACGAATCGTGTACGGGAATTCCACTTCCGAAGGAAGCACCTTCAGCAGAGCGCGTTCGCCCAGCGCGCCGTGACCGATCTCGCGGCGTCCAGGCGGACGGAGCGGACGGGCTTCTCCGACGGAGAACGGCGGGAAGTTGTAGTGATGCATGAAACGTTTCGATTCCTGCGGGCTGATGCCGTCGAGAATCTGAACCTCTCCCAGCGGCCCGAGCGTACATACGCTGAGCGCTTGCGTCTGGCCGCGCGTAAACAGGCCGGACCCATGCGTGCGAGGCAGAATCGCGATGTCCGACGAGATCGGACGAATTTCCGACAATCCGCGGCCGTCCGGACGCACTTTATCGTGCGTGATCAGGCGACGAACTTCGTTTTTGACGATGTCGTACAGCACTTCTTTGACGTCGCCAAGCTTCTCTGGCGCATCGGCGTACACGCCGGTAAAATGTTCCACCGTCTCGGCATTGATCGCGTCGATCGCTTCTTGGCGCGCATGCTTCTCGGCGATGCGCACGGCTTCGACCAAGCGGTCCTGTGAGTACGATTTGACTGCCGTCTCGACTGCCGCGTCTACGCTGTGCAGCTTCACTTCCATCTTCGGCTGTCCGGCAGCTTCGACCAGACGATCGATCGTATCGACGATCTTCTTGATCTCGTCGTGGCCGAACATGATCGCTTCCAGCATGTCCGTCTCGGACACTTCGTTCGCTTCCGCTTCCACCATCATGATCGCGTCGCGCGTACCCGCCACGACGACGTACATGTCGCTGATCTCTTCCTGCTCCTGCGTCGGGTTCACGATGTACTTGCCGTCGATTCTTCCGACGATAACGCCTCCGACCGGTCCGCTGAACGGAACGTTGGAGATCGACAGAGCCGCGGAAGTACCGATCATCGCCGCGATTTCCGGAGAGCAGTCCTGATCCACGCTAAGCACCAGATTAACGATCTGAACGTCGTTCCGGAATCCTTCCGGGAACAACGGGCGAATCGGACGGTCCGTCAGACGGCTGGCCAGAATCGCTTTCTCGCTCGGGCGTCCTTCCCGTTTAATGAAGCCTCCGGGAATTTTGCCTACCGCGTACAACCGTTCTTCATAGTTAACGGTCAGCGGGAAAAAATCAAGATCTTTCGGCTCGCTGGAAGCCGTAACGGTAGACAGTACTACCGTTTCGCCGTAGCGTACGACGACCGCGCCGCTCGCCTGCTTCGCCAATCGTCCCGTTTCCAAGGAAAACGGACGACCGCCAAGCTGCATTTCTACGCTTTGTTCCAAACAAATTCCCTCCTCTAAGTGCGAGCTTGCGCTCGTCACGCCTTGCAATCTTATGTACTTTCGACACTGTTCCCATTATTTCCTGCCGAGACCTAACTTAGGCATGCCATTCATCGTTTCTCCGCTCGTATATAGGGAAAAAGCAACCTGAGCGCCTGTTGGGGCGATAAGCCCCGTACGACATGGCCAGGTTGCTTTCATGCGAATGCGAATTAACGGCGCAGGCCCAATTTTGCAATCAGGGCGCTGTAGCGGCTAACGTCTTTGTCTTTCAAGTATGCCAGCAGCTTACGGCGTTGACCAACCATCTTGAGCAGACCGCGACGGGAGTGATGATCTTTCTTGTGCTCCCTGAAGTGTGTCGTCAGATTGTTGATGTTCTGCGTAAGGATAGCGATCTGAACTTCCGGAGATCCGGTGTCCGTTGCATGCAGCTTATGCTCTTCGATCAACTCTTGTTTGCGTTCTTGCGTCAATGCCATCCTTGTTCACCTCCTTCTTCTAATCGCCGTTAGCCGAGCTCGCGCCGGTGAGAGCGCTTCGCCAAGCTAAGGTTCATTGTGTCGCTGCGTTAGGCGGCTGCCTCTCGACAACAACGTTATACAGTATAACATAACTTAGAGTGCATGCACAATGAATTAATCCCGAGCTTTCACCGAGAAAATCTCGCGCGCCCTCGCCGAGTCGCTGGCGATCTGTTCGACCAGCTGATTAATCGACTCGAACTTCTTCTCGGCGCGCAGGAATGAATGAAACCGCAAAGCCAATTGGCGTCCGTACAAGTCTCCTTCGAAGTCGAACAGATGCGCCTCGAGCTTCAGCGCGCCCCCGGGCGCGTCGAACGTAGGCCGATAGCCGACGTTCAGCACTCCGTTATGGCGGCTCTCCGCCGTTCCCGCATCGGACAGCACCTCGATCTCGATGGCGTAAACGCCCGGACGCGGAATTACGTACGATTGGTCGAGCTGAAGATTGGCCGTCGGATACCCGAGTTGGCGTCCTCTGGCATCGCCGTGAACGACAAGCCCTTTCAATAGATAAGGTCGGCCCGTCAGTCTGCACACGGCGGAGCAATCCCCTTCGGCGAGCTGCGCGCGAATGCGCGTGCTGCTCACCTTGCTGTCGTCCAAGTACACCGGGGAAACCACTTGTACTTGCAGCTCTCCGCCTCCGAACTCCTTCAGAGCTTCGGCGTTGCCTTGTCCGCGATGACCGAACGAGAAATCGAAGCCGACGGTCGTCGCCTTGACGCCGAGAGGAACGATGATCGACTTCACGAACCGTTCGGCGGTCACTTCCGAGAACTCGCGGTCGAAGCGAATGACATACGCCGCTTCAACCCCCAGCTCTTCGAACAGGGCCAGCTTGTCTTCCAGAGGGGTGAGCACCCCGTCATATTGCGAGCCGTGTCCGAGAACGACTCTCGGATGCGGATCGAACGTCATGACGGCCGGAGTCAGCCCTTGCTCCCTCGCCGAAGCGACGGCCTGGCGGATTACTTCCTGGTGGCCCAAATGAACGCCGTCGAAAAAACCGATCGCGAGCGAAAGTCCGCTCTTCGCCGCCCCTTGCGGCAAGCCGCCCGTTACATTCGCAACTGATAATTGAATCCGTTCCACCTGATGCCCTCCTGCTTAATCGGACTGACTGTCATTCGGTTCTTCTTCCGGCGGATGAAACACTTTGACGGGGCGAATCCATTCCGCCGTCTCGTCCGCGGAGAATAAACCGAGAAAAACGCCGTCCGATCGATAGAGCTTCCACAACCCCTGCCGGTCGGGAGCAGGCAGCAGCCGCGAGGCTCGAATTCCCTTGCCCTGAAGCGCATGCCGCCATTCCGGCTCGGCGGCGATCGCCGAAGGGAACTGCGTCAGCAGCTTGTCTGCCGCAAGCAGCTTCCCCACCAACGCGCCGTTCTCGAGCAGATCCGGAATCTCCTCGAGCGTCACGCATTGCTCCCGGCGGATGCCCGCGCTCTCGAGGCGCACGAGCTCCGCCATCACGGCAGGCACGCCCAGCTTCCGTCCGATGTCCACGCATAACGTGCGGATATAAGTCCCTTTGGAGCAGGTTACCGTAAACGTCAGCTCGGGCTCGTCCGAGCCGGCCGTCACCTCTTCGATGTCCAGGCGGTGAATCGTCACGCGGCGAGCCTTACGCTCGACGGTCACGCCCTGCCTGGCCAGCTCGTACAGGCGTTTGCCGTCGACCTTGACGGCGGACACCATCGGAGGAATCTGATCGATCTCTCCGACGAAGGACATGGCGGCATCCCGGATCATCGGTTCGGTCAGGAACGAAGCGTCCTGCCGCTCGATCACTTCGCCGCTAAGGTCTTCGCTGTCCGTCGCGATTCCGAATCGGAGCTTGGCCCGATACGTTTTCGGCGCTTCCTGCAAATATTCGACCAGCCGGGTCGCGCGGCCGACGCACAGAGGCAGGACGCCGGTAACGGCCGGGTCCAGCGTTCCCGTGTGCCCGATCCGCCGCTCGCGAAGCAGCCGCCTGGCCTTGGCCACGACGTCGTGCGACGTCCAGCCCGCCGGCTTCCAGATCGCCAGCACGCCTTCCCAACTCACCTTGCTATCCGTCATAATGCATCCAACGCTTTCCGCACCTCTTCGATCGTCTGCCGGATCGCATCCGGCAGCGGATCCGTGAACCTGCATCCCGCGGCGCGGACATGTCCGCCTCCAGCGAAACGCTGGGCCACTTCCGCAACGTTCACCTTGCCCGCGGATCTCATGCTGACTTTCACCGATTGCTGTCCGTTCTGCTTGAAGAGCAGACCGACTTCGACGCCTTCGATATTGCGCGGGTAGTTGACGAGCCCTTCGAGATCCTCGTTCGTCGCTCCCGTTTCCTCCAGATCCTCCGAAGTGACCCAGAGCCAGGCGATCCGCTGGTCCTCGCTAAGCTCAAGCCTGGACAAACCTCGCTGCAGAATCCGCAGCTGTCCGGGGGTCATCCGCTCCAGCAGATGCTCCGCCAGCTCCGGACCGTTCACGCCGGCTTGCAGCAGCCGGGAAGCCATCGCCATGACGAGCGGAGACGTGCTCGAATACCGGAAACCTCCGGTATCCGTCAGAAGCCCCGTATAGATCGCCGTCGCTGCATCCACGTCGGGCTCCAAGCCCAGCTCGTCGAGCAGCTCGAACAAAATTTCGGCCGTGGCGGCCGCATGGAACTTCATCAGATTCACGCGGCCGAAGCCGTTATTCGTCGGATGATGATCGATATTGAGCAGCTCCGCGTCGGGAGCGAACCATTGCTCCGACCGGCCGACCCGGCCGTAATCGGCGCAATCGACGCAGATGACGTTCCGGTACTGTCTCGGCGTCGCCGCGCTCTCCGCTTGATCGGCATCGTCCATCGCATGGATTTCCGAGCTTTTCCACAAAAACCGCAACCGAGAGGGCACAGGGCCCTCGTTCAGCATCGTATACCGCTTGCCCAGCTTTTCCAGCGCCCAGGCTACGGTCACCGTCGAACTAATCGCATCGCCGTCGGGCTGCACGTGAGAAACGATCAGGAAGTCGTCCCTGTCGCGGATAAAAGCGGCCGCTTCCTTCAATTGTTCGGTCCACATGCCGGTTCCTCCCCGCGAGCTCTAAGACTCCAAAGATTGTTGATTGATTTGCTGCAGCAAATCTTCGATATGGCTGCCGTAGGCGATGGAGCTGTCGAAACGGAATTCGATCGCCGGCGTATGACGAAGCTTCACTCGCCGTCCCAGCTCCGAACGGAGAAAACCGTTCGCGCGGCCGAGCGCCTTCAGCGTCTCTTCCTTCTGCTCCTCGCTGCCGAGAATGCTGAGATATACGCGGGCAAGGGAGAGATCGTTGGTCAGATCCACTCCCGTTACCGTGATAAAACCGATGCGCGGGTCTTTCAGCTCCGTCTGAATGACGCTGCTGATTTCTTTTTTAATTTGCTCTCCGACCCGTCCGACTCGAAATTTGGCCATTCAGATCCCACCTTCGCATGCTGCTGGGATTAGCGCTCGACGCTCTCCATGACGAACGCTTCGATGACGTCGCCCTGCTGAAGGTCGTTGAACTTATCGAGCGTAATTCCGCATTCATAGCCTTCCGATACTTCCTTCGCGTCATCCTTGAACCGCTTGAGGGAATCGATCTTGCCCGTATAGACGACGATTCCGCCGCGCGTCAGGCGCGCTTCCGCGTTCCGGGAGATTTTGCCGTCGGTCACCATACAACCGGCGATCGTGCCGACCTTCGTCACCTTGAACGTCTCGCGAACTTCCGCGTGGCCGATGACCTTCTCCTTGAATACCGGATCCAGCATGCCCTTCATCGCGTATTCGATCTCTTCGATCACTTTGTAGATGATCGAGTGGAGACGAACGTCCACTTTCTCCTGCTCGGCGATGCCTTGCGCGCGCGGCTCCGGACGTACGTTAAAGCCGATCACGATCGCGGAGGATGCCGATGCCAGAATAATATCGGATTCCGTAATCGCGCCTACGCCGCTGTAAATCGTGCGAACGCGAACGCCTTCGATCTCGATTTTCTCCAGCGAGCCCTTGAGAGCTTCCAGGGAGCCTTGCACGTCCGCCTTGAGGATGACGTTGAGCTCCTTGATGTCGCCTTCCTTGATCTTGCTGAACAGATCTTCCAGCGTAACCGCTTGGTTCGCCTTCATCTGCGATTGGCGCGTCTTGATCGAACGTTTGTCGGAAATTTCACGCGCTTTGCGCTCGTCCTCGAACACCATGAACGGATCGCCCGCTTGCGGCACTTCCGTCAAACCGGTAATTTCCACCGGCGTCGAAGGACCCGCTTCTTTAATCCGGCGTCCGCGGTCGTTCGTCATCGCGCGAATCCGTCCGAAGCAGTCGCCCGCGACGAACGCGTCGCCGACCTTCAGCATACCGTTTTGAACGAGAATGCGGGCAACCGGTCCTTTGCCTTTGTCCAGCTCGGCTTCCATGACCGTACCGCGCGCCCGTTTGTTCGGATTCGCCTTGTAGTCGTTCACCTCGGCGACGAGCAGAATCATCTCCAGCAAGCCGTCCAGGTTCAGGCGCTGCTTCGCGGACACTTCGACGAAGATCGTATCTCCGCCCCACTCCTCTTGCACGAGGCCGTACTCGGTCAGCTCTTGCTTCACTTTATCCGGGTTCGCGCCCGGCTTGTCGATCTTGTTGACCGCGACGATAATCGGCACGTTGGCCGCTTTCGCGTGGGCGATCGCCTCGACCGTCTGCGGCATAACGCCGTCGTCCGCGGCTACGACAAGAATCGTAATATCGGTAACCTGGGCTCCGCGGGCGCGCATCGTCGTGAACGCTTCGTGACCCGGAGTATCCAGGAACGTAATTTTCTTCCCATTGATCTCGACTTGGTAAGCGCCGATATGCTGGGTAATGCCGCCGGCTTCTCCGCTGGCAACCTTCGTCTCGCGAATCGCGTCGAGCAGCGTCGTTTTACCATGGTCGACGTGACCCATGATTGTAACGACAGGCGGACGGCTAAGGAGATCGTCCGGATTGTCGTTCTCTTCGATCGTCTCGAACTGCGTATCCTCGACGACGATTTTCACTTCGGCTTCGACGCCGTATTCAGAAACGACGAGCAGAACGGTATCGAGGTCCAGATCTTGGTTGATCGTCGCCATAACGCCCATCAGCAGCAGCTTCTTGATGACTTCGGAAGCGTCCTTGTGAAGCAGCTTCGCCAGCTCGCCAACGGTCATGCTGCCGCGAACGATAACCTTCTTCGGCGTATTGTCGATCTTCTCGCGCGGCGGCTGATTGTTCTTGCGAGCATTTTTGCCGCCCTTGCCTTTCGGGCCTCTGAAGTTCGTTCTGCCGTCGTCGAACCGGTTGTTTTCTTTGCGTTTGAAATCACTCTCGCCCGGACGGCCTTTGCCGTCGCGTCCTGCCGGACGGCTGCTGTCTCCCGGACGTCCGCCTCTGGCTCCCGCGGCTGCCGGCGCCGGGCTGCGCCCCGCTCCGAAGCCTTGACCCGGACGGCTTGCCGCCGCACCGCCGCCTTGGCCTCCGCCCTGCGGACGATTGCCGTAGCCGCCTTGGCCGCCACCTTGGCCTCCGCCTTGCGGACGGTTGCCATAGCCACCCTGACCGCCGCCTTGCGGACGATTGCCGTAACCGCCTTGACCGCCGCCCTGGCCTCCGCCTTGCGGACGGTTGCCGTAGCCGCCTTGACCGCCACCCTGGCCCCCGCCTTGCGGACGGTTGCCGTAGCCGCCTTGACCGCCGCCCTGGCCTCCGCCTTGCGGACGATTGCCATAGCCGCCTTGACCTTGGCCTTGCGGACGGTTACCGTAGCCGCCTTGACCGCCACCCTGGCCTCCGCCTTGCGGACGATTGCCATAGCCGCCTTGACCCTGGCCTTGCGGACGGTTGCCGTCGCGATTGGCATAGCCGCCTTGACCTTGGCCTTGTGGACGGTTCCCGTCGCGGTTGCCATAGCCGCCTTGACCTTGGCCTTGTGGACGGTTCCCGTCGCGGTTGCCATAGCCGCCTTGACCTTGGCCTTGCGGACGATTGCCGTCGCGGTTGCCATAGCCGCCTTGGCCTCCGCCTTGAGGACGGTTGCCGTCACGATTGCCATAGCCGCCTTCCCGTTGCCCTTCCGGGCGCGAAGACGGTTGCGGCTGCGGCGAAGAAGCTCCCGCGGCCGGCGCCGGCGCGGAAGCTACGCTTGCCGCCGGTGCCGCAGCCGATGCGGCTGGAGCAGCCGGAGCTTGGCTTTGTTGCTGCGGCGCTTGCGAAGGAGCCGCTTGACGCGCCTGCTGCTGACCGCCCGAAGAAGCGCCTTGAGCGCCCGTTTGCGGACGGCGATCGCGCTCCGGAGCTGCGGCAGGCGCCGCAGGCTTCGCGGAAGCTTGGGCCATTTTCGCGGCCGCGTTCGCTTTAATATCACGGAAGAATTTCTCCACTGCGCCCGTCATGCCGTCCTCCATCACGCTCATATGGTTGTTGACAGGCATGTTCATTCTTTTCAGAATCGTAATAACTTCCTTGCTGCTCATGTTGAGCTGTTTTGCATATTCGTAAACCCTGAGCTTATCTTTGTTGTCCGTTTGATCTTGCTTACTCAATATTCTCCACCTCCGAGTGCTGATTCCAACCGGCTGACAGCATGTCGGCGAATCCCCGATCCGTTACCGCGAACAAGACGCGTTCGGGTTTGCCCACTGCCGATCCCAGTTCGAATCGCGTAAAACCGACTAACAACGGCACGCCGTAACTGCCGCATTTATCCGTAACTTTCTTCCTCGTATTATCCGATGCGTCGCCGGCCAGCAAGACAAGCTTAGCTTCACCCGATCTGATCGCCTTAAGCACGATTTCTTCCCCGCTGATCAGCTTGCCGGCCCTTGTCGCCAATCCCAGCCGGGATAACGCCTTATTCGCCGTCTTCATCGTCGTCCGCCAGCTCCTTGTTCGCCTGGAATTCTTCTTCCACCTGAATAAAGTCGGCTTCCAGACGGTCGTAGATATCGGCACCCACCGGCGTCTTCAAGGCGCGCTCGAACGCTTTCGACTTCTTCGCCAGCTTGAAGCAGGCGACCTTGCCGCACAGATAAGCTCCACGGCCCGGCTTCTTGCCCGTCAGATCGATCTGAATCTCCCCTTGGGGGGAACGCACGATCCGGATCAACTCTTTCTTCGCCATCATCTCTTGGCAGGCCACACATTTGCGCTGCGGTATTTTCCTTGGTCTCACGGCGATCCTCCTCAGTCGATGGATACGCTGTCCTGATGCATCGTGGCTCCGGTCGACTTCGGACGTCCGTATTCCTGCTCCGCCTGCGTCTCGCTCTTGATGTCGATTTTCCAACCGGTCAGCTTCGCAGCCAAACGAGCGTTCTGGCCCTTAATGCCGATCGCGAGGGAAAGCTGATAGTCCGGCACGATGACGCGCGCCATTTTCTCCGCTTCGAACACGATGACTTCCAGCACTTTGGAAGGGCTCAGCGCGTTCGCCACATACTCGTCGATCGCTTCGGACCAACGGACGATATCGATTTTCTCGCCCTTCAGCTCGGTTACGATCGATTGTACGCGAGTGCCGCGCTGACCGACGCAAGAGCCGACCGGATCGACTTCCTCGTTGCGGGAGTAGACGGCGATCTTCGAACGGAAGCCCGCTTCGCGCGCGACCGAGCGGATTTCAACCGTACCGTCGAAAATTTCGGGAACTTCGAGCTCGAACAACCGTTTCAGAAGCCCGGGATGAGTGCGCGACAGAATGATCTGAGGGCCTTTGCTCGTATTTTCGACTTTCGTAATGAAGGATTTGACGCGGTCTCCCTGCTTGAACTTGTCGGTCGGCATCAGCTCGGTGAGCGGCAGCGCCGCTTCGACCTTGCCGAGGTCGACGTACAGGTTACGCAAGTCCATCCGCTGCACGATTCCCGTGACGATGTCCTGCTCCTTGTCTACAAACGCGTGGTAGATCAGCCCGCGCTCCGCTTCGCGGATGCGCTGCGTGACGACCTGCTTCGCCGTCTGCGCCGCGATGCGCCCGAAATCGCGCGGAGTCACTTCGATCTCGGCGATATCGTCGATCTGGTAGTGCGGATTGATCGACCTGGCCGCTTCCAGCGAAATTTCCAGGCGAGGGTCCAGCACCTCTTCGACGATCGTCTTGCGCGCGTACACTTTAATCAAGCCCGTTGCCCGGTTGATGTCCACGCGGACGTTCTGCGCCGTATTAAAGTTGCGTTTGTAGCTGGAGATAAGTGCCGCTTCGATAGCTTCGATCAGGACGTCCTTGCTGATGCCCTTCTCTCGCTCGATTTCGGACAGCGCCTCGATAAACTCCATGCTCATGGCTTCATAATTCCTCCTCAATATACGCGGCTGCCTCGGCCTGTGCCGCACCCCGCGCCTCGTTAAATAGATTAGAAAACGATGGCCAGCCTTGCGGAAGCCACTTTATCGTAAGGGATCGCCTGCTTGCGGCGGCCGACCGTCACGACCAGCGTCGCGCCGTCGAATTCCTCCAGGCGTCCTTCAAACTCCTTGGCTCCGTCGATCTTCTCGTACGTCGTCACGAACACGTGCTTGCCTACCGCCTTGGCGACGTCCTGCGCCTTCCTGAGCGGGCGTTCCGCGCCCGGTGAGCTGACCTCCAGGAAATACGCGTCTTCGATCGGGTCCAGCTCATCCAGCTTTACGCTGATGAATTCGGAAAAACGGCCGCAATCGTCGATATCGATGCCGCCTTCCTTATCCACGTAAATACGCAAAAACCAGTTGCTTCCCTCTTTCACGTATTCCACGTCCACCAGTTCCAACCCGTTCTCCTCCAGGTAGGAGGTCGCGCAGTTTTCCACGATGGATTTGATTTGCGGTGAATTCAATAATATACCTCCCGAAGTTCCAAATGGATGGCCGCAGCCTTCGCATCTGCTCGCAATCACGCGTTCGCAGCCTTAAAGACCCGCAGACAAAACGGAAAGAGTGGGTTTCCCCACTCTTCTGCAGACAGTGTTATCCACATGATTACCAAAAATAATATAACATAACCTTACAGCCTCTGGCAACCACAACTTTCCTGACCTGCCGCCGTCGCCCTTAGAACAGACTAAGCTGGTTCGATTCCGGCAACCCCCGGAACGCGCCCAGTCCGGTCAGCAGTTCGACGATCGTTTTACTTGCCCGCGACCGCTGCTGGAAGTCCTCGATCGAGAGGAAATCTCCGTCTTCGCGCGAAGCGGCGATGTTGCGCGCCGCGTTCTCCCCGACGCCGGGGATGGCGCCGAACGGCGGAATCAGGCTGTCTCCGTCGACGATGAAGCGGGTCGCTTCCGAGCGATACAGATCGACGGTTTTGAACTTGAAGCCCCGCGCGGTCATTTCCAGTCCCATCTCGAGAATGGAGATCATATTCTTCTCCTTCGTCGTCGCCTGGAAGCCTTTCTCCTCGATCTCGAGCAGCATCTTCAAGATCGCGTCGTACCCTTGGCAGAACAGCTCGACGTCGAAGTCGCCGGCGCGCACCGAGAAGTAAGTCGCATAGTACTGGATCGGATAATATAATTTGAAATAGGCCGTTCTTACCGCGGAAATGACGTAAGCGGCGGCGTGCGCTTTCGGGAACATGTACTCGATGCGCAGGCAGGAATCGATGTACCACTGCGGCACTTTGCACCGCTTCATCTCCTCGATCCACTCCGGAGTTAGCCCCTTGCCCTTACGCACGCTTTCCGTAATCTTGAACGCGAGCGACGCGTCCATGCCCGCCTTGTAAATCAAGAAAAGCATAATGTCGTCCCGGCAACCGATAACCGTCTTGATCGTACAGGTGTTGTTCTTGATTAGCTCCTGGGCGTTGCCCAGCCATACGCCCGTTCCGTGGGACAATCCCGAAATCTGCAGCAGATCGGCGAACGAAGACGGTCTCGTCTCCTCGAGCATCTGGCGCACGAATCGCGTCCCCATCTCCGGCACCCCGAACGTCGCTACCGGGGAACGAATCTGCTGCGGCGTAACGCCGAGCGCTTGAACGGAGTTGAACAGGCTCATTACCTTCGGATCGTTCATCGGAATCGTCGTCGGATCGACGCCGGTCAAATCCTGCAGCATCCGCATCATCGTCGGATCATCGTGTCCGAGAATATCGAGCTTGAGCAGGTTCGCGTCGAAGGCGTGGTAATCGAAGTGCGTCGTTTTCCAATCCGCGCTCGTATCGTCGGCCGGATACTGCACCGGCGTAATATCTTCCACTTCCATATAATCCGGCACGACGACGATGCCGCCCGGGTGCTGCCCGGTGCTTCGCTTGACGCCCGTACAGCCCGCGGCCAGACGTCCCACTTCCGCGCCCCGCCACGACTTGCCGTGCTCTTCCTCGTATTTCTTCGTGAATCCGTACGCGGTTTTCTCGGCGACCGTGCCGATCGTTCCGGCGCGAAAAACGCTTTTCTCCCCGAACATGATCTTCGTGTAATTGTGAGCGTTAGGCTGGTATTCGCCCGAGAAGTTCAAATCGATATCGGGAACTTTGTCCCCTTTGAATCCAAGGAACGTCTCGAACGGAATGTCCTGCCCTTCCCCGCGCATCATCGTGCCGCAGTTCGGGCACGTCTTGTCCGGCAAGTCGAAGCCGCTCGGCACGCTGCCGTCGAGAAACCATTCGCTGTGCTTGCACTCCGGATTGCTGCACAGATAATGCGCCGGAAGCGGGTTAACTTCGGATATGCCGAGGAACGTAGCGACGATCGACGATCCGACGGACCCCCGCGAGCCGACGAGATAGCCGTCCTCGTTCGACTTCTTGACGAGCCGCGCCGAAATCAGGTAGTTGGCCGAGAAGCCGTACTTGATAATCGGCACGAGCTCTTTCTCCAACCGGGCCGTCACCACTTCGGGCAGCTCGTCCCCGTACATCGTGCGCGCCGTCGCGTAGCACGTATTGCGGATTTCGTCGTCCGCTCCCTCGATAATCGGCGTGAACAGCTCGTCCGGGAACAGCTTGATCTCCTCGAACCGATCGGCCAGCTCGGACGTGTTGGTGACAACGACTTCGTAAGCCTTCTGTTCGCCGAGAAACTTGAACGCCTCCAGCATCTCCGTCGTCGTGCGGAAGTGCGCGTCCGGCTTGCGCTGGTCCTTAAGCGGGCTGAATCCGGTTATTCCGTGGATTGTGATGTCCCTGAAAATTTTGTCCCGCGGCTGCAAGTAGTGGACGTTGCCCGTCGCGATGACCGGCTTCGTCAGCTTCTCCCCGAGCCGGACGATGCGGCGCAGCGCCTCCTCCAGAGAAGCTCTGCTGGAGACGAGCCCTTTCTCGAGCAGATGCATATAGAAGTCGATCGGCTGGACTTCCAGCACGTCATAGAAGGCCGCGACTTCCTCCGCCTCCTCGATCGATTTGTTCAGCACCGTCTCGAACAGTTCGCCTTTCTCACATCCCGAGATGACGAGCAGCCCTTCGCGGTTTTCGATCAGCTTGCTCTTCGGAATACAAGCCACGCGGTGAAAATACTCGGTATGAGACATGGAAATGAGCTTGTACAAGTTCTTCTTGCCGACCGCGTTCAGCGCGTAAATGCCGCAATGGAACGGACGGGTCGTCTTCCAGCCGTTCTCGTTAAGGTCGTTGAGCCGGTGCAGCTCGTTCACTCCGCGGGTCAGCAAATCCTTCAGCAAGCCGTTCAAAATACCGCCCAGCGCAACCGTATCGTCGATCGCGCGGTGGTGATTCTCAAGCGATACCTTGTAGAGCGAAGCGAGCGTGTTGAGCCGGTGATTTTTCATCGTCGGGTGAAGGTACCGGGCGACCTCGAGCGTGTCCAGCGCCGGATTGGGCAGCGGCAGCAAGCCAAATTGCTTGCACGAATGCTGAATGAAGCCCATATCGAAGCGTGCGTTATGCGCGACGAGCACCGCATCCCCGACGAACGCAATGAATTCCTTCAGCTTCGGCTCCAGCTCCGGCGCGTCCCGGACCATATCGTCGGTAATGTTCGTCAACTGCTGAATGTTATACGGAATCGGCTCGTGCGGATTGACGAACGTCTCGAACCGGTCGATCTCCTGGCCGTTCTTCATCTTAACGCCGGCAAGCTCGATAATCTTGTTGTCGGTGACCGAGAGACCGGTCGTCTCGATATCGAATACGACGTACTCCGCGTCTTCCAGCGTCTGCTCCCGCGGTTGAATGACCATGCCGACCGAGTCGTTGACGACGTTCGCCTCCACGCCGTACATCACCTTGATGCCGTGCTTCTTGCCGGCCTTCGCCGCGTCGGGGTAACATTGCACGTTGCCGTGATCGGTTACCGCAATCGCCTTGTGCCCCCACTTGGCCGCCGTTTTGATGTAAACGTCGACGGGAGTGACCGCGTCCATCGTGCTCATCGTCGTATGCAGATGGAATTCGACGCGCTTCTCCTCGGCCGTATCCTTCGGCTCCGGCGGAGCGGGAACTTCGCGAATATCGTTCGGGAACATGACGAGCTCCGGCGGATTGAGGAAACGATCGTATTCGATTTTTCCCCGCATCTTCACCCACTTGCCGTTGGCCAGCAAGCCGAGCATCTTGATGTCTTCTTTATTTTTGCCGAAAATCTTGATCGACAGCGAGTCCGTAAAATCGGTAATCGAACAAGTGAACAGCGTGCTGCCCGTCCGCAGCTCTTTCGTCTCGAGGCCGAAGATGACGCCTTGCACGGTCACCTTCTTCTCTTCCTCGCGAATTTCCTGGATCGGAACCGGAGGCTCCTTGATCTCGTAGCCGTGCTGAAGCACTTGCGGCGCTTCGCCTTCCTCGACCGCCGGCGCTTCATCCCGGGCGCTCGCCATAAGCTGTTCGATCGCGGCGCGGTTCTCCTCCTCGATCTTCTGCGTAAATTCCGTATACGTATCGGGACTCGGCTCCCCGACCGTCATTTTCACGCGAAACGTCCGAAGAAACCGCCGCTCGAAAAACTTGACCGCATAGACGTCGATCTCCTTCTTGCGGGCCAGCCCCAGGTTCGTCTCGTTCATCAGCTCGATCGTCAGGACGTCTCCGTCCACTCCCACGTTCGCCTTCGCGAGCCATCCGTTGACGGACGCGACCTCCCGCTGCATCCGTTCCACGAAAGCCTGCCAATATTCCTTGACGATGCTGTCCGTGGCGACTTCCGGTCGGTAATTCAGAACGATGTCGACGTCCGCGATATGTCCGAGCTTCGCCTTGACCCGCTCCAACAAACCTATGTAAATGTTTCTCGGAAGCAATGCGTCCTTGTCGATCGTAATCGTCCATCTCTTGCGGGAGCGGCTGATTTCCACCCTCTCGATATACCCGTCCCGAAAATGCTGCCCCAGCCACTCGGTCGGGAGCTCCGCCTGCTGCAGCAGCACTTCGAACCGCTTGCGCCTATCATCCGTCGGCTGCATCCTACGTTCCTCTCCTTGCCTATCGCCTGAAATATAAAAGCTTCCGTGAAAAAGGCCGACGCGGGAAACCCGCGCCCGGACACCGTCTTCCATCAGAAGCTGACGTTGCGCTTTCTATTTATTTTACTAGAAGGCTACCGAACGGGCAACCCACATCCTGTCGGAAAATGTAGCAAACGAGCCCTATCGATTCAAGCTTACCGGGGCATCTATCTCCTTCCGCAGCTGTTGCGGTCATGAAATCGGAATTGGAAACCCGTGGAAAGGTGATTTCATGACCGCAAGAGGCTGGCGCTTCGCTCTCCAGGAGATAGATGCCCCTCTTCTATATCGATACTCTCTGTATTCTCATTATTCCTCTATCAGTACGCCCGGGCGAACACGACGGTATGCTCGGCAGCGTCGCCGCACACGAGACACTTGCTCTTCTTCTCCGCAGGCTCGAACGGAATGTTCCGGCTCGTGGCGCCGGTCTCTTCCTTCACCTGCTTCTCGCAAGCCTCGGAACCGCACCAGCCGGCGAGCGCGAAGCCGCGCTTCTCTTCCATTGCGGCCTTGTACTCGTCGAGCGTGTCCACGGAGAAGAAGTTCTCCTCGCGGAAATTGCGAGCGCGCTCATACATGTCGGCGTGGATCTGCTCCAGCAGCGCCTGAACTTCGGCGACCAGGTTGTCCAGCGGAACGGACTTCTTCTCCCCGGTGACGCGGGAGACCAGCACGCACTGGCCGTTCTCCAGATCGCGAGGTCCCAGCTCCAGACGGATCGGAATGCCGCGCATCTCGTATTCGTTGAACTTCCAGCCCGGCGAGACGTCGGCGCGATCGTCCACGCGCACGCGGATTCCCGCGGCTTTCAGCTGCGCATACAGCTCGTCCGTCTTGCCGATGACGACTTCGCGCGTCTTCGGAGGACCGATCGGAATCATGACGACCTGCGTCGACGCCACCTTCGGCGGCAGCACGAGGCCGCGATCGTCGCCGTGCACCATGATCAGCGCGCCGATCAGGCGCGTGCTGACTCCCCAAGAGGTCGTATGGCAATATTGCTGCGTATTCTCGCGGTCCAAATACTTGATGTCGAAAGCGACGGCGAACTTCGTGCCGAGGTAATGCGACGTTCCCGCCTGCACGGCTCGTCCATCCTTCATCATCGCTTCGATCGAATACGTGTCCACCGCTCCGGCGAACCGCTCCGACGGCGTCTTCTCGCCTTTAATAACCGGAATCGCCAATACGTTCTCTACGAAGTCGGTATACACGTCGAGCATCTGCATCGTCTCTCTGCGCGCGTCCGCTTCGTCCTCGTGCGCCGTATGGCCTTCCTGCCACAGAAACTCGCTCGTCCGCAAGAACGGCAGCGTTCTTTTCTCCCAGCGCACGACGTTCGCCCACTGGTTGATCAGCAGCGGCAGATCGCGGTACGAGTTGATCCACTTCGCGTACATATGGCCGAACATCGTCTCCGACGTCGGACGGATCGCCAGCTTCTCTTCGAGCTGCTCGCCGCCCGCCTCGGTCACGAACGGCAGCTCGGGGTTAAACCCTTCGACGTGCTCCTTCTCCTTCGTGAAGAAGCTTTCCGGAATGAACAGCGGGAAGTAGGCGTTGCGGTGGCCCGTCTCCTTGAACCGTCTGTCCAGCTCCCGCTGCATGTTCTCCCACAGCTCGTAGCCGTCCGGGCGGAACACGATGCAGCCGCGCACCGGCGAATAGTCCATCAGCTCCGCTTTTTTAATGACATCGATGTACCAGCGGGAGAAATCCTCGCCCTGCGGCGTAATCTCCGTTACGAATCCTTTATCCTTCGACATGACGCTCCTCCAACTCCAGCATACGGCTTAATTTCTGACCAAACCTACAATATCGTTATACGTCACTACGATCATCAGCAGCATCAGCATGGCGAACCCGACGAGATGGACCATGCTCTCCCGATTCGGATCGACCGGCTTGCCGCGGACCGCCTCCAGCCCGAGGAACAGCAGACGGCTCCCGTCCAGCGCCGGAATGGGCAATAGATTAAAGATGCCCAAGTACAGGCTGAGAATGCCCGCCCACAGCGTCAATTGCGCCACGCCCTGCTGCGCGATCTCCACCGTCACCTGCGTCGTCTTGACCGGACCTCCGACGTCGTCCAAGTTGAAGTCCCGAATGAGCTTCTGGAAACCTTCAAAAATCCGCTTCGTCATCTCGACCATCGTCTCTCCGGAGAAACGGATCGTCTCCAGCGCGCCCGGAGCGCGCATCTCTCCGATCGGATAGATGCCGATCTTGCCCGTCTCCGAGTCGGGAGTCACCTTGATCGGCAGCTCCACGCCGTCCCGGTCGACGACGATCTGCAGCGGTTTGCCCGCCGAGGCGCTGATCTTCTCCACCATCGCGTTCAGATCGCCTCCGATTGGCTCCCCGTTGATCGACTTGACCCAGTCGCCCTTCTCGATGCCCGACTGTTCAGCCGGAGCGTCCTCCACGACTCTCGAGATGAACACTTTCGAAGAGTTCTCGAGCGGCACTCCCTGCATCACCAGATACAGCGCGAACAGCACGAATGCCAGCACGAAGTTCATGACCGGACCGGCGAAAATCGAAAGCGCCCGCTGCCCGACCGTCTTATGCCCGAATTGGCGATCGATCGGCGCGATTTGCGTCTCCCGGCCTTTGGCGATAATCTGCGCCTGAGGATGCACGGAATACCGTTCGATGTCGCCGTCGATATCGAGCGTGACGAACAGGCCCTTCTCCAGGTCGAGCGATTTCACTTCGCCGCGCATGACGTCCGACCGTTCGTCCAGACGGTCCAAATAGATGCGCGTGACTTGATCGTCCTTCACGCGGAGCGCCACCGTCTGCCCCGGCTGCACCTCGACGATCTCCGGGTCCTCCCCGGCCATCCTGACGAAGCCGCCGATCGGCAGCAGCCTCAGCGTATAGCGCGTCTCGCCCTTCTTGACCGAGAACAGCTTCGGTCCGAAGCCGATCGCGAACTCGCGCACGAGAATGCCCGCCCTGCGGGCAAAATAGTAGTGACCCCATTCATGCAAGGAAACGAGCAAAAAAAACATAAATATTGTCAGCAGCGCAACCTGTAGATTTCCCATCTGTCCAACCCCTTTGCGATTCGAAAGCAACCGTCCGGGCTTGCCGCCCCGGCTCGGCTGATCTTAGATTAACATTATTGCCCGAGCCGTTACAAGCGAGCCCGCAGGGGTTAACCGGCCGATTGGGCCTCACGGCGCGCCCAAGCGTCCGCCTCGAGAATCGCCTCCAGGCTCGGGGACGGAACCGCCTCGTGCTTGGCGAGCGCACGCTCGATCGTATCCTCGATCGCGAGGAAAGGGATCTCGCCCTTCAAGAACCGCGCGACTGCCACCTCATTCGCCGCGTTGAACACGGTCGTGGCCGTGCCTCCGGCCCGCCCCGCCTCGTAAGCGAGGCGCAAGCAAGGATACCGCTCGAAGCTCATCGGCCTGAAGTGCAGCGTTCCCTGCTTCAGCAGATCAAGAGGGGAAGCCGGTGAGGCGACGCGATCCGGATACGTAAGCGCGTATTGAATCGGCACGCGCATGTCGGGGTTCCCGAGCTGCGCCATCACGCTCGTATCGACGAACTCGACCATCGAATGAACGATGCTCTCGGGATGCAGCACGACGTCGATCTGATCGTACGGCAAGCCGAACAGCCAATGCGCTTCGATCACTTCCAAGCCTTTGTTGGCCATCGTCGCCGAATCGATCGTCACCTTGGCGCCCATGCTCCAGTTCGGATGCTTCAGGGCGTCTTCCACCGTCACGTTCTTGAGCTGCTCTCTCCCGAGATCGCGGAAGCTTCCGCCGGAAGCGGTCAGCATCAGCCGCTTGACCGCCTTCGCAGGCTCTCCGTTTAAGCATTGGAAGATCGCCGAATGCTCGCTGTCGACCGGCAGAATGGAGACGCCCTTCTCCTTGGCGCGGCTCATGACGAGATGCCCGGCCGTCACGAGCGACTCCTTGTTGGCGAGCCCGATATCGGCTCCCGCCTCGATCGCCGCCAGCGTCGAAGTGAGGCCCAGGCTTCCCACGAGCGCGCAAACGACGTAATTCGCTCCCGATTCGCCGGCGATTTGCCGCAAGCCCTGTTCCCCGTGCACGACCGTAACGTCCGAAGGCGCTTCCGCTCTTACCCGCGCGGCCAGTTCCTCGGTGCCGGCGGACACCCATTTCGGCTTGAATCGCCGCACTTGCTCGAGCAGCAAGCCGATGTTGGCTCCGGCAGCGAGACCTATGACCTCGTAGTCTTCCGGACGCCGCGAGATCACGTCGAGCGTCTGGGTGCCGATCGATCCCGTGCTGCCGAGAACGGCTATTTTTTTCATAGTCAACCTCCGCTGTCCACTCTATGTTTATGTAACCAATCGCCGGATTATCCTGCCAGCAGCCCAATCAAATGGACGAGCGGAAACACGATCAGCCAGCTGTCCGTTCTGTCCAGCACGCCGCCGTGTCCCGGCAGCAATTGGCCGGAATCCTTCACGCCGCGGAACCGCTTGTACGCGGACTGCACGAGATCGCCCAACTGTCCGGCGACCGCCGCCGTCAATCCGATCAGCGCCGCCCGGCCGTAATCGAGCCATTCCGGCTGCGCGTAAGCGAAGATCAAGCCGGCCAACACCGCGATCGCCAGACCGCCGAGCGCCCCTTCGATCGTCTTGTTCGGACTGATCGACGGCCACAGCTTCGTCCGTCCGATCGCCTTGCCGACGAAATAAGCGCCGGCGTCGGACGCCCAGATGCAGGCGAACGTCAGCGCCGACCAGAAGATGCCGTGCTCGAGCTCTCTCGTCGCCGCCATGTAGTGGAATCCCATTCCCACGTACACCGCGCCGAGGAACAGCACGCTCGCGTTTTCCAATTGAATGCGGTTTTTACTGAACACCGTCGCGGCCAGCAGCGCGAACATGAGCAGCCAGGCGACCGTCTCCATCGACGGAAGCTTTCCTTCGAACGGAAGCTCCGGCAGGGCGATCAGCAGCACCGCGACGAAGCCGAGCAGCACGTCGGGACGCGTCCAGGCTTGTCCGTTCAGCCTCGCGAATTCCCAATATCCGATAAGCGCCATGGCCAGCAGGAGACCGGTGTAGTACCAACCTCCCGCGACCAGTAAACCGATGAATATCGCCCCGGCGACGACGCCGGTAACGATCCGCTGACCCATGCCGTCACAGCCCTCCGTAGCGGCGCGCGCGCCGCTGATATTCTCTGATCGCATCGTACAGATGCCGTTCGCCGAATTCCGGCCAGAACACGTCGGTGAACCAGAACTCGCTGTAAGCAAGCTGCCACAGCATGAAGTTGCTGAGCCGCAGCTCGCCGCTCGTCCGGATCAGCAAGTCCGGGTCCGGCAAGCCGCTGCTCAGCAGCCTCTTCTCGAAATCGGCTTCTTCCAGCGCCTCCGGATCGATCTTCCCGGCAGCGGCCTGCCGGGCGACCTCCTTGACCGCTTCCAGCATTTCGTGCCGGCTCCCGTAATTCAGGGCAAAGTTCAAAATGAGACCCGTATTGTGCGCCGTCCTGCGTACCGCCTCTTCGACCGCGGCCACCGTATGGTCGGGAAGCTGCCCCCGATCGCCCATCATCCGGACCTGAACGTTGTTCTCGATCAATTCCTCCAGCTCGATCGCCAGAAACTCCTGAGGCAGCTTCATCAGGAATTCGACTTCCGCCTTCGGCCTTTTCCAGTTCTCCGTGGAGAAGGCGTACAGCGTCAGCACTTCGACGCCGACGCGATCGGCGGCTTTCGTGATGCGCTTCACGGCCTTCATTCCGTTATGGTGCCCGGCGATGCGGGGCAATCCTCTCTTCTTCGCCCAGCGGCCGTTCCCGTCCATAATGATCGCCACGTGCTTCGGAATGTTGTCACCGGACGGCAGTTCGTCATCGTCCGCACGCATCCGTTCTATATCTTCTGCCGTGAACGCTCCGACGCGCAGCTTGCGGAACCATTTTCCGAACAGACCCATCTTTGCTTCCCCCTAGTAGCGGCAACGCTCACCCTGTAGCCAGTCAAAAGAGAATAAACCCCACCTTGCGGAGGGGTCGTGCGCTTACCCTTTACACTTCCATGATTTCTTTTTCTTTGGCGGCCAAAATTTTGTCCACCTCGGCGACGAAACGGTCCGTCAGCTTCTGCACGTCGTCCTGATGGCGACGGGACTCGTCCTCGGAAATCTCGCCTTTTTCCTTCTTCTTGATCTCGTCGTTGGCGTCGCGGCGAATGTTGCGGATCGCCACCTTCGCTTCTTCTCCGAACTTCTTCGTCGATTTCGCCAGCTCCGCGCGGCGCTCTTCCGTCAGCGGCGGAATGTTCAGGCGGATGATCGAACCGTCGTTGGCCGGAGTGAGGCCGAGATCCGACTTCTGGATCGCTTTCTCGATTGCGGACAGCGCCGTCTTATCCCACGGCGTAATGATGAGCGTGCGGGAATCCGGCGTGTTGATTGCGCCCATCTGGTTGATCGGCGTAAGCGTCCCGTAATATTCGGCTTGCACGCGGTCCAGCATTGCGGCCGACGCGCGGCCCGCTCTTAAGGTAACAAGGTCCCGTTTCAATGCGCCCAACGCCTTCTCCATGCGTTCTTCGGCGTCTTTTTTAATCGCTTGCGGCATTAGTCAATGCTCCCCTTTACGATCGTGCCGATTTTCTCGCCCATGACGGCACGCTTAATATTGCCTTGCTCCGTGATCGCGAATACAAGAAGCGGAATATTGTTGTCCATGCATAACGAGGATGCGGTCGAATCCATGACGCCAAGGTTTTTGTTGAGCACGTCCATGTAGGTGAGCTGCTCGTACTTCTCTGCGCCCGGATCTTTGAACGGATCGGCGCTGTAGACGCCGTCGACCTTGTTCTTGGCCATCAGAATGACTTCGGCCTCGATCTCGGCCGCGCGAAGCGCCGCGGTCGTGTCCGTGGAGAAGAACGGATTGCCCGTTCCCGCCGCGAAAATGACGACGCGTCCCTTCTCCAGATGCCGGATCGCGCGTCTGCGGATATACGGCTCGGCGATCTGCTGCATCGCGATCGACGTCTGCACGCGGCTCGGCACGTCCATCTGTTCCAGAGCGTCCTGCAGCGCAAGCGAGTTCATGACCGTGGCGAGCATGCCCATGTAGTCGGCCGTCGCGCGATCGATTCCCTTCTGGCTGCCCGCGATGCCGCGCCAGATGTTGCCTCCGCCGCAGACGATCGCCACTTCGACGCCCAGCTCGATCACTTCCTTGACCTGCTCCGCGATCGACAGAATCGTCGCCGCGTCGATGCCGTATCCGTTGTTGCCAGACAGAGACTCGCCGCTCACCTTTAATACCACGCGTTTATAAACGGGACGTTCCAACTTTTTGTACCTCCAGCATGCATATTTAAAAAAGAGGGAACACGCCGTGTTCCCGGATCGGTAAATCTTATTGGTTGACTTGCGCCATAACTTCTTCTACGAAGTTGTCGACTTTTTTCTCCAGACCTTCGCCCAGCTCGTAACGAGCGAATCTGCGGATGGAGATTTTCTCGCCGATTGCGGCGATCTTCTCGTTCAGCAGCGTCGTGATCGTCTTGTCTTGGTCCTTGACGAACACTTGCTCGAGCAAGCAGTTCTCTTCGTAGAACTTGTTCATGCGGCCTTCGACCATTTTGTCGACGATTTTCTCCGGCTTGCCTTCGTTCAGAGCTTGGTTGCGGAGAATTTCTTTTTCCTTGTCGAGCTCGGCTTGGGACACTTCTTCGCGGCTCAGGAATTTCGGGTTGGCCGCTGCGATTTGCATCGCGATGTCCTTCACGAACGCGCGGAATTGATCGGTTTTCGCTACGAAGTCGGTTTCGCAGTTGACTTCGACGAGAACGCCGATCCGTCCGCCTGCGTGAATGTAAGATTCCACGACGCCTTCGGTTGCAACGCGATCGCCCTTCTTGGCAGCTGCCGCAAGGCCCTTCTCGCGAAGCAGCTCGGCTGCTTTCGTCAGATCGCCGCCCGCTTCCTCCAGCGCCTTTTTACAATCCAACATGCCTGCTCCCGTTCTTTCGCGGAGCGTTTTAACGTCTGCTGCATTAATTGCCATGGGGACTCCTCCTAAATAGGTGCTCCCCGCGCATTGAGCGCGAGTGAGGCTGATCTTTTTTTGGAAAAAAAGGGCGGTGAGAAGTTACCCTTCTGACCACCCTTCGATCGTGACTGTATGTTCGAACCGGAATTTTCTTGATTAAGCCGTCGTCTCTTCGCCTTGGCGGGATTCGACGATCGCGTCGGCCATCTTGGCCGTCAGCAGCTTAACCGCGCGGATCGCGTCATCGTTACCAGGGATAACGTAGTCGATCTCGTCCGGATCGCAGTTCGTGTCGACGATGCCGACAATCGGGATGCCCAGCTTGCGAGCTTCCGCTACCGCGATGCGCTCTTTGCGCGGATCGATGATGAAGAGGGCGTCCGGCAGCTTGCGCATGTTCTTGATGCCGCCGAGGAATTTCTCAAGACGTTCCTTCTCCTTGCGGAGAATGATGACTTCTTTCTTAGGCAGCACTTCGAACGTGCCGTCTTGTTCCCATTTGTCCAATTGGTGCAAACGGTCCGTACGCTTCTGGATCGTGGAGAAGTTCGTCAGCGTACCGCCCAACCAACGTTGGTTGATATAGTATTGACCGCTGCGCTCCGCTTCTTCCTTAACGGAATCTTGAGCTTGCTTCTTCGTTCCTACGAACAGCATCGTTCCGCCGTTCTCTGCGAGTTGACGCACGAAGTTGTACGCCTCGTCGACTTTCTTAACCGTTTTTTGCAAATCGATAATGTAAATGCCGTTACGTTCAGTAAAGATGTACTTATCCATTTTCGGGTTCCAACGACGTGTCTGGTGACCGAAATGCACGCCTGCTTCAAGCAGTTGCTTCATGGAAATGACTGCCATCTTCCTGCACCTCCTAGTGGTTTTTGGTGAATCGTCCGCCGCTTCTCGCGCTTTCCGCCAAAACTCGTCCGGATCTCCCAAACAAGCACCGTTGACGGAATTGAAAAGCGTGTGTTTTTTACACCGAGAAATAATATACCATATCGTCAACCGTCGCGCAATGGCCCAGCGCTTCGCTTCGGCAAATTTCTTGCCAGCGTTCGCCTCTTATTTCTTGCGGACGAGCTCGTCCATAATCTCTTGATAGGTCGGCTTCCCTTTGAAGACAGCCGTTCCGACTTTCATCTTCGTGGCGACCGGCCTCGTCTCTTCGATAAAAACTTTGACGTCGTCGATGACGCCAAGCTTCAGCAGCTCTTGCCCGACCTCCGTCAGACTCATTCCGTAGCTGATGTACAGGGACACCTGTTCTGCCGATTCGGCAGCAGGTGGCGTCTCTTCATCACCCTCAGCCTTCGGCGTCGCGGACGGTGCCGCGTTCGTCTCCGAGCCATCCTGCTCCTTCGAAGCGTTCTGCTCCTCTCCGGAGGCATCCGGCTGCCCGGAATCGCCCTCCTCTCCGGAGGACTCGCCCTGGCCCGCCTGCTCCGACGCGGCCACGGCCTCCTGCACGCGTGCGTCGAGCTGCTCCTGCGTGAGCAGCAGCAAGCCGGCCTTCTTCGCTTCGTCGCTAAGCTCCTCGGGCGTCATCTGCTCCTGAACCAGAGGCGCGTCCTGCTTCTCGGCGAACGTAATCATCTGCAGAATAATCGCACCGACGATCAGCCCGATTCCGAATCCCAGCAGCCAGCTTCGATGTTTACGCATGCCGCTCCTCCTGTCTGGCCAATTGCAAAATGAGCTGCACTTCGCCCTTGTTCATGCCGGTCGCTTTGGCGATCTGCTCGACGGATTTGCCCTTCTCGTGCATATCCAGCAGCTCCGCATATCGGCCGCGTATCGTGGACGTCGGAGTTGACGGCTCGGTCTCCGGAGAGATCGACGGCTCTGGCGCCGCTTCTGCGACGTAGGAAGCGATCGTCGGCGCGGCGGCATCGGCGACGGATGGAGTTTCCGCAGGGTTGGACATGCTGGTTGAACGGGCGGGAGTTGTAGCAAGAGGCGAAGCCGAGGGTGGGTAATCCGCTGGCGTGGCGGGGAGTCGGGACTGTTCCGTCAACGACTTCATCTGCTGCTCCAATTCGACAATTCTGCTTCCGAGCGTCTCGACCGTGCCGTCGTGCTCACGCTTGAACTTGGCGACCGTGCCCAGCAACTCGCGATTTTCCGCCTCCAAATCTTCGAGCAGCCGGTTATACGACTCTTCGCTGACGAACCCCTGCTTGGGGCCGGCATCGCCGGATTTGGGCATCATCCACGCAAACCCGGTTATCGCGGCCCCGAGCGCAACAATGTAAAACCACGGATCCACCCTGAACTCTCCTCTCATGCTTGCCGATCATGCTGCGGTCAGCCCATAAAATCGATGTGTCTTCCTTTATACGGATGCTCCGGGGCTTTGCTCTCCTCCGCGGCCTGATCCTGCGACGACGTCTTCGCCCCCGGCTTCCGCTTATTCCGCTCGCGGGGTTCCCTCTCGGAGATCGTTCCGCCCGAAGCGGATTCCGCCTTGTTGCTTCTCGTCGCGTTCTGTTCCGCCGTCTTCATCGCCTGCTGGCCGAGCAGGCCCTGCTCCGTGGTCGGGCGCTGCTGCTGCTGATGCTGCAGCGACGTCATCTCCACGGAACGCGGCATAGAAACTTGCATATCGATCGGTTTGTAGCTCACGCCGCATCACCTCGATTCGGGATCAATAGAACGGAACCATCACGATGTCTCCGTCCGTAAACCGGAAAGTGACTCTTTGCGAAGCGTCCTTCACGAATCTCGTATATCTTCCGATCACGATTTTCGTGCCGCCCCACAACGTATGAACCGCGTCCACGCGCGCCGTCGTCGCGTCTTCCAGCGTCTTTTCGATTTCCAGCACGCGTTCCTTGGCGCTCTGCAGCTCCTCGGTCGTCTGCCGCTTCGTCGCCGTCAGCTTGACCCGCAGCGCCAGCTTGTCGCCGCTAAGCTGTCCGGCCGAAGCCATCTGGTCGAGCATGGACAGCGCTTTCTCCGTCTTGTCCAAGCTCTCGGACAATTGGCGCATCGTCGTGCGCAAGTCGCCGAGCTCCTGCCGGAGCTCCGGCCTGACGCCGACCTCGACGACCGTCGCCGTCGACATCGAGTTGCCGATCATCCGCGCCGTCACCCGTTCTCCCGCCTGGATCGTGCCGCCCACGATCAGCCCTTTGGCTCCCAGGCATTTGACCGATTTGCCGGCGCGGACGTTCGAGTGCATAATGCTCTGGGTCACCAGCACGTCCTCGCCGGCAATGACGTTCCCCTCTTGAATAAAAGAGCAGCGAACGTTGCGTCCGGCCTTGACATATCCTTTGTTCGTTCCGATAATTCCGCCCGTAATTTCGATCGAACCGTCGGATTCGACCTCGGCGCCCTCGATGCCGCCCGTCACACGAATGTCGCCCGACGCCTTGACGCGGAAACCGGTCAAAATATTGCCGCGGACGACGACCGTGCCGACAAATTCGATGTTCCCGATATTGTAATCGACATCGCCGTTCACTTCATACACGGGGAAGACGTTCAGCTTGTCTTTGTCCGTCTTCGTCACCAAGCCGTCGATCGCCGCGTACATCGCCACTTTCTCGGGATTGACCACGACGTTTTTGCCGATCTTGAACTGGGCGTCCTTGCCTTCTTTCGGAGCAATATCTTCTCCCGTGACGGCTTTGCCCGGAACGCCCGGTTCCGCGGGAACCCGCTCGGCGATCAACTGTCCCGCCTTCACGTTGGCCAGCTTCGTGACCTGCTTATAGTCGACGCTGCCGTCCTCGCGTTCGACGGGGCTGCGGTTCTCATCCTCGTCCTCGCCGTACAGAAGCTTGATATAGCCGTCCTTGCCCGGCTTGGGCGGCATGCCGACGGCGACGACGTTCTGCGCGAAGTAGAAGTCCTGGGGCCGTTGCGAGATCAAGTAGATCGCATCCGACTGCAGCCCCGACTTGATGCCTTGCGACGACAAGTACTGCTCCAGTTCGCGGGCGGTAAACTTAGGATCCCCTTCCACCCGCTTGATACCAGATACGCATTCATTTTGTCTTCGGAAATCGTAACTTGCAGTCCTTCCTCCATGGAGAAGCTTCCATTGTCAGGCATCGTCAACGCCCCCTATTATCCGTTTTGAAGCAACTGTTCCTTATGTTTCGCGAGCGCTCCCCGAAGCCTTAGAATCGCTTTGGAATGCAATTGGGAAATTCTCGAAGGCGACAGACACATCACTTCCGCGATCTCGCTTAACGACAAGTCCTCGTAATAAAACAAAGAGATTACGGTGCGTTCCTTCTCCGTGAGCTTCTCTATGCCGTATTTCAGAGAGTCCTTCAAATACGTCTCGTGAACTTTGGATTCCGGGCTGACCGCTTTGTCGTCGACGAGCAGCGACAGACGGGTCTCGGATTCTTCCTCGCGGATCGGATCCTCCAGAGAGAATACGGCCGCGACCGCAACTTCCTGAAGCATCTGCTGAAACTCTTTGTTGCTAATATTCAAATAGTCGCATATCTCGTCGTCCGAAGCAGATCTTAAATGCCGCTGCTCCAGTACCGCATAGGCGTCCTCGATTTTTTTCGCTTTATCACGAACAGAGCGGGGCACCCAGTCTCCTTGCCTAAGCCCGTCGATGATCGCCCCTCTGATTCTCCATGAAGCATACGTCTCGAACTGCAAGCCGCGCCGATAGTCGAACTTCTCGATCGCGTCGATCAGCCCCATGGCGCCGTTGCTCGCAAGGTCGTCCTTCGTTACGTTTTTCGGCAAACCCACCGCCATACGGCTGGAGACGTAATCCACGAGCGGCAAATAGTGTTCGATCAGCCTTTTTCTCGCATCCGGGTCCTCGTCGTCTTTCCATCGCTGCCATAAATCCTGATGGGACAACCGGGAACGTGTTTGATCGACCATTCTAGCCTCACCATCCTTATTCGTCCGTCAGGCGCCGTATCGCCTGAGCCACTTCCTCCGGATTCGGATTATCGAGCGACACCACCCGCTTGGGCTGCAGAGGCTGGAAACCCTTGACCTCCTCTTCCTTCGCCGCTTCCGGCTTGCCGTCGGTCCATTGCTCCTTCAGCATCTCCGACAAGGCGTCGCCTTCGTCCGGTGTCGTCAGATCGAGCAAGCTTCCGCGGTCGGCTTCGACCGGGCTCTCGCTTACAGCCGGCTTGCCGGGAGCAAGCAGCTGCCCGAGCACGAAGCTTGCGGCCAGCGCCAATGCGGCGAACGCCAGAAAAGCGTAAAAGCTTCTGAGCAGCGTCGTTCCCAGCGGATTGTTCGACAGGGAGATCAAGCCGGTGAGCAGCGCTCCGAAAACTCCGAATCCGATGATGAATCGCCAGGAACCTTTCATCCTAAATCTCCTTTACTCCGTGCTGCACGCTGCGAATAAGAAAAATGCCGTTATGGCTGTACAGCTCCACCGTCCGTCCGTAGTTGCCTCCGGTGTCCTCGGACACGAGACGGATCGAGAACCGTTCCAGCTCCACTTTCGTCGCTTCCACGTTGCGCGGTCCGATTCTCATCGTGTCCGTGCCGCCCATGAAGGCGAACATTTGCGCTCCCCCGGCCATTTTGGCAATCAGGCGATGGGCCGCCGCGCCTCTGCTTCTCAGCCTGTTCACGAGCTCGGGGACGGCCGTGTCCGCGTATTTGGCGATATTCAGCTGACCTTCGCGCGCGATGTCGGAGGACGGCAGCATAATGTGCGCCATTCCGCCGATGCGCAAGTCGGGATCGAATAACGTCAAGCCGACGCACGAGCCTAATCCCGTCGTCTTGAGCACCGCCCCCCCTTCCGCGATATTCAGATCAGCCATTCCGACTTTGATCAACGTGCCCTCGGTCATCAGAACGGCACTCCTAACGCACGAAAGAGCTTCTCGAACGACTCCGGGTCCGGAATGAGGAAGAAATGGCCTTCGGCCTCCTGCTGCCCTTCCAGGAAAGTCGTATCTATGAGCAGAGCGTCGTCGCCCATCGTGCCGAATTGAAGCAGACCGTAGCTCAGAATCGCCCCTGCCATGTCCACCGCCAGGGAAGGTACGGTAGGCGACATCCTCAGGCCGGTGAAATCCGCCAGAGAGGACAAGTACGAGCCTGCCAAAATATTGCCGATCTCGTTCAGCGCGGACAGCTCCAGCTCGCTGTACTCGTCGTTCTCCGCCGCATTGAATCCGAGCAAGCCTTGTAGAATCCGGCGCGCCGGCTCCCGGTTGATAATGAAGAACATATTGCCGGGAGCGTCGCCCTCGACGCGAAGGAAAATGGCGATCACGACCGCCTCCGAACCTCCGACCCGCTCGGCGATCTCTTCGAACGGAAGCAGGTTCACGGTAGGCACCGCCATGTCCACCGGTTTGTTAAGCAGCGTAGACAACGCGGTCGCCGCATTGCCGGCGCCGATGTTGCCGACCTCCCGAAGCACGTCCAGCTTGAAATCCGCGTTATTCCTGAACAGATTCACGGCCTATTCCCCGAACTGTTCCAATTGGATGATTTCGCCGCGGTTCAGCACTTCGGACAGATTCAGCAAGATGAGCAGGCGGTTTTCCCCGATCTTGGCCACTCCGCTCAAATACTTCGCCTTAATCCCGCCGACCACTTCCGGAGGATTTTCGATCGCGTCGCTCGAGACGTCCAGCACGTCGTTCGCCGAATCGACGATAAATCCAACTTCCAGCTCGTTGGCCGCGACGATAATAATGCGGGAGTTCTCGGTGTAATCCGACTCGGTCAAGCCGAACCGGCCGCGCAAGTCGATGACCGGAATGACGACGCCCCGCAGATTGATGACTCCCTTTACGAACGCCGGCGTTTTCGGTACGCGGGTGATCGGAAGCATCCGCTCGATCGTGCGCACCTTGTCGACCTCGATACCGTACTCTTCCTGCGCCAGCGTGAAGACGATCACTTTCAATTCCTCTGCCATGAATGATTCCTCCCTTAGAGTCCGGACTGTTATTTGATAATCGCGTTAGGATCCACGATCAAGGCGACTTGCCCGTCCCCGAGTATCGTCGCTCCCGAGACGACGCCTTTGACGCCGGTCAAATATTTGCCCAGCGGCTTGAGCACGATCTCGCTCTGACCGATGAATTCGTCGACGAGAACGGCAGCCAGCTTGTCCCCTTTGCGGATGACGAGCATTTCGGTCTCGATCTCGTCGTCGTCGCGGTAATCCGGCGAGTCGATCAGTTGGGCCAGTGAAATGACGGGAATGATGGACTGGCGGTAATCGATCATGCGGTTGCCGTGCAGCGTACGGATGTCCGAACGTTTGAGCGAGCCCGTCTCCACGATCGAAGACAGCGGGAACGCGTACTTCTCGGAGCCCTGCTTGATCAGCATCGCGGCGATAATCGACAGCGTCAGAGGCAGCTGGATCGAGAACTTCGTTCCCTGTCCGAGCGTCGACAGCACGGTGACGTTGCCGCCCAAGGAAGTAATCTTCGATTTGACGACGTCGAGCCCGACGCCGCGGCCGGAGATGTCCGATACTTTGTCCGCCGTACTGAAGCCCGGAGCGAACAGCAGCATGTTCGTTTCCTCGTCGCTGAGCGTCTTCGCCTCCTCCGGGGTGACGACGCCCCGCTTGATTGCCGTCTCGAGCACCTTCGGACGGTTAATGCCTTTGCCGTCGTCCTCGATCTCGATGAACACGTGGTTGCCGCTGTGGAACGCGCGCAGCACGACGGTTCCCGTCTCCGGCTTGCCCAGCGCGACGCGCTCTGCGATCGATTCGACGCCGTGGTCGACCGAGTTGCGGATCAAGTGCACGAGCGGATCGCCGATCTCGTCGATAACGGTGCGGTCCAGCTCGGTTTCGGCGCCTACGACGACCAGATCCACTTTCTTGTCCAACGATTTGGCCAAGTCCCTGACCATGCGCGGGAAGCGGTTAAAGACGCTGTCCACGGGAACCATGCGCAGCTTAAGCACGATATTTTGCAAGTCGGCGCTGACGCGCGCCATGTGCTCCACCGTCTCCGTCAAGTCGTTGCGGCGGATTTCGAAGGCGAGCTGCTCGAGGCGAACGCGGTCGATGAGCATTTCGCTGAACAGATTCATCAGCGTGTCCAATCGCTCGATATCGACCCGGATCGTGCGGGGAGCGGCATTGCCGGAAGCAGCCGGAGCCGCGGGACGCGCGGCGCCCTTATCGGAAGCGGAAGCTTGCGTTGCCGGAGCCTTGGCGGAAGCCGCGGCGGGAGCGGGAGCCGCAGCGGCGGCCGCTTCCTTCGCTGCCGACGCGCTCTGCGCGGAAGCGCGCAAATTGTCTTCCATCTCTTGCAGAGACGCTTTGTCCACCGCGTTCAGCGTGACGGATTCGATCTCCGACACTCGGGAGAGCTGCTCGTGCAGCGTCTGCTCCGCCGTCTGGGTAATGTAGTACACGGAGAACCCGCGGTCGAATTGCTCCTGCTCGATCTCCTGTACGGACGGGTAGGATTTGACGACCTCCCCGTTCCTCTCGAGGACATCGAACACCATGTAGGCGCGGGCCGCTTTCAGCAAGCAGTCCTCGCGCACCCTTACTTCGATGAAGTAGGCTGTATGTCCGCCCTCGATCGATTGCGCCAGAATTGACAGCTGGTACTGGTCGAGCACGAGCGATGCAGGCAGCGCAGCGGCGGCCTTGGCCGGAGCGGAAGTCCCGGATGCGGATGCGGCTCCGGTATCGCCTTTAACGATGCCTTTCAGGCGTTCGACCAGTTCGTCGACTTCGCCTTTGCCCGTTCCGCCGCCGATAATATCCTGGACCATCGCTTCCAGCGCGTCGAGGCATTTGAACAGCGTATCGAAAATATGGCCATTCATGCTGAGCTTCTCGTTGCGCACGAGGTCAAGCACGTTCTCCATCTCGTGGGTCAGCGAGGCAAGATCCTCGAATCCCATCGTCGCGGACATCCCTTTTAACGTATGCGCGGAACGGAAGATGATCTGAACGATGCCGATATCCTCCGGCTGCTGCTCCAGCCGAAGCATATTTTCGTTTAGCGCTTGCAAGTGATCGTTGGACTCGTCGATAAACATGGACATGTACTGATTCATTTCCATGGCCGGACACCTCCTTGTTGGCTGAACTTTCAGCGCGCTAGGTTTTGCGCGATTTCATTTCCTGCACGAGAGCCGGAGCGATGCCCTGCAGCGGCAATTGATGCGTCGCGGCGCCGAGCTCGACCGCCGACCGGGGCATCCCGTACACGACGCAAGTCTGCTCGGCTTCGGCGATCGTCGTCTGGGCTCCGTCGTCGAGCAGCGCCTTCATTCCTTTCGCTCCGTCGCTGCCCATTCCGGTCATCAGCACCGCATGGCGCTTCAGCTGCCGGTGGCCGATCAAGGATTCGAACAGGACGTCGACCGACGGCATATGGCCGCTTCGGGGTCCCTCGTTCGACAGCTTGATCCGGTATTTGCCGGAAGCGTCCTTCGCCAGCGACATGTGCCTGCCGCCCGGCGCGATATACGCGGTCGCCGTCTCGATCTGCTCTCCGTCCGTCGCCTCCCGGACGTGAATGCCGCAGAACGAATCCAGCCGCTGCGCAAGCGAATGCGTGAACTTGGGCGGCATATGCTGAACGACGAGAATCGGCGCCGGAAAATCCGCCGGAATGCCGGTCAGCACTTCATGCAGCGCCCGCGGTCCGCCCGTCGAAGTGCCGATCGCGACGATCTGCGTGAACGAGGACGTCGGCTTCGGTTCCGCCGGAAACGGCGGAGGCGGCACTGCGGGCGGCGTGACGTTCGGCTGCCGAAGGGGCGGCCTCGCCTCCTTCTTGACGACGGTCAGCGGCGCGCCGCCATCCGTCGTCCTGGCCGGTTTGCGCAGGCTTTCCGGCGGCTCTTGAGGCTTCGGAGGCTTGGGCGCTCCCGCTGGAGCCGGTCTCGCGGGCGGATCGCTCTTGCGAATCTCCGTCTCCCTGCGAATCAGCTTCTGCGGCTTGTCGATTCTCGGGAGCGCGACCGTCGGCTTCTTGAAGGGAGCATCCTTGCCGGCAGGTGAATTGCCGGCAGACTCCTCGCCGGGCGGAGACTCCGCGGCCGCGGAGGCAGCCAGCGCCGCCTCCTTCGTTTCCCGCACCGCGCGAGCGGCCGGCGAAGGAGAAGAAGGAGCCGTCTCCTCGGCCGCCTTCTCCACGACTGCCGGCAGCATCCGCAGCGGCCCCTTGTCGATGGTCTCCGCCACGATGCGCAGCTTCTCCAGCAACTGCTCTCCGACTTGCCGTATGTCCAGCTTCACGGCTCCGTCCGGCTTGCGAATGAAATCGATCGCGCCGAATTGGAGCGCTCGTATCGTATCTCTGGTGCCGTTGTCCGTCACCGCGGACAGCATAATGACGGGAGTCGGCCTCATCGCCATAATGTTCTGCAGCGCTTCGATTCCGTTCATGCGCGGCATTTCCAAATCCATCGTAATGATGTCGGGCTTAAGCTCCAGCGTCAGCTTGACGGCCTCTTCTCCGTCGCATGCGGTTGCCAACACTTTGAAAGCGGAGTCTATGTCGATGACGTCGCTGAACACTTTGCGCATGAAAGGGGAATCATCCACGATGAGCACTTTTAACTCCGTCATATGGCATCCTCCTCTTAATCTAGTTGTTTGATGTCTTCGCGCTCGCATGCCCGTCGGCTGGCGACCGATCAGCTCCAGAGCTTCTTCATTCGTTGCATGAACCCCGACAACCCGCGGGACGTCGACTGCGATTGCGATCTCTCTTCCATCAGAAATCTGGACGCGATCCGGTCGATGCCCCGCATCGCCTCGCTATTGGGAAATGCGACCGACAGCGGAGTTTGCCGCCTGACCGCTTTGGAGACGCTGGCATCGTCGGGGATGTAACCGAGCACCGGAATATCGATGCCGATATACTTGCTTGCCACTTGCCGGATGTTGTCGGCCGTCTGCGCGCCTTCGCGATCGTCGACGACCCGGTTGACGACGAGCCGGAACGGAACCTGGTACCCCATCGAGTTCACCATTTTGATCAAGGCGTACGCGTCCGTGATCGACGTCGGCTCCGGCGTCGTCACGACGATCGTCTCCTCGGCCGCCGCGATGAATCTCGTCGTCTCCTTGGACAAGCCCGCGCCCGTGTCGAACAGGATGAAGTCGACATGGCCGTGCAGCTTGCCGATCTGTTCGGCGAAATATTCCAGCTCTTGTTCCCTGAGCCGCACCAAATCTTGAAACCCGGATCCCCCGGCGATGAATTGCAGGCCGCTCGGACCGATCTGGATAATTTCCCAGATCGACTTCTCGCCTTTGAGCAGATGGATGAGGTTGTACTTGGCCGGGGTGCCCATCAGCACGTCGATGTTGGCGAAGCTGATGTCCGCGTCGAACAGCAGCACGCTGTATCCCCGATTTTGCAAAGCCATTCCGAAGTTCAGACTGAAATTGGATTTGCCGACCCCTCCTTTGCCGCTGGTGACCGTTACGACCTTGGTCGTCTTCGCCGACCGCAGGTCCTTCGAGTGGACCAAATGCCGGAGCGCCTGCGCCTGGTCAATCATCTCCCGGCTCCCCCAGCAGCTTGCGAACCAGGTCTTCCGGGTCGAACGCCTTGATGTCGTCCGGCACCGCCTGCCCGCAAGTGTAATAGGAAATGCGGAAGTCGAACTCCTTGACGAGATTGACGACGGAGCCGTACGATTCCGTCTCGTCGAACTTCGTGAGCAGAAGCCGACGGACTCCGTATTTCGCGAATTGCGAGGCTACCGCCTTCATGTCGGAATACTTGCTCGTCATGCTCAGAACGAGAATGGTCTCCGCCCCCTCCGCCGGCGACAGCAGGCTGTTGACTTCGGAGACGAACAGCTCGTTGCGGTAATTCCGGCCCGCGGTGTCCATGAACAACAAATCGCGGTCTCCTAACTTATGATAGGCCCGTGTCAATTCCCCGGGCGAAAACACGACTTCGAGCGGAACGTTCAAAATGTCCGCATACGTTCTTAGCTGATCCACCGCGGCAATCCGGTACGTATCCGCCGTAATGAACCCGACGCTGCGACGCTGCGCGAACGACTGGTCCGCCGCAAGCTTGGCGATCGTCGTCGTCTTGCCGACTCCGGTCGGCCCGACGAAATGAACGATGCGCGTCTCCTGAGCGATGCCCTCGCCTCTGGCTTCGTTCAGCCAGGAGAGCAGGACGCCTCCTGCGGCTTCGTAAGCATCCGCTTCGTCTTCGCCGGCTTCCCTCAGCTTTGCCGCTGTCGCTTCCGCGAACTGTTCGACATACGCCGGCTCGACGCCTTGCGAGGCAAGTCGCTTGCTCCATTTCAGCACGGACTCGGGGATCGAGCGGGACGTCGTCGTCTGGGGCTTCGTCATTCGCGTCATCATTTCCCGCAGCGAACGAAGCTCCTGAAGCACGACGGACGTCTCGTCCCGCAGCTCGCTCTCGCGGGAGGCTTCCGGCTTCGACTCGGCGGCCGCAAGCGCGTCCGCCTTCAGCCGATCCGCGATTCCCGATCGCAGCCGGTCGAGAGGATCGGAAGAATCGAGGAAGTCGCCCTCCGGCTGCTGCCGCTCCGCCGCCGTGATCGGCGCGGGCGGCTCGACCCTTGGAAGCGGATCCGCGGGAGGACGCGATTCGATCCGCGGGAGCGGATCGGACGGCGGCTCCTTCGCCGCGACGTTAACCGGGCTTGCGATCGGCTGCCTGCCGCTGTCCGAGAACGGCGGCTGCGTGTATCTCTCCCTGACGGCAACGGACGGAATCGGCGCTGCCGCCGCGGGCTCGTTCACCGCGGCCGGGACCGGCTTCGGCTCGGCCACAGGCGGTTTCTCCGGCATTCTGACCGGCAAGGACGCGCGCGCGGGAGCTTTGCGGGCCGTCTCGTCGACGGCCGCGATCACTTCCATTCTTTTTTGGCGGAACATACCAAGAAATCCGCCTACGCGGATTTCTTTCGTATTCAAAATAACGGCGTCGGAGCCGAGCTCGGCGCGAATCAGTTGCACCGCTTCGGGCACGTCGTCGACTATGTATCGTTTGACCTTCATGCGCTCACCACCCCAACGCTCTGCACTTCAATGCTAGGTTCCAATTCGCTGTACGAGATGACCGGAATGTCCTGCAAGCTTCTTTCCAGCAATTGTCGCAAATACATCCGGATCGTCGGAGAAGTCAGGATAATCGGCTGCTGTCCCGCCTGCACGAGGCGGTTCACCTGCTCCGTCAGTCTCTGATAGATCGCTTGCGAGGACGCCGGGTCCAACGCGAGATAGCTTCCCTGGTCGGACTGCTGCACCGCTTCCGCGATCTTCTTCTCGACGGCCGGGCTGACCGTAATGACCTTAAGCGGCTCCGCCGGCGACGCGTACTGCTGCGTGATCTGCCTCGACAGGCTCTGTCTGGCGTATTCCGTCAGCACGTCCGGATCTTTCGTGTACTTGCCGTAATCGGCCAGCGTTTCGAAGATCGTGACGAGATCCCGGATCGAGATTTTCTCCTTCAGCAGCTTGGACAGCACCTTCTGCACGTCCCCGACGCCGAGAATCGACGGTATGAGCTCTTCCACCAGAGCCGGATACGTATCTTTGACGCTGTCGATCAGAGATTTCGTCTCCTGACGGCCGATCAGCTCGTGCGCGTACTTCTTGATCACTTCCGTCAAATGAGTGGCGACGACCGACGGCGGATCGACGACCGTATAGCCGGCCATTTCTGCGCGTTCCTTCGTGGCTTCGTCGATCCAGAGCGCCGGCAAGCCGAACGCAGGTTCCTGGGTCTCGATACCCGTTACGGAGTCGTCATCGAACCCTGGACTCATTGCCAAATAGTGATGTATGAGTAATTCGCCGCGCGCCACCGTATTTCCTTTCATTTTTATGACATATTCGTTCGGTTTTAGTTGAATATTGTCGCGAATCCGGATAACGGGGACGATAAGTCCCATCTCGAGCGCGCACTGCCGTCGAATCATGATGATTCTGTCGAGCAAGTCCCCGCCTTGCTGCGTATCCGCCAGCGGGATAAGACCGTAGCCGAATTCGAACTCGATCGGGTCGACTTGAAGCAGGCTGATGACGCTCTCCGGACTGCGGACTTCCTCGATCTCCTTTTCCTCGACGAGCATTTCCGCTTCCTGCTGCTCCCGGTTCAGGTTCTTCTGCAGACGATATCCGGCAAAACCTAATATCGCCGCGTACGGAATCGTGCTGATAAGCGGAATCGGGGTGGCGATTCCGAGCAGCGCCACCGTTCCGGCCACGATGTACAGAAGCCGCGGGTAACGGAGCAGCTGCTTGCTCATATCGTCGGCCATGTTGCCGTCGGACGCCGCTCTGGTCACGATGATGCCGGCCGCCGTACTGATGAGCAAAGCCGGAATCTGGCTGACGAGTCCGTCGCCGATAGACAGGACGGAGTATGTTTCGAGCGCGGTCATGACATCCATACCGTGGATGGCCATGCCGACGATGAAGCCCGCAATCAGGTTGATCAGCACGATGATAATCGAAGCGATGGCGTCCCCTTTGACGAACTTGCTCGCACCGTCCATTGCGCCGTAGAAATCGGCTTCCTTCTCGATCTTCTCGCGGCGCTCGCGCGCTTGCTGTTCATTGATCAGCCCTGCGTTCAAGTCCGCGTCGATGCTCATCTGCTTCCCGGGCATCGCGTCGAGCGTAAATCTCGCTCCGACTTCGGCGACGCGCTCGGAGCCTTTCGTAATAACGATGAACTGCACGACGACCAGGATGAGAAACACGACAAAGCCGACGGCCAGCTCTCCCCCGGCCACGAATCGACCGAACGTCTCGACGACGTGGCCGGCATCCGCTTCGGACAAAATGAGCCTTGTCGTCGATACGTTGAGCGCGAGCCGGAATACGGTCGTCACGAGCAGCAACGTTGGAAAAATGGAGAAGTGCAGCGCATCCTGGGTATTCATCGCGATCAGCAAAATCATGATGGCTATGGAAATGTTGATGATGAGCAGGACGTCCAGCAGCCCTTTGGGAATCGGAACGACCATCATAAGTACGATGCCGATGACGCCGATTAATATGCTTAGGTCCCTAATTTTCATGACGCCACCCCACTCCAATATAAAGCTCATGCCCGACTTTGAACTTTAATTTAATACATCCTCTAATCTCGCTCGACTTACCTCCGGCCTTTAAGCCGATATACGTATGCCAGCACTTCCGCGACCGCCTGGAACAGATCGGCGGGAACGCTTTGTCCCACTTCCGTTTTCTCGTACAATGCGCGGGCGAGCGGCTTGTTTTCCATCGTTATAACGTCGTTCTCTTTGGCAATCTCCCGAATTCTCAAGGCCAGATAGTCTTGGCCTTTGGCCACCACCGTCGGGGCGTCCATCTTCGACGCGTCGTATTTCAGCGCGACCGCGAAGTGGGTCGGGTTCGTAATGACGACGTCCGCGCTCGGCACTTCCTGCATCATCCGCATCAGCGCCATTCTGCGCTGGCGTTCTTTGATCTTGCCTTTGATGAGCGGATCGCCTTCCACGTTTTTGTATTCGTCCTTAATATCTTGCTTGCTCATGCGCAAATTTTTCTCATACTCGTAACGCTGGTACATGAAATCGCCGATCGCCAGTATGAACAGCAGCACCGCGATGAAGATCCCCAAGCGGACGATCAAGCTGGTCGCAAAAGCGAATATGTCCTGCACGGGCAAATGAGCCAATTCGAGCAATCGTTTCTTCTCCGACCACAGCACCGTGAATACGATGACCGCGACGCAGACGAGCTTCAGCCCGCTCTTCAGAAATTCGATCACCGAACGCATTCCGAACAAGTTTTTGAATCCTTTGAGCGGATTAAGCTTCTCGAATTTCGGTTTCAGCGGCTCGACCGTGAACAGCCAGCCGATCTGCACATAGTTGGCAGCGAACGCGATCACGACGACGATGATGAATACCGGCGCCATCAGAATGAGCATTTGGACCGCATAGTGATTAAACAGAGCGAGCACATTGCTGTCGGTAACCTGCATATTCAGTCGATACAGAAACGCGTCCCCGATCAAGGACAGCAGTTGCTGTCTCAGGAACGGTCCGAGCATGACGAGAAAAGCGATGCAGGCGAGCAGGATAAGCGTGCTCGGAATTTCCGCGCTTTTGGCGACCTGTCCTTTTTTGCGGCTATCCTGGCGCTTCTTGGGCGTTGCCTTCTCCGTCTTCTCGCCGGAGAATAACTGCAGATCCATCTTCAGGCGATTGCGGGGCATGACACCACCTCCTGAACTTCGCGCCTTAAGATGTCGTTCGTAAGTGCAAAGCCTAGTTTGCAACACATCGTGTAACGGTTAAGACCTTGCCTTCAAAATCGTAAACAAATGCTCAAGCGCTTGGAACATCCGGTCGAAAATCATTTGAAACAACGTTCCGAATCCGGGAATCAGCAAAACGAGCAACGCGAGTCCGATCAAAAGTTTCAGCGGCAGCCCGATGACAAATACGTTGTATTGCGGAGCCGCACGGGCCAAGAGCGCCAATCCGAAGTCGGTCAGAAACATCGCCACGACGATCGGAGCGGAGATTTGCAGCGCCAGCAGAAACGTATCCGCGAACGTGCGGGTCAGAAACTCCGTTACGCTTCCGCCGTAATAGACTTGAAACAAATTGTTGTCCATCGGCAGCCACTTATAGCTGTCCATAATGGCCGCCAGCAAATAATGATGACCGTTGATGGACAAGAAAACGAGAATGAGCAGCATGAACTTGAAGTTGCCCATGATCGGGGCGGACACGCCGGTTACCGGATCGACGATATTGGCCATCGCCAACCCCATCTGCATGTCCATAAGCCCTCCCGCGGTCTGAACGACCGCGAAAAACAGATAGGCTACGAAACCGATCAGCAAGCCCGCGAACACTTCTCGCATAATGGCCAGAATGTAAGTCGCGTCCGCCGTCACCTTCGTATCGAACCCGACGTTAAGAAATACGATCAGGGAGACGAAGAAGCCGAGCCCGATTTTGATCGTAGCCGGAAAGTTCCGGGACGAAAAGATCGGCGCGACAACAAAAAACGCTGTAATTCGACAAAAAACAAGCAGAAAGGCAGGGAAGACCTGCATGATGATGTTCATATCAAGTCACCCGATATACTTCTCCAAATTTCCTAGCAGACGCGCCGTGAAATCGACCATAATGTTCAAAATCCACGGCCCGAAAATCAATAAGGCGAGGAAAACGGCGATGATCTTGGGGACGAAGGCGAGCGTCTGCTCCTGGATCTGCGTCGTCGCCTGAAAGATGCTGACGCTGAGGCCTACGACAAGCGCGATGATCAGCATCGGCGCGCTTACTTTCAGCACGGTAAACAGCGCTTGGCCCGCAAGGCCGATAATAAACTCCGATGTCATTGGCTTCTTCCCCCTCGTTCGAACGCCCGATTCAAGGACTAAAGCTGGTCAACAGCGACTTCACGACAAGATACCAGCCGTCCACGAGCACGAAGAGCAGAATCTTGAAGGGCAACGAGATCATAACCGGCGGGAGCATCATCATCCCCATCGCCATCAGCGTACTGGCGACGACCATGTCGATGACGAGAAACGGAATGAAGATCATAAAGCCCATCTGGAATGCCGTTTTTAGTTCGCTAATGGCGTAAGCCGGAACGAGCACGGTCATCGGAATGTCTTGATACGTTGCCGGCTTCTCGGTTTTCGTGTACTTCATGAACAGCAGCAGGTCTTTCTCCCGCGTATGCTTGTACATGAACTCCTTCATCGGCACGGCAGCCTTCTCCAGAGCGTCCGTCTGGCTGATTTCGCCGGCCAAGTAAGGCTTGAGCGCCGTTTCGTTCACTTGCGACATCGTCGGAGCCATCACGAACAGCGTCATGAACAGCGCCAGTCCGATCAATACCTGGTTGGGCGGCATTTGCTGCGTGCCCAGCGACGTGCGCACGAACCCGAGCACGATGACGATTCTCGTAAAGCTCGTCATCAGCACGAGGATGGCCGGAGCCAAGCTCAGTACAGTAATGAGCAAGAGCAAGGACAACGCGGACGTGCCGACCGGCTCCGAGCCGTCGCCGAGCGTTACCCCGATAATGGGGTCGGCATAGACGGACGCCTGAAACCCGACCAGCAAAGCTTGCAACGTCAGGAAACTATATAAGATTTTTTTTCTCATCGCTCATCTGTCCGATCTTCAGAACGGTTATCCTCCAGCAGTTGTTCCGCCTTCTGCCTTCTCTCGGAAAGCTCGCGGAGCCGATTTTCCAACGACTTCTCGAAGCTGGAGTCGGCTCCGGCGGTTGTGGAGGCTAGGTCTTCGCTCTGAGGTTTGTTGCGCTCCGTCCATTTGCGAAGCCAATCGGGCAGCGCCGGTCCCATGTTGGTCATGCCGGCTTCATGCTCCGCGAGCAAAGCGTCTACGAGCTCTTGGTCCGTAATCGACTCCAGCAGCGTGATATTCTCTCCGACCCCGAGCACGTAGATCCGCCCGTTCCACTCCACGATCTGCATCGACTTGTTCGTGCCCAGCGGATATCCTCCGAGCGAACGCAGCGAGCGGTTCATCCCCCACCCGCGATTGCGTTTCGCCAGGAAGCGCAGCACGAGCACGATCAAGCCGATGATCAGTCCGAGGACAACAAGCACCCGGATCAAATCCCAAACCGAGCCTAGCGACGACGTATCCGGCAACTCATCGGCAAGCCCGTATGTTCGCATGAATCTTCAACGCTCCCGACCCGGGTTAACCCAGCGTTTTCTTGATCGCTTCGATGACCCGATCCGCTTGGAACGGCTTGACGATAAAGTCTTTGGCCCCGGCTTGGATGGCGTCGATAACCATTGCCTGCTGGCCCATAGCCGAACACATGATGACTTTGGCGTTGGAATCGAGCTTGCGGATTTCCTTAAGCGCCGCGATGCCGTCCATCTCGGGCATCGTGATATCCATCGTGATCAGATCCGGATTCAAATCTTTATATTTCTCGATCGCTTGCGCTCCGTCTTGCGCTTCCCCTACGACCTCGTACCCGTTTTTCGTTAAAATATCGCGGATCATCATGCGCATGAATGCTGCGTCGTCAACGATGAGAATGCGGTTTGCCATTTCTGTTTCCTCCCGATTAGCTTATTGGATTTTTTGGACGCGATCCCATTGACTGACGATATCGGTAACGCGTACCCCGAAGTTCTCGTCAATGACAACGACTTCGCCTTTGGCGATCAATTTGTTGTTAACCAAGATGTCGACGGGTTCGCCGGCCAGCTTGTCCAGCTCGATAATAGAGCCTTGGGACAGTTCCAAAATATCCTTAATCTGCTTCTTCGTACGTCCGAGTTCCACCGTGACTTTCAGAGGAATGTCGAGCAGCAGATTAAGATTCGTTTCGTCCGCCTGCGCGTATCCGCCGCCCTGGAAGTTGGCGAATTGAACCGGATTGACGTTGACGTTCCGGTTCATGCCGCCTCCGCCGCCGAGCGTCTGCGGATAGTTGGGCATCGGAGCTCCGTAGCCCGGCGGCACGGCTGCCATCGGAGGCGCTTGGTGCGCCTGCGGCGGCGGCGTGTGTGCCGGCGGCGCGGAGTAGGCAGGCTGTGCGGGCGCCGCGGGTTGAGGCGCCGGTTGTGCTGCCGGCTGCGGAGCAGGCTCCGGCTCCGACGATGCGCCCCCCATCAACGAGCTCACCAGTTCCTTGGCGAACGGAACCGTCAGCAGCTGCATGATCGAGGAATCGATCAAATCTCCGATCTTCAGCCGGAAGGAGATTTTAACGAAAATATTCTCCTGCGGCAGGTTGGAGACTCCGGAATTGTTCTTAACGTCCATAATGTCGATACCCGGAGGGGAGATGTTGACCATCCGGTTGAAGATCGTCGACATCGAGGTCGCGGACGAGCCCATCATCTGGTTCATCGCTTCCTGAACGGCGCTAATGTGGATTTCGTTCAATTCCTCCGTCGTCACGTTGCCTTCGCCGCCCAGCATCAGATCGGCGATGACTTGCGCGTCGTGAGATTTGATCACGAGGGAATTGATCCCTTCGAAACCTTCTACATAGCTGACGTGAACCGCCACGTGAGGCTTCGGAAACTCGGATTCGAACCGGTCTCTGACGATCGCGGACACGGTAGGGGTCGTAATGTCGACCTTCTTGCCGAGCAGCGTCGACAGCGCCGTAGCCGCGCTTCCGAACGTAATGTTGCCGATCTCCCCAAGGGCGTCCTGTTCGAGCGGAGTCAGGTAATCGTCGATCGACTGCGACGCTTCCGCCGCCGCGGGAGCGTCTCCCCCGCCGGAAGACTGGTTCAGCAGGGCGTCGATCTCCTCCTGGGATAAGTAATCTTTACTCGTCATTGATTTCATCTACTCCTTCGCTGACGATCTCTTGGATTTGAATCGCCATTTTGTCTCGCAGCGTGCCCGGACTGGCGATAAACTTCACATTGTCCCCGACCTTGACTTCAAGCCCTTCCGTCGTTTGGCGAGTCAGCGTAATGACGTCTCCGACCGCCAAATTGAGAAATTCCTGGACGGAAATGTGCGAGGACCCCAGCTCGGCGATAATCGGCAGCTTCGCTTTGTGCACCCGTTGCTCGAGAATCTGCTGTTCCTCGGGGGCGCGCGTCTTCTTCTGCGACACGAACCAGTGATGAACGGACAGTCTCGGCATGATCGGTTCGATGACGACGTGGGGAATACACAGGTTGATCATCCCCGTCGTCTCGCCGATTTTCGTGCTGAGCGAGATCAGAGCAATTGTCTCATTGGGGGATACGATCTGCATGAACTGCGGATTCGTCTCCAACCCTTCCAGACGCGGCTGCATATCGATCATCGTCTTCCAAGCTTCCTGCAAGCTGTCGAGGGCGCGGTTGAATATTTTCTCCATGATGATCGTTTCGATTTCCGTCAGGGCGCCGATCTTGCTCGGAGCGCTTCCGCCTCCGCCGAGCAGTCTGTCCAGCATCGCGAAAGCGACGTTGGGATGTACTTCCAGAACCATTCGGCCTTCCAGCGGCTCCGCCTCGAAGATGTTCAGAATCGTCATCTTGGGGATGGAGCGGATAAATTCGTCGTAAGGCAGCTGCTCGACTTGAACGACGCTGATTTGGACGAACGTTCGAAGCTGAGCGGAGAAATAAGTCGTTAAATATCTTGCGAAGTTTTCGTGGATCCGGGTCAAGCTGCGAATGTGGTCCTTGGAAAAGCGGGTCGCGCGTTTGAAATCGTAGGCGCGAACCTTTTTCTGCGTATCCTCTTTCTTGAGCTCTTCCGCATCCATCTCGCCCGACGACAGCGCCGCGAGCAACGCGTCTATCTCATTCTGCGACAGTACATCTACCAAATCTCTCACCCCTTTCTCGAGCCTCGGCGGAACGACTTCTCGAACCGCTGGCCTAACTGATGTTCCGGACTACTTCTATATTAGATAGGAGTCATAACAAATCCTTTAATTCCGACTTTAAGCAGCTTGCCTTCGGTAATGACGGCGTTGATCGAGTTGATCAAGCCCGCGGCCAGCTGGTCCTTGCCTTTCGTTCCGCTCATTTCCTCCGGGGTCATGACCCACAGCGCGCGGTTGACGATCGGCTTGATTTCGTTCTCCTTGATCTTGTCGAACTCTTCTTTCGCTTTTTCGCTGTCGAACTGGAACGAGAAGCTGATTTTGACCACGTAATCCGTGTCCGCAAGATTCGTACTGATATCAATTAATTCGGATGTGACTTTAACCATTTCATCCGCAGATATTGGCTCCAGCTGCACGTTCTCTGCGACTTCCTTGGCGGCCTGATCGGGATCCTTCTTCTTGTCCCCGAACAGATTGTTCCAGAAGTAGAACGTGACAACGACAATCAACGTAATCGCCAATAATAGCGAAACGAGCCATGGCAACAATTTTCTCATGACGTAGCTCCCTCCGATTGCGGGTCCGCGGGGCCTGTGACCGCCGCCAACACGCCGATACTGCGTAAGTAATGCCGGATCGCCCGGATTACATCCGAAGAATTTTCGATCACAATGAACTTTCTTCCTGTCGTAAGCGTAATGATCGTGTCCGGCGTCTCTTCCACCGTCTCGATCAGCAAAGCGTTGAGATGCAGCTTCGTGCCGTTCAGGCGTGTGACTTGAATCATAACTGGGCCTCCCCCAGACTGCCGGAGGAAGGGCCTCAGCCCTTCCCCGACAGGAGATCAATTACCGTTTCAGGTTCACGACTTCTTGCAGAATTTCGTCGGATGTCGTAATGATTCTCGAGTTCGACTGGAAACCGCGCTGAGCGACGATCATTTCCGTGAACTCGTTCGTCAGGTCGACGTTGGACATTTCAAGCTGGCCGGAGATGATCGAGCCGGAGCCGGCTTCCGCATCTGCGGCTTGTCCGATAATCAGTTCTCCCTCCGGGTTCGCGTTCGGCGTCATTCTGTACAGATTGCCCCCGACCTTCTCAAGACCGCCCGGATTCGCAACCATGGTGACGCCGATGAATATATCCGTCGGTGTAGCCAAGCCGTCCGCTCCGATGGCGATAATTTCGCCTGTCTGGGAGATCGAGAATGCCGTCACTTCCGCGTCGAGTTGAATCGGAGCGCCTCCAGCATCCAACACGAACATGCCGTCGGCATTAACGAGCTGTCTATTCGCATCGAGATCGAAGTTACCGGCGCGAGTCAAATACTGCGTCTCTCCGTCTCCTCCCGGACTGACGACGAAAAATCCGTCGCCGTCGATGCGCAGGTCGGTCGGCTTGCTCGTCGTCATCGCGCTGCCCGGCGTGTGCAGCGTATCGATCGCGGCTACGGTGACGCCCAGGCCGATTTGCTTGGCGTTGACGCCGCCTTGCTCGCCTTCGACCGAAGCGGTCACGCCCGACATCGACTGGCTCAGAATGTCCTTGAACATAACGCGGCCAGCTTTGAAACCAACCGTGTTCACGTTCGCGATGTTGTTGCCGATAACGTCGAGCTTCGTTTGGAACCCTCTCATTCCGGATACGCCGGAATACATAGAACGCAACATGTAATGCCTACCTCCATTAAGGTGGGATTAAGCCGCTTCAATCGGTCGGCGGCTGCGGGCTTCCTTTCCAGGACCGGCCCTGTAGTACGTTTAGCTGACGACGACGGCGCTGTCGATTTGGGTGAAAATGTGCTCTCTCATCGAATGCCCGTCCATCGTGGTTACGACGGTTCGGTTCGGCACGCTGACGATCATGGCGATGTCCTGGAACAGCACCAAGGAATCTTTGGCTCCTTTGGCTGCCGCCTGATCGACCGCACTGGCGATTCGTTCAAGCTGATCCGGCAGCAATCGAATGCCTCTCTGCTGCAGACGCTGCTCCGCGTGATGGCTGAACTTCAACTGCTGCTGGCTGAGCAACTCCTTGAAGGATACTCCTTCGGAGTCGGCCTGCCTGTTCCGATCCGGCGGCCTGTGGCCTTGAATCGGCCCCGTACGCCCCGTCGTCAGATGACCGACGAGCATCGGGTTATTCATCTCCCGTCACCTCCGGCTGGTCTCCGCCGGTTCCGGCGTCTCCCGATGAAGGTTCGGAGATCGAGATGATCTTGTCGATCGGAACCGCTAGATCGCCGATCTGAGCATACTGCACGCCGCCCGTCCACATGATCGAGTCTACCGTGCCTCTTTGCACGACGCTTTGCCCGCCCTCTTGGACGCTATCCACGTACCACTCGATCTGCTTGCCGATGAGTCCGGTAGCCATTCCGGCCGACTGCTTCAGCGCCGTAATCTCCTTGGTCATGTTCATCATCTGCTCCAAGGACGAGAATTGCGCCATCTGAGCGATGAATTCCTTGTCCTGCATCGGCTGCATCGGATCCTGATAGCGAAGCTGCGTTACAAGAATTTGCAGGAATTCGTCTTTGCCGAGTTGCTTGATCGGTTCCCTGGCTGCGGCCTGTACGTTCTGGGAGGAATAGTACGGCCAAATGTTTTTCGTGCCGATACTGTCAGCCACTTCACTCACCTCCTCTTGCTTCGAAGTTACGCGGTCACGTTAATCGAGCTTCCGTAACCGATCTCCTTCAGCGAAGAGTTGCGCTCCAGTTCGGCCGCGAATACGGAATCTTCGTTTGCGTCGTCCCCGTTCCGTCCGTCGGAGCTTCCCTCTCTGCCGGAGTTCGAATTCCGGTGCTCCTGCTGCTCGAACGTCGTTCCGCCGGAAGCCGAAGATTGCTGGACGACCTCAAGCCGTTCTACCTGCAATCCTTGTCCGTTCAGCGAAGTTCTGAGCTGAGCCATTTGATTTTCCAGCATCTCCTTGGCGGCAGGGTTGTCCGCGATGAATTGCGCGGTCAACACGCCGTTGTTCATCACGATGCGGATGTCCACTTGTCCGAGATGCTGCGGCGTCAGCGTCAGCTTCGCTTCGGAGATGCCGTTTCCTTGCGTCAATTGGAACTGCTTGACCAAGTACTTGCCCATCTGATCGGCGAATTGCTGAACCGGAACCGGATTCGGTACCGGAGCCGCAGGCTTGGCTGCCGCGGTTTCCCCGCCCGCTAGCCGATCGTTCTGCAGCAGTGTCCATACCGGCCTGGATTCCGAAGAACCCGTCTGTTCCGCCGAATCGATCGACGACGATGCCGTCTGGGCGTTCGTCTCCGAAGTTTCGGCATCGGAGGCCACTTGAAAGCGCCATACCGGATCGCGCAGCGCTTGCGCAGGTCGACGCGCTTCCTGGGACGAAGCAGCCTGGGCGGAAACATCCTTGGCGACAGCGCCTTCGGTCGGAACGTTGTCGGCTTTGCCGGCCGCTTTGGCTTGTTCGGCCTCGCCCGTCTTCGCCGCGTTCGTCGCAGCGGAAGCCGCGGTAATCGACGTCAACGTATCCAGCGCCGCTTTGATCTGTCCGGCAAACGCCGGGGATTGCTCTTGCGCGTCCTTGCCGGATGCGACGGCTTCGCTCAACTGCTTCACGACTTCACGCAGAGATTGCACGAGAGGCTTGGACAGCTGCGTGTTCAACGCGACGTCCACCGTCTGTCCGGCATCGCTCGTCTCCGCAAGCGCCGTATCCGCCGTCGGCTGAGCCGCGCGAAGTTGGTCGAGCACGCTTTGCAGCATGGACAGCATAGCCGCGAGTTGCTCCTGCGCTTCCGCCGTAAGCTCCCCGCCCGCTTGATCCAACTGCTCCAGCTGCTCCGCAAGGTTCGCCAGCAGCGCCAGCAGATCCTGCGTTTCGCTTTCGTCGCCAGAAGCTCCGACCGTTCCGATCAGACCGGCCAAGCCTACGGGAAGGGACAGGCTGCCGCCGCCTTCGCCCGAAGTCGCCGAAGCGTTGCCGCCTCCGTCGATCGCCTGCACGAGAGCGCCTGCAAAGCCGTTGCCGCCTTCCGACGAGCCTTGAGCCCCGCCCGTAACCGAAGCCAACGCTTTGCCGGCCGCAGAAGGTGCGGATGAAATCATCATGTTCATCTTGTTTTCACCTCCTTTCGCGAAAGTCGATCCGTTACGGATTAGCCGGCATCAGCTTGCTGATCAAATTCGCCGCGGTTTTCTTGTCCAACGTGGACAGTTCGTTCAGCACCTTGGCGCGGGCATCGTTGTCCAAAGCGTCCAAGATTCGCAAGGCTTTGCTCTGGGTCGTCGTCGCCATCTGCAGCAGCAGCTCGGCCGCTTTTTTCGGCTCCATGCCGGAGAAGGTGCGATTCAATTCCGCCGTGTCCAGAGCGGAGGACGTATCGGCCGGACTGTTCTCGAGCTCCTTGATCCGCGATTGCAGCGCGGCGATCTCGCGATCGTTGACTGTCTCCGCGTCTTTCAGCTTCATCGTCACGTCGGCCGCCTTCTTCGGAGTCATCCGCTCCAGCACGCGGCCGCGTTCGGTTTCGGTCATCGCGCCGAGTACGAGAGCCGACTCTTCCAGCGTCATGCTTTCGAGAATCGGAGCCGCCTTGCTGGGCGTCATCTTGCCGTACATGTTGGCGAGTCCCTTGATGCGAGACTGATAAGCTTCGCCCGTGATCGTGCGCTCCTCGTCCACCTTCGTCAGCTCGTCCAGCTTCACCTGCAGCTCGTCCAGCTTCTTCTTCTGCTCTTCGCCGAGCGCCGTCGCCTGACGCAGCGCGGTTTCCCGGTCTGCGAGAAGCGCGTTCAACTCGTCTATCTTCGTTTTGGCGTTGTTCACCGACAACGTCTCGTCCGTCTGCGCTCCCGGCGCCGGCGGAGTGTCCGGGTTCGGCAGAATCGACCGGATGACCGGAATTTTGTTGCCGATCTCCAGCGCCGCGTTGCGCCAGTCCGCGTTGAACATCAACAGCAACACGCCGAGCAGCACCGCAGTAAACAAAATCGGGGTAATAAAAAAGAGAAATCGCTCGAACCCGCTGTAACTGCTTTTTTCCACATCCGCGCTCGCCACGAATTTCCCTCCCTTCTCCTGCGATCGACCAGCGGCTGCCCGTTACCTCCGCGAGGAGGAGGCCGCTCTTACGATCGCGATTTCGTCCAGTTCGTTTTGTTCCTTGGCCAACCGGTCCCGCCTGAACCGCTCCAATGCGCGGTCGCGCGCGTTCAGCCACACTTTTTCGTCCACCATTTTGTCCGTCAGATGACCTTGGCGCTTGCGCACCTGATCTTCCGCCGAGCGGACGCCTTCATGCTGCCTGCGAATTCTCTCGTCGACTACCTGGATGTATCGCTCGGTCGCCATCAGTTCGGTCAAAGGCGTCGGCCGCTTCGCGGTCGACAGCATGTCCTCCTCGAGGTCGCGGCGCTCTTCGTACAGCTTCCTTAAACGCTCTTCCTCGGTTCTAAGCTGACCGAGCGAAGCCGCGTATTCCCATTCGGCCATCGATTTCTCGCTGCCCTTCAGATCCACGATCTTCTGCAAAGGATATCGGAATGCCATAATCGCTTATCCTCATCTCCTGTAAAAATCGATAATGAGCCGCTCCTGCGCTTCCTGCAGCGTCACTTTCTCGTTCGTTCTCTGCTGCGTGTACGTCCGAATCAGATCGTAGTATTGAATCGCTTTGTCGATCTCGGCATTCGAGCCTCGCTGGTAAGCTCCGATATTAATGAGGTCCTCGGAGTCACGATAGACAGCCAGCAGCTTCTTCAGTTGTTCCGCCGCCCCTTGCTGCTCCTCGGTGACGATGTCCTTCATGACCCGGCTGACGCTCGACAGCACGTCTATGGCCGGGAAATGCCCTTTGTTCGCCAAGTTCCGGTGCAGGACGATATGCCCGTCCAGAATGCCGCGCACGGCGTCGGCGATCGGCTCGTTCATGTCGTCGCCGTCCACGAGAACGGTATAGAAAGCGGTGATCGAGCCCGTCGGCCCCGTTCCCGCGCGTTCCAACAGCTTAGGCAGCGCGGCGAACACGGAAGGCGTGTAGCCTCTCGTCGCCGGCGGCTCTCCGATGGCCAGTCCGACTTCCCGCAGCGCCATCGCATACCGGGTGACCGAATCCATCATCAACATGACGTTCATCCCGCGGTCGCGAAAATATTCGGCAATCGTCGTGGCGATCAGCGCGCCTTTCATCCGGATCAGCGCCGGCTGGTCCGAAGTCGCCACGATGACGACCGACCGGGCCAATCCTTCCGGGCCGAGATCCTTCTCGACGAACTCCAGCACCTCGCGTCCGCGTTCTCCGATCAAGGCGATCACGTTGACGTCCGCGGAAGTGTTTCTCGCGATCATGCCGAGCAGCGTACTCTTCCCGACGCCCGATCCGGCGAAGATGCCAATCCGCTGGCCTTGGCCGACGGTCAGCAGCCCGTCGATCGCCCGAACGCCGACGCCCAGAGGCGTCGTCACCCTTGGACGGCTGAGCGGATTGCCCGGCGCGTTGTTCGTCGAATAATGCGGCATGCGCACCGACAAACGCGTTCCGTCCAGCGGCCTGCCGAGCCCGTCGAGCACTTTGCCGAGCAGCTCGGAGCCGACTTGCACCGTCAGCGGATTGCCCGTCGCGACGACATCGCAGCCCGGGCCAACCGAATGCAGCTCGCCAAGCGGCATAAGCAGCACCCGATTATCGCGAAAGCCGACAACTTCGGCGAGCACGGGCTTGCCGCCCTTCATCGGGTGAATCGAGCAGACATCTCCGATGCTGGCGTCCGGTCCTTCCGATTCGACGGTCAGCCCGATAATTTGAATGACCTTGCCGTTCACCCGCACCGGGTCGATCTCCCGCAATGTATCCGTATAACGTCCGATATCAAGGAGCGCCATCCGATTCGCTCCCCTCGCCGCGGTGGGCGGCTACTTTGAGCAGTTGCTCGCGAATCGCTTCAAGCTGCGTGTCGACTCTCGCGTCGATGCTGCCGAACGCCGATCTCACGATGCATCCGCCTTCTTTAATGGAAGCGTCCGGAACGACCTGCAATTCCGCCTGCGCGTCCAGCGCCAGCGCCAGCTCGTCTTTCGCCGCCTGAACGAAGGCGAATTGGGACGGCGAGACGCACAGCACGATAACTCCTTGTTCCTTCCTTCTTGCCAGAGCTTTCTCGAACAGTTTCATCGACATCTCCGGAGCTTTGGCCAGCTTGCGGTGAACGATCTTCTCCGCGATCGAGCAGCTCAGCTCCACGAGGAACGATTCGCCTTCGGTAATGATCGATTCTTTGGCCGCATAAGCCTGGGCCACGATCGCCTCCGCTTCCCGAAGCCGTTCCTCGTATTGCAGCTTGAGCTGCTCTTCCGCTTCCAGCGCGCCGCTGCGATAACCTTCCTCATGACCTTGTCGGCCGGCCTCCTCGCGGATGCGACCGTCCTCCTCGCGCCGGGATTGCCACCAGGCTTCGGCTTCCCGTTCCGCCGCCGCCCTCAGTTCCTCCGCTTCGGCCTTCGCTTGCCGCACGATTTGTTCCGCGGTAAGCTCAGCGTCGGCGATGATGCGATCCTTTAATGTTTGTGTTTCGACATCAGGCGTTTGATTTCCTTCGCCGTCCGTGCCGGAACCCGAAATATTTTGCGGAACGGGCGCGATTCTTTGGATCAATTCCAATCTCTTCAGATCGTCCACCGACACGACATACGAAGATTTGATGAGATTAGACAATGATATCGTCTCCTCCGCCGCGAGCGATAATGATTTCTCCGGCTTCTTCCAGTCTGCGGATCGTCGCTACGATGCGGGTCTGCGCCTCCTCTACGTCGCGCAGCCGCACTGGCCCCATGTATTCCATCTCTTCCTTGAACGTCTCCGCCATCCGCTTCGACATATTCCGGAAGATCGATTCCCGCACTTCCTCGCTCGCGACTTTGAGCGCGAGCTGCAAATCCGCGTTCTCGATGTCGCGAATGATACGCTGGATGGAACGGTTGTCGAGATTGACGATGTCCTCGAACACGAACATCCGCTTCTTGATCTCCTCCGCCAGCTCCGGATCCTGGATTTCCAAGGAATCCAGAATCGTGCGTTCCGTTCCGCGGTCTACGCCGTTGAGGATCTGCACGATCGCTTCGATGCCGCCGGCGTTCGTATAATCCTGCGTAACCGTGGAGCTGAGCTTCTGCTCCAGTACCCGCTCTACCTGGGCGATGACGTCCGGAGACGTGCTGTCCATGAGCGCGATCCTTCTCGCCACTTCCGCCTGCTTCTCCTGCGGCAAGGACGAGAGCACTGCGGAAGATTGATCCGGCTGCAAGTACGAAAGCACGAGCGCGATCGTCTGCGAATTTTCGTTCTGAATGAAGTTCAAAATTTGCGAAGGTTCGGCCTTCCGCGCGAAATCGAACGGACGAACCTGTAATGTCGCGGTCAAGCGGTTCAGAATGTCCATCGCCTTCTGCGAGCCGAGCGCCTTCTCCAAGATTTCTTTCGCGTACGTAATGCCGCCCTGCGTTATGTACTCCTGAGCGACGCAGATCTGGTGGAACTCGCTGAGAATGAGATCCTTCTCGCTGGCGTCCACCTTGCGCACGTTGGCGATCTCGAGCGTCAGTTGCTCAATCTCGTCGTCGCGCAAGTGCTTAAACACTTGCGCGGATACTTCCGGTCCGAGGGTGATGAGCAGAATGGCTGCTTTCTGCCTCCCGGACAACTGAAACCCTTTCGCCATCGCTGCCACCTCTATTCATCCACCAGCCAAGTCCGGAGAAGATTAACGAATTCATCCGGCTTGCGCTTGGCCAAGCTTTCCAACTGCTTGCGTACCTGGCTCTCGTTCGTAACGTTGTCGATATCGATCGTCGGAAGTTCCGCGCGGGGCATTTCCGCGATCTCGGCCGCTTCCTGCGCAGCTTTGCGGCGACGATAGATATAGTAACCTCCGCCTCCGAGCAACGCCAGCGCGAGCAGGCCCGCTCCGGCCATCCAGAACGCCGAGTTCGACGCGCCGCCCGAAGCCGTCGTCGTGCCTTCGAAAGATTGCGAGAGTACCGATACCCGCTGCATCAAAGCTTCGTCCGACAGATCCAGACCGGACTCGGCCAACAGCACTCTCGCGCTTCTCAGGAGAGCGCCCTGGATCTCGGCCAGCTTCTCCGGCGTCATATTAGCAGAATTTACCCCTACATTAATGGATAAGTCCTTCACTTTATAGGGTCCGTAGTCGATATTATTAGTAATGCGGTTTACTTCAAAGTTAACCGTACTGGAAACCTTCTCGGAGGAGGAGGAACCGGAACTGCCTGCGGCCGGGTAATTGGTGACGTCGGTTTCACCCGTGCCCGCAACCCCTCCAGCTTGCCCATCTTGGCCTTCGAATGTCTCGCTCGAGTCCTGGCGGCTGATTTCGATGCCTTTATTGTCATTATCCGGCAGCGGTTGCACGAGCTGCTCCACGGACGACTTCTTGTCGAAGTTCAAGGAGGACACGACGCTGACGACCATGTTGTCCATGCCGACGATCGGATTCAGGAACTGTTGAATGTTTCTCTTCAGCGTATTCTCGAATTCGCTCTGAATGGCAAACTGCGTCTCGTAGAGCGCTCCGCCCATTCCAGCCCCTCCACCCAGCTGGGTCGAAGGCGTCAGATCTCCGGTGCTGCTGCTGATCGTAATGTCTTGGATGGCGAGATTCGGCACAGCCGATTTGACGAGGTTGTAATAGCTGTCGATTTCTTCCTGTTTCGGCCGGAAGCCCGGCTTGAAGGTAATAACGACGGCCGCGATCGCTTTTTCCTTTTCCGACTGATTGAGAAACACCGAATCTTCGGGCAGCGTCACGATCGCCTTGACCTTCGCGATCCCTTGTTTACTGAGCAGCAATTGCTGGATTTCACCGTTAAGCGCGTTTCTGAATTTGACGTTGAACTCCTGATCGGTCGTCCCGATAGCCGACGAAGATTTGCTGAGCTCCGGGAATCCGATGGAGCCATTCTGAACGAGCCCTTGCGACCCGACATCCACTTTGACTTTTGCCGCGGAAGCGCTCGGAACGTAGATGCTCGTTCCCGCGTCGGTCAGTTGGTAGGCGATACCGTTGCCGTCCAAGTATTCCATGATCGCCGCGGCGTCGGTGCTGTCCAGGTTCTGGAAAGCAAGTTCGTATTCGGTTTTGGTGAATAAATAGGTCAGTAATATGATGGCAAAAAGCAATAAGGCCGCTGTTGAGGCGAGCACCCATTTTTGCGTCTTGCTGTACTGGTTCCAGAAACCAAGCAGCTTTTCTCGAACCTGTGCCCACTTCTCGTTCACGATTTCACCCCACCTGCGGTTAGAAGACCGGAGAAGGCGGATTGCCTGCGCGCCTTCTTTCCGGAATTAAGATTAGCTAGTGCGTTCCGAATAAGAATTAGATCTGCATCCGCATAATTTCCTGATAGGCCTCGATGACCTTATTGCGGACTTGTCCGGTCAGGGAGAGACTGAGTTCCGCCTGCGTAGCGGCGATGATGACCTGGTTCTCGTCGACTTCCCCGATCAGAAACTGATCGTTCAGCTTATGTACGTTCTGCTCTTGAGCGGCCACTCCATCAAGGGCGCTCTTCAAATACGAGGCGAAGCTTTCTGTCGCCTCGGCCGGCGTCGCCCGCAGCTGATTCAAACTCGGACCCGACACTAAGTTAACGGGATTTATCATCGTATTCGTAATCAAGCCAGCACCCCTCTAACGTTGGTTGGATTCATCTCGCGACATTCATGCGCCTCCGTCAACGGCGGCCCATCTCAAGCGCCTTCATAAACATCGATTTCCGCGCGTTCAACGCAGTTACGTTCGCCTCGTACGACCGGGAAGCCGCCAGCAGATCAACTTGCTCCTTCAACATATCGACGTTGGGCATATACACCATTCCGCTTGCATCCGCGTCGGGATGCGTCGGATTGTACACCTGCTTAAACGGCGCGGAGTCTTCGCGAATGGATGCCACTCTGACCCCTTGCGCCGACGATGCGTTCATCTGCTGACCGAGCAAGTCCTGGAATTTGGGCTGCGCCGCCTCCATTACTACGACTTTGCGGCGATACGGAACGAAGTTTCCGTTCACGTAACCGGCGCGCGTCGTCTCGGCGTTCGCGATGTTCGCCGAAATGACGTCCATCCGCAGCCGCTGAGCCGTTAGCGCGGAAGCGCTGATATCGAAACCTCCGAGCTTCATCCGTTACGCACTCCCCTGAATTCCGATTCTCATCATCTTCGCTTCGTGGGCCACCTGCTGCGACATCAGATTGTATCTCAGCTGGTTTTCGGCAAGAAGAGCCATTTCCTTCTCGATGTCCACATTGTTCTTGTTGTTGTTGAACGCCGTCGATTCGTCCGTGACGACTCTCGGACCCGGCGACGGATAAGCTCCGTTGATCGGGATATGGCGCGCGTCGGTCAGCTTGCCCGCGAGCGCGCGGTTTCCCTGCGAGCCGATCGCCTGCGTCAGCATCTCTTCGAAGGCTACGTCGGATCTCTTGAAATAAGGCGTATCGTTATTTGCGATATTGTTGGACAGCACGCGATGTCTCATCGTCGCGGCCTGGATGGCATTCTCCAAACGCATAAAGGATGCGCCGCTTAGCAATTCCATCATTGTCGCCCCTCTCCGCTCATTCATGAGATAATCTTCATTAATCAGTCCCGGCCGCATCAAACCCGGACTTCGCACCTGTTTAATTCCACGCAAATCTCTTAAATTCCTGCTTGATGCGACAAGACTTTTGCCCTTTCTACATAAAAAACAACACATTACGACAAATTAGAATTTTCTAAGATCCATCATCTACGACATCTGTTCGCGTGACAATAAGAAAAAAGCCCTAATCTTCCCGAAGAAGATTGGGCTTTCCCGTCGGAGTTTATCCGTTCTTGCGATGCTCCAGTTCTTGCAGCAATTGGGCGTTAAGGATGCGAATATACGTGCCTTTCATGCCGAGCGAGCGGGTTTCGATGACCCCGGCGCTCTCCAGCTTCCTTAGCGCGTTCACGATGACGGACCTTGTAATTCCGGCTCTGTCGGCGATCTTGGAAGCGACGAGCAATCCTTCTTTTCCTTCCAGCTCTTCAAAGATTTGCTCAACGGCTTCCATTTCGCTGAAGGAGAGAGAATTGACGGCGACCGTGACAATCGCCTTGCTTCTGGCCTCGGCTTCCCGTTCGTCGATCCTTTCTCTCAGAATCTCCATTCCTATAATGGTAGAGCCGTACTCCGCCAAAATTAGATCGTCATCCCCAAACGAATCGTTTTCTCTGGATAGGACCAAAGTCCCTAATCTGTCACTTCCGCCAATGATCGGAACGATTGTTACGATTCCGTTGCCGAAAGCCGCCTCTATCGGGGTTAAAATTTCCTCATTTGAAGAAACGTTCGCGGCCGTCTCCGAAATGCGCAGCAGACGATCGTTCGTCTCGGATGGAAACCGCATCCCGTCCGCATCTTCCCTGCGCAGCCACATTTCGGGAAATCCCGCGGAATGCGCATAACCGAGCACCTTCCCTTTTCTGCTCAGCACGAATACATCGCCTTGCATCGTTTCGCGCAGCCCCTCCGCCATCTCGCGGAAGTTGAGAGGCTTGCCGGCCGCTTCCTGCAGCAGCCGGTTAAGCGTCCGGGTTTTCATCAACAGCGTCATGATTGTGCTTCCTCCTAGTGCGACAAGCAAGTACAACGATTCCGCCGTCCGGGGACGGCGGCATGCGTTCGGCTAAGAGCCGCTTATAGAATATATTGACTCAAATCTCGATTGCTTGCAATCGTCGATAATTTCTCGCGGACGTACTCCGGCGTAATGGTCATTTCCTCAAGCTGCAGCTCCGGCGCCTCGAAGCTCAAATCCTCCAGCAGCTTCTCGAGCAGCGTATGCAGCCGGCGCGCGCCGATGTTTTCCGTGTTGCGGTTAACCTCTTGAGCCATTCTCGCCAGCTCGGAGATTGCGCCGTCGGTGAACGTGACGTTAATGCCCTCCGTCTGCAGAAGCGCGGTGTACTGCTTCGTCAGCGCGTTCTCCGGCTCGGTCAGAATGCGGATGAAATCTTCGTCCGTCAAGCTGCTCAGCTCTACGCGAATCGGGAAGCGGCCCTGAAGCTCGGGAATGAGGTCCGAAGGCTTGGCGATATGGAACGCTCCCGCAGCCACGAACAGAACATAGTCGGTCTTGATCGGCCCGTATTTGGTCACGACCGTCGATCCCTCGACGATCGGCAGGATATCCCTCTGCACGCCTTCACGCGAGACGTCAGGCCCCTGCCCGCGCCCTTGGCTGGCGATCTTGTCGATCTCGTCGATGAAGATGATGCCCGACTGCTCCGCCCTGCGCACGGATTCGGAAATGACGTCGTCCATGTCGATCAGCTTGTTGGCTTCTTCCACGATGAGCACCTTGCGGGCTTCCTTCACCGTCAGCCGACGCTTCTTACGGCGCTTCGGCAGAAATTGTCCAAGCATTTCCTGCATGTTGCCGAACTGCTCCTGGCCCGGTCCGCCCAGCATGTCGAGCATCGTAGGCGAGTTGTCCTCCACCTCGATCTCGACGATCTCGTTCTCCAGAAGGCCGGCCTCCAACCTCGCCTTCGTGTCCCGTCTCTTATCCTGCAGGCCCGGATCGACCGGATCCGGCTCGTCGCTCGGAGTGGCATTGCCTCCGAACAGCATCTCGAGCGGGTTTTTCTGCGGCTTCGGACGCGCGGGGGACGGAGCGAGCAGGGAGACCAATCTCTCGTTGGCGGCTCTCTCGGCTTTGTCCTTCACCTGTTCCGTCCGCTCCTCCTTCACCATCCGGATCGCCGTCTCCACCAAGTCCCGAACCATCGATTCCACGTCTCTGCCGACGTAGCCGACTTCCGTGAACTTCGTCGCCTCGACTTTGACGAACGGAGCATGGACGAGCTTGGCCAGCCGGCGCGCGATTTCCGTCTTCCCGACGCCGGTCGGCCCGATCATCAAAATGTTCTTGGGCACGACTTCGTCGCGGATTTCCTCCGGCAGCCGGCTGCGGCGATACCGATTGCGAAGCGCTACGGCGACCGAACGCTTGGCGGACTTCTGCCCGACAATGTATTTGTCGAGCTCGGCAACGATTTGGCGGGGCGTCAGTGCGTCATTCATACGATCCTCTCCCTTGCGCTTGTCGAATGTAATCATTCTATCTCCTCAACGACTAAGTTATTGTTGGTGAACACGCAAATTTCGGCCGCCGTCTCCAGCGCCGCGCGGGCGATATCCCGCGCCTCCATGACCGGGGCATGGCGCTTGAGCGCCCTCGCCGCAGCCAAGGCGAAGCTGCCGCCCGAGCCGATCGCCAGAATCCCGTCGTCCGGCTCGATCACTTCGCCGTTGCCGGACAGCAGCAGCATGCCCGTGGCGTCGACGACGATCATCATCGCCTCGAGCCGGCGCAGCACCCGGTCGGAGCGCCAATCTTTGGCGAGCTCGACCGCCGCGCGCTGCAAGTTGCCGTGATGCTCCTCGAGCTTGCCTTCGAACTTCTCGAACAGCGTAATCGCGTCCGCGACCGAACCCGCGAATCCGGCAAGCACCTGGTTGCGGTACAGTCTGCGCACTTTTTTCGCCGTGTTTTTCATCACCATGCTGTTGCCGAAGGTAACCTGGCCGTCTCCCGCGATAGCGCCTTTGCCGTTATGGCGGATCGCGCAAATCGTCGTGGCGTGGAATGTCATGTCCATGGGCTGATCCTCCCTAGTTTTAGCGGTCGTTCAAAAAGTCCGATTTTGATCACGAAGCGATTCGAGGCAGCGGATTCGACATCGAATCTTGAATTCAGCCGGTTCTTCCGGTGCTCACGTAGCCTCCACTACACTTTACTACGTTCCTCATACCCGGTCTTCATTCAACCTTCTCGGTGCTGAAAACCGAACTTTTTGAACCTTCATTTTCAATCGAATTTTTAGAAGATTCGCTTAGAGTCGCAAAAGCAGCGGCTTAGGTCTTATACGCAGCCGCTGCTTCATTGGTTACAATACCGAGCTCGCCCGAATTTCGGACCGCAGCGCGTCGATCGCTTCCAAAGCGCGCGCGGCGATGGCGTCGTTCTTGTCCTTCTTGCTCCTGACGCGGTAGCCAAGCGGCGGGAACAAGCCGAAATTGGCGTTCATCGGCTGGAAATGCTTAAAGTCCGCCGTCGTAATATAATGGGCCATGCTGCCGAGCGTCGTATGCGCGGGAAGCGTCAGCGGCTCTCGGCCTCCGGCCAGCCTTCCGGCGTTCAACCCCGCGATCAGCCCGGAAGCGGCCGATTCCACGTAGCCTTCGACCCCGGTCATCTGTCCCGCGAAGAACAGCGTCTCCCGCCCCCGGAACTGATAGGTCGGATGCAGCAGTTTCGGAGAATTGATGAACGTATTCCGATGCATAACCCCGTAGCGGACGAACTCGGCGTTCTCCAGCCCGGGAATCAGCGAAAACACCCGCTTCTGCTCGCCCCATTTCAGATGCGTCTGGAAGCCGACGATGTTGTACAGCGTTCCGGCCGCATTGTCCTGGCGCAATTGAATGACCGCGTGCGACTTCTTCTCCGTGCGGGGATCGATCAGTCCGACCGGCTTCATCGGCCCGAACAGCACCGTCTGTTTGCCCCGCTTGGCCATGACCTCGATCGGCATGCAGCCTTCGAAGTACATATCCTTCTCGAAATCTTTCACTTCCGCCGTCTCCGCATGGACCAGCGCGTCGTAGAAGACGTCGAACTCGGCTTCCGTCATCGGGCAGTTCAAGTAAGCCGCCTCTCCCTTGTCGTAACGGGATGCGAGAAACACTTTGTCGAAATCGATGGAATCCTTCTCCACGATCGGCGCTGCCGCGTCGAAGAAGTAGAAGTATTCTTCGCCCAGCAGCCTCTTGATGCCGTCGGACAGCTCCGGCGAAGTGAGCGGGCCGGTCGCGACAACGACGATTCCGTCTTGCGGAATCGCGGTAGCTTCCTCGTTCACGACTGTAATGAGCGGATGCTCCTTCAGCCGCTTCGTCACCTCCGCGGAGAACCCTTCTCGGTCCACCGCCAGCGCCCCGCCCGCCGGAACGGCGTGCAAGTCGGCGCAAGCGAGAATGAGCGAATCCAGCCGGCGCATCTCTTCTTTCAATACGCCCACGGCGTTCGTCAAGCCGTTCGCGCGCAAGCTGTTGCTGCAGACGAGTTCGGCAAAGCTTGCCGTATGATGGGCCGGCGTCTGCCTGACCGGCCTCATCTCGTATAACGTGACGGGGACGCCCTGCGCGGCGATCTGCCAAGCGGCCTCGCTGCCCGCCAGTCCCGCGCCGATAACCGTCACCGATTGTTGTTCGCTCAAATGTTATTCCTCCAACTCCACTGATGCTGAGCCAGCCCGGATTTATTCCGCCGCTTCCTCCGCCTCTTCGGCGGCCTCCGAATGTCCGCATGCCGTACAGTTCAGCTGCGTCTCACCCTTGACCCGCTTCTCGACCATCAGTCCGCCGCAGCTCGGGCAAGGCTTCGCGACCGGCTTATCCCAGGAGACGTAATCGCAGCCCGGATACAGATTGCAGCCGTAGAAAACGCGCCCTTTCTTGCTCCGCCGTTCGACGATCTGGCCTTCTTTGCATTTCGGACAGGTTACGCCCGTATCCTTGATGATCGGCTTCGTATTCCGGCAGTTCGGGAAGCCCGAGCACGCCAGAAACTTTCCGAAGCGTCCCATCTTGTACACCATCGGGCTGCCGCACTTGTCGCAAATCTCGTCGGACGGCTCGTCTTTGATCTCGATTTCCTTCATTTCTTCTTCCGCAACCGTGAGCCGCTCTTCGAACGACTTGTAGAACTCCCCGATTACGTTGACCCAGTCCTGCGTGCCTTCCTCGACGTGGTCGAGATCTCCCTCCATATTGGCAGTGAATTCGACGTCGAGAATTTCCGGGAAAAACTCCTCCATCAATTGAATGACGAGCTCTCCGAGTTCGGTCGGGATAAACTTCTTCTCTTCCAGAGCCACGTAGTTGCGCTTCTGAATCGTCTCGAGCGTCGGAGCGTACGTGCTCGGACGGCCGATGCCGAGCTCTTCCAGAGCCCTGACCAGACGCGCCTCCGTAAATCGCGGCGGCGGCTGGGTGAAGTGCTGCTTCGGCTCGATGTCCTTGGACTCCGCCTTGTCTCCCTTCGCCAACGGAGGCAGCAGACGATCCTCGTCCGTCGTGCCGTCGTCGTTGCCTTCGACGTACACTTTCATGAAACCGGGAAACTTCAGCTTCGAGCCGTTCGCCCGGAACATGACCGATCCGTTCTCCAGATCGACGGTCATCGTGTCCAGCACGGCCGAAGCCATCTGGCTGGCGACGAAGCGCTCCCAGACCAGCTTATACAGCCGGAACTGATCCTTGGAGGTGAACGCCTTGACCGATTCCGGGTCCCGCAGCACCGACGTCGGGCGAATCGCTTCGTGAGCGTCCTGCGCGGAGGCGTTCTTCTTCGTGTACACGCGAGGCGTCTCAGGCAAATACGGGTTGCCGTACTTGCCTTCGATATACTCCTTCGCTTCTTCCTGCGCGACGGGAGAGATTCGGGTGGAGTCGGTACGCATGTACGTGATGAGACCGACCGTTCCCTCTTTGCCCAGATCGACGCCCTCGTAGAGCTGCTGCGCGATCTGCATCGTCTTGGAAGCGCGGAAGTTCAGCTTGCGCGCGGCCTCCTGCTGCAGCGAGCTCGTAATGAACGGCGGAGACGGATTGCGCTGCCGCTCCTTCTCCTTCACTTCTCCGACGGCGAACTGCGAGCCGGACAGCAGAGCGAGCACTTCCTTGACCTCGGCTTCGCTGTTCAGCTCCCTCTTCTCTCCGTTAACGGAATGGAACTTCGCCTCGAACGCCGATTTGCCATGGGCAAGATGGGCGGTAATGCTCCAATACTCTTCCGGAACGAACGCGCTGATCTCGTTCTCGCGGTCATAGATCAGCTTCACGGCGACGGATTGCACGCGGCCGGCGCTGAGCCCCTTCTTGACCTTCTTCCACAGCAGCGGGCTGATCTTGTAGCCGACGAGCCGATCGAGCACCCTTCTCGCCTGCTGGGCGTTCACCAAATCCATATCGATCGGTCTGGGCGACTTGAAGGCGTCCTTGACCGCTTGCTTCGTAATCTCGTTAAATACGACGCGGCAATCTTCCTTCTCGTCCAGCTCCAAATAATGAGCCAGATGCCACGCAATCGCTTCGCCCTCTCTATCGGGGTCAGCCGCGAGATAAACCTTTTTCACTTTTTTTCTGGCATCGCGCAATTCCTTCAGTACGTTGCCTTTGCCGCGGATCGTAATGTACTTCGGCTGAAAGCCGTTCTCCACCTCAACTCCGATCTGGCTCTTCGGCAAATCGCGAATGTGCCCCATGGACGCTTTGACGATAAATTTACTTCCCAAATATTTGCCGATCGTCTTTGCCTTAGCCGGCGATTCGACGATCACGAGCGAGTCCGCCACGTCCATTCCTCCTCTCCTACGGTCGACAAGTCCTCGTGCCTATGTTCTTATGCCTTCATTATTAAAGGACATGATATACGGAACCGGGTTGTTGTTCAATTCGACGCTTTATTTGTAAAGATAGCAGAATGGAGTGTAAATGTCCAAACGTCATCCCGGAAAAGACCGCCAATTCGTCGACGGAGGAGGGTCGATCGAGGATTAGACGGTAGACGAGCAGTTCGTCCGCGCGCAGTTCATCCTCTTCTCCGCAAGCCCCGGACGCCTCTCCGTCTCCGGTTTCCGGCGTTGCGGCGGGAGGCAGCCGATACTCGTAATATTGAAAAATATCCGAGTCGTCCAACGCGGGATGCGCCCCTTTGCGATAATATTCGAGCGCGCCCAGGCTGCGCGGGGAAGTCACCTGTCCGGGGATGACGAACACGTCTCTGTTATAGCCGATCGCCAGATCCGCCGTGATGAGCGCTCCGCTCCTGCGGGCGGCTTCCACGACGACGACGCCGTACGAAAGGCCGGCAATGATGCGATTGCGCAGCGGGAACAAGCCCGGGTGGAGAATCGTATCCGGGGGACTTTCCGACAGCAGCAGTCCGTGCATGCCGAGCTCGCGGTACAGAGCGGCGTTCTCCGGAGGATAGCACCGGTCGACCCCGCCGGCAAGCACCGCTATCGTCCCGCAAGCGCCCGATACGGCGCCTCTGTGAGCCGCCGCGTCTATTCCCTTGGCCAGCCCGCTGACGACCGTCATACGCCCCGCGCAGCCCTCGGCGAACTGCTCCGCGACTTTGCGCCCGTAGCCCGTGGCCAGGCGGGTGCCGACGATCGCGATCGCCGGCCGGTTCAGCAGCTCCAATCGCCCCCTGCAGTACAGTACCCAGGGCGGATCGGAGATCTCCCGCAGCAGCGCCGGATACTCGTCGTCCAGATAAGCGACGGCGCCCATTCGTCCCGCCGCATGACGGCTTCGCCTCCGCTCTCTCGCGGCGGGGCGCACACTCTTCTCCGCGGCCAGCGCCTGCCTTGCGCTCAGCCCCATGTCCCGCCAGTCCCCGGCGAGAAAATCCCCCGTATGCCGCAGGGAGCCGGGACCTTTCATGACGCCGTACAGGAAGATCGTCGCGATCGTCACCCGCCCGACTCCTTCCGTTTCGTGCAGGGCGATCAGCACCTCCCTCGGCATGCCCGTCTCCCGCGCTTCCGCCAGCGAGACGACCCTGACATTCTCTTTTTTCCCGTTCTCCTCGTTCTCCCGCATCCTCTCAGACCCCTCTCAGCCTCGTATACGACAAAAAGCCCTCCACTCCCTCGATGAGGGGGCGGAAGGCTGCCTGCCTTGCCGATAATGCGCGGACAACCGCTAAGGTCGCCGAGCGAAATGATTCAACTTGCCTTTACTGTACCATTAACCTTTGCACTTTTCCAGCAGGCCTTTGTCCTCGAGCACGGCGACCAGCGTCGCGCCCATGTCGGAAGGCGTCGGAGCGACGCGAATTCCGTTCGCTTCGAGCACGGCGATTTTCTCCGCAGCCGTTCCCTTGCCGCCGGAGATGATGGCGCCCGCATGGCCCATCCGTTTGCCCGGAGGCGCCGTCGCGCCGCCGATGAAGCCGACGACCGGCTTCGTCATGTTCGCCTTGATCCATTCCGCCGCTTCTTCCTCGGCCGTTCCGCCGATTTCGCCGATCATGATGACCGCGTACGTATCCGGATCTTCGTTGAACAGCTTCAGGATATCGATGAACTCGGAGCCTTTAACCGGGTCTCCGCCGATGCCGACGGCCGACGATTGGCCGATGCCGCGCGTCGTCAGTTGGTGAACCGCCTCGTAAGTGAGCGTTCCCGAGCGGGAAACGACGCCTACGTGGCCTTTTTTATGGATATAGCCCGGCATGATGCCGATCTTGATTTCTTCCGGCGTGATGACGCCCGGGCAGTTCGGCCCGATCAGACGCGTCTTCTTGCCTTCCATGAAGCGCGTGACTTTGACCATGTCCAGCACCGGAATGCCTTCCGTAATGCAGATGACGAGGTCCAGCTCGGCGTCGACCGCTTCCATGATGGAATCGGCCGCGAACGGAGGAGCGACGTAGATGACGGATGCCGTCGCGCCCGTAGCCGCTACCGCTTCTTTAACCGTGTTGAAGATCGGCAGCGTTACGTTCGTGCCGTTCTCCAGATCGAAGCCGATCGTTTGGCCGCCTTTGCCCGGCGTCACTCCGCCGACCATCTGCGTGCCGTATTCCAAAGCACCTTTGGCGTGGAAAGATCCCGTTGCGCCCGTAATGCCTTGGGTGATCACCTTGGTGTTCTTATCGATCAAGATACTCATGATTTACACACTCCCCGGTAAGTTCTCCCTTGTCATTTCACGAGCGACACGATTTTTTGCGCGCCGTCCGACATCGAATCCGCAGCCACGATGTTCAGGCCGGATCCGTTCAAAATTTCTTTACCCAGCTTCACGTTCGTTCCTTCGAGACGCACGACGAGCGGCTTGTCGAGACCGAGCTCGCGAGCGGCAGCGACGACGCCCTCGGCAATGATGTCGCACTTCATGATGCCGCCGAAGATGTTGACGAAGATGCCCTTGACGTTCGCGTCGGACAGGATGATCTTGAACGCTTCGGTCACTTTCTCTTTCGTCGCGCCGCCGCCAACGTCCAGGAAGTTGGCCGGAGATCCGCCGAAATATTTGATGATGTCCATCGTCGCCATGGCCAGACCGGCTCCGTTAACCATACAGCCGATGTTGCCGTCGAGCGCGATGTAGCTCAAGTCGAATTTGGAAGCTTGAATTTCCTTCTCGTCTTCCTCGTCCAGATCGCGCAGCTCCAGAATGTCCTTGTGACGGAACAGTGCGTTGGAATCGAAGTTCAGCTTGGCGTCGAGCGCCATAACGTCGCCCGAGCCCGTGACGACGAGCGGGTTGATCTCGGCGATGGAGCAATCCTTGTCCACGAATGCGCTGTACAGCGCCAGCATGAACTTGATCGCTTTGTTGACGAGCTCTCCCGGAATTTTAATATCGTAAGCCAGTTGGCGGGCTTGGAACGTGGTCAATCCGACCGCAGGGTCGACGACGACCTTGACGATCTTCTCGGGCGTATTAGCGGCCACTTCTTCAATGTCCATGCCGCCTTCTTCGGAGCCCATTACGACGACGCGGCCGGTTCCCCGGTCGACGACGACGCCGATGTAGTATTCCTTCTTGATGTCGCAGCCTTCCTCGATCAGCAGGCGTTTCACTTCTTTGCCTTCCGGTCCGGTCTGGTGCGTGACCAATACTTTGCCGAGCAGTTCTTTCGCGTAGCTTGCGACGTCCTCCAGGCTCTTGGCGATTTTGACGCCGCCGGCTTTGCCGCGTCCGCCCGCGTGAATCTGGGCTTTGACGACGGTGACCGGGCTTCCGAGTTCTTTCGCTGCGCTGACGGCTTCGTCGGCGGTAAACGCCACTTTGCCGCGCGGCACGTTAACGCCATACTGCCTCAAGACTTCCTTGCCTTGATACTCATGAATATTCATGACTCTGGCATCCTCCCGTTGTGCGCTTGTTATCTGGTGCGGCGGACCGCTTCGGCGCGAGGCGCCGGGGCGGGGCCGTCACAGCTTGACCCATGTTAGCGATGCGCTCATCGCTAGCAGCCGTTACACATTCCTTTAAGAGGTTGTTCAAAAAGTTCGCTTTTGATCTGAAAACCGAGCTTTTTGAACACATACACTAAGTCAATATGTAACAAAACCTTCATCATTGTATCACTAATTGCCGAATGCTTCCTCATTTTTTCATCAAATTATTAGTCTTCTTTGGCAATGGTTTCATCGAATTTTGAGATGAAAAAAAGGCGAATGCATCTCTCAATTGCGATAAGTATGCCGAACGGCTCCCGGTCCCGCTTTATTTTGTCCAATGCAGGAAAAGTCATGCCCCGGCCGCCCCCTCGTACCGACTCCGTATGTCGTTTGTATAAATTCGATTGGCCGATTTATTTTTATCCATTGAGCAGGACCGCGCCATCTTCTATACTTTCACTGACCGATAATGATTCTCATTATCTAACGATCACATCGAACGATGGAGGAATTACACTCATGAGCAAGAAAATGAAAATCGCCCTGACTCTCGGCAGCATCGCGCTGCTCGGAACGTTATTGACAGGTTGCGGGAGCAGCCGCGACAACAATGCCGCATCCAGCGGGAGCGCCCCTGCCCCCAGTACGGCCGCCGCATCCTCGGCAACGGCTTCGGCGTCTGCCGAAACCGCCGCTGCGGTACGCCAAATAACGGATTACATCGGCCACGACGTGGAAATTCCGGTCTCTCCCCAGCGCATCATCTTCGTCGGAGAAACGTTCAGCGATTTGTTCGCGCTGGATGTCAAAGCGATCGGAACCTCGACCAGCATGGCTTCGGAAACGGTGTATGAAGATCAGTTGGCCGGTATAGAAGACGTAGGCTTCCCGATCAATCTGGAGAAGATCATCGCGCTCGCACCCGACCTCATCATCATCGCGGATACGGATGAGAAAGTGTACGAGCAGCTAAGCAAAATCGCGCCGACGATCGTATTCGATACGTTCGCTCCGCTCGAAGAGCGCTTGCCCTTGCTCGGAGACGTCCTCGGGAAAAAGCAGCAAGCGGAGCAATGGCTGGCGGAGTACGGCAAGCAAGAGGAGCAGATGTGGCAGGAACTGCAGGCAGCGGGCTTGAAACCGGGGGAGACGGCCTCCGTCTTCACTTATTATCCGGGAGAGCGGCTGTTCGTGATGGCGCGGACCGGCCTGTCCCAAGTACTGTACGTCCCGGACGGACTTAAGCCGACAGATCGCATTCAGCAAGTATTGGATGGAGGCAGCGGGTTCGAACAAATCTCGGCCGAGCTGCTGCCGGAGTACGCCGGGGATCGAATTTTCATCCTGAACCCGGTCTCGGAGTTGGAGGACGCGATCCAATCCACGGAAAATATGTTGAAGAGCAGCATCTGGCAAAATCTGCCCGCCGTCAAGGCAGGCCATGTCTATCGGCTCGATATCAAGCAATCGGGGAGCGATGCGCTTAGCAGACAGTGGCTGATCGAGCAGCTGCCGAAATTGATGGCCGAATAGCGCAACAGTCACGTTACTTCCAACACTGGGGCGTGTCTGAATACTCCGAGGCAGCAGATTTGGCCGAATTTTCGTTCCATGCAAGGAACTTTTGTGAAGGCGTACCGGAGGTACGTCAAGCAAAAGTGACGAAGCAGGGGCCCCTGAGCGGGTGTTCAGACACGCCCTAAGAAGACGTTTCGACGAAACCGTTGAATAACGTCTTCTTTTTATTATACAATCATCATTAATGAGAACCATTATCACTTCTGGGAGGAACAGCACGATGATACGCTTAAGCTCCGATTCCGACAACGTGCCCCTAAGCTCCTTGCTCTTCCATTTCGTCGACATAGAACGAATCGAACAGAATGCGGCATGGTACCCTCATACGTACGAAACCGATCTGTACACGCTGCTGATCGTGACGCGCGGACAAGGCAGATTGCTGCAGGACAACGAGCAGAAGAAGCTCATCACCGCCGATAAATGCTATTGGCTGAATCCCGGGACTCCATTCAGGCTCGTCAACGAATGCGACGCGATTCGCTTCTATCGGTTGACCTTCTCCGCCGTTCGAATTCGCAGCGGCGAGTACGATAAATACGCCGGGGAGATTGTGCCGGAGGGGACCGAGCTTGCCGCCTTCCCATTCGCCCGGCTCTCGCGCCTGGCCGATCTTCTGTACGAGGGAAAGCGGGCGCTCGGCAATGCCGAGAGCTTGGCACGCCAAGCGCGGTTTAATGAAATTCTCGCCGTTCTGTTCGAGCACAACCTGCAAGCCGGGCATGCCCCCACCCCGCTTCAAGCCGTTGAATCCACGATAAAATATATGCGGGGCAACTATATGTACCCGATTACCGTCAAGCAGCTTGCGGAGATTTCGCAGATCGCCCAATGGCAGTACAGCGCGGCGTTCCAGGAGCTTACCGGCAGAAAGCCGCTCGATTACTTGACGGATCTTCGAATCGGACATGCGAAGGAATGGCTCTGCCGATCCGCGGAGCCGCTGCGTGAAATCGCCCGCCGGGTCGGGTTTTCGGACGAATACTACTTCAATCGCCGATTCCGGCAATCTACCGGGATGACGCCCAGACAATATTCGGAGTCGATCCGTGGCAAAATCCGCGTGAAGGATTGGACCGGCCATGAAGTAGATATTCCCGCAAGCCCGCAGCGGATCATCTATCACGGGGAGACGCTGGGCGACTTGATCGCTCTGGGCATCCAGGCGATCGGAACGAGCGAAAGCTTCAAAAACAACGGCTTCCTCGAAGAAGATACGCTCGCTTTCCAGGACGTCGGCATGCCGATCGATCCCGCCAAAGCTCAAGCGCTGAAACCGGATCTGATCATTTTCGCGAACGCGGACGAGAACCAATATAACGCCTTATCCAAAATCGCGCCTACCGTGACCTTTAATACGTTCGCTCCGTTAGAGCATCGTTTGCATACGTTAGGACAATGGCTGGGGCGCAAGCGGGAAGCCGAAGAATGGCTTTCCGCCTACAACCTGAAGGTTGCCGCGATGTGGAACCGGCTGCGCTCCGTCGTTCGCCGCGGTCAGACGGCTTCGGTATTCGTCTATGAGCACGGAGAGCATCTATTCATCATGGGCGCCTCCGGCTTATCCTCGGCGCTCTATCATCCTTGCGGTTTTCAAGCCGCGAACGGAATTCGGGACATCGTCGAAGCGGGCATCGGATTCGCGGAGATTCCCCCGGACAGATTGTCCGAATACGCGGGAGACCATGTGTTCATGCTGCTGTCCGGGAACGAGCACTCGCGACGCGCCGCCTTGGCGATGATGGACAGTCCGTTGTGGAGAAGCTTGCCGGCGGTTCGCAGCGGCTGCGTCTACGCGCTGGAAGCCGACTCCTGGAATTACAGCGACGCCAAATTCCAGGAGCGGCTGCTCGACATGCTTCCGCCGGTCCTCAACCGAATTTCTTAAGCGCGGCGCCTCGTTCTTCATTCCAGATAAACGGGGTTGCCCAGCGCGGCTAGCAGCTCGCGGTCCGCTTCGGGAAAATAACGCCACACCTCGGCCCGGTAAAACTTGCGGCCCGGAACGGGCCACGAATAGCCGCATTCCCCGTCCTTCTCCGCCGTATATCGCCGCTCCTCGTCCTGCTCCGAGACGATTTTCACCGTATCTCCCTTCAAGAGCCGCGTTAAGCTGAGCGTCATTCGCTCCCCCTCTCCCGAACGCCGATCATACGCATCTCCCATGATGCACGATCCGATCGTCAGGTCCAAGGTCGGGCCGTCCGGCGCATACGAGAGAAAGATATGGCCCTTCCGTACGCCCTCCAATATGCCCGCGGACGTGCGCGAAGCGGCATACACCCATGTCGTGGGCATCGCGTGGCGAACGTAAGGATGCGGCCGGTGCACGTCGCTCCCGCCCACGGCGACCAGCCGCTCTCCGGCGGCGAGCCGCGACTGCCACCACATCAACGCCCTGTCGTTGCGCTCCGTCCACGGCCCGTTCCACACCTCTACGGCGTCGCACTCCACGTCGAAGCCCCATTCCCACGGGCAATACTCGCAATGCGTATGATTCAGCACGACCAGCGCCCCGCTGCGCTTCGCCTCGGCCAGGCGGCTGCGGAGATCGTCCGGTCCGGCGGCGCGGAAATCCCGGACGGGCTCCCTCACGCCGAGCAAGTTGGCATGCCCGCGCGTCGTCGTCAGCTCCATGCCGGGGATGAACACCAGATCTGTATCCTGCGGATGAGCGTCGTTCTGGCTGATCGTGTTATGGTCCGTAGTAGCGATAAAATCGCATCCGAGCGACTCCATGATCGCCCCCGCCTCCCGCAGCGTGTACGTTCCGTCGCTGTGCTCGGTATGGGTGTGCAAGTCGCCCTTCAGCCATCTGTGCGTCTCCGGTACGAAGCGGACGCTTACGGTGACCCGGCACCCTGCCGGCGGAACGCGGTATGCGCCGAGCAGCACCGCCCACGTTCCCGCGTTCAGCTCTCCCGGCAGATAGCCCGGCGTCGCCTTCTCTCGTCCGACGGCGATCGCCGTTCTCGCTCCGCCGCTCCAGCCGCGAATCCGGGAAGCGTCCTTCAGACCGAGATCGATAACCGCCCTCCCTTCGCCGAGCGGCTCGACCTCGATCCCGATATGAAGCTCTTCCATGCGCTCCGGCAGCTCGAACGGAAGCTCCAGATAATAATCCCGCTCCTCCTCATGCCGAATCGTCCGTACGATCGTCCGGCTTGCGGTTTCTTCTCTTCCCATCGCCAACCTCCTACTCCTTCACCGAGCCGAGCATGATCCCGTGGATGAAATACCGCTGCAAAAACGGATAAACGATAAGAATCGGAATCATCGATACCATGATTTTGGCCGCGTTCAGCGTCTTGTCGGACATTTTGTCCAGCAAGTCCATATTCGTCGAATCCATATACTCCGGCGGCAATTGCACGACAAGCTGCTGGATATACGTCTGGAGCGGGTAGTTTTCCACGCTGCGCATGAAGATCAGACCGTCGAAAAAGGCGTTCCAATGGCCGACGATGCTGAACAGCGTCACGGTGGCGATCGCCGGCAGCGACAGCGGCAAGAAAATGCGAACGAGCATGTACCACGGACCCGCTCCGTCGATCAGCCCCGCCTCTCCGAGCTCCTTCGGAAGGTTGCGGAAGAAGTTCATCAGCAGCACGACGTTGAAAACCGGCACCGCCCCCGGCAATACGAGCGCCCAGATCGAATTGAACATGCCCATGTACTTGACGACAAGATAGAGCGGAATGATCCCTCCGCTGAACAGCATCGTGAACAGCACGAACCACATGTAGTAATGCCGGGCCCGGAACTCGCGGGAACTGCGGGACAGCGGATACGCCATCAGGACGGTCAGGACGAAGTTGATCGCCCCCCCGAGCAGCACCCGCTTCGTCGACACGAGGAACGCATTGCCGAAATGGGGATCCTCGATAATTTTCCGATACGATTCGAAATTAAAGCCTCTTGGCCAGAACGTGATGAAGCCGCCCGCGGCCGCCGCGGAGTTGCTGAACGACACGGCCACCGTATGGATGATCGGAGCCAGCGAACCGAAGGCGGCAAGCGCCATTGCCGCGATCAGGCAGACGTTCCATGCGCGGGCCGATAATGAGCGATCCCGTACCATTTTCCGTTGACACCCGCCTCTCTCCTAGAAAATCCGATAATTCGCGAACCGGTACGCCAGCCGGTACGAGACGACGATCAGGACGAATCCGATAACCGACTTCAGCAGGCCGACCGCGGTAGCGAAGCCGTACTGCGCCTGGACGAGACCGACCCGGTACACATACGTATCGATGACGTCCCCGGAAGCGTAGACGAGCGGATTGTACAGGTTGAAAATTTGATCGAAGCCCGCGTTCAAAATGTTGCCGATGGACAGCGTCGCCAGCAAAATGACCGTCGTCGCCAGACTGGGCAGCGTAATGTACCGCATCTTCTGCCAGCGCGTCGCCCCGTCGATCTCCGCGGCTTCGTACAGAGTCGGATCAATGCCCGCGAGCGCCGCCAAATAGACGATGGCCGCGAAGCCGAAATCCTTCCACGTGTCGGAGCCGATCAGAATCCACGGAAACCAGTCGTTGCTGGCCAGAAACATGATGTTTTCCCCGCCGAACGAAGCGATGATCCGGTTGACGATGCCGCCGGTCGACAGCATATCGATCAGCACGCCGGCCAGGATGACCCACGATAGAAAATGCGGCAAATAGACGACCGTCTGCACCCAGCGCTTGAACGCGGCGGCCCGAAGCTCGTTCAGCAGCACGGCGAACGTGACGGGCACGACGATGCCGGCGATGATTTTGCCTCCGGATATGAACACCGTATTATAGAAAATCGTTTTGCTGTCCCGGATTTGGAACAAGTACTTGAAGTTTTCCAGACCGATCCACGGCGATCTCGCCAGTCCCAGACCGATGTTGAAGTCCTGGAACGCGATCGCTACGCCGAACAGCGGGATGAGCTGGAAAGCGACGAGCAGCGCGATGCCCGGCAGCAACATCAGGTGGTAATGCTTCTGTAAGCCTCTCATCCTTACCCGTTCGCCTCCTTATTGCCAAGCATGGCGAAAAGCGCCACCGCCGCGGAAACCGCAGTGGCGCTTTCGCCCGCCCGCTTTATCGCTGCTTCAGCTCTTCGCCGATCTCCGCCGCAATCTCGTCGCCGCCCTGCGCTTTCCAGTCGGAGACGAACCGGTCGAACTCCTCCAGCGGCTTGTTGCCCATCACGATGGAGAAGAAGGCTTCGTCCTCGAGCTTCTTCAGATTCGCCCACTTGCGATCCATCGTCGGCGTCGTCACCGTGAACTCGTTGTAAATGGCATTCATCGAACGCTTCAGCATTTCGGCCGGTTCGGTATAGCCGTAGAATCGGCCCCATCCCGCCAAATCCGCCTTGGGCGCCGCTTCGTCCGCTTTGGCCAGATCGTACAGCACCTTCATCTCCGGAATCAGATCGTCCGGCTTGACTTTGCCTGCGAGCGCGTCGGCGAGAATGACCGATTTCCGCTCCACAGCGTCGGCATAGTCGAACGTCGGGTTGCCGATCGGCCAAAACTCCGTGCTGATCGACGTATCCAGCTTGGCCGCGTCCGGCTCCGCCTTGCGTTCCGCCCGGATGAACGTATTCATGTAGACCATCGCCGCCTCCGGACGTTTGAATCCTTTTTTCACAACGACGAACCTCTGGCTGACCGGCATCCGCAAATTATTGATTTGACCTTGCCCGTCTTCGATCATGTACACCTTGAACGACGCGTCCGGATCGTTCGCGTACGTGTCGCGCAGCACGCCTCCCGACCACCACGGACCGAAGAACATGCCGGCCTGGCCGCCAATGACCGTCTGGTCCGTATCCTTGCGAATCGCGAATTCCTTGTCGATCAGTCCGGCTGCATACATGTCGCGAAGCTTGCCCAGCGCTTCCTTCGTTTCCGGCAGCACCGAGCCGTACGCGAGGTTGCCGTCCTTGTCCTTCACCCAGTTGCCGGGGAACGCGTTATAGGCGGCGTAAAACCCTTTCAAGTCGTGCCTGCTCGACTTCATCGGCACGGTCAGCGTGTTGTTGGGCCCGGTCAGTCCGATCGTGCCTTCTCCGCCCATCTTGTTGTCGACGAACGCCTTGGCGATGCGCTCCACGTCCGCGATCGTTCTCGGCCCCTCCAGCCCGAGCTTGTCGAGCCAGTCCTGGCGAACGAACAGCATGCTCGCGGAATCGGCCTGCACCGAGATGTTCGGAATCGCCATCAGCCGGCCCTGGATCTTCGCCGCTTCCAGCGCCCGGCCTTCCGTCGAATCGAGAATTTCCCGCGTCAGCGGAGCCGCGTACTGATCGAACACCTCTGTCAAATCCTCGATTTGCCCGGCTTTGGCGAGCGTCCGAAACATCTGCTCATCGACGACGAAAATATCCGGAATATCGCCGCTTCCGATCGCCAGCATCGACTTTTGATCGAAGTCGCTGCCCGACGCGTACCACAGCACTTTGCCGGTAATGTTCGCCTTCTCCAGCAAATACCTCGTGTACTGGTTGTTCTCCACCGTATCGCCCGCGGGCAGCTTGGCGTTGGCGCCGACATGCTTAAACGTGGTGAATTCGACGGGCTCGTCAAGCCGATACGGATCGATCTCCTTGGCGGAGCCGGACCCGGACGGAGACGCCGAGGGGCTCGCCCCGCTCGTTGCGCTTGCTGCTCCTCCGGTATTCGAAGCGTCGTTCGTTTTGCCCCCCGAGCACGCCGTAATCGTCAGCGCGAGCGCCAGCGACAAGCCGACGATCTTTGCGCTTTTGGATTTTGCCATTTTACAGCCTCCTTTGATGAAGTCGCTTTCCTAAGTTTTATCCTACATGAAAGCGCTTCACCCTATCGTCATGACGCGTCCTGACTCCGGTCGCAAAACGTCCTGCAATTCGGCTTAATCCAACCCCGGAAAAGACGAAATTGCACTTTCGCGCGGATCAATTGTGACTTTTCAGATGTTTTCTCCGGTAATCGCGCGGCAGCTCGCCGGTCACCTCGCGGAACACCTTGCTGAAGTAGCGCTCGTTCGGATAGCCCGATTCCGACGCGATCCAGCTGACCGGCTTGGACGTGTGGCGAAGCAGCCGCTGGGCGCGTTCGATTCGGCAATCCCTGACGTATTCCTGGAACGTGCGGCCCGTAATGTCGCGGAAGCACTTGCTGAAATAACTCCGGCTCATATTCACTTTAAGCGCGATGTCGGGAAGCTGCAGGTCCTCGTTAATATGCTGCTTGACGTAATCGGCCGCCTTGAAAATGCTGGCGACGATGGCCGGAGAATACGCCTCCCGGTTCGCGTAGGCCATCGCGCCCGCACGGATGTCCTGCAGCCGCTTCACCCACTCCCCCCACGTCTGTGGCCGGCTGGCTTCATCGAACCGCAGCAGCTCGGGATCGCATGCCTTGGCCCATTCCTCCATCGCCACGTACAGCATCTGCTCCAGCTGCGCCGCCGGCAGCTTGAGGGCGGCCGTCCGCTCGCCAAGCCGCTCGAACGCTTCCGCGTCCGTCAGCCATTCCAGGCCGGACCAGCCCAGCCCGAGCCGCACGATCTCCTCCCGGGGCGCGGCTCGCTCCTCCTCCAGAAGCGCGACCGTCCATTCGTGCTGCCGAACGCCGTCCTCCGCACCGTAAAACAGCTCGTTCTCGCCGCGAAGCCGCAGCTTCTGCAGCAGTTCCGGCTTGGTCATCCCCTTCACACCCCGCAGCTTGACGACGATGCCGTCCAGCGGGTGACGATCGCAAAGGGATGCGCCGGCACGCGCGGCCTCCCTGCCGCGATCCGTGCGGCTCGCGCCGTCCCCTCCCGACGCTTCGGCGGCTTCGGCCCTCTCGGCGACGATCCACCGCCGATCCTGTCCGCTCGCACGGAAGATCGCATACGCCTCGTCCGCTTCGAAGCCGCCGTCGGCATCGCGCTCCGCTCCGGCCGGGGAGAACGCCGACTGCCTGCGAATCCGGTCGGCGATCCGCTCCAGAATCGAAGCCAGCCTGTCGTCTTCCAGCTCCACCTTCGTGATGTAGTCCAGCACGCCGAGACGGAGCGCATCCTTGACCAGCTCGAATTCGTGATGGAACGTCAGCACGACCATATGCACATGCGGATACCGCTCCCTTACGCGCTTGATCAGCTCCAGCCCCGACATGCCCGGCATCGCCAGATCGGTCACCAGCAGGTCGACTTCGGCTTCGGCCATCTTCTCCAGCGCTTCCTCTCCGTTGCTCGCCTCGCTCGCGACCTCCATCCCGTAACGGGCCCAGGGCATCACGCGAATAATGCCCTGACGCACGAGGTAATCGTCATCCACGACCATCACTTTCAGCATGTTTCTCCTCCTTTTCCCTCACGACGGGCAGCAGCAGCGTAATCGTCGTGCCCGCCTCCGGACCGCTCTCCACACGCATGTCCGCCTTGCCTCCGAATTGCAGCTCCAGCATCCGCTGCACATACTGCCAGCCGATTCCGAGTCCCGTCCTGCTTTCCTCCTCGCCTCCGCCGGACAGCATGCGCTGCACTTCCGCCTCGGTCATCCCGTAGCCGTCGTCCCGCACCTCGACGCGCACGCGTCCGCCCTCCTCCTCGATGACGGCGACCTCGATCACCCCCGGGTCTCCGCCTTTGTTCCGCAGGCCGTGCGTAATCGAATTTTCCACGAGCGGCTGCAAAATAAAACGCGGCACGGGCAGCTCCAGCAGCCTCGGGTCGGCTTGGTACCGAACCTCGAAGTGGAAGTTGTACCGCACTCCCTGCAGCAGAACGTAATGCTTGAGCGCCTCGATCTCGTCCCGAATGCTTGCGGAACGCCCTTTGCCGAGATTGTAATAGAGCAGCTTGTTCAGCGTGGAGACGAGCCGATCCGTCTCGTGATGCCCGTTGACCCGCGCCAGCCAGCGGATCGTATCGAGCGTGTTGTGGATGAAATGCGGATTGATCTTGTACAGCAGATTCTCGATTTCGAGCCGCCGCTTGCTCCTCGCGTTGCGGTCGATGTCCCGGATCAACTCGTTGATCCGATCCCGCATCGAGGCGAACTGCTGATGGATTTCCGCGAATTCGAGCAGCGGCTCGCGATCGTATCCTTTCAGCTCGGACAGATGGTTGTTCTTCAGCCTACGAATGTTGCGCTGCAGATGCAGCAGCGGCTTGTAAACCATGCGCCAGATCGCCAGCGCGAGCAGCGACCCGATGCCGACCGACAGCACGGCGATGACAGCGAACTGTACGATCCAGCGGACGATTTCCTGATTGTAGGAGCGCTTCGGGATGGCCGCCACGACCCGCCACGACTGGTTGCTGACCTCCTCGAACAGGTAGTAGCCGCCGCTCTCTCCCCGAACGCCGGACAGCTGCGGCAGCGTCTCCCCGGTCCGGAACACGTCCTGTTTTTCGCTGTAAGCGATCGTTCCGTTCTGATCGACGAACAGGTGGAACGTCTCCCTGTAAATGTCGTCGGTGTTCAGAATCCGGTCCGTCAGCTTAAAATCCGTCTCGATATACAAGTAAACGTCGTCCCTGGCCGGAATGTTCACCTTGCGGATGACGGACAGCACCCGGTTGCCGTCGAGCGGATTGATCGAAGTATGCGGACCGTAATACGTCATGCTGAGCTGTTCCGCCAGCACCGGCAGCTTAAATAAATCGAAATCCGGTACGAGCTGCGAGTTCTGGAAAATCACTTCCTTCGTGTCGGCCAAATAGTAGAAAATGACGCCCAAAGTCGGATTCGTAAAATGAATGAGGCTCATCTCGTTCATGATTTGCGTGCCCAGCTGCCTCTTGACGACCAGGTTGTCCGTGCTTAAATACGTATCGAGCTTGCTGCCCGTCTCCCCCTCGAACACGAGCTGCTGGGAGGCGCGGTTGAGCTGGCTCAGCGTATTCTCGAACGACAGGCGCACCAGGTGCAAATTGCTCGCGATCCCTTTGTCCGCCTTGTTCTTCAGCATCGCGTACATGGAAGAATAGGAGATGCTGCCGATGAGAACGACGGGAAACAGCGAGCTGAGGAGCAGCAGTACGATAAGGCGGTGCTTTAACGTTTTCGGCAACGGCATTCCTGTCTGACCTGCTTTCTGTCGGGAAATCGCCGCGACGGGCGTTGGAAGCGCTTGCTCACTTTTGATCATAAAGAATCGCGGCAGAGAGCACAATCGCGAATTTTTATTTCGGAGGGGCTGTGTGCAGCCGTTGGCGAGCGAATCGTGCACCAGGCAGCTCCCGGCGTGCGCTGCTGCGCTACAGAGGCAGTCGGTTTCCCTGCGGGTCAGTCGCGTCGCCGTTGACAGCGGCTTTTCTGACGTGTATGCTTGTATCAATCGCAATATTCTTGGAGAGGAAGCACCTTTCCCGTCGCCATGATTATGGACGGAGGAGGTGTTTTTTTGTTATGTATGCGAAAATGATGAGCGCAAGCGTGCTGGGTATCGAGGGGCGCTTGATCGAGGTCGAGGTGAACATCAGCTCGGGATTGCCTCAGGTGAACGTGGTCGGGCTGCCCGATTCGGCAGTGCGGGAATCGATCGACCGGGTGAGGGCGGCGATTCAGAACGGGGGGATGAAATTTCCGTTGGACCGGGTCACGATCAATCTCGCTCCGGCCGACTTGCGCAAGGAAGGCAGCGCATTCGATCTGGCCATCGCCGCCGGCATTCTGTGCGCGAGCGGACAGGTCGACCCGGAGCGTCTGGCCGATACGCTGTTCATCGGGGAGATGTCGCTAAGCGGCTCGATCCGCAGCGTTCCCGGCGTGCTGCCGATGGCCGAGCTTGCCCGGCGGAGCGGCATTCGCCGGATCGTCGTTCCCCGCTCCGCCGTAGCCGAAGCCTCCCTTCTCTCCGGCATCGAAGTGGTGGGCATCTCGTCCCTCTCGGAATGGATCAACGGGGAAGCCGACGAAGAGCCGGACGGAGCTCCCGCCGGCTTTGGTCGTAAGCGACTGCGCAGCTTGAAGCGGCCCTCGGAGGATTCTGGCGACGACGTAGATCTTGCCGACGTCGTCGGGCAGGAGCAGGGCAAGCGGGCGCTGCTCGTCGCCGCGAGCGGCATGCACAACCTCGTCTTCGTCGGGCCACCCGGCACAGGGAAGACGATGCTGTGCCGCAGATTGCCGACGATTCTCCCTCCTCTGAACGACGAGGAGGCGCTGGCCGTGACGAAAATTTTCAGCGTCTGCGGCAAGCTCGGCGGAACGCGGACCGGACTGATCCGCAGCCGGCCTTTCCGCTCCCCGCACCATACGATCTCGGCTGCGGGGCTGATCGGGGGCGGCTCGATCCCCAAGCCGGGGGAAGTGACGCTGGCCCACCACGGCGTGCTGTTCCTCGACGAGCTGCCCGAATTTTCCCGGGCTTGCCTCGAGACGCTGCGTCAGCCGCTCGAGGACCGCGAAGTGACGATCGGGCGCGCCAGAGCGGTATGCCGCTTCCCCGCCGGATTCATGCTCGCGGCTTCGATGAATCCGTGCCTCTGCGGCGGCGAACCGAACGGCCAGCCGTGCGCGTGCTCTCCCGCCGCCATCGCCAGATACCGGTCGCGCATATCGGGACCGCTCGCCGACCGGCTCGATCTTCAGGTCGAGCTGGCGCGGCAGCCGCTGCAGGGCCTTGCCTTCGGCGGCAGCCTCTCCTCCGCGCAAGCGCGGGAGATCGTCGCCGGCGCCGCCGCGAGACAGCGCGCCCGTTACGCCAGGCACGGCTTCCAATGGAACAGCCAACTCCAGGGAAGCTATCTGCGCAAGTACGCCAAGCTCTCCTCGGATGCCGAGGCGCTCCTTCAGCAAGTCTATGACCGGCTCGGCTTGAGTTTCCGGGCGCACGACCGCATCCTCCGGATTTCCCGCACAATCGCCGATCTCGCCGACCGGGAGGCGATTCGCGCCGAAGACGTGGCCGAGGCGATCAGCTATCGCTGCCTGGACCGGGGGGCTTCTCCTTAAGTGCTGTTCAAAAAGTTCGGTTTTCAGCACCGAGGCTGGTCGTTCGCCTTACGGCGAACTGCTCGCCCATGCATCCCGGAAGGTTGGATGAAGCCAGGAGATGAGGAACGATGGTAAAGCGTAGTGGAAGCTACGTGAGCACCGGAAGAACCGGCTGAATTCAAGATTCGATGTCGAATACGCTTCCTGAAGCGCCTCGTGATCAGAAGCGGACTTTTTGAACCTCCTCCTTAAGCTGTGGATGCAGGATGTCGGCGCAGTACTTTGCCAACCGCACGCCGATCTCGGTGCGCAGCGCTTCGCGCACGATGGCGAACCTGTCTTCGTATCCGCGGCAGCAGAAGCGGTGGTAGATAATTTTCATCTCCCAACATCCGTCTTTAGAAGTGAGCGACGGCATTTTCTCCTTGTTAGGATTAGGTTCTATCGCATTATTCTCGACACTTACCAGGTTTTTCAACTTCACTTTCGTTTGCCTAAACCCATCATAAGTTAATCCAATATGCTTATACGTATAAGAGCACTCCTGCGGAGAGTGCTTGACGTTTAACCAATTGTTTTCATTTCCCTACACCGAGGGAAATTCTAAATCGACAACGGCGATAATAGGTAATTTACTTGTACTACTATGGATCTATTCCAACTTCTTCCTCCTTTATATGTTCATGCAGAGTTGGTACTCGATAAAATGATTCGTTATATCTATAATCTCTATCTTGGGTATAGGCTGCAATGATCTCTTTTAATTCCCTTATACTTTGAACTCCGAACAAAATGCACGAATCATTTGCCCTTCTTCTCGACTTAAGTTTTGCCAAAAATCTGATTGGACTTCGCATTCGCTCGCGATAAATATACGTTATGGGAAACCATTTATAATGATCTTTGAAGAGGATACTAGACAAATAATGTAAAAGTAGATCAATGTCTATTAGCTCTTCTTTTGTTACTGCATTACTATGAACTCTTTCTAACAAAACTTGAGCATGAAGACTAATTTTCCTTAACCCTAATCTCCTATTCCGATCATCTAAAGAGCGAATGTACATTCGAAATGCAACATAGTTTTCTTCCCTAGTTTGACTTCCATTTTCCAAAAAATACTTAGCCGACAGAATATCAAATAACGCATTATATTCACTATGCTTCAGCAATAATGCACAAGAATACAAAAACATTTCATGAAGAATAAACTTAAATTGATCGTATTGAATTTCATAGCTGTAACCGGAATCTTCTCCATAAACAACATCTGTAAATCGACAAACTTTTTCAAATAATTCAACCAACCAGTCTGTATCGCTTATTTCATTTTCACTCAGCAACTTTAATATTTCGATGAAATCATTCCTCAGTGGCAACGATGAATTAATTTTCTCCATTATCTTTTCATCGGCTTCACTAGTGTTATCTCCCAGATCTTCATAACTCAGCTTCAATTGCCTCAACTCTTCAATATATTCTTCCGAAAATCTTCTCAAAAGTCCTTTTACCCTTTTCGGATTTGAATCAATTGCTACAGCCAACTGCTTCAATGTTTTGCTAGTTTTATAAGTATTAATATTTTGTTCATCGAGAAATACTGGTCTTCCTCCTAGTGGTGGTTTACGATACAATGGAGCATTATATAGTGACCTAACCAACTTTTCGTAATTTTCTTCAAACGTAGTATCATCAGATAAGTCTATATAAATTCGTGTCTTGATGAAGTTTGGTAGATACTCTTTTCCATTTTCATCTCTTTCTGCAACAATTGGGATAACTTTAGTTTGTTCAACATTCTCATATACTTCTGGAGTAATCAATAATTTTTCTGTCCCAACCCCACCTAGATTGGAGTTAGCTTTATCGCAATATCCCCTGTCACAAATTATAATTATTTTTTCGATGTCCGGAGATAACACCATCTTCTCCATAAAAGCATACTTATCCTGTCCTTCTTTTAATTCCCACTTGTCAAGTTTAACATCCACATTATCGCTCGCTCTGAGTCTTTCAGCTAAAGTATATACCCATTGTTCATGCTCAGGAGAAGTCCAACTATACGATACAAAAACTATTGGCGCTTTATTATTCGGAATTGTTTCCAACAGGCATCCCCCTCAACAATGTTAATTCATCAAAATTCATTTTATTGTATCATTTTAGTATTTTTATATCTATTTTGCTTTTATAACATAAATAATCTTTTACCTATAAAAACTTAAGAAAGCATAACTTCTTATTGTTAAAGTCCCGATTAAGTGTAATAGTACTGGGACATCCTAAGCCCCAGTCTTAGACTCAGTTGTACTATGACAAAACCTTTCGCAGTAACGGTATCTCCTCCTCTTGAATTATATCAATTGAGTGTCCGGCATAGCCGATGCGATCAGCTACCGCTGCCTGGATCGGGGGGCTTCTCCTTAAGTGGCGGATGCAGGATGTCGGCGCAGTACTTTGCCAACCGCACGCCGATCTCGGTGCGCAGCGCTTCGCGCACGATGGCGAACCTGTCTTCGTATCCGCGGCAGCAGAAGCGGTGATAGATGATGCCGTCGAACGTCTCGTCCTCGTACACTTTAATGTTTCGTCCCCGCAGCTCCCGGCGGAGGGCGAACATTTCCCTGCTGATTTTGTCCATGACCATCTGGATGAACTCGCCCATCGGCTGCTTGAACAAATTCGGCGTCCGCCGGATCTCCTGCAGGCTCTTGTCACACATCGTCAGCATATGCGGGTACATGATCGAGTCGCGTACCATCGTCAGCTCTTCGGCGCTGATGCGTCCTTTCCTCGCCCGGTCGTCGCGGCCTTCGTACTGCTCCTGATGCTCGGTCAGCAGCATTTTCGATTTCCACCTTTCGTTTCCTTGAAGCTTGCTCATTTGTAATGTCCTCCGATCTGCGCGGCCCTCTCTCTCGCTACGGCGGCTTCCAGCAGCGAGGAGGCTCTCATGATCGCGTCGCTCCCGTACCGGTCCTTGATCCCGTCCGTCACCCGCTCGATGTCGTATTCGGCCGCCCTGTTCTCGAACAAGGTCAACTGGTACGCGCTGTCGTCGGTCAGCTCCGTCAGAACGACGTGAAGACGGGTCACCGGCATTCCCTCCCAATGGTTCACGAACAGCTTATGTGCCGCGGCCGCCACTTCCCGGGTTAAAGAAGTCGGCTCCGGCAGCATCATCTGCCGGTGAAAGCCCGACTTGCGCTCCCCGTCCGTCTCCGACGCTCCCACCGACACAACGCGGCCCTGGTAGCCCAGACGACGGGCTCTGCGGCATATTTCGATGACCAGCTCCAGCAGCACAACTTCGAGATCCTCCATCTTGCGGTACTGGCCCGCCTTCAGCGCTTTGCCGTGGCTGACCGACTTGAGCGCCCCGCGGATCGTCCGCTCGACCGGGCTCGGATCGATGCCGCGCGCCGTCTGCCAGTAATATTCCGCCTGTATGTCGCTCTGCTTGCCCATTTCGTAGCGCATCCGGCGCTTGAAGTCCGCCAGCTCGAGCCGAGCGATGTCTCCGATCGTCGGCAGCCCCATGCGCTGGAAATGGACGGCCATTCTCGACGCGACCATAAACATGCGACGCACGGGCAGCGGCCATAGCTCCTTCTCGATATTGTCATAGTCCAGCTTGAATATTCCGCTCTCATTCGTCTTCGCGAAATTGTCCGTCGCCATCTTGGCGAGAATTTTGCTCGGTCCGATCCCGATCCGGGACCAGACGCCCGTCGACAATTGGACGTAATGCTGGAGGTACCGGGCGATCTCCTCCGCCGAGCCGTAGCCGCCGATCGATCCCGTCACGTCGACGAACTGTTCGTCGATGCTGTAAGGCTCCACCAGATCGGAGACGGATTCGAAAATTTCCGTCATCAGCAAAGAAATCGTAATATACCGCTGCATTCGCGGCCGGATGACGACCAAGTCGGGACATTTCGCCCGAGCTTGAAAAATTCTTTCCGCGGTAATGACTCCCCGCTTCTTGGCCATCGGACACGCGGCCAAAATAATGCCCGCCCGGCGTTCGGGGTCTCCGACGACGATAGGCCTGTTGCGATATTCGGGATGGGCGGCCTTCTCGATCGAAGCGTAGAACGACTCGCCGTCCACCAAAAAGATCGCGCGCTCAGGAGGCATGCACGATCACCGGCTGCACCGCCAAAATCCGTTCGGACGCGAACCTCCTCGGCGCGTTGCGGGACATATCGAACGCGTAGATCGTGCCCGCGTCGATCCGGATCACCCGTATCGTCCTTTTGCTGATCCGCTCCTTTTTGTCCATATACACGATCACGACCGCCCGGCCTACATACTTGGCTATGGACATTCCTCTCGCCTCCATAGAGAACGTTTGTTCTTATCATAATACGAACAATTGTTCCCTCGCAATACTCAATTTATTCCTGCTTGTCCGTATGGAACGAACGCATTGGTTGGGGAGAAGCAGCTAAGTCCGCTAGACGTTAATCGAAAATCTAGAACAACGTCAGCATGTAAGCGCTGTATAACGAGGCGTTAGTCGAAAATGTAGAACAACGCGGGAATGTAAGCGCTGTATAGCGGGGCGTTAGTCGAAAATGTAGAACAACATCAGATGTTGAATAGGGGCGCTGTTTGATGGATTGGGTTAATGCGAATGGAAGCGAAGTGTTGGAGGGGCAGTTACTAGACGGATTGGGTTAACGCGAACAAAATCGGGGCTTTGGCGGGGACGTTGCTCGATGGATTGGGTTAACGCGAACAAAGTCGGGGCTTTGGCGGGGACGTTGCTCGATGGATTGGGTTAACGGGAACAAAATCGGGGCTTTGGTGGGGGCGTTGCTCGATGGATTGGGTTAATGCGAACAAAATCGGGGCTTTGGTGGGGACGTTGCTCGATGGATTGGGTTAACGCAAACGGGAACGGAAGAATGGCTCTCCCGTTCCCGTCCATGCGTTTGCTATTCGTTGCCTTGCACGCCGTCGATCAATTGGAGAAACGCCGCCGGAATCGGATATTCCTGGTCGCGGATGATGATCCGTTTGGCGCCGCCCGGAGGGGCGTTTTCCATCCGGTTCTCCTTGATCTCAAGCACTTCGTTGTGGAGCCGCTCCATCTGCTTGTCGAGAGCCGCGGCGGAATCCGCCGCTTCCTTAAGCTCGCGCAGAAGTCCCGGAGGCACGGACTCGTTGTACTTGTAGAAAATTTTGTGCTCGAGGCTTGCCCAGAAGTCCATTGCGATCGTGCGAATCTGCACCTCGACGCATACCTGTTCCTGACGGTCGGACATATATACCGGCACCTCGACGATCAGATGCAGGCTCTGGTAGCCGTTCGGCTTCGGATTGCGAATATAGTCCTTCGTCTCGACGATGTTCAGATCGCTCTGATTTTTAAGCATATCGGAGATCCGGTAAATGTCGGAGACGAACGAACACGTGATTCTCAGTCCGGCGATGTCCTTGATGTTGTTGCGAATGCTCGGAAAGGAGATATCGCAGTTCTTCCGGTACATTTTGTTCAGGATGCTCTCCGGAGACTTGAGCCGCGATTTCGTATGCTCGATCGGATTGTAGTCGTGCAGGAAATGAAACTCTTCCTTCAAAATCTCGATCTTCGTCTCAAGAGAGTCCAGCGCGAATTTGTACATCATCAGGAAGCGGGTAATCTCGTCCTTGAATCGCTTGAACTGCTCCATCGGTAACGGTAAATTAGTCAGAATGGTTCACCTTCTGCGTCAGGTCAAGCAATCATTACTTGCCCAATAGGATGCGAGTGTACGGCGAATCGATCGGCAGCAGGATGACCGGCTCGTTGTTCAGCGTCGTCACATAGCTCTGCAAAGTCCGGTAGAAGCTGTAGAACTCGGGATCTTTGCCATAAGCCTGGTTATAGATTTGCGCGGCTTCCTGTTCCCCTTGCGCGATAATCTTCTTGGCGTCTGCTTCGGCTTGGGCCAACAGCTCGGTCGCCGTGCGGTCGGCCTTCGACGTGACTTTCCGGGACTCTTCGTCGCCCTCGGACAAATAGCGGGCGGCAATCGCCTGACGGTCGGAAATCATCCGGTTATAGACGCTCTCCTTGTTGCTCTCCGGCAGATCCGTCCGCTTGATGCGCACGTCGACGATCTCGATGCCGTAGTTGTCGCGAATGATCGCGTCGGACACGTCCTTCGTGATGTCGTCGTTGATGTTGCCGCGCGCCGTATTCTCGCTAATTATATTATCATAGTTGACCTCGGAAAGCTTGCGCCGGACGGAATTGTATACCGCCTCGTCGATCCGCTGGATGCCTCCGCCAACCGTCTGGACGGTTTTCAGGAAGTTTTGCGGGTTGCTGATTCTCCATACGGTGTAGTTGTCGACGATAATCGGCTTCTTGTCCTTCGTCAAAATCGAGGTCGGATTGCTCTCGTACGTCATTTGGTATTTCGGGAGCATGGAGACGCTCTCGATAAAAGGAATTTTCACATACAGGCCCGGACTGCTCTCGACCCGCACGGCCTCGCCGAACTTCAGCACGACCTTGTACTCCCCTTCTTTGACGACGAACAGGGAACCGCTGAGCAAAATCAAGGCGAGGACAATCGATCCGAGCCAGATCATAAGCTTTCTATTCATGGCGACGTCCCCCCTTGCTGTTGAGTACCGGCAGAGCTCGAAGCGGAACCGGAGCCTCGAACCAGCTCGTTAAGCGGCAAATATTTGACCGTATCGCCTGCCGCGGAATCGGAGATGATGATCTTCGCGTTCGGCAAGATTTTCTCCAACGTCTCCATAAGCAGACGGCTTTCGGTAATGCCTTTGTTTTTCGTGTATTCCGCGTAGATCGCGTTGAACTGGGCAACGTCCCCTTGCGCGTTCAAAATCCGCGACTTCTTCAAAGCTTCGGCGTTTTCCAGCAACGCTTGGGCCTCGCCGCGGGCTTTCGGAATTTTGTCGTTCTCGTATTTGGCAGCGTTGTTGATCTTCGTGTTCTTCTCTTCGCGGGCATTCGTGACCGCACGGAAAGCTTCCTCTACTTGGCCGCTAGGAGGCTCGATGTCCTGGAACTTGATGTCGATGATCTGGATGCCGGTGTGGTATTTGTTTTGCAGATCCAGCAGCTTCTCCCGGACTTTGTCCTGAATGACCGTCTTTCCGTCCGTAATCGCGTAATCAAGCTTCTCCGAGCCGATGACGGAACGAATGGAGGAACTGGCCGCGTTGCGCAAAAATTGCTCCGGATCGCTGATATTGTACAAATAATCGCGAACATTGCTGATTTTCCACTGGACGACGGCGTCCGCGGATACGATGTTCTCGTCCCCGGTAATCATCATCGCCTCTTCCTCTACCGGCGTCGAAACGTCTCCGTTTACACGATAGCCGATATGGATGCGCTGCGTCAGCTCGGCAGGCACGATAATGACCTGCTGAATCGGATACGGCCACTTGAAGTGCAGCCCAGCCGTCGACTCTCCCGTATACTTGCCGAAAGTCAGTATCGCGGCCCTTTCCTGCTCCTGCACCGTGTAGAAGCAAGAAGACCCGATCACTACGGCGATTAACGCAATCGCGCCGATAATGATCTTCTTCAGCATGCCCGGCGGCAAGTTCAGCGGATTGTCTTGCCGTTTTGGTATTTTCACCAGTTCCATGCGGCTTTGTGCCTCCTCGTCAGTTTTCAAAAGTGTCCCTATGTATTACGTACCAAGCGGGCGTTGCGTTTCAACTCATTTTCCGATCGGGGTTCGGGGAGAAGCCGAAGCGGAGCCCGAATGTCGGAAAAGCCGCCTCGAAGGGCGGCCCGCAGCGGCGTCGCAAACGTCAAAATGCGTTCGGAACATGCCGGACGTCCGCCGCGTCTCCGTCTCCCCCGAAGGTAACGGCAACGACATCGAACCGTACGGAATCCGCTGCGACGCCAGTTGTTCTCAGATAGATCGCGGCCAATTCGCGCACTTGGCGGCACTTGCGCGGCGTGATCGCTTCGATTGCCTCGCCGAACCGGGATGGGCTCGTCCGTGAGCGTACTTCCACGAAGACGAGGATATCCCCGTCCCGCGCGATCAGGTCCAGCTCTCCGGAACGGCAGCGCCAATTGCGCCGCTCCACGACAAGTCCAGCCTCGGCAAGATACGCCGCAGCAGCCTCCTCGCCCGCTCGGCCGACGGCTGCCTTCGAGCTTTTCTCCGGCCGCGCTCCGACCGCCTCCCTCATCGCTATCCCTCCCTAAGACAACGGCTTGCGGCCGCCCTTGACGTTCAGTCCCGCCCGGCGATCAGAGCGGTACACGAAGCTGAGCACTTCCGCCACGAGCTTGTACAGTTCGGGCGGGATTTCCTGGTTCAAGTCGAGCTTGGAGAGCACCTCCACGAGAGAGGAGTCCTCCTGCAGCGGAACCCCGTTCTCCTGCGCTCGCTTCATGATCTCTTCCGCGATCGCACCCTGGCCTTTGGCGACGACGGTCGGGGCCGAGCCTTTCTCGGGTTCGTATTTCAGCGCGACCGCTTTTTTCGGAACGAATCTTTTGTTGCCCTGCCCCGCCTCGTTCATGCTCTGTAGTCGACTCCCTTGTACGGTTTGGCGGCATAGGCGCCCGCGGCGACGGCTTTATGCGCATGATCGGCCGATTGGAGCGAAGCGACCGACCCCGGCTTCCACTGCGGCAGCGGCAAGGCGGTCAGCGACAGCAGTTGGAAGCCGGCCGACGACATCCCTTCCGTCAATTCCTCCCGCGCGCCTTCGATCAGCTCCGCCATGCCCGGAAAATCGCTCAGCAGCTTCAAGGACACAATCCGGTCGACGACCTGCACGTCGACGACGGTGTCGCCGAGATGACGCATGCGCAGGTCGAACAGCAAATGGCAGTTATCGATGTCCCATTCCCCCCGCCGACCGCGCCTTGTCTGCACATGAACGGTCGCGGTCGTATCGCCGTTCTCTCCGCGCATCGGAACGAACAGCGTCATATGGCTGAGCGGCGCCGCCATGCCCCTGTCCGAGGAGAGCAGCAGCTGTTGGCCGGTCACCTGGCTCGCCAGCGTCTGAGCCGCCTCGCGCAGCGCCGGAGGCACGTCGTCCCGCGCCGCAAGGGCGAGCAGCGCGCCCTTGAGCGTCTCCGCGGCCGGCCGCGCCTCCTGCCCGGGAGCATCCGCCCCGGGCGCCCCGGCCGCGGCCGGATTAGGCCCGGCGTCCGGAAGGCCGCCGGGCAATCGCGCTTCGGCGGCGTGCAGGAGCTGACGCTCATGCCCGACGCCGAGCCACTGCAGGAAGCGGCCGATCCACGCCGCTTCCGGCTTCGCCGCCGATGCCTGCTGCTGCCCCGCAGCAGCGGCGTCGGCACGGCCATCGGCGCGGCGGCCGTCCGCGGCCGCGCCATCCTGGGCAGCGGGGCGGCTTCCCGCCGCCGCTGCCCGCTCTTCGGCCGCCGGCGCACGGGCGGCGGCCGCGGGTTCGGCAGCCGGGCGCGAAGCTTCCGGCTGCAACGGCTGCGCGCCCGCCGCGGCTTGCGGCTGGGCGGCTGCTCTGGCCGCGGCGGCGGCATCGCCGCGGGCCGGGGCTGCGTCTGCGGCGGCCCTGCCCGGCTCGCCGCCCGTGCGCGCCGCTGCCGCGGCATCACGCTGCGCGGCGCCAGCCTCCGGCTTCGTCGCTAAGGCCGCTTCGCCTCTGCCGGCTCGCGGCTCTCCTGCCAGCTGCGCCTCTCCCTCCGCCACGATAGAAGCCCCTTGCGCCAGCAGAGCCGCGAGCCGCTGACCGAGCGCCGCAGCCTCCGGAGACGCCGTCTTGGCCGCCCCGCTTCCGAGCCAGCCGTCCAGCGCCGTGCGGAAGCTCGCCAGCTCCTCATGAACCGGCGGCCCGAACAGCGCTTGCCTGAGCGACGCCAGCGTCGTCTCCGTCGGCTTTAGCCCGCGGCGGAACGCGACGTCCGCCGCACTCGCCCACGATTCCGCGTCGACCCCGGCCGGCTTCAAAGCTGCTGCCGCGTTGAAGAACGTCGCCGTATCCTTCCCGATCGGATACCCGTCCCGCTTCAGCCCCCGCACCAGTTCCATCGCCCATTTCTGGTCCGACAGGCCGAACGTCTTCAGAACGTCCTTCATCCCTTCTTCCGGCAGTGCGTCCGTCGCATCGGCCAGCGGCTTCAGCGTTACGAGACCGCCAGGCCCTCCGGGCTGAACTTGCAGCAGGGTGCCCCTGCCGAGCGGCATCTCGGCGTCCAGCTTGGCTCTCACCTGCATCCCGTTAATGTTCACGAGCGCTTCCTGGTTGTCCAGCATTTCCATAAGGACGCCTCTGACGATCTGACCGATTCTCAGCTCCAGCGAGCGGCTGTCCGTCGGCACCGCGTCGCCCATTAGCGCCCGCAGCATCGGACCGATATTCATGTTCATGCCTTTTCCTCCCCGCTAACGCCTTATCCCTTATGTATCGGCACCCGAAAAGCCTTTCGTGAATGGTTTCTCCGGCTTCAGAACAGCACTTGCTGCTCGACGCTTAAGCCTTTCAGGAAGCTGCGCCTGTGCAGCGGCGTCGGCCCGAGCTCGAGCAGCGCCTGGCGATGCGTCTTCGTTGCGTAGCCTTTATGTACCGCAATCCCGTAGCCGGGATACAGCGAATCCCACACTTCCGCGCACAGCCTGTCCCGCGTCACCTTCGCGACGATCGACGCCGCCGCGATCGACTGGCTTAAGCTGTCTCCCTTAATGATCGCCGTCTGCCCGATATCCAGATCCACGCTCTCCGCGTCGACGAGCAGATGCTCGGGTGCGATTCCGAGGCCGAGCACGGCCTGTTTCATCGCCAGCCTCGACGCCTGCCGGATATTAATTTTATCGATAACGGACGGCTCTACTCGCGCGACCGACCACGCGGCCGCTTCCGATATAATTTGCTCATAAAGCCTGTCCCTTTTTTTCTCGCTGATTTGCTTCGAATCGTTGACCTCTTCCAGCACGAGCCCGACCGGCAGCACAACCGCGGCCGCCACCACATCCCCGAACAGACAGCCTCGCCCGACCTCGTCGACTCCCGCCACCGCCGTCACGCCATGCGACCACAGTTCGCTCTCGTAGGCCAACCGATTGATTTCTTCCATGTAAGACGTTCCTCCCCAATCCAATCCGTTTGCTGCTTTATTGTCCGTCATAGCCGCCCAAATGCCAAGCCTTTTTTGGCTTCGCCCCTCCTGCAGCATGCCCTCAACTTTCGATAACAAGCACTTGCCTTATTCCCCGCATTTAGGATATACCCACAATATAGTACATACGTTCGCATTCAGAAACGAATCTTCCTTTTATTTTCATTGTGCGGAGGGCGAAATTGATGAACGATGCTAAGCTGGACCTTTTATTGAACAAAATGGAAGCCATGCAACTTCAACTAGAAAACCAAACAGAGCAGCTCAAGCAGCTCATTCAAATCGCCGAATCGACCCTCCGAAACTTAGAAGCATACAAAACAAAAAAATTGTAACCCTCAAGACTCCCCCCAAAATTCAACCGCCGTCCAACGGCCCTTCTTCCGCTTGCCCCTAATCCAGAAACCGCGAGCGCATTTCCGGAGTCGGCAGAAGGCAGCTTTCGCTGTGACCGAACCAGCGATAACGCCGGCGCGCGACGAAGTCGTAAACCCGATCCCGCACGAAACGCGGAAGCGCGATGGCCGGATAAGCAAGCGCCCAAGGCGCCCCCAGCTTCCTCCCTATTCTCAGAGCCGCGGTCGACTTCGTAAAATACTTCCCGTTATCGACCATAACGAACGTTTCCAGCGCATCCTCTGGCATGCCGCCTTCCTTCAGCAGACGCCGACCCAATTCCGACTGCAGCGAAGCGAACCGGAAAATCGCCCGCTTGTCCCGGCGGATAACGAACTTGGCAAGACCGTGGCACATGTTGCAGTGTCCGTCTATCAGCAGCACGATCGGCTGGGTTTGGCTCCCATTGCGGTTCATGACCACCGTCCCCTTTCATGCTTCCATTGTAACTCTATTTCCCGCGCTCGCCCAGCGCATATAGGACCGTAAAGCTGTCTGCCGGGACCGGCGCAGCCCCGACGACAATGCCCTTCCGAGCCCGCTTGACGTTGCCCGCCCGTCCTTTCCCAACTCTGCCTACTTCCTCCTCTTGCCCCGTCCATACTTCTTCGCATAGTCGGTTATGCGCCGATACGCCGATCTGTCCACGTTTTTCAGAGGATAATACTGCGGACGTGTATTCGCCTCAAGAATCCAGAAGCGCCCTTCCTTGTCGATGGCAACGTCGAGTCCGATCTCCCGAAAGCCGTCCAGGTGACGGTCGAAGCAGGCTCCCGCCGCCTCTCCGAGAAAGCCCAATCTTCTATACGCTTCGCCGATCGAGGAATCGGAATAACCGGCCCCCTTCATCGCTTCTTTAAAAGCGGCTACCCTGCCCCCGCTGTGATAGTTGGTGACGACATTCCCTTTCTTTCCGATCTTGGCGAACAAAGCCGTCGTAACCCAGCTCCCCCCGTCCTTCTGAGTCATGACGCGAAGGTCGAACGGACTGCCCCCCGTAAGCGCCAGATCGATGCCCCTTTGCAGCAAGTATCGTTTGCCGCCCGTGAGCGATTTAAGCCGGGCGTACAGCTCGTCCGCCGACAGCGCGTTTCGGGTTCCGCCGGTTCCCTTCATGCGGTAGCCCCCTGCGGGCGATCGTTCGATGCGGGTAATCTTTTTCCCACCGGTTCCTCTCGAAGGCTTAAAATACAGCACCGCATAACGGCCCAGCATCGCCTCCAAGTTCGCTCCGGTAAACAGCCGCGTCTCCGGAACGAAAGGACGCAGACTGGAGTCCTCGAGCATCCATCCGGTTTTCCTCCATTTGCTTGCGATCGACTTGCTGGCGTACTTCACTTGCCTCCCTCCCTGACGGTTTTATTTGTTAACATAAACTATGTCAGCTTGCCGGCTGCCCGTCACCGCGCCAGCGTACTTCGGATCAATTGAGAAAATTTGCCCAACTTGTTGCTCGGGAGATTAACGCCGGGTTCTCTGACAGGTATAATAAGAAAATACAGACTTGAAAAAGGAGCGGAAGCCGATGTCAAAATGGAACGATCCCTATATTCGAAACAGCGAGGAAGAAGCCCGGGCAGCCTGGGCAGAGCAATTGGCGGCCCGGTTTGCGGAGCGCGCGGAGCGGCACGATCGGGAAGGTTCGTTCCCTTTCGAGAACTTCGCCGAATTGCGCGAAGCCGGTTACCTTAAAATAACGGTGCCCAAGCAATACGGGGGCGACGAATTGTCACTGTACGACCTCGTCCAGCTGCAGGAACGGCTGGCGTACGGCGACGGATCGACCGCGCTGGCCGTCGGCTGGCATGTCGGCCAGACGCTTCACTTCCGCATGAGCGGGAAGTGGCCCCAGCCGCTCTTCGCCGACCTGTGCCGCTCCATCGTCCGGGACGGAACGATGATCAACACGTTCGCGAGCGAAGCGGCTTCGGGCAGCCCGAGCCGCGGAGGCCGCCCCGAGACGACAGCCGTCCGCGCAGACGGAGGATGGCGCATTACAGGACGCAAAACGTTCAGCACGCTGTCCCCGATTCTCGATCGCTTCGTCGTGACGGCGTACGTCCCCGAAGAAGACGTCGTAAGCGAGTTTCTCGTGAAGCGGTCCGACCGGGTAAGCATCGTCGAAACGTGGGATACGCTGGGCATGCGCGCAACCGGAAGCCACGACGTCGTGCTCGACGGCGCTTACGCCGGAGCGGACGACCGAATTCCCGGCAAAGGAATTGACGATGGAGGAGGCTGGCTGCTGCATATTCCCGCCTGCTACATCGGGATCGCCCGGGCGGCCAGAGACTTCGCGCTGCAATTCGCGCGATCGTACCGCCCCAATACGTTAAGCGAGCCGATCTCCTCGCTCCCGACCGTTAGGCAGACGATCGGCGAGATGGAGGCCGAGCTGAGAACCGCCCGCGCGCTGCTCTACGAGGCGGCCGAACGATGGGACCGCGAGACGGAAGAGCGGCGGCCTTCATTAAGGCCGGAGCTCGGATTGGCCAAATACGCCGCGGTCAATAACGCGATCCGGATCGTCGACCTCGCCATGCGAATCGTCGGAGGCACGAGCCTGTCCCGCCGTTCGCCTCTGGAGCGGTACTATCGCGACGTCCGGGCCGGACTGCACAACCCGCCGATGGACAATGTCGCGCTCCAGATGCTGGCCGACGCCGCTCTGCGCGAACAGAACGAACCCAACTCTTCGTCCAAATGATAATTTTCGCAAAGCAGAACGTACGTTTGTTTTTCGGACAAAACTGTGGTATCATCCTTTCGAATCCATTCGATGAGGAGTGAACCCGTTTGCCGTTAAATCCTTATTTGAATTTCGACGGAAACACCCGGGAAGTCGTTCAGTTTTACGCACAGGCATTCGGACTCGAAGAGCCGCAGATGATGACTTTCAGTTCGATTCATTCCGAAGAGGAATTGCCTCCGGGGGCGGCGGACCGAATCATGCACACGTTCCTGAACATCGGGGGAAGCACCTTGATGTTTTCCGACACGTTCCCCGGGATGCCCTTCCAGCAAGGCACCAACAACTTCTCCCTGGCTCTCGTGCTGAACGACGAGAACGCGCTTCGGGATGCCTTCCATAAGCTGAAAGAAGGCGGAACAATCGTAATGGAACTCCAGGAAGTGCCTTGGAGTAAGGTATACGGCAGTTTGACGGACAAATACGGGGTCTCTTGGCAATTCAGCATGGAAGCGAACTGAATCTCGTCTCCATGAAGAAATGGCGGTGCCAAAGGTGGAAAACCACTTTGCACCGCCATTTCTGTCTTTTTTGGGTCTACTGTCGCCTTCTTGAGCAATTGGTGGACATGCGCGAGTCATCCAACCTCAGCACATCTCTTCGGCAGATCTCGCAGCAGAAACGTCTCCGGAAACCTTGGTTAACACCGGCCCGGAATCGGCCTGCCCCGCTCACCCAACCGGCGTTCCCACAGCCGCGTCCAATATGCCATGAAGCATGTGAAACGAAGCTTGGCTGCGATCGAGCTCGTCCAGAATTCGGGCGGGCTGCTGGATGTAAGGGGCGTCGACCAGCTCCTCGGACCACCGCTCGAGCATTGTCCCGATACATGCAGGCGTCGCTTCCAGATGAAACTGCAAGCCTACGGCATGACTCCCGTAAGCGAACGCCTGCCTCTCGCACGCTTCCGAGGCGGCGAGCAGCGTCGCGCCCGCGGGAAGCTCGAACGTGTCGCCATGCCATTGAAACGAATGAAACCGTTCGGGCAGATCCGCCAACCATGGGTGCTGATTCGAAGTACGCCGAATCTCATGCCATCCGACTTCTTTGAAGTCATGACGGCGCACCGGCGCACCAAGGACGTCCGCGAGCATCTGCGCGCCCAAGCAGATGCCGAGCACGTTGCGCTCCGCCGCCAGCATTCCTTCCACAAACCGCTTCTCCTCGACCAGCCAAGGATTTCGCCGTTCCTCATATACGCTCATCGGTCCGCCCAACACGACGAGCAGATCCGTCTCATTGATCCATTCCTTCTTCACGCCCGCAGAAGGATCGTGAATCGTCAGCCGGTAATCGCGGCGGCCCGCCCAAACTTCGAGCGCCTCCGTATCGTCGAATTCGAAATGTTTGAATGCCAGAATGCGCATGGCGAACACCCCTATCTTCTCTCGCAAGTCATGTTAGTTTATCTACCATTGTAATACGCGTACCCTGCGATTGGAAGATGGAATTTGCGGCCTTACGCAAACAAAAGAAGCCGCCGTACGGGCAGGACCCGTAAAAGCAGCTTCTCGCAAGCGATTTATCGTTGCTGGATATCGGCACGGCGGCCAAGCAGTTTCCTATTGCGCCTCGCCCGGCATTTCCAACGTCATTTTTCCCAGCTTGCCCGAGCGCAAGTCCCGCAGCAGCACCGTCGCCGCCTTCTCGTAGTCGACATTGCCGCCGCTGACGATGCAGCCTCTGCGTCTGCCGATGCTCTCCAGCACTTCGATCGCCGCTTGCATATCCGGAAGCTCTGCCGGCAGATCCGTCAAGCCGTAGCGTTCGCCGAGAACCCCGCCGTATTGTTCGACCAGCACCTTGAGAACGAAACAGGCGACTTCGTCAATATGAATGACGTCTTCTTTAATAGCGCCGGTTGCCGCCAGACGGAAGCCGACGATCGGATCCTCGAACTTCGGCCATAAAATGCCCGGCGTGTCCAGCAGCTCCAACTCTCCGCCGAACCGAATCCACTGCTGCCCTTTCGTCACCCCGGGCCGGTCTCCGGTAACGGCAATGTTGCGTCCAGCCAACCGGTTGATCAGCGTCGACTTGCCGACGTTCGGGATGCCGACGATCAGCGCGCGAATCGGGCGCGGCTTCATGCCTTTGGCGATCTGCCGGTCGATCTTTTCCTTCAGCAGCTCTTTCGCCTTGCCGGCCAGATCTTTGACCCCGGCTCCGGCGTTCGCGTCGATCGAATGAACCGCCAGCCCCTGCTCGCGGAAATGTCGGCTCCATTCCGCCGTTCTCTCCGGGTCAGCCAAATCCGCCTTGTTAAGCAGCACGAGCCGCGGCTTCGCGCCTGTAATCTCGTCCACCATCGGGTTACGGCTGGAGCTCGGTATGCGAGCGTCGAGCAACTCGAACACGACATCGATCAGCTTCAGCTTCTCTTCGATCTGCCGTCTTGCGCGGGTCATATGTCCGGGAAACCACTGAATCGTCATGATGCGTCACCTTCCTTACCTATAACAACGGGGCTGTCCCGTCGGTCATCGCGCGATGATCGGGGATAGCCCCTTGTGAATGCCATAATCGGTTAATGCTTGACCAATTTGAAATCCGGGATTGGCCAGAAAATCAGATCGGCGCGGCCGACGATCTCGTCCATCGAGACGTAGCCGATCATCCGGCTGTCTTCGCTGTTCGGCCGATTGTCGCCCATCACGAACACCGTTCCCTCCGGCACGACGCCGTCCGGGAAAGAGCTGTTCGGGAAGTTGGAGCGGTCCCCGTCGTAACGATTGTACAGCACGCCTTGCGAATGAGCTTTGTCGTAGGCTTCCTGTAAATAAGTTTCGGCGAGCGGTTCCCCGTTTATGTATACTTGGTCGCCTTCGACCTTAATGGTTTCGCCAGGCAACGCGATTACGCGTTTGATAAAGTCGCGGCCTTCCTGCGGCACATGGAACACGATGACTTCCCCGCGCTTCGGCTCGCGAATGTCGTAGATGATTTTGTTGACGATAATCCGTTCGCGGTCCCAGAAATTCGGCTCCATGGACGGTCCGTCGACGATAAAAGGACTGACGAGAAACCAGCGGATGACGAACACGAGAACGCCGGCGATCGCAAGCGCCTTGATCCATTCCAGCAATTCGTTGCTCGGCCGCTTCGCGTTCTTGCTATTCCGGTTCGCTTCGGAAGAGACATCCGTTCCGTCGCCGCGAACCGCGCGGTCGTCCGCAGCCGAGTTCGCGTCCAGCTCGGCCGATTCGTTTGGTTTGGAATTGTTATTGTGGTCCATTCGTAATCGCCTCTAGCTTTCTGGAATACATGCAAAAAGGAGGACTTGAACGTCGCCAAGCCCTCCTCTGTCGTCCATTATCGAATTTCCTTGATACGTGCTGCCTTACCGCGCAGGTTGCGCAGGTAGTACAGTTTCGCGCGGCGAACTTTACCGCGGCGAGCCACTTCGATTTTCTCCAGACGCGGGGAATGTACCGGGAAGGCACGTTCTACACCTACGCCATACGAGATTTTGCGAACCGTGAAGGTTTCGCTGATTCCGCCGCCGCGACGTTTGATAACGACGCCTTCGAACAGCTGAACCCGCTCGCGGGAACCCTCGACGACTTTCACGTGTACTTTAAGCGTATCGCCTGGACGGAAGCTAGGAATGTCCTTGCGCAGCTGCTCTTGCGTGATTGCTTGAATCAGATTGCTCATTGCGTGTTCACTCCTTCCCTAACAGACGTTCGTACCCCGCTCCCCGAGTGCCTGGCATCCGGATCTTGGCGTGCAGAGGACCGTCCTACTTGATCACCGTATCCGCTTCACCCGAAGACGGACACAACATTTCAAATTTTAGCATAACCCTGGGCAAAAAACAACCGTTCCGTCCTCTTCTTTTTCAAAACAAATAAGCTCCCTAATCCCCGACCGGCGCCGCCATCCTCTTTTTAACGACGTCCCCGCCGATTTATTCTGTCCGCTCCAGTTCGTTTCGCACCATACCCAACGGCCGACTAGAGCGAACGCCCCCGCCCGGTCCGCCCTGCATCCCCGAAGGAAGGCAGGACGTACGCGAGCGGAGGCGCCCGATCACTTCATTTAATGGTAGGTAATCGTCAGCTTAGGCCGATACGACGCATTGCCGTATTGGTTGCTCGGCACCTGCTGGATGTTGATCGGACTGCCCGAGGCAGGCCGGATATACCAGCCTTGGTTCGGCGCAGTTCCGTCAATCCATGCCTGAACGTCGGCTTTGACGTCGGTCGAAGCGTTCCAGCCGCTTCCCGTCGTCATGGCCACCGTGCCCGAAGCGGCAAGCGCGGCGTCCAGCAGCGTGCTGCCGGAAGTCGACGTCCATCCCTTGGTCACCGTATTGCCGCTGCCCGATCTCCGCGTCCAGGCGGCTCCGTCTTTTAACGTATAATCCGTATTTGCGCCTTCGTCCCACATGCCCAGGCCGTTCGGATCGACGATCCGCCTTAGCTCGAGCGTACCCGCTGTATAGGAATCGGTTCCCGTGTTGTACAGCGACAGCACCGCCGAATCGATCGTCGCGCCGGTCGGAACGATGCCGCTTAGGTCGAAGTAGAGCAGTACGCCCGTCGCGAAGCCTTCGCGCAAATAATAAGACGTCGCTTGGCCCGCTCCGTAGTGTCCTTCGTTCGGCGAAGTTTCCCGGATATGGCTCTGATCCTTGCCGCCGGTGTATCCGCCAACTCCCGACTGCAGCGTCACCGAATCCGGGTCAGGCGACGGAGTCGGCGTCGGAGTTGGAGTCGGACACGGCGAAGGTGTCGGTTCCCCGTCCTCCGAATACGTCAGTGTCAGCTTCGGCCGCAAAGCCGAGTTGGCGTGCTGGTTGCTCGCCACGTCCTGAACGTTGATGCCGCTGCCGTCTCTCGTCCGCAGCAGCCAGCCTTGATTAACGTCCGTGCCTTCGATCCATGTCAGCACGTCGTCGAGCACGTCCGTGGACGTATGCCAGCCGCCGCCGGTGCCCAGGGCGATCGTGCCGCTCGGCGGAGTCGCGACGGCATCCATCGGCGTGCTGCCGGATACGTTCGTCCAGCCGGTCGTCACCGTATTTTCCGTACCGGCGCGCCGCGTCCAGGCCGCTCCGTCTTTCTCCGTGTAATCGTCGCTCGTCCCTTCGACCCACGGTCCGAGATCGTCGGGATCGACGATCCGGTACATATCGAGCGTGCCTCCGGAATAAGCCGCCGCGCCTTCGCTGTGCAGCGACAGCGTCGCCGATTCCAGCACCGCCCCTTCCGGCAATACGTCGTCCAAGTCGAAGGAGATCAGCACGTTCGTCGGAAAACCGCCGTCCCGCAAATAGTACAGGGGAGCTTGCCCCGCGCCGTAGTGTCCTTCATTAGGCGAAGTTTCCCTTAGATGGCTCTGGTTTTTGCCGCCCTCATAGCCGTTTACGCCCATTTGCAGCGTAATCGTGCCCTCTTCCGGCGACGGAGTCGGGCTCGGCGTCGGAGTTGGCGTCGGCGAAGGGCTTGAAGTCGGAGTCGGCTCGGGCCCCGTGCCCGCCTCCGGAATATCTCCCGGCTCCAGGCGAATCATATAGGCATCGATATTCGTGCCCGACGACGTCTCCCAGTTGGAGTTGAACATTATTTTCGTAAAATCCCGGTTAACCGTCGCATGCGGCTCTGTGTCGTATCCCGCGTACGTAAACACGTGGTGATGCGCGAGATTGTAGATGCGGGGATTGGCCTTGAGCTCGACGGCGAAAATTTTCTTGTTGAACCACTGCGGCGCCGTGTTCTCTCCCCCGTAAGTGGAGATAAGCGCCCAGCCCGGGTGATCGTACGCTTTGCCCGATACGTGCAGCGCCGTCGTCTGGCCGCCCACGTAGGTCGAGAAGAGCACCGTTTTCTCCCCCGTCTGCAAATTCACCATGAAGACGTCGCCCGAGTTCGACTGGTAATCGATCGAGACGTAGACGTCGTCCCCGTTCGCGTCGATCGCCAGGTCGGAATGCTCGCTCTTGTGGTGCAGCGTGCGGACCGGCGTACTCAGGTCGTTCCGAGCGTAAGCGACCGTACCGGACGCGTCGTCGCCCGACGTGACGAAGTAGTCTCCCGAAGGGCTCATGCTGACGTGGTCCGGCTTCACGCCGTTCGTGCTTCTCGTCGACAGAATCGTGTCCGTCTGCAGGTCGTACGTAAATACGCCAAGGCTTTGCCAGCTGGCGTTATCCACCTGGAAGCCCCAATACCGCCCGTCCGCCGAAGGCGAGCCTTCGCTGCGGGTCGATACGTGAGCCGCTCCCGTCCACGGCAATCGGCCGGCGAAGTTCGCCGCTACGGTCGTCGTGCCCGTGGAAATATCGAGCCGGTTCAGCACAAGCCCGCCCTGATTCGGAACGTAGTAAATGATGTCCGGATCGGTCGGGCTCCATTGCGGCTCCGCGGCCCCCGCCAAGTAAGGCAGCTTCTGCAGCTTCGCATACGTGTCGGCGTCGTACGAATACCAGAAGCCGTCCAGCGCCTTCACGAGATACTTGGAGTTGTCCTGATTAAACGCCGGTCTGCGAGAATAGTCGTTGCGAACGAAGACCGGATTGTTCTGCACGTTCACGATGCCGTCCGCAACGTAATCCGTCGCCCTGACGACTGTCGTCTGGTAGATCGGATCGGTGTACGGCACTCCTTTGACCGGTTTCGTCATCGACGACGGCTGCTGATTGTTATAGCCCTCGATCAGGGTCGTCGAAGCGTAAGACCGTTGCATAACGAAAAACAGCGCGACGAGCATCGCGCATGCCAGCAGAGCGGCCAGCGCGCGCTTGGCCGGTTGAGACATTGAACTGCCCATGTTTCAAGCCTCCTTTGTCGTTTTGCTTGCCCGTTCCCAAATACACCCGTCATCGGCGACAGCCCCTCCCCCGGGGGCGCAGTGTCAAATCCCTCCTTCCAGGCTGCAAAATTCGGCTTCGGCGCATTTTGTTGACTTGCTTATGTCCGCGCGCTTCTCCCGTAACTTTATCGTACGGCTGGAGACCCTCTCCCTTCCTCCGTCATCTTCTTGTTTTCTCCCGCTATTTTATCGTTTTCATGAGCCTGTGCAGCCCTTCCGTCGTATAGCAGGCGTCATCCCGGCCGATTGGCAGCCGAACCTCGACTCCCGTCGCCGCGGACTTGTAGACCGCGGTCACGGCCTCGATCGTCCGGCGCACGGACAGCCCGCCGGTGATCGGCTCCCGGTTCTCGCGAATGGCGGCGAACAGATCGCGGATCGGTCCGGCGAACCCTTCGACCGCGTCTCTCGTCTCCTGCGCGTATGCCTCCGCAGCTTGCGCCAACTCCGCCTCCGCAGCCTCGTCTCGCATCGGGTAGCCCGCGTCGTTTGGCGCATATGCGGCAAAGGAGAGCGGATAGCGAACAAGCCTGCTGCGCCCCGAGATCTCCAGCGAGCTGCCGTCAACCGGATGTGTCGTCGTGCAGACGAATTGGGCCAGCGCGCCGCATGCGAATTTGAGCGAAGCGGTCGCGGCGTCTTCCGTCTCGATCCGGTTGCCGAGCGTGGCCATGTCCGCCCTGACCGACGTCAGCTCACCAAGCATCCAGAGCAGCACATCCAGCGTATGGATGCCAAGGTTCATCAGCACGCCCCCGCGCTCCCGCTCCCACGTGCCGCGCCACGGCTTGCCATAATATCGCTCGCCTCGCCAATGATGATTGGCAGCCGAAGCGAACAGCGGCGCGCCGATCGCGCCCGAGGAGACCAGATGGCGAATTTGCCGGACCGGCAGCTCGAAGCGCGTCTGCAGCATAACGGCCAGCTTCCGGCCATGCTTGGCCGCCGCCTCCAGCATGACGTCGCATTCCTCCAGCGAAGCCGCCAGCGGCTTCTCCGCCATCACGTGTTTGCCCGCGGCCAGCGCGGCAACGATTGGCGCCTCGCGCACGTACGGCGGCGTGCAGACGGAAACAATGTCGATATCCTCTCGCTCCAACAGACGACGGTAGTCGGCGAACGTCTCCGCTTCCGCTCCGGCCGCCTCGGCGAGCCGCCTGGCGCGGTCCTCGTCGGTATCGGCAATCGCGACCAACTCGCATTCCTCCGCCAGCTCCCCGTACGCCTGAGCATGCATGACGGCGATGTCCCCGGCGCCGATGATGCCAACCCGGAACTTTTTCATCGCGCTCCCCTCCCTTGTCCGCCATGCTTCATACGCCGCCGACCTGCAGCAAAGCCGGAACGTCCACAGGCCGGCCCGAAGAAATCGAGCGGTTGGCCGCGATGCCGATCAGAATCGACTGCGCGCCTTCCCATGAGCCGGCCTGCTTGCCCAGCGGGTCGGCCTCGCCGCCGACGAACAGGCTCGACTGCAGCCGCTCGTCCCCGCCTCCATGTACGCCTTGCACCTGTGGCAGATGGTAGACGACCGCTTCGCCGCGGCGATTGAACACGCGAATGACGTCGTTCTCGCTGTCCGCGTTAAGGGCATGTTCGTACGATTCGGCTTCCAGCCGTCCTTCCGTGCCGTTGACCGACACCTTCCAGCCTTCGTAAGGGCAGAACGCGTTCAACGAGTAAGACAACAGCGCTCCGCCGCGGTATCTCACCTGAACGGCCATCGTATCGTAGGTCGTAATGCCGTCGCCAAATACGCAGCGGTCCCGGTAATAGCCGTCTTCGCCCTCGTTGTCCACGTACAACCGCCGCAGCTCCTCGTCCGCCGTCACGTCGAAATAAAACTCGCAATCCGTCCGATGCCCGCACGTCAGGCAGCGCTCTCCCCGCTCCTCGCGCGTCGGCCCGTAGAACACCGTGTCCCCGTAGGCGTGAACCGTATTCGGCTCGTCCTCCAGCCACCAGTTCACCATGTCGAAATGGTGCGTCGACTTGTGCACGAGCAGCCCGCCCCCGTATTCCTGATGGCGATGCCAGCGGCGGAAATAGTCCGCTCCGTGCGATGTGTCCAGCATATATTCCAGGTGCACGCTCAGCACCTTCCCGACCGCGCCTCCCCGGATCAGCTCCTTGACCCGGCCGACGTAAGGAATGTACCGCACGTTAAACGTCACGATCACCTTGCGTCCCGTCTCGCGTTCCGCCTCCAGAATGGCCCGGCATTTCTCCTCGTCCGTCGTCATCGGCTTCTCCGTGATCGCGTCGCAACCCGCGCGCAGCGCGCGGATAATGTATTCATGATGAACGCTGTCGATCGTCGTCACGATGACCGCATCGGCCCCGCTCGACGCCAGCATCTCCTCGAAATCCCCGTACACCGGTACTCCCCCGCACATGTCGCTCATCGTTTTCGCCCGCTTGGCGTTAATGTCGTAGATGCCCGCTAGCTCCGCGACGTCTTGGAAACGGCGAACGAGCGGGAGAGCGAACATATGCAGCGCGCGATGGCCGGCTCCTGCGATGACATATTTCTTGCGCATTGTTGTAGCAGCCTCCCGGAGGTTATTGAGGTTATTTGAGATGTTGAGGTTGTTGAGGTTGTTCATAGATATGTTTTGAAAAAGTCGAACGCCTTGTTGCCCGCGAACGCATGAGGACCGGGGAACACGTCGGAATCGAGATAGTCCCCCGCCCCCGCCGCCTCGTAAATCCGCTTCACGCCTTCGTAGCCTTTAAGCAGATCTTCGATCCGGAAGCAATCGTCGTAGATCGCCATCTCCACCAGCAGCGGACGCGGCGCGATCAGCCCGGCGATATCGTGCGTGTCGAAGTATTTGAACACCTCGGGGAACACCTGGGAGCCGCAGAAGTTGCCCCGCTCCAGTCCGAAGCCGCGGAACGAATTGATGTAGCCGCTGACGTCGGCCGCCTTGATTCTCGGCTCGACCGCCGCCGTCAATGCCGTCATCGTCCCGCCGTAGCTCAGCCCCATCATGCCGATCCGGCCCGGATCGACTTCCTCTCTCGTCTCCAGATAATCGACGCAGCGCTTGATGTCCCAGATGTTCAGCGTCTGCGGATAGATGCCGAGAATCGAACCTTTGACGTAATTGATGTCGCAGGCGTCGCGCCGCCCGAACGTATCGTTGCGCTCGCCGAAACCGCGCAGCTCGGGCATAATCGTCAGAAATCCCGCCTTGGCCAACTGCTCGCCGTAGTTGTAATTCATCCGCGCGATGGCTTCGTCGTGCTCCGGCTCGGATCGGACGCCGGCCACCGGGTCCTTGCCCAGCGAGACCGGATGCCCGTTGCAGCATATAATGGCGGCGTTGGCCCGGTTCGCCGGCATGTCCTTGGGCCGCAGCACGACGCACGGCACGGAGGCGAATTCCTCCGAATCGAAGACGACCCGCTCGCGGATCAACTCGCCGTCTGGGACTGCGTACTCGACTTCCGCGGCCAGATCGACCGGCTCCGGGAATTCCCCGAGCAGCTCCAGCAGCTTGGCCAGCGCCTCTTCCCGCCACGCTCTCCACGCCTCCGGCCCCTCTCCCTGGAACGTCATCCGAGGCTGCCACCGCTTCGCCCGATTGCTCCAATATTCGGTCATGCCGAAATGTCTGTTCGCCATCGCTGAACCTCTTTTCCTCAATCAAAATAAATGCTGTCCTGCTGCTTGCCCGATGCCCTCGCCGATCTCAGCCGTCCCGCGAAACCGGCCGCGGCGCACGCCGACAGCAGCAAGGCCGCGCCGAACAGCGCCGTTCGTCCTCCCTCCTCCAGAAGGAAGCCGCCCAGCAGATTGCCGATCATCCCCGAGAACGAATACAACATGACGAACAGCGCCGCCTGGCCCGTCGCCAGCATTCCTTCGGGCAAAATCTCGCGCAAATAGACGGTGACCGCCAAGTAGAGCAGCATCGCTCCGCCGGCGAGAGGCGCCTGAGCCGCCGCCAGCGCATACAACGACGAAAAACTCAGCAGCGCGATCCAGGCGCAGACGTACAGCACAGCCGCCAGCAGCAGCGCGCGATCGGCGCCGTAACGCCGGATGCCCGCCATTCCGAGCAGCAGAAACGGGATTTCGCAAGCCGGCTCCAGCACGGACAAGCCCGCCACCGTCAGCTCGTCTGCTCCCAGCTGCTTGGCGTTCAGGCTCAGGAAGCTCTCGAAAGCCCGCGCCGGAACGGCGGCGAGCACGACGAAGGGCAACAGCTTCCAGATCGACGGATGCCGCAGCACCCGCCCCGCCTGCCGCCAGTCCGCCGCCCCGGCCCGGGGGCGACGCCGCTCCTTCATACCGATGGCGAGCGCGGCTCCCGCCGCCAGTGCCGCCCATTGAAAGACGTGCACTGCGGCCAGCCCCGAATCCGATGCAGCCAGTCCCATGCCCGCCGTCAGCAGCACATAGCCGGCGCTGCCCCACAGCCGGTAACGTCCGAAGCCGGCCGTTCCCGCCTCCAGCAGCGTCCAGCTGTCCGTCAGCGGCTGCAGCGACGTCGTGCACAGCCGCACGGCGACCGCGCAAGCCGCGGCCGCCCATACCGCCGCCGAGGCGTACAACCCTCCGAGCAGCAGCGCCGTGCCCAGCAGCAAGGGGGCCAGTATTCGTCGCGACGTACCCAATCGATCGCTTAACGCTCCCCAGAGCAATTGGCCGAACAGCCCGACGAGCGAGCCGGCCGCCAGCGTTGCGCCGATCTCCGCCATTCCAAGTCCCTTGGCCTGCAGCGTAAGCGGCAGATAGACAGAGACGAACGCGAGCGGAGCGGCGACCAGGAAATGCAGCGCGGGCAGTCCGCTTAAGCGGCGGGCAGCCTCCGGCTCCCCGCGCTCGGTCGGAGCCGTCTTCATCCTTTCAACCCCGTCGTGGCGATTCCCTGCATGAAGCGCCGCTGCGCCGCGAAGAAGACGGCCAGCAGCGGAACGACGGACAGCGTCGTCATGGCGATCGCCACGCCGACCTTGCCCGTTCCGGCTTCGTCGAGGAACGTGTTGATCGCGACCGGAACGGTGAATTTCTCGATGCTGCTCAGGAAGATAAGCGGCGTGAAGAAATCGTTGTACGTCCAAGTAAAGCTAAGAATGACGATCGTAATCAGCACCGGGGAGCAGAGCGGCAAAATAATGCTCCAATAAATACGGAACGTCGAAGCGCCGTCCAGCCGGGCCGATTCGTCCAGATCGAAGGGCAAGCCCATAATGAACTGCCGGATCAGGAAAATATAGAACGCGCCGCCTCCGAAAAACGCGCCGATATAGAGCGCGGCGTACGTATCGATCAGATTCAGGTAATCGAAGATCAGAAACGTCGGCACGAGCGTCACCTGCGTCGGCAGCATCATCGTCGCCAGCAGCGCGACGAACAGCACGTTCTTGCCGAAGAAGCGCAGACGCGCGAACCCGAAGGCGACCAGCGTCGACGTGAAGACGGTGGCGACGACTGCCACGATCGTCACGTACGCCGTATTCAGATAGACGCGCGCGAACGTGACGCTGCCCATGAACCGCCAGCCGTCCTTGTAATGCTTAAACGTCCAATCGACCGGCCACCATTCGAAAGGAATGCGGAAAATGGCCGAAAGCGGCTTGAAGGAACTGACGACAAGCCAGTACAGCGGAAACACGAACAGCAAAGACAGCAGCGACAAGATGACGTACAGCGCGACTGTGGTCGCGGCGGAGCGAAACGAGTTGCTTCGCATCAGCGTTTGCCTCCTTTCATCTCGGTCTCATAGAACACCCAGGCGGAGGAAGAACGCAGCGTCAGCAACGTCAGCAGCAGCACGATCAGGAACAATACCCATGCGAGCAGCGACGCATAACCCATACGGAAAAACTTAAACGCTTCCTCGTACAAATACAGCACATAGAAATAAGTCGACTGCGCCGGTCCGCCCCTCGTAATGACGAAGCCGTTCGTGAACACCTGCATGGCGTTGATGATGCCGAGAATCAGGTTAAACAAAATGACCGGGGTCAGCAGCGGCAGCGTGATCGAGCGAAAGCGCCGCACCGCACCCGCGCCGTCCACCTTGGCGGATTCGTACAGCTCGCGCGGAATTTGCTGCAGCCCGGCCAGGAAGATCAACATCGCCGTGCCGAGCACCCAGGCGTTGATGCCGACGAGCGTGTACAGCGCGTTGTCCGGACTGTTGAAAAACTTGACCCGGTCCAGCCCGATGCCCGTCAGCACGGCATTAACGACGCCGCTGTCGCTGAAAATCATTTTCCACATGATCGCCACTCCGATGGAGGAGCTGACGAATGCGGGCATATAGAACACCGTGCGGTAAAAACCGATTCCTTTGATTTTGACGTTCAGCGCCATCGCGGCGAGCAAAGCCGTGCCCAAGTGGAGCGGAACGGACAGCAGCGCGTATACCGACGTAATGCGCAGCGACTTCCAGAACACGTCGCTGTCCAGCATCTTCCGGACGTTCTCCGTCCCCGTCCATACCGGCGGCTTCAGAAAGCTGAAATCCGTGAAGGCCAGATAGAGCGACCAGCCCGCGGGAATCAGCATGAACACCAGAAAACCGATGAACCAAGGCCCGATGAACAGATAGCCCTCCAGATGTCTTTTCCACGTTTTACCCATGTGCGGCCAATCCCTTCCGGTATCGTGTACTGGTTATGCGGAGGCGGGGCAGCCCTCTTGCGCTCTGCCCCGCCCGGCAGGTTACTTGGCGGCTTCCTGCAGCTTCTCGTTCATCGTCTTCTCCGCTTCCGCGAGGAAGCCGTCGATATCCACCTGCTTGAACAAGTACTTCTCGAACGCGGTCTGGAACGCGGCGTTCGCGTCCGGAGCGCCCAGCGGCTGTGCGGGGAGCCAGTATTCGTCCGATCCTTGCTGGGACCGTTTGACGACGTCCAGCATCTCGCTCTCTACACCGGTTCCTCCGAACACTTCGGTCGACAGGTATTCGAGCGATTCGGCGACGGCGGGCACGCCCGTCTCCACCTTCATCGTCTTGATCGCGTCTTTGTCGGTCAGCAGGAAGTTGACGAGCAGCAGCGCTTCTTCCTTATGCTTCGTGCGAGCGTCGATGCCCCACAGGCTGGTCGGCACCGGCGGCATGGAAATTTTCGGACCGTTGCCGTCGAACGTCTTCGGCAGCGTCGCGAAGCCGAGCGGATCTTCGGTCATCGCCACCGTGGACGGAATGACCGATGCGGCCGACAGAGAGGACGCCAGGTTGCCCGCGTCGAACCCGATCGTGTCGCTCGAATCGCGCGGAATCGCGTTCTCTTCCCACAGCTTCTCCGTCCAGGTCCAGACGGTTCTGGCCTTATCGGGATGCATGCTCGCCTTCGGCGGATTGGAAGCACCGTCGATCAGTTCCGCGCCCAGTTGCTTCATGATGAGCGGATAAGCATCCGGCATGTAGAACCAGCCGGAGTCGCCGAACACTTTAGGATTGGCCTGGCGCACCTTCGACCACTTCTCGCCGAGCGACAGCCACGTTTCATCGTCTGTCGGAGCGGGCACCTGGGCTTCTTCGAACACTTTCTTGTTGTAGACGAGCACCGTCGACGTAATGCCTGACGGCATGCCGATCAGCTTGTCGCCGAACTTGTAGTACGGAGACTGCATGATCGGGTCCAGCTCGGCCAGCGCCGGGATCAGCTCCTTATGCTCGTAATAATTCAGCAGCACGTCACTCTGGCCGAACTGCTGCGTCAGGGCGCGGGAGAACATGAACACGTCTGGCGCGTTGTCGGTACTGAGCTGCACGGTCAGTTTGTCGGCATAGCCGTCAAACCCGGAAAACGTCGGCTTCACCGTAATCCAATCGTATTTCTGCTGGAACAGCTTGAATGCCTCTTGCAGAGCGGCGTGGCGAGTGTCGCCTCCCCACCAGCTGATCTCGAGCGTAACTGGATCCTTCTTCTCGGGACTGGCGGGCTCCTGCGATTGCTGCGACGGAGAAGCGGCGGTCGGGGACGGGGAAGACGAGGCTTCTCCCCCCGACTTGGACGAACAAGCGCCCAAGACTGCGGATAACAGGACGAACAGGGCGAGAACCGCCGGCAATGCGAACCGTTTGTTGCTGAACATAGATCAAGACCCCTCTCTTGAATGAAGTGACGTTAGGGCGGACCCCTTGCGTCTGGCTTTCAGTCTACAAAAATCGATATTCGCGTTCTTCTGCAAATCGGTTGCTTAACGATGGTATTTTATCGACTTGCCGGCGGCCGGAGGATACGATTTTGCGCACATGACTGGGAGAGACGCCGACATTGCACTTGAACAAGCGGTTGAAATTGGAGAGGTTGTGAAAGCCGCATTCGTACGCGACGTCGACAATTTTCCGGTCCGAGCTTTCCAGCAGGCGGACGGCGTTCGACAGTCTGACTTTGATCAGATACTCCATCGGGGATACGCCCAGAGCCTGCTTGAACACCGCGCTGAAGCGGGCGGGGCTTAAGTAGACGCGGTCGCTGAGCGTCTTGAGATCCCATTCCCTGGCGTAATGCCGCTCCATCAGCTCCAGCGCGTCGCGGATTTTCTCGATCCGCCCTTCTGGCGTGGTACTCGCCCTTGCGCCGCCAACGGGAGCGAGCCTGCGGCAATCCCTCGCGACATAGGCGAGAAATCGCAGCAAATGCGAGCGCACAACGGAAATATGGGACACCGCCTTATGCTCGTCTTCCTTCTGGAGCGTCAGCAGAATCGCCCGCAGCGTCTCTATTCGGGGATGATTGCGCGAGATCAGATGCCCGTAATGCATGCCGAGTTCCCGGAACGGGGACAGCAGCGCGGGATCGTATCGAAGATCGGCCAGAAACCAATCCGGACTGAACGTGATGACGAGCATCTCCAGGTTTTCCCGTTCATACGCGCGATGCAGATCGTTGGCTCCGATAAGCAAAATGTCCCCTTGGCGAAACTCGACCGTATTGCCATTAATGTGGTAGTATCCTCTCCCCCGCTTGATCAGATTGATTTCCAGCACGTCGTGCCAATGCAGCCGCCGATACTGGGGAGCGATGCCGGACGACTCCGTGACGAGAATCGGATAATCCGCATCGAGCTTGCAGTCGTCCCTCGGAATTCGCCCCGCCGATGATTCGCTCATACGCAGCACCTCCAAATAGGCTTAACGACTCCGTCTTTGCGCACAATCGTCAACTCCCGCCCGGTCCGCCTTCCGCTTGCCGATAGACCGATTCGCCGGCCACTACCGTCTCGACGATGCGGACCGACGCGCCTTCCCCGCTTCGCTCGCATTCGAACAGCGTCAGATTGCCCTGGAGACCGGGCTCAAGACGGCCGAGGTTCTGCCACCCCATCGCCTTGGCCGGTCGTTCGGTCACGAGCGCGACCGCCTCCGCCAGCGAATATCGCAGCGGGCCGACCAACGTCTCGATTCCCTTCTCCAGCGTCGACGCGGAGCCGGCAAGAATGCCGGGATCGTCGGCCAAATACAGCCGTCCGTCCTCGCGAAGCACGACCCGCTCGCCGATCTCGCCTTCGTACTCGCCGGGCGGCATGCCCGCCAGGCTGACGCAGTCGCTGACGACGAACGCCTGCTCCCCCTTGGCGCGCAGCATCGCCTTCAGCGTCGATAGCGGCAGATGGTGCCCCTCGGCAATGAACCCTGCGATGAGGCGTTCATCGGCCAACTGCTCCCACAAGTAGTTCGGATGGCGCGGCAGCATCAGATGGCTGCCGTTGCCCAGATGCGTCGACATCGACGCTCCCGCTTCGGCGGAGGAAGCGATCTGCTCGCCGCTCGCGGCGCTGTGCCCGATGCTGACGACGATGCCCCGGCTTGCCAGTCCCCGGGTGAACGCAATCGCGCCCTCCCGCTCCGGAGCCAGCGTCACCAGCACGATTCGCCCTCCGGCGCTCCGCTGCAGCCTTTCGAACTCCTCCGGGTCCGGATCGCGGACTTGCCGCACGTCGTGTGCTCCCCTCGGCCCCCGCTCGCTGGACAAATACGGCCCTTCCATATGAATGCCGCCGATCGTCCTTCCGAGCGGCGTCGGCTCCGCGGCCGCTTCCGCGATCGCCGCCATCGCCCGGTTCATCCGTTCGAAGCTGCCGGTAATGACCGTCGGCAGGTAGCGGGTCACTCCTTTCGTCCACAAGTAGCGGGTCGTCCGGTCGACGTCCTCCAGCGTCGTCTGCTGCCCGTTGAAGTCTCCGCCGTTGGCCCCGTTCACCTGCAAGTCGATCCACCCCGCGCTGATCCAGGGCAAATCTTCTTTCTCTTCCGCGCACGCCACGGACAAGATGACGCCGTCCTCGATTCGCACTTCCACCGCTTGCCCGTTCGCCGTCCTGCCCTGCCAGCAGCCGCTTCCCGTCGCCGCGCTCATGAGCGGATCGGCAGCAGCGACGCCGATTCCGGATCGAGGAACAGCGACCAGTCGTCATGCCGTTTCAGAATGGTGGCGGGAATATCGGGCGTAATTTCGTTGCCGAGCGCATTTGAAACCGCTTTCGCCTTTGCCAAATGGGGAACGCAGGAAATGATTTTCCGACAGCTCATAATGGCGCTTACCGTCATCGTGATCGCTTGTTCCGGTACCTCCTCCAACGAACCGAACCACCCCTCCCGAACCTGCTGGCGCTTGCACGCTTCGTCCAAAGCGACGACCTTGTACGTCTGCCCCGCTTGAAAATCCGCCGGCGGGTCGTTAAAAGCGATATGCGCGTTCTCGCCGATGCCGATCAACCCGAGATCGAACGGCGCTTTGGCGGCTTCCGCTTCCAGCTTCGCGATGACCGCCTCCGGCTCGCCTTCACCGTCGACCAGATGCGCGTAACCGATTGGTACTTTGGAAAGGAAGCGCTCTCTCAGATAGCGGCGGAAGCTGGCGGGATGCTCGGCCGGGAGGGCGATGTATTCGTCGAGGTGGAACATTTCCACCAGCCGCCAGTCGACGGGCTGCCGAACGAAGCTGTCCAGAAATTGAAACTGCGACGCGCCGGTCGACAGGACGAGCCGGGCCTTTCCCTTACTCTCGATGCAGGCGTTCAGCCAAGCCGCGGCCGCCTCGGCCGCTCTGGCTCCAAGCTCTTCCGGATTGCTCAAGATGTTGATTTGCAAGCTGTTCACTCCTTGAAATAAGCGATAGTAATCGATTGCTGTTTGCTGAAAAAAGATCGTCGCCTCCTTGCTTAAAGGCGGCGAACGGAATTGCGCTCCACCAGCCTGGGCTGCAAAATCAGCTCTCCCGGTTGATTGACTTCGTTGTCCATCCATTCCATCAGCATGCGGCAGGCCATTCGGCCCATCTCGTATTTTGGCTGCTCGATCGTCGTCAGCGCCGGAGATACGATGCCGGCGAAGTCGAGATTGTCGAAGCCGATAACCGAGATGTCCTCGGGCGACCGTACGCCCTGGGTCATCAGCTCGTTCAGCACGCCGAACGCGGTCATGTCGTTGCAGGTGAAGATGGCCGTCGGCCAAGGCTTCTTGCGCAACAGACGCTCCGCCAGCCGTTTGCCGTTCTCGAACTCGCCGATCGTCTGGGATGCGAGTTCTCCGTCTTCCTGCTTGCCTCGGGAGACGATCAAGCGGTCTTCTCCGACGGGCAAGCCGTGCTCCTCCATTGTCTCCAGGAAGCCCTGGTAAATTTGCTTGCGGCTGGGCAGACTGAGCGGAGCGGTCAAGTAGGCGATATCGCGGTGCCCCTGGTCGATCAGGTAGCGCGTGCCGATTCTTCCCCCTTTGCGATAATCGAAGTTGATCTGGAAAGCGGAGAAGTCGTCGATCGTCTGGTCGATGGAGACAACCTTCAGACCGCTCTTCATGTAGCTCTTCAGCTCCTCGTTGCCGTCGGAGACGGAAGAGAGAATCACGCCTTTGACCTGCTTCTCGAACAGCGTCGTCAGATGGCTCATCTCCAGCTCGGGGCTTTGCTGCGAGTTGCAGAGCAGCACGTGGTAGCCTTTCTCGCTGGCCACCTCCTCGATTCCCGAGACGACGGCGGAATAGAACGGATTGGTGATGGACGGAATAATGACCCCGATCGTCGACGTCTTGTTCGTCTTCAGCTGCCTTCCGATGCTGTTCGGATGGTAATTCATCTCCCGCGCCGTTTCCCGGATGCGCTTGGCCAGCTCGGCCCGCACGGGATACTTGCTGTTGCTCAGCACGCGGGACACCGTCGCGGCGGAAATGTTCATTCGCTTGGCGATGTCGTATATGGTGGTCGGCTTCTGCAAAGTTCACACTCCCGTTTTGATGATTAGCCCGATTATAACCCGGATTTTTCTGTTTAGCAATCGATTTCTTTATCTATTACTGGAACAATCGATTTTTCTGTAATTATCAATAAGCAATCGATTGCTGTATTGTGTATTCTCCATAGCGAAATCCCCCCTCAGGACGAGCTTATTCGGCGAACCGCGGTGCGGCAGAAAACAACGGCAACCTTCTCGTCTCCTTTCTCCCTTTTCACGCTATCCTCTTCCGTCAGTTCTCTCCCGCATACCACCTGCCTTTCATCCCTTTTTGCCGATATCCCTTCCGATCAGTTCCACGCCGCTCCCGTCGTATTGCATTTTCGCTCCTTTCGCCGGTATCCCCTCCAGTCAGTCCACACTCCCGCTGCCTTCTCTGCTGCCTCGCCATTTGCCGATATCCCTTCCGGTCAGTTCCGCGCCACTCCCGTCGTATCGCTTTTTTGCCCCTTTTGCCGGTATCCCCTCCAGTCAGTCCACACTCCCGCTGCCTTCTCTGCTGCCTTGCCATTTGCCGATATCCCTTCCGGTCAGTTTCGCGCGGCTCCCGTCGTATCGCATTTTGCCCCTTTTGCCGGTATCCCCTCCAGTCAGTTCACACTCCTGCTGCCTTCTCTGCTGCCTAGCCATTTGTCGATATCCCTTTGAGTCAGTTTGGAGTCACGTCCAATTGCTCGTGGATTACATCCATTCTTCCACCGCCACCTATCCCAGACTCACAAAGTCGCGGCCGTTCCTGATCTGCCAAACTGACTCGTGCCTCACGGCGACACTCCTTAAAACTTGGATGATCTGCTTCTTTTCGAACGGAACAAAGTTAACCCCTCACGCTCCAAAATCTCGTTCTCTTTCAAAATAGGGTCTCAAACTGAATCATGAGGATATCCAGCAAGCTGCTGAACCGTTAATCCGCAGCTGAGAGGACGATCAACAGATTAAAACGGGACAGCTTATCGCTAAACGCTAATAATCAGATTTCTGAGCAGTGAGGATACAGACAAATGGAGGATGTGTCATGGCCGATCTCGCAAGAGGCGTACGACCAACCTGATTAGACGGGACACCGGCAAAAGAAGAGAAACGACACTACGTACACATCCAAAATGTAGCACAGACAACCTGATTGGACGGGATACCGGCAAAAGAAGAGAAACCGCACTACGTGCACATCCAAAATGTAGCGCAGACTACCTGAGCGGACGGGATACCGGAAAAAGAAGAGAAACGGCACTATGCACGTATTCAAAATGTTTCGCAGACTACCTGACCGGACGGGATACCGGAAAAAGAAGGGAAACGGTACTATGTACACATCCAAAATGTAGCGCAGACTACCTGACCGGACGGGATACCGACAAATGAACGGAAACAACACTACGTACCCATCCTGAATGTGGCGCAGAAAAGCTCAATTGAGGGGGAGTTTTATACTTTTCTGATATGCCAGCCAAACGCCTCTGGCATCCTCCAGATGCAAATCGAGTTTTGTCGGATATTAAAAAGCGGCAAAGACGATTCCGGGATGCGTTCCCTGTGCCGTCTTTGCCGCTTTTTCGTTATGCCTCATCCTCGTCTGTCTCTCGTCTGACGTAGCCTCCGGTCGCTGCGTATAAGAGCTCTGCCTTCAGTCGCCGGATGGAGACGCCGCAGCTTCTCTGGCTTGCCTGAGCCACGTCCGCTCCTTCTCCGTCAGCTCCGCCTGTTCCAGCAGCTCGGGGCGGCGGGCCATCGTGCGCTCCAGCGACTGCTGCCTCCGCCACTTCTCGATCTCGGCATGATGGCCGGACAGCAGGGCGTCCGGCACCTTCCAGCCTCTGAACTCCGCCGGCCGCGTATAATGTGGATATTCCAGCAGGCCGTCGCTGAACGAATCGGTGACGGCCGACTGCTCGTTGCCGAGCACGCCCGGCAGCAGCCGGACGACGGCGTCGGTGACGACCATCGCGGGCAGTTCCCCGCCGGTCAGCACGTAATCCCCGACCGACAACTCGTCCGTCACCAAATACTCGCGAATGCGCTCGTCGTAGCCTTCGTAATGACCGCATATGAAGATCAGATGTGACTCCTCGGACAGCTCCCGAGCGATCTCCTGAGTGAACGGCCGACCCTGCGGACACATCAAAATAATGCGCGGCTTTCGCGCTTCTTCCCCGTCTTCCGCCTGCCGCTCCAGCACATGCTCGACCGCGCCGAAGATCGGCTCGGCCTTCAACACCATGCCTCCGCCGCCCCCGTACGGGGTATCGTCGACCGTATTATGCTTATTGTTGGCGAAGTCGCGAAAATTTAGCGTGTTCAGCGACACGATTCCTTTGTCCTGCGCCTTGCCCAAAATGCTCGAGCCAAATACGCCCGCGAACATTTCCGGAAACAGCGTAAGTACGTCTATCCGCATGCTAGAGCAGCCCTTCCATCAGGTGGACTTTGATTTTGCGCGCGGCGATGTCGACGTCGAGCACGACGTCGTCGATAACAGGAAGCAGTAGCTCCTTGCCCTTGGGCATTTTCACGACCCAGATGTCGTTCGCCCCCGGAGACAACGTATCCGTAACCGTTCCGAGCAGCTCGCCTTCCTCCGTGAACACCTCACAGCCGACGATATCGCGAACGTAATATTCGCCTTCTTCGAGAGGCACGCGATCTTCCTCGGGCACCTTCAGTTCCCAGCCCTTGTATTTCTCCACGTCGTTGATGTTGTCGAAGCCTTTGATCTTCACGACGTACATCTTCTTCTGCTCGCGAGCCGAGACGATCTCGACCGTAACCGGGTTGCCGGCTTCCGGTGGAATCATCATCAGCCGGTTGCCCGCCTTGAACCGCACCTCCGGAAAGTCCGTCTGAGGCCACACCTTCAATTCTCCCTTGATTCCGTGCGTGTTGACGATTTTCCCTACGTTGAGCAAACGTCCTTCCGACATGCAACTAACTCCTTCCATTCTGCGCCAAAATCCTCTGCTCTTATCATATCCCATCGGCTGCCGCGATCGCAAACAACTCTTGCGCATATCGCGAACCTCCGCTCCGAGCGCTTTACCGCACACGTATACGGGAACTTCCCCATGCTATGCAAAAGGCCGCACCATGCTGACGCACGGTACGGCCTCCTAGCCTATTATTCCGAGACAATATCCACGATGACGCGCTTCCGCTCCTTCACGGCGGCGGAAGAGACTACTGTACGCAGCGCCTTGGCGATGCGTCCCTGCTTGCCGATAACTTTGCCGACATCGTCGGGATGAACGGAAAGCTCGTACACCAGGCCTCTCGCGTCTTCCCTGACCTGAATCTGCACGTCTTCCGGGTGATCCACAAGCGCTCGGGCGATAACCCGAATCAATTGTTCCATGGCTCAGCCCTCCGGTTAGAGACTGCATTGAAATCAAATATCGCTTATTTCGCCGCAGCTCCTTGGAGACTGCATCGAAATCAAGTATCGTTAATTTCACAGCAGCTCCTTAGTGACAGGATTACTTCTGGAGCTTGGATTCGTGGAACTTCTTCAAAACGCCGGCTTTGCTGAGCAGGTTGCGAACGGTATCGGAAGCTTGCGCGCCGTTTTGCAGCCATTTCAACGCTTTTTCCTCGTCGATTTGTACTTGAGCCGGTTGAGCTACCGGATTGTACACGCCGATTTCTTCAATAAAACGACCATCGCGCGGGGAACGGGAATCCGATACGACTACGCGATAGAACGGAGCTTTGTGTGCGCCGATCCGTTTCAAACGAATGCGAACTGCCATGTGACTTTCACCTCCTTGACAAGAGTAGGAATGGAGAATCCTGTTCGCTTAGAACGGGAACTTCATGTTTTTGCCTTTGCCTCCGAACATGCCCTTGAGCGCCTTCATGCCGCCCTTCGGACCTTTCGGGCCCATCATACCGGAAAACTGCTTCATCATCTTCTTCATGTCCTCGAACTGCCTGAGCAGCCGGTTGACGTCGGCCAGCGTCGTGCCGCTTCCCGCGGCGATTCGCTTGCGCCGGCTGTAGTTGATGATATCCGGCTTGTGCTTCTCCGCCTTCGTCATCGACTTGGCGATCGCTTCCGTGCGGGCGATCTGCTTCTCGTCGATCTTGAAGTTCGGATTGTTCTTGACCTTGCTCATGCCCGGAAGCATGTCGAGCAACTGATCGAGCGGCCCCAGCTTGCGCACCTGCTCCATCTGCTCAAGAAAGTCGTCGAAGGTGAACTCGGCGGTGCGCATCTTGCGCTCCATCTCGGCCGCCTTCTCCGCGTCCATGTTCGTCTGTGCCTTCTCGATCAGCGACAGCATGTCGCCCATGCCGAGAATCCGCGAAGCCATCCGGTCCGGGTGGAACGCTTCGAGCTGGTCGATCTTCTCGCCCGTGGAGGCGAACTTGATCGGACAGCCGGTCACCGCTTTGACCGACAGCGCCGCGCCGCCGCGCGTATCGCCGTCGAGCTTCGTCAGCACGACGCCCGTCAGCGCGAGCTGCTCGTGGAAGCTCTTGGCCACGTTGACCGCTTCCTGCCCCGTCATCGCGTCGACGACGAGCAGCACTTCGTCGGGCTTGACCGCGGAGTGGATGTCCTTGATCTCCTGCATCAGCTCTTCGTCGATCTGGAGACGGCCCGCCGTATCGATCAGGACGTAATCGTTGCCCTGCTCCTTCGCCAGCTGCACGCCTTGCTTCGCGATCTCGACGGGACTGATCTGGTCCCCGAGGGAGAACACCGGAGCGCCGATCTGGCCGCCGAGCACTTCGAGCTGCTTAATCGCCGCCGGACGATAAATGTCGCCCGCGACGAGCAACGGCTTATGGTTCTGGGACTGCAACAGCTTGGCGAGCTTGCCTGTCAGCGTCGTCTTACCCGCGCCCTGTAGGCCAGCCATCAGGATGACGGTCGGAGGCTTGTTCGCCTTCGCCAGCTTCTCCTGCGTGCCGCCCATCAGCTCAGTCAATTCCTTGTTGACGATGTCGATGATCACCATCGCCGGCGTGAAGCTCTTCTGCACTTCCTGGCCGGTCGCACGCTCCTTCACCTTGGAGATGAAGTCTTTGACGACCTTGAAGTTCACGTCCGCTTCCAGCAAAGCGAGACGCACCTCGCGCATCGCTTCGTTAACGTCGTCCTCCGAAACTTTGCCGCGGCCTTTCAGTTTCCCGAATACATTCTGCAGCCGGGTTGTCAATCCTTCGAATGCCATCTTCCCATCCCTCCTTCGGAACGGTTATTGTTCATCTTCTGTCCGACGGTCGCCCCAACGGCGCCCCCCGTCATTCCGCGCTTCTCAGCAAAGCCGCGGTCCGGGAGAGCGGCTGACGCCATTCCGCCGGCAATCCGGCGATCTGCTCTTCCAGCAGGTCGATTCCAGCGTTCAGCCGACTGTGCCTTGCCGCGAGTCCGAGCTTCGCTTCGTACTCCTCCAGCACCTGCTCGGCACGCTTCAAGTGTTCGTACACCGCCTGCCGGCTGATCCGGAAGTCCGAGGCGATCTCGCCCAGTGTATAGTCATCGTGAAAATAACATTTCAGAAACGTCTGCTGCTTGTCGGTTAACAAAGGTCCGTAAAAATCAAACAACACATTGATTCGGTTCGTCTTCTCGAGCGCGTTCTCCCCGTTCACAATGGCTGCTCCCCCTCATTCCCATGCGACGTGACGCGAATCCTTCGTTCGTCCAGCATCTCCGCGCCTGCGGTGTCAAGGAAAAACACTTTACAACCTAATCACATTGCCTATCATACCGAAAACAAAATAGGATGTCAAGGTGAATACCTTAACAGAATGTGCAAGCTGCTATTCATAATGTTATCCTCTCATAAATAAAAAGCGTGTATCTCCGTAAGAAGGTACACGCTTCCAGCCGAACTTCCGATTACTGCGATTCGTTTTCGCTTTCCTTCTCTTCGGTTCCAGCCATGCCCGCGAACAGGGCGTGGACGAACTGGTCGGCGTCGAACTCCTGCAAGTCGTCCATTTTCTCGCCGAGGCCGACGAACTTGACCGGCAGCTCCAGCTCGTTGCGGATCGCGATGACGATGCCGCCCTTGGCCGTGCCGTCCAGCTTCGTCAGCACGAGTCCCGTCACGCCGCTCTTCTCGCCGAACAGCTTCGCCTGCTGCAGCGCGTTCTGCCCGGTCGTTCCGTCCAGCACGAGCAGCGTCTCATGCGGAGCGCTCGGAATTTCCCGCTGAATGACGCGGTGAATCTTCGCCAGCTCCTCCATCAGATTATGCTTGTTCTGCAGACGTCCGGCCGTGTCGCAGATCAGCACGTCGACATTGCGCCGCTTCGCTTCCTGCACCGCGTCGAACATGACCGCCGCAGGATCCGCTCCCGAGCCCTGCTTGACGACGTCCACTCCGACGCGTCCGCCCCATACTTCGAGCTGTTCGATCGCGCCCGCGCGGAACGTGTCGCCCGCGGCGAGCAGCACGCTCTTGCCCTGCTGCTTGTAGCGCCAGGCGAGCTTGCCGATCGTCGTTGTCTTCCCGACTCCGTTGACGCCGACGAACAGAATAACCGTAATGCCGTTCGGATTCTCCTTCAGCCCGACCTCGTCGCCGGAGCCTCGCAGCATCTCTACGAGCTTCTCGGACAAAATCGGCTGCAGCTCGGCCGGCTCCTCGATCTTGCGCTTCTTCACTTCGTCGCGCAGCTCCTCGATCAGCGTCATCACCGTGTTCACGCCGACGTCCGCGCCGATCAAAATTTCTTCGAGCTCTTCGAAAAATTCCTCGTCAATCTTTTTCCGACGGCTGAACAGCTCCCCAACCTTGCCCACGAGCGCGTCGCGCGTCTTCGCCAGACCGTCGCGGAATTTGCTTGTTACCGCCTCTGTCTTGGACGCGATCGTTTCCTTTAATCTTTTGAAAAACCCCATTCTCGTTCCTCCAACCCTGTCACGTTTGCGCCGATGAGCACGGCGTTTGCAGCTGACGTTCTGACTAGACCGCTATTACGTCGAACCTCCCGCTTTAGCCCCAGCTAATGGTCCCACAGACCGCTATTTCGCCGAACAACCCGCTCTAGCCTCAGCTAACGGTCTGGCAGGCCGTTAATCACCATCTACCGACTCATTTTCCCGCGTCGCGATAGCGGTCCGCGAGACCGTTAATCTGGCCAGCCCCGTCGGACTTCCGTAACGAACGCCCATCGCGGCCCCTAAGCCGTCGCGATCATATCGTCCGTTTCTTCCAGGCGAACCGATACGAGCTTCGATACGCCGCCTTCCTCCATCGTCACCCCGTACAGCACGTCGGCTTCCTCCATCGTGCCTTTGCGGTGCGTAACGACGATAAATTGCGTCGAGTCCGAAAACTCGCGCATGTACTGCGCGTAACGGGCCACGTTCGCCTCGTCCAATGCCGCTTCGACCTCGTCCAGCACGCAGAACGGCACGGGCTTGACGTGCAGGATCGCGAACAACAGCGCGATTGCGGTCAGCGCCCGCTCGCCCCCCGACAGAAGCTGCAGGTTCGTCAGCTTCTTGCCCGGAGGCTGCGCGACGATGTCGATGCCCGTGTCGAGCGGCTTATCCGGCTCGGCCATGACCAGATCCGCGCGGCCGCCGCCGAACATGCGTGAGAAAACGACGACGAAATGCTTGCGAATCTCCTCGAACGTCGTGCGGAACCGCTTGGACATCTCCTCGTCCATCTCGCGGATGATGCCGTGCAGCTTCGTCTTCGCCTCGATCAGGTCGTTCTCCTGAGCCGCCAGGAAGTCGTAACGCTCCGATACGCGCTTGAACTCCTCGATCGCGCCGAGGTTCACGTCTCCGAGCGACGAAATTTTGCGCTTCATGTCGCGCACTTCGTTCTGGGAACCGACGACGTCTTCCGGAATCGGATAACGCTCCTTCGCCAGCTCGAAGCCGATCTCGTATTCTTCCGTCAGCTTGCGAAGCAGGTTGTCCAGCTCCACGTCCATCCGGTTGACGGCAATCTCTGCCTGCCTCAAGCTCTCGTCGACGTTTCGCAGCTTCGCGCGCTGGTCCTTCGTCTCGCCTTCCTTGCGTTCCAATTCCCGCTGCTTCTCAGCGCGATCGGCCCGCTTGAATTCGAGGTTCTCGGTCAGCTGCTTCTTGCGAATGCGCAGATCGTTCAGCTTCTCCCGCTGCTCGACCGATTCCTGCAGCGTTCGCTCCGCCTCCGCTTCGTTATGCTCAAGAGACTCCCTGAACTGCTTGATCTCGCCCGTCAGTCGGCCCAAGTCCGACTTGTGGCGGCCTAGCTGCTCGTCCAGCGAAGCGCGATCCTGCTCCATCCGCGCGATCGCGACCTTGAGTTCGGTCAGCGCGGCCTGCAGCTCTTCCTTCGCGGACGCGCTCTTGCGGCGCAACTCTTCCGCTTCGCGAATTCGCTCCTGAATGCGCTGCTCTTCGCCCGTCAGCTCGGCCAGCCGCTTCTTCGCCTCTTCCTTGCTCGCGGCCAGCGCTCCCGCCTCCGCGGCGAAAGCCGCTTTCTCGCCGTCCGTCGCCGCACGCTGCTCTTCCAGCAGCCGCTCCTCCTGCTCGAACTGGGCGCTTTCTGCGGATACCTGCTGCTCCCGCAGACGCTCCTGCTCTCCCTGACCGCGGAGCTGCTCGATGTTTTGCGCGACCTGGGCCAATTCCTTCTTCAGGTCGTCGACCGCGGCACGCGCGTTCTCGCGAGCTTTCTCCGCCTCCGCGATCTCGCGCTCCAGTTCCTCGAGCTGCCGCTGGCGTCCGAGCAGATTGGCCGACTTCTTCTGCAAACTCCCCCCCGTCATCGAACCGCCCGCGTTAACGACGTCACCGTCGCGCGTCACGACGCGGTAACGGTACTGCAATCTGGAAGCAATACGGTTAGCCTGCTCCAGCGTCTCTGAGATGAGCACGTTGCCGAGCAAGCTGCCGACGATCGATCCGTACTTCGGCTCGAAGCCGACCAGCTCGGCCGCGACGCCGATAAAGCCTTCCGCCTGCTCCAGCGTCCGCCGGTCGCCGTCGGAAATCGACCGCGCCCTGATCACGTCGAGCGGCAAGAAAGTCGCCCGGCCGGACTGACGCTGCTTCAGGTGAGCGATCGCTGCCCGCGAGCTCTTCTCATCCTCCATGACGATATGCTGCAGCGCCACGCCGAGCGCGGTTTCGATCGCTGTCTCCAGATGGCCGGGCACGCTGACGAGTTCGGCGACGGCGCCATGCACGCCGTGCAGCGAACCGCGCTTCGAAGCCTTCAGCACTTCGCGGACGCCGTGCTGGAAGCCGTCATAGTCGTTCTGCAGTTCCTTGATCGTATCGCGCCGCGAGACGAGCGCTTCTCTGCGCTGCTCGTGCCGCCGCACCGATACCTGGGCTTCCTCCAGCTTGCGCTGAACCTCGGAAGATCGGGCACCCTCGGCCACGTAGCGGTCGCGAACTTCATGCAGCGTGCGGGTTACTTCCGCAAGCTTCTGCTCCAGCCGCTCCCGCTTGGCCCCGAGCGCTTCGAACTGCTCGCGCCACTTCGCTTCCTCTTCCGCGATCCGCGCCATCCGCCTCTCCAGCACCTCGCGCTGGCCTTCGCCGTAGCGAATGTCGTTGCGCGCCTGCGCCATCGCGTTCAACGTATCGAACAGCTCCGCCTTCAGCCGCTCCTCGACCTCGGTGCTGCCGTCGGCCAGCGCAAGGCGATCCTCTTCCTCCGCCAGCCTCGCCAGAGACGTTGCAAGCTCGGCGTCCAGCGCGCCGCGCTTCGTCTGCAGCTTCTGAGCTTCCTCCGTCGACAGGGCATAGCGCTCCTCGGCGGAAGCGAGCGATTGCCGCAACCCGTCGCGGGTGCGCTCCAGATGGCCGCGTCGCTCGTTCAACAGCTCGACGTAGCCTTCGGTTTTCTCCGTCTCTTCGCTGCAGTGCAGAAGCTCGTCCTGCAGCTTCTCGAGCAGTTCCTCGAGCTGAGCGAGCGTCAGCCGCTCCTCTTCCAGCAGCGCGTCGTGCTTGCTCACGAAAGTCGACAAGCCCGTCTGCTCCTCGCGAAGAGCGCTCAACCGCTCGCTCGTCTGCGTCCACGAAGCGTGAACGCCTTCGATCTGGTGAACGTACAGCGCGATTTCCTTGCTTTTCAATTCTTCCTTAAGCGTCTTGTACATTTCGGCTTTGGCCGCCTGGTCTCTAAGCGGCTCGATCTGACCGTTCAACTCGCTGACGAGATCGTGGATCCGCAGCAGGTTGTTCTCGGTGTCCTCCAGCTTCTTCTGGGCTTCCTTCTTCCGGCTCTTGTACTTCACGATGCCCGAAGCTTCCTCGAAAATCCCCCGGCGATCCTCCGAACGCGTACTCAAAATCTCTTCGATCCGGCCTTGTCCGATAATCGAATAAGCTTCCCGGCCGATCCCGGTATCCATGAACAGCTCGGTTATATCCTTCAGCCGGCAAGGCTGCTTGTTGATCAGGTATTCGCTCTCCCCGTTGCGGTGAACGCGGCGGGTGACCGTCACTTCGCTGAAATCCAGCGGCAGCGCCTTGTCCGCATTGTCCAACGTAAGCGATACTTCGCCGAAATTGACTGCCTTACGGGAATCGCTGCCCGCGAAAATAATATCCTGCATGTTGCCGCCGCGAAGCGACTTCGCGCTCTGTTCCCCGAGCACCCAGCGGATGCCGTCGGAGATGTTGCTCTTGCCGCTGCCGTTCGGCCCGACGACGGCGGTAATGCCGCGAACGAATTCGAGTTCGGTGCGGTCCGCGAACGACTTAAACCCAGTCAGCTCGATTCTTCTCAAAAACATAAGGACGGTTTCTCCTCTCGAGTCGGTAGGTCATCTTGAATCCTGTTTCGCAAACGACGCCAACGCTTGGGATGCGGCTTGCTGCTCCGCTTCCTTCTTCGAACGTCCGATTCCTTTGCCCAGCTGCCGCTCGCCTATCCCGACGACGGCGATAAATTCTTTGTCGTGGGCGGGTCCCTTCTCCTCGACGATGCGATAATCGAGGGCGCCCATGGACAGCTGCTGGATTTTCTCCTGAAGCTCCGTTTTGTAGTCCTTCATCGGTGCCTGGCCGTTCCGGGGCAGCTTCGCGAACATGTGCCGCTCCAGAAACGCCCGTACGGCTTCCAGCCCTTGATCCAAATACAGCGCTCCCAGGAACGCTTCGAAAGCGTCCGCCAGCAGCGACGGTCGGGTACGCCCTCCCGTCTGCTCCTCCCCTTTGCCGAGCAGCACGACCTGCCCGAATTCGAGCGCCTCGGCAAAACGGACAAGCGACGGCTCGCAGACGATGCTCGCCCGCAAACGGGTCAATTCCCCCTCCGGAGAATCCGGATAGAGCCGGTATAAATATTCGGACACGGTAAGCTGCAGCACGGCGTCTCCCAGAAACTCCAGCCTCTCGTTGTCCGGAATGCGCGCGCCCCGCTGCTCGTTCACGTATGAAGTATGCGTAAACGCCTGCTTCAACAGCGCGGGATTGCGGAAGGTCAAATCAATGCGCTGCTGCAATCGTTGAAATCCGTCCTTCATGAACCGTCACCTCGATCGCGCCTCATACACAACCGACGCAGACGGCTAATGCCGCCTGCGTCGACGTTCACGCGCACTTTTTGAACTTGCTTATCTTCAAAACGGATTACATTAATCTTCGAACTTGCGCATGATGATCGTGGCGTTATGTCCGCCGAAGCCGAACGAATTGGACAGCGCCACTTGAACGTCCGCGTTACGCGGCTTGTTCGGCACATAATCCAGATCGCATTCCGGATCGGGTTGATCCAGGTTAATCGTCGGAGCAATGACGCCGTTCTGCAGCGTCAACCCGAGAATAACCGCTTCCACGCCGCCCGCCGCGCCGAGCAGATGCCCGGTCATCGACTTCGTCGAGCTTACGGCCAGCTTGTAAGCATGGTCGCCGAACGTCTTCTTGATCGCCGTCGTCTCGGACTTGTCGCCCGCTCCCGTCGACGTGCCGTGCGCATTAATGTATTGAATCGACTCGGGATCAATCCCCGCGTCCTTGATCGCTTTCTTCATGCAGCGCGCCGCTCCGTCCGGATCTGGATCCGTCATATGATAAGCGTCGCCGCTCATGCCGTAACCGATCACCTCGGCATAGATCCGGGCTCCTCTGGCTTTGGCATGTTCGAGCGATTCCAGAATGAGTACGCCCGAGCCTTCTCCCATGACAAATCCGTCGCGGTCGACGTCGAACGGACGACTCGCCTTCTCGGGTTCGTCGTTGCGGGTGCTCATCGCTCTCATCGCGCAGAAACCGGCCATGCCAATCGGACGGATCGTCGCTTCCGCACCTCCGCAGATCATGACGTCCGCGTCGCCGCGCTGAATCGTCTTAAAGCTGTCGCCGATCGAGTGCGTCCCGGTGGCGCAAGCGGATACGGCCGCGGTGTTCGGTCCTTTGGCGCCCGTGATCATCGAGATTTGGCCGCTGGCCATGTTCGCGATCATCATCGGGATGAAGAACGGGCTCACCCGTCGCGGACCTTTTTCCATCAATGTCGTATGCTGCTCTTCCCAAGTGCCCAAGCCTCCGATTCCGGAGCCGACGATGACGCCTACCCGCTCGGGGTCGGCATTGTCACCGATCGCCAGTCCCGCGTCTTCGATCGCGAGCTTGCTCGCGGCCACGCCGAACTGCACGAACCGATCCATCTTCCGGGCTTCTTTCTTATCAATATTATATGAGCTGGGATCGAAACCCTTAATTTCTGCTGCAATCTTGGTTGTATATTCCGTCGTATCGAAAGCTTCGATCTGACTGACTCCTGATTTGCCGTCGAGCAAGTTGCTCCAGAACGTAGGCAAGTCGGTGCCGAGGGACGTGACGACCCCCATTCCTGTAACAACGACGCGCTGTGTCAAAACCTATTCACCTCTTCAGGCTATATCATCCGTCGCGCGCAGCGCGAATCGGCGTTTAGAATATGCAGAAGTCCCGTCGCAATAACGGGACCCGTCGATCATTACGCATGAGATTGTATGTATTTAACGACTTCTCCCACCGTTGTGATCTTCTCTGCATCCTCGTCGGAAATCTCCAAATCGAATTCGTCTTCGAGTTCCATAACGAGTTCTACAACATCCAGAGAGTCAGCGCCCAAGTCGTCTTTGAAAGATGCTTCGGGTGTTACCTCTGCCTCTTCTACACCCAGGCGTTCGATAACGATGCGTTTTACGCGATCCAGTACATCGGACATCCGGTTCACCTCCCTTAACGTATTATACGTGAATCATGGACAAAAAGCCATAGAGGCCTTGCATGAGTCCGGCCGGCCCCGGAGACGCCGCTCTTGCCGCGAGGCACACAGCGCCGCTTCGGCCGGCGGTATTACATGTACATGCCGCCGTCGACGTGAACCGTCTGGCCCGTCATGTAGGATGCCGCATCCGACGCCAAGTAGACGACGATGGAAGCGATATCTTCGGGACGGCCCATCCGACCCATCGGAATTTCCCCAAGCAGCTTGTCGCGGTATTCCGCGGGAAGCTTGTCGGTCATATCCGATTCGATAAAGCCGGGAGCGACCGCATTGACGGTGATGCCCCTGGAAGCAAGCTCCCTGGCCGCGGACTTCGTCAAGCCGATGACGCCGGCTTTGGCCGCGACGTAGTTGGCTTGTCCCGCGTTGCCGAGCACGCCAACCACGGACGAGATGTTGATGATGCGGCCGAAGCGCTGCTTCATCATCGGACGCGTCACCGCTTTGATGCCGTTGAACACGCCCTTCAGATTCGTCTCGATGACTTCGTCGAACTCGGCTTCCTTCATTCGCATAATTAGATTATCACGAGTGATGCCGGCATTATTCACGAGAATGTCCAGCTTGCCGAAAGCTTCGAGCGAAGCCGCCACCAGTTCGTCGAACTCCGCCGCCTTGCCGACGTTCGCCTTGACCATGATCGCCTTGCGTCCGAGCGCTTCGATGGCTTTGACCGTCTCGGCCGCCGCCGCTTCGCTGCCGGAATAGTTCACCGCCACGTCGGCCCCGGCTTCCGCCAGAGCGATCGCGATCGCCCGGCCGATTCCGCGCGACGCGCCCGTCACCAGGGCGCTCTTGCCTTGCAAATCCCACATCGCCATTGCCTGTTCACCTCTCTGCCATTGTCGCCCGGATCGGCGTTTATTCCGCGACGGCGCTTGCGGCCGCCGCGCTGTTCACCGATACGATCCGCACGGACTTGTCGATCTTCTTGATCAGTCCGGCCAGCACCGTTCCGGAGCCGATCTCCACGAACGTGTCGACGCCTTCCCCGATCAGGTACGCGATCGTGTCCTCCCATTGTACGGGCGACACGACTTGCTTGACAAGCAGCTCGCGAAGCTCCGCCCCGGAGGTAACCGGTCTGGCGTGCACGTTCGCAACGACCGGCACCGACGCGTTGCGGAACTCCGCTTGCCCCAGCGCTTCCGCCAGCTTGTCCGCCGCGGGCTGCATCAAGGAAGAATGGAACGGACCGCTCACCTCAAGCGGAATGACGCGCTTGGCTCCCGCCTCCTTGCCCCGCTCCACGACGGCCGCGACTCCGGCTGCCGAGCCGGATACGACGATCTGGCCCGGGCAGTTGACGTTCGCCAATTCCACGACCGTTCCCGCTGCCGTAATCTCCGAGCAGAGCGCTTGCAGCGCCGCCCGTTCCGCCCCGAGTACGGCCGCCATAGCGCCCTGACCTCCGGGTACCGCTTGCTCCATAAACTGTCCGCGAGCGCGAACCAGCTTAACCGCGTCCGCGAATTCGAGCACTCCCGCGGCTACGAGAGCGCTGTACTCGCCAAGGGAATGACCGGCGACGTAATCCGGCTTCAACCCCTGCTCCTTGTACACTTCCAACAGAGCGACGCTGGTGGCGAGCAGCGCAGGCTGCGTGTTCGCCGTCTGGCGCAGTTCTTCCTCCGGCCCCTCGAAGCTCAGCTTCGAAATCGAATAGCCGAGCGCCTCGTCCGCCTTGTCGTAGATCGCCTTCGCGGCGGCGCTGCTCTCATATGCGTCCTTCCCCATGCCGACCGCTTGCGCGCCTTGGCCGGGAAACACGAATGCGATTTTACCCAACTCGATTCCTCCTTTACCAGTTCAGCACGGCCGCTCCCCAAGTCAAGCCTCCGCCGAAGCCGACCAGCACGAGCGTGTCGCCTTCCTTGACGCGGCCTTCCTCGACCGCCTCCGCCAGCGCGAGCGGGATCGAAGCCGCCGACACGTTGCCGTACCGGTCCAGATTGATCATCGCCTTGTCTTCGGATAAGTCCAATCTTTCCAATGCCGATTGAATAATGCGAATGTTGGCTTGGTGCGGAATGAGCAAGTCGATGTCCGCTTTCCCGTATCCCGCAGCGGCAAGCGCTTCTTCGGCCGCGCTGCCCATCACCCGGACGGCGAACTTGAACACGTCGCGCCCATTCATCTCGATATAATGGCTCCGGTTCGCGAGCGTCTCGCCGCTGGACGGGCACCGCGATCCACCGCCGCGAATGCGGAGCAGTTCTCCGCCGGCGCCGTCCGCCCCCAGCTTAAACGACTTGAAGCCCCGGTCCCCGGACACCGGCCCGAGCACGACTGCGCCCGCTCCGTCTCCGAACAGGATGCACGTATTGCGGTCTTCGTAATCGGTAATGCGGGACAAACATTCCGCCCCGACGACGAGCACATGCTTGTACATCCCCGTAGAAATAAATCCGGTCGCGTTCGCCAGCCCGTAAATAAAGCCCGAGCAAGCCGCCGACAGGTCGAACGCCGCAGCCTTCTTGGCTCCGAGCTTCTCCTGGAGCAAGCAGGCCGTCGATGGGAAAAACATGTCCGGCGTAATCGTCGCCACGATAATCAGGTCAAGCTCCTCAGCCGTAATTCCGGCCGCGCTCAGCGCCTGCAAGGAAGCTTCGTAAGCGAGATCCGACGTCGCCTGCTCCGGAGCGGCGATACGACGCTCCCGGATGCCGGTGCGCGTCACGATCCATTCGTCGTTCGTCTCGACCGTCCGTTCCAGCTCAGCATTCGTTAACCGGCGCTCGGGAACGTATTTGCCCGTCCCGAGAATGCCTACGGATACTCCATTCATTGCACTCTCTCACTTTCCGCTGAATTCGTCCGCCAAAGACGCGATCAATCGGTTGCTTATCGCAGTGCGCGTCTGGCGGATCGCCGTTTTCATTGCGTTTGCGTTGGACGACCCGTGCCCTTTGACGACCAGGCCGTTAATGCCGAGCAGAGGCGCGCCGTTGTATTCGTTGTAGTCCATCCGGGTGCGGATTCGACGGAAGCTCGGCTTAAGCGCCGCGGCGGCCAGCTTCGTCTTGAAGGACGCGGTCAGTTCCTCGCGGAGCAGCTTGAAGATGGACTGCGCGGCTCCTTCGATCGCCTTCAGCAAAATATTGCCCGAAAATCCGTCGCATATAATGACGTCGCACACACCTTCGAGAACGTCGCGAGCTTCGACGTTGCCGACGAAGCGGATCGGGGCGTTCTCCAGCAAGCCGTAAGCCGCTTTCGTCACTTCGTTGCCCTTGGCCGCTTCGGTGCCGACGTTAAGCAATCCGACGCGCGGCTTGTCGATGCCGTGAACCTTGCTGCGATACAGGCTGCCCATAAGCGCGTACTGAAGCAGATGCTCCGGCTTCGCGTCCATGTTCGCGCCCATGTCGAGCGCAAGCAGTCCTTTGTTGTCGAGGGTCGGGAAAATCGCGGCCAAGCCCGGACGTTCGATGCCCTGCATTCTTCCGACGACGAGCAGGCCGGTAGCCATCAAAGCGCCGGTATTGCCGCACGAGATCATCGCGTCCGCGCGGCCTTCTTTGACCATCCGTCCCGCCACGACCATCGACGAATCCGTTTTGCGGCGCACCGCTCTAACCGGCTCATCGTCGCTCCCGATCACCTCGGCGGCGGGTTCTATAGACACGTTGTCCGGAAGGACGCCGCCTAGATGAGGGCGAATCGCATCCGGATCGCCGACCAGCACAAGATGGATATCGGGCCATTCGGCAGCGGCGGCAAGGGCGCTCTCGACCTGGGCCTGCGGCGCATGGTCGCCCCCCATCGCATCTATGGCAATCCGCATGATGTACAACTCCTTTACGATGTCGCTATATCCCTACCTACCCTATTCGCCGGCGGATCTGTAAATAATAAAGTTCCCTTGGAACACCATTTCGTCGCCGACATATGTAAACACTTCGACTTTAGCTTTCCCTTTTTGTCCGCCGCTCGATCGAACGAACGCTTTGGCAATGCATTTCTCACCGAGCCGTGCGGGTCGGATGAACCGAATGTCCGCCGAAGCCGTCAGCGCGATCTCATCGTTGATGACCGCCACCGCGAGCGAGTTGGCTTGCGCGAAGACGTGATGTCCCCGGGCGATGCCGGAACGGGAAAAGACGTGCTCATCTGAAATCTCGAACAGCGAAATGCCGCTCTTGTCGAGCTGCAGGTCGAGTATATCGCCGATCACTTCGTGCAAAGGCAAAGAACGAACGGAATCGTAAGACCGTTCCGCCATCAGCTTCAATCGTTCCCTCAGCTCGGGAATAGCCAGCTCCAACCGATCCAGACGGATCGTTTGAATGCTCACTTTAAGCAGGCGGGTCAACTCCCGGTCAGTAAGAAAAGGGTTCTCTTCCAACAGCTTGCTGAGCTGTTGATGGCGCTGTCTCTTAGGAAGCCGCTCCAAGCCTCTCCACTCCCTTCTGCGCTCGATCCTGTTCGCTCGATCCACGCCGTTTGTCGATAACTTATTGAACTCTCATTCTAATACCTGGTGCCAATACGAGTATAAAGAAAAACGCGCCGGCATGCAACGACCGCAAGTTACGCTAGCCGATCGTTGCCGACCGAAGCGCTTGCCCGTCGTGATTCCAGACGCGTTCAAGCTTATTGCTTGATAATTTCACGGGACTTGTACGTACCGCACACTTTACATACGCGGTGCGACACTTTCAATTCTCCACATTGATCGCATTTCACCATACCAGGAACGACCAGTTTAAAGTGGGTCCGGCGTTTGTGTTTGCGGGCTTTCGATGTTTTCGCAAAAGGGACTGCCATGCTGCCACCTCCTTATCAGTCGGAACAAGCTTCGGCGACTTGCGCCTGGCCTACTCGTTCTGAGATTTAAACCAATCCTGAAGCGCAGCCATACGGGGATCGATCTTCTCCGTATTGCAACCGCACGATTGTTCGTTCAGGTTTGTCCCGCACTCGGGGCACAGCCCTTTGCAGTCTTCACTGCACAGGGGCGCGTAGGGCAATTGGACGACAAACTCCTCCATGACGTAAGGAGCCAAGTCGATCCGCTCTTCCGTTACCGGCACGGCTTCTTCGACGTCTTCGCTTGCTTCTTCTTCCTCTTCGTCAACAATGCGAAACTGCTCCTCGAAAGGAACCTCGATCTTCTCGTCGACCGACTCCAGACAGCGCGAACATTGCATGCGCACGTCGCAGCTCATCCGGCCCTTGACGATAATCAGATCGTCGGCGGCGTTCGCCGTCAGTTCGTATTCCAGCGGAGAGAGCGGGTTGTACTCCGGGTGATTCCGGAACAATTCCGCCAAGTCCAGAGTTCCTCTTAGGCTTACCGGTTGCTGCCGGGATGCCAGCTCTTGCACTTTAAGCAACAATTAGATCACTCCAAACAAACAAAATTTATTATATCGAGATTCCTATTCACTTGTCAACAATTTCTGCGACTTTGCATGGATTCGGACAACTTGCCCGATCCGGATTAGCTGCATGCGCTCGATCCGTCCCCCGTTAATCTCCCCTCAACCTCGACCGCCTGCCATTAACGATCCCGCGCGCCGTTATTTCGCCCGTCTTCGCTTCTCTTTGGCGCTTGCTCATGCTATATTGTGGAAAATACGCATGAAGGCGCGTTCGAAGGTCCGATTCCGGACCCGAACGACCTTGTAAGGAGACGGTCATGTCCACGGTCGGCGTCATCGTAGAATACAACCCGCTGCATAACGGTCATCTCTATCATTTACAGCAATCGAAGAAAATAACGCGCGCGGAAAACGTCGTCGCCGTCATGAGCGGCAACTTCCTGCAGCGGGGAGAGCCGGCTTTGGCGGACAAATGGGCTCGGACGGAGATGGCTCTTCGCGCCGGCTGCGACCTCGTGCTGGAGCTGCCCGTCGCCTACAGCTCGCAGCCGGCTCAGTGGTTCGCCTACGGGGCCGTCTCCGTTCTGGATGCGTCGGGCGTCGTGGACTCCCTGTGCTTCGGCAGCGAGAGCGGAGAGCTGGACTCCCTCCTGGAGCTGTCCTCCCTGCTGACGGAAGAGCCCGAAGCGTTCTCTCCTTTGCTTGCGGAGAGGCTTAAAGCCGGACAGCCCTACCCGTCCGCGTTCACCTCCGCGGCCGAAGCTTATTTGCAGGAGCGCGGCATGGCTGAGCATGCCTATTCACTCTCTCAGCCTAATCATACGCTGGGCCTGCATTATTTAATCGCGCTGCGCAAGCTTGGCAGCGCGATCAAGCCCTGCACGCTGCGTCGCGAGAAATCCGGCTACGGGCAAACCGACATTACCGACGCCAAGATCGCCAGCGCAACCGCGCTGCGCAAGCTGCTGCTCGGCGAATCCGGCTCTCTGGACCAGTTGGCGGCATATGTGCCCGCATCCACCTTGAACATCTTGCGCCGGGAGACGGAAGCCGGACGCGCCCCGATCCATTGGGAGAGCTTCGCCAGACCGCTGTTCCACGAGCTGCATCGCCAGACTGCGAACGGACTGGCAGAGTTCGCCGAAGTAAACGAAGGGCTGGAGCACCGTATTCGCGGCATTCTGACCGAGCTGCCCGAATATTCCGTCGCCGCCCTGCTGCAGGCTCTAAAGACGAAACGCTACACCCGCACGAAGCTGCAGCGCACGCTGCTGCGCATTCTGCTCGGCCACCGCAAGGAGCTGCTGACCCCGGAGCGGCTTGCCGCCGGCGTCGACTACGTGCGGGTGCTTGGCTTTACCGAGCGCGGCCAGCGGCTTCTCGGCAACATGCGCCGGAAAGCGAAGGTGCCAATCGTCTCTTCCGCTGCCAAGCACGATTCCCCATACTTGGCGATGGAAGCGCAAGCGACCGGCGTATACTCCCTCGCCTTCCGCGACGCCAAACCAAGCGACGCCTTGCGCGACTTCACCCTCTCTCCCGTTCGGTTGTAGGACAAGGAGGTCTAACCCGTCCCCCCGAGACGTACACATTAGAGGAAGTTCAAAAAGTCCGATTTTGATCACGAAGTCTAGGCATGGAGCGAATTCGACGTCGAATCTTGAATTCAGCCGGATCTTCCGGTACTCATGTAGGTTCTCCTACACTCCGTTCCTCATTCCCGGTCTTCATCCAATATTCTCGGTGCTGAAAACCGGACTTTTTGAACCTCATCTCAACGGTAGTTCAAAAAATCCGATTTTGATCACGAAGCGGACCAAGATGATCTCTGCACGCTCGGGAGGCGATAAGCTGTGGTCAAGGCCAATCCATCGAATAGCAAACGCGCGATTTTCCTCTCTCTGCTGCTGGGCGCCGCCTCCATGCTCGTCGTGGCCGGAATCGTCCACTCCCCCGGAGAAGCTTTCCGCGCGTCTTTATCCGGTCTGCAAATCTGGTGGCAGAACGTCTTTCCCGGCCTGCTCCCTCCGCTTATGCTCGCCGAGCTGCTCGCCGCCTCGGGCTTGCTGCACGGCTTGGCCGCGCTGGCCGAGCCCCTCACTCGCGGACTGTTCAGGCTGCCGGGAGCGGCGGGCTGGGCGATCTCCTTCGGCTGGTCCGCCGGCATCCCCGCGGGAGCGAAGGAAACCGCCCGGCTGCGGGATAACGGCATGATCCGGGATGAGGACGTCGACACCGTGCTGCTCGTCTCCCACGTCCCCAACCCGTTCCTCATCGTGCTCGTCGTCGGCTTCGGCTTTTTACATTCGCCCGCACTCGGTTGGGCGATCGCGCTCGGACTGTGGCTCTCGGCGATCCTGTCGGGCATCGTCTGGTCGCGCATCGCCAAACCGCGTGGCCCGCGAGTGCCGGCTCTCCCGGTGACGCAGTCTCGCGCGCTCCTGATTCGCGCCGTCCGCGCGGCGGCCGATGCCCGCAAGGAAGACGGACGTCCCCTCGGCAAGCTGCTCGCCGACTCCGTGACGGGCGCCGTCGGCACGCTCATGACAATCGGCGGCCTGATGATGATGAGCGCGGTCGTCGTCCGCCTGCTTCAGCTGTTTGTTCCCGGCAACGATCTCTGGCTCCAGTTTCCCGGCCTGTACGAACTTCATCTCGGCGCGTACGAGAGCAGCCAATCCGCCTTGTTCCTCTCCGATCCGGCACAAGCCTGCGCCCTGCTTGCCGCCGCGCTCGCCTGGACCGGCTGGAGCGGCCTGCTTCAAGCCAGGGCGGCCTTCGGACTGAACAAGCCTTTTCCTTGGCTCAAGATCATCTCTTCCCGCCTGCTTCATTCCGCCGCGGCTTTGCTGATCGTGTATCCGCTGGCGAAGCTTTTCCTGGCCGAACCGGTCAAAATGCGGCTTGCCGATCGCTGGCCCATCCCTTCCGCCAACCCCGAAGCCTGGTCGGCTTCGTCGGGCGTGCTGCCCAACGGCTGGAGTCATCTCTCCGAGAACGTGACGGTGGCGCTCGCCAGCTTCGGCGTCTTCCTTCTTCTGGCGCTGATCGCCGCGCTGATCCGGCCGAAAGCGCCATCCGGGAAGGATAAGCCGGGCAAGCCCGGAAGCTAGAAAGGAGCTCCCCCTTGTCGGGGACAGCTCCTTTTTGCCGTTCCGGGACGATCATGTGGCTGCCGCTCCGTCCGGCGTATCGTATTTCCCCTTCAGCTCCGTCTCCACGACGGGCGGCACGAGATCGTGCACGGGTCCGTGGAATTTGGCGATTTCTTTGACGATGCTTGAGCTGAGGTAAGAATACTTCGGATTGGTCATCATGAACACGGTCTCAATGCTCTCGTCGAGCTGACGGTTCGTCGAGGCCATCTGCAGCTCGTATTCGAAATCCGTCACCGAGCGGATCCCGCGGATAATGACCTTCGCATGGCGCGACCGCATATAGCGGACGAGCAAATCGCGGAAACTGTCGATCTCCACGTTGGGCAAATCCTTCGTCACTTCCGCCAGCAGCGTCTTCCTCTCTTGCACGCTGAACAGCGGCGTCTTTGTCGTGTTGTTAAGCACGGCCACGATCAGCCGGTCGAACTGCTTGGCCGCTCTGCGGATAATGTCCAGATGGCCGAGCGTGACGGGATCGAAGCTTCCGGGGTATACGGCGATGCGATACTCGTTTTCCGTTCCGGTTTGCTGTCGGGTCATCGTTCGTTCGCCTCCTCCGTTTCCATAGTTGTTACGGCCGATGCCTCTTGGTTGGATTCATAACGGTAGATGGATACGGCAATATCGCCGTACGTGGCGTATCTCGTGCGCTCGAAACCTCCGAAAGCTTCGGGATAGCTTACGTCCGGATGATGCTCGACGACCGCGATCGCCGATTCCGCCGCCAGTCCCCTCTCGGCTATTTCCGTCAAAAGCGCGTCGCAATCCTTCATCATATAAGGAGGATCCAAAAAGATCAGGTCGAACGGCCGGCCCGCTTTCTCCAGCACTTTCAACGCTCTTCTCGCGTCGTTTCGGTACACGGACGCCTTGCCAGCCAGCTTGGTCGATTCCAGATTGCGACGGACGACCTCCACGCTCTGCGGACTGGAGTCGATGAATACTGCGCTTTCCGCCCCGCGGCTAAGCGCTTCGATACCGAGCCCCCCCGTTCCCGCGAACAGGTCGAGCACTCGTTCCCCGTCGTCGAAATACGGTCCGATCATGCTGAACAAAGCTTCTTTGACTTTATCCGTCGTCGGACGAGTTGCGCTTCCCGGCACCGCCTTCAGCGGATGCCCTTTGGCTTGTCCAGAAATGACGCGCAATTGCTTCAACCCCTGTGCAGTCGTACGAAATGTGATAGTTAACGGTGTAATGTTACCACAAACTCCCTCGCCGCAAAAGCTCCATGCCCGCTTTCCCCATGACGTTCCTCTCGAAGTTTTCGCGACTAGCGCCACGGACGGCAGCCATCGTTGCGAACATTTTTTTATCCTGTTCGACACTATGCGACAAAAGACCTTGTTAACTCTCTATATAATAGAGCTAATAGACTAGACGACCAACCAGAGCCATAGATATCCCCGGATCGACGATCAACGGTCTTTTTCCGAAGGATTTCGTAAGGTTTAAACAGAGCGAATACCCGAACCGATCGGGACGAACACGGGGAGCCGAACGATGAGACCGCTTTTCCTTCTTCTGATTGCCATGATGTTGCTTGCGGGTTGCACCAATAATTCCGCGGATGAAATTTCTTCTCTCACGTCCGAAGTAGAAAAATCCAAAGAAGAGATTGCAAAGTTGTCTTCCGAAAACGCCAAACTCAAAAAAGAGTTGCAAGAAATCAAAAACGGACCGGACAAAATGTTGGCGAAAGCGAAGCAGTATTACGAAAACAAAGATTTGGACGGTTTGAATTCCGCGTTGGCCTCCCTTAAAGAGAAACACCCCGGTTCGCAAGAAGCCGACTCCGCCCAGGAATTGAGCGACAATCTGACTCAGTCGCTCGAGCAAGAAAAACAAGAAGCCGAAAAGGAAGCAGCAGAGAAAGCCGAAGCCGATAAAAAAAGATTGGCGAGCGCGACCGGCAAACTCAAGAAAGATTTCGATGAAGTGGAAGGAATAACCTGGTATACGGATAAGTCCTCCCCCGTCTACGTGGACCGGAACAGTCTTCATGCCTATATCGGCGTAAAAGACGGAACGGCATGGCTGAGAATCCGAATCCAGTATACCGGCGACGATTGGGTGTTCATCGATAATTACAGGATAAACGTCGACGGAACAAATACGGATATCGCAACTTCTTACTATACTATTGTTAGAGACAACGACTACGGACGGGTATGGGAATATTACGACGGACCGGTCAGCGCTTTGGAATACGGCTTGCTCGTCTCGATCGCCGACTCCGACAAAACGATCGTTCGGCACCAAGGAAGCGAGAAGAGATACGACAGAACGGTTACCGCAAAAGAAAAGCAAGCGATCAAAAACGTCTTGGATGCTTATGAAGCCTTAGGCGGCACCCCTCCGCTTTATTGAGTGCATATGCAATCTATCATCAATACAATAAATAACCCAATTTAATCGGGAACAAACGGAGAATAAAATGAAAAAGACGATTTTCGTATTAAGCGTGTTGTTGTTACTCATAGGCTGCGGCTCATCTAAAGAAGAACAATCCGATGAACTTTATAAACAAGCGTGAGAACATTATAAGTCCGGCGATTTTAACAGTGCTGTAGAAGTATTCGAAAAATCGCTGGAACTTGATGAGAGCCCAGGTGTCAGAACAAAACTGAACGAAGTTAAAAATGAGATGGCCTTCGTTAAGGAGTTATCGGCTTCGCTCAAAAAATTGGACCAGTTGAAAGTTAAACTTCTCAAATCCGTAAAATCCAAAGACGTGCTCAAAATTTCGAACGAAATTGAATTATTGATACATGAGTTAGAGGATCTCAACGTCCTATCCGGGACTGAAATCAGTGATCTGGTTGTATCCATTCGCGACGAAGGTCTAAGCATAAGAGCAAGTTGTACTTTACTTAGTTCGACCATCATTTCAGGTATCGGGAGTTATTCAGAGAGAAAAAAGAATTTATATCATTCCCTCGATGCTTTTTTGAAGAGAAATAAAATTCCAGATTACTACAAGAAGATCGTTTAACGGGTTTTTGGGTAGGAATAAAAAAGTCGACCCCCGTCTCGCGACGAGGGTCTCATGGGAGAGGAGAAACCGGACGAAGAGCTTATGGGGAAACGTAAGTCTTCTCCGCGGTTGTCCCCGACACCTCTCGGCGCCGGTAATATCAGTGTGGCCTTGCCGGAGGAAAATATACGCGGGAACGGAAAAAAATATCGGTCAAGCCCATCCAATCCCCAAGTTACACACTCCGCTCGGAAATGTCCCAAATCGACTTTATCTGGCCGGCATTGTGGGAATAAAATTTTCCGGTCGCGCTGCAGGTTAACAAATTGGGTTCCGTTCGGTAAAACAACGGAAACACGAATTCCTGGAGGCTGTTGAGTGAACGAACTTTGGTCAGAAACCATAAAATTGATTATCGCCCTCGCAGTTTTTGCAGCATTTTTCTTTTTCCTAGGGGCAGTTTTCCGGAGATCAAAACTTATAATGGAATGGAAGAAATATAGCAGGCATCTCGACCCCCATAATTTGACTTTAGCCGGATATATGTTTGTAGTCCTAATTGTTGTTTTTGTTATTGAGGCTATCGTTAAAAGCAACCAGTAAGGGTTGCTGCACAGTATTAATTGCATTCGGTCTTGCCGGTGACACTACTCATGTCTTCAAGAGAAGTTGAAAAAGAGTGGTTGCTGAGGGGGGACGGTTGAATGATGGCTCCCTATGATCCTTATATCTGCGCTAGGTGCTGATGCGCTCCGCCCTATTTCATTGTCCGTTGTTGGGGCTGGACCAAATTAAAAGACTCCTCTTGAACCTGATAATATAAAAAACACCTCTTGAAAATCTCCAAAATATGGTATATTAAAATCACAACAGTATAGGCTTGAGGGCGGCGGCCAATCTCCCGGAAGGGAGGTGATGCCATGGAGGTTAAGGACACGTTGGCGCTAATGATTTCATTCGCGACCCTTATCGTACTTATCCTTTCATTCCATAAAAGAAAATAGACCGCCCTCACCCAAGGGATAACGGTCTATTTCAGTAGCCCTATTCCGAGCCTAACCGCCTGCTAAGCGGCTGTTGTACCTAAGGAGCGGCTGCAACCGCTCCTTTCGTCAACCAATCGGTTGACGACTTTATATACTTATTGTATTTCACAATCAAAAATGATTCAACCTTAAATCATCGGCCCCCCTACAAATCCGCCCCAAAAAAGTCCCGGATCGACTTATTCGCCCATCCCCCGCTGCCGGGGTCGGTGATCGTCCCCGCAAAGCCCGGTCTGGCCGGCGGACCGGGAATCGACGGCGAGGCCGGCTCTCCGCTCATGCCGGGAACGGACGGCAGCCAATTGCCCGCCCAGCGGGTGAAAGCGATAATTCCGCCTTTCCTGTCTCGCAGCACGCCTTTCTCCAGCCAGCCGAGCGGCTGTCCGGTCAAGCTGAATACTTGTTTGCCCTGATGAAGCCACCCCAGATTGCGCCCGTATTTGCTGACAAATCGTTCGTTGCCAACCACGATGAAGGACGCTTGTCCGTATCGATCGAAGTACCATTCATTCATTTTGCGGGGCTCCTTCGTTTTTTCCTCATTATACCACCATATGGGCGGCCTTCCATCCCTTCGCGCATCTTCGTCCCAGTATGCGTCGCTAAGAAGCTTTTATCAACAAATATAAAAAATAAGGAACGCTTACGATAGTCACGATTACGCCAGCCGGTATACCCATCGCAAAGCTGGCTGTGCGAACAATCGTATCCGAAGCAAGGAGGATCATTCCCCCGATGATCCCGGCCGCAGGCAGCAGCACTTTATGATCGGAACCAACCAGCTTACGGGCGATATGCGGGCTGATCAGACCGATGAAAAAAATCGAGCCTCCAAGCGCTACACTTCCCGAAGCAATCGCCACAGCGGTAAGCGTCAGACTTACAAAAGCTTTATTAACCGATACCCCAACTCCGGTCGCGACCTCATAGCCCATACCGATCGTGTTCAGCGTGCGCGATTTGTACCACGCGTACCCGAACAGCAGCAGCACCCACGGCGCGAGAATCGCTATGTAAACCCATTTATCCCCCCATAAATAGCCTGCCTGCCACTTTTGAGCGAACGCATATTGATTCTCATCCAGCTTAAGCGTCAAAAATAGAGAGACCGCACCCAAACCTACATTAATAGCCACGCCAGTCAAAATAAGCCGGGTAGGCGATGGAAACGCACCTTTACGATAGGAGAACAAATAAATAAGAAACGCGGCGAACAGGCCGCCGATAAACGCGAGCAGCGGGAGCATTATCGCCGAGGATAGACCGTCAGCCCCCAATATCGATATAAAAACAAGCACGACTAGTCCTGAACCCGCGCTAATACCCAGAATGCCCGGATCGGCAAGGTCGTTGCGGAGAAGCCCTTGCAGCACCGTTCCCGAGGCCGCCATTCCTACTCCGACCAGGACGGCCAAAGCGATGCGAGGCAATCGGAATTCGAACAGCACCAGCTCGTTATTCGCCGTCCCCTTGCCGAACAACGTCGTGAAGACTTCGAACGGACTAAGCGCCATTTTACCCAAATTCATGCTAAGCACTGCGCCGGCCAACAAAAAGACAAGCAGCCCGGCTATAATGGCTATGGATGACTTTCTCATCAAAATGCCCTCTTCTCTCTACGGGAAATGAACAGAAAGAACGGCACTCCGATAATGGCAAATACGATGCCGAGCGCCAGTTCGTTCGGCCTGGCAAGGAGCCTTCCCGCGACATCCGCCAAGAGCATGAATACTCCTCCGTAAATAGCTGACGCCGGAATAATCCGTCTGTAGTCGATGCCGACAACAAATCGCATCGTATGCGGGACAATGAGTCCTACGAAACTAACAGGTCCGACTAACGAGGTGGATAGGCCGGCCAATACCAGTACGGCAAGCAGGGAAAGCAGCTTGACCAGCGTAGTACGTTGACCGACACTGACCGCCGTCTCGTCTCCGAGACTTAGAATGGCTATCGAAGGGGACAGACCAATCGCCAGTACGACACCCGCGGCAAACCAGGGAGCGACGAAAGCAATATCCTCCCAGGACGCCCCAGCTACGCTTCCCGAAGTCCAATAGACGAGCGCTTTGCCGATATTGTATTTCATCGAGACGAACGTACCGAGAGCGGAGAACAGCATCGTAATCGCTATCCCCGCAAGTACAAGCCTCTCCGGCGTCATCCCCCGGCGATTCAGCGCCGCCGCCAAATAGGTCATGCCGGCGCCAAGTCCGGCTCCTGTAAAACAGATGAGCAGCAACTGCGTATGGCTGCTTCCCGGCAAGAATGCCAAGGCTAGCGCAACAGCGAACGCAGCGCCGGAATTGACTCCCATCAAGCCCGAATCCGCCAAAGCATTACGGGTTGCCCCTTGCATAATCGCTCCCGCTACGGCAAGGCTGGTCCCCACCATAATATCGGCTATCGTACGAGGAATACGCGCGAACTGAATAATCTGATGCTCGGTCAAGGCGGGATCAAAATCGAAGACGGCCTCCCATGCTATCGCAATATGAATTCGGGCGGCGCCAAACGAGATCGATGCCGCAGCGAACACAAGCAGCAGTACAACCCCGACTATAAGCAACAGCCAATAAATAAAATTGCCCCGGTTGACCGAGGCAGATTTGTTCTTCGTCATTGTGTCCATCTTTACTTTCCTGCTGTTTCCAGCAGCTTCCCGGTAAGCAGATCCAGCTGCTTGTTAAGGGACAGCGGATCGGTATAGAAGAATAAGCCAAACTCCGCCTCGATAACGCGTCCCGCTTTGACCGCCTCTATACTGTTCCAAATCTTGTTGTCCGACAGATCGTCCATGCCTTCCCATGAAGAACGGACGATGTAATCCCCGGCGTATTCGGGGAGCACCTCCATCGATACGGACTTACCCGCCTCCGACTCCGAAGCATTCATATTGTTCTGAATCACATCCGGTGCTTTCATGCCGAGATAATCGTAGATCAACTGAGAGCCTCTTCCGAAATGTGTCGATTGGACGACGAACATCTCTTTGGCTCCGCCCTCCATAATCGTAACGGTTTTGTCCAGCACGCCGGCTGCTTGCAGCTTCTGCTTGCTTGTCTCCACATTCGTCCGGAAATCCTCGAGCAGCTCCTTTGCCTCTTGCTCCTTGCCGAATACTTTGCCCAACATCTCGATCCGCTGCTCGGTAGTCAGCTTGTCGTAGGGGACATATACGGTCGGGGCGATCGATTTAAGCTTGTCGTACGTGAACTCGGTTGCAACGATAATCAGATCCGGCTTCAGTGCCATAACCGATTCGGGATTGACATCATATTCTGGGCCGAGCGAGTCCGCATCGACTAGCCGATCGGTAAAAGCGGCTCCGGTGTAAATTTCCGAAATGCCGACGGGCTCAACTCCCAAAGCCGCAATATCGCCAATTAGGTACATCACGACGACTCGTTGCGGATTGAGAGGGACTTCGACGTCGCCTTTCTCGGTAGAGATCACTCTCGTCACGGCCTTGCTTGTCGTCTCTGTCTCTACGGTAGCGGCGGAAGAAGCGGACGGAGCAATTACGGCCGAGCCCGCAGCGTTATTGATCCCGGACCCTCCTCCGGTCGTGCAGGCGCCAAGCACCATCGTCAAGCTGATCAGCATACTGAACAGTATGACCGACTTGGAATTTCTTTTCATGTAGGATGAGCCTCCAGCGTTAAATTGATAATGATTATCATTACCATGGTTAATATAACGCAGAGCTTTCTTCGTGCCAATGTGCAATCCGGATAAAATAAATGGACTATCCTTTGCTTGTTGCTGCTGACGCGCTTGCGCCTGATAACGCGAGGGCGACAATCCGGTCTGTTTTTTGAATATGCGATTAAAATAATACACGTCCGGGTATCCGACCTGCGACGCAATATCCCGCAGCGATGCGCCCGTCTCCGCCATCAGCCTGCAGGCATGACTGATTCGAATGCGTATTAAATATTCGATCGGGCTGATGCCGGTCTGCTGCTTGAAGCTGACCGCAAAATGCCGAACGCTGTAATTCAGCTGCTCCGCAAGAGATTGAAGCGTAATGCTGTCCTGATAATGACTATGCAGATAACGAGTCGCGCTGGTGACGAAATCCGTTTTGACGAGTTTCTCTTCGTCCGTCTTTAGCTGCCACAGAAGCTCATGCACGAATTGATAGAATAGCCCCGTCGCCTGCAGTCTGCCAAGCTTGCCTCCCTCCGTCCATGTCCGCTCCATCGAACACAGGAAACTATATAAGCCAAGAGGTTCGCTAGGCCGGAAGCCGTATTGAATGCTGAAAGGATCGCTGCGCGTCAGCAATCGCCCAATTTCCTTCCAGCGCGAGAATACGAGCGTCGTTCTATAAAACAGCAAATAAAAGTCGAACGACTCCTTAGCCGCGACTTCAAGTCGCATCCCCTTTGCCCCGTGCAATAAATAGAACGATTCCGCCTGGTGCGTCACGCCGTCAAGCGCTACGCTCGCGCGACCGCGCATACTGTACATGAAGCAGCTTGCCGGCAGTCGATAGCCCTCCATCGCTTCTCCGGGGCTCATTGTGATATGACGAATATCGGAAATTTTGACAGCCGTATGATTCCATATCGTCGTGTGTTCGTCCAGCTTCATGCTACCTTCTCTCCTCGTTGCCTTCTCCGTAACGTTTCACGATTGATAATCGTTCTCAATACAATTCCTATTATACAAATGCCGCCTCTTTTTGTCGATGAGATAGAAGCCTGCTTCGCCTCGTCCAATTACAAACAACCCGCATACCTTGACGGCATACGGGTTGTTTGCGATTATGCATCGTCATGCAGACTCAGACCGTTCCCGAGTGGCCTGCCTCCAGAAGCCTCAGCACTTCCTGCTTCAGCTCGACAAACTCCGTCGAGGTCCAGACGTCGGCGCGGCGAGGCCGTTCGAACGGCACGACAAGCTCGCGCAGAACGGTCGCCGGAGCCGGAGACAACACATAGATGCGGTCCGACAGCACGAGCGCTTCTTCTATGCTGTGCGTGACGAACAGCACGGAGCGCCGGTCCGCTTCCCACAGCTCCAGCAGCCAGCGCTGCATGTCGGCCCTCGTCAGCGCGTCCAGCGCGGCGAAAGGCTCGTCCAGGCACATGACGCTGCGCCGCATCAGCAGCGCGCGCAGAAAGCTGATCCGCTGCTGCATGCCGCCCGACAACACGTGAGGATACTCCTTCGCCACATGCCCGAGCTGAATCCGCTCCAGCCATTGTGCGGCCTGCTCCTTCGCTTCCCGCTTCGGCGTTCCCGTAGAGACGAGCGCGAAGCGGATGTTGTCCTCCACCTTCAGCCAAGGAAACAGCGCCGCCTGCTGCGGCATATAGCTGATCAGCCCTTTGTGACCGGTACGGTCCTCCCCGTCGATCAGCACGCGTCCTTGATCCGGCTTCTCCACTCCGCCGACCATTCGAAACAACGTCGACTTCCCGCTGCCGGAAGGCCCGATCAGAGATACGAACTCCCCGGCCCGTACCGTCAGCGATACGTCGTTCAGGACGAGAGTGCGATCCCTGCCTCTCCTGTACGACTTGCTGATTCCTCTCAGCTCCAGCTCGCTGCCGCGATTGTCGCTCCCGCTCATGACGACGCCTCCTTCCACTCCGGCTCCGGACGCGGTCTCCATCGGATAACGAGGCGCTCCGCCAGCACGACCATATAGAAAAACAGAAGGCTCATGACGACGATGCAGACGATCGAGCCGAATACGGCCGCCTGCTGGAAGCCGCTGAACTTCAGCTTCAAGTAGAAGCCGATGCCCGTGTTCGCTCCGGCTCCCAGCCATTCGGCGACGATGGCCGACGAGACGACGTACGTCGCGGCGATGCGCAAGCCCGAGAACAGATAAGTCAACGATGCCGGAAACTCCAACCGCTTCAGCCGTTCCCAACGCGACGCCCCGATCATGCCCAAGTACTCTCGCAAATGCGGTTCCGCCTGTCCCAAGCCGACGAGAATCGACAGCGCCACCGGGAAGAAGCAGACGAGTACGAGCAAGATCAGCTTCGGCGTCGTTCCGAAGCCGAACCAGATGATCAGCAGCGGGCCGAGCGCGATTAACGGAACGTTCTGGGACAGCACGAGCAGCGGCGACAGCGCCGTCTTGAACGGAGGAACGATGTGCAGCAGCACCGCTACCGCTATGCCGACGGCGGTGCCCAGCGCAAGCCCGACAAGCGCCAGGCCGAACGTCGCCCGAACGTGCGTCCACAGCACGGCCGAGTCCTCATACATCTTGACGGCAATATCGGACGGAGCCGGAAGCGTGTACTCTTCAATCGCGAACGCCATGCAGGCCGCCTGCCAGACGGCCAGAAAAACGATAATTGTACCGACGGGCAGCGCAATCGCTCTTACTCGCTTATTGCCCATCCGGATACTTTTGCAACAGACGCGCCATCGAAGCGTTCGCTTTCGCATCGACAGACAGCTTGATTTGCGACAAGACGGAAGGGCTGCCGCGCTCGATCATCGCAGCGGTCATTTGTTTGACAATATCGAGCAGTTGGTCGAGATCCCCTTCCATCGTCGTTTCCATCGGTCCTACACGGTAAGGAACGCCGGACGCCTTGATGATGGAGATCGCTTCGTCTACATATGGAATAACTTCCTCGCCGGGATTCACCTTCGGGATGATTTGAATGCTGAGCAGCGCTTGAGCCATGTTCTTCTCTCTCCCTTGCGTCTTAATTTCTCTATGTCCGTCGTATTCGTCGTCTTCCACGTATTCCTCGTACTCTACGTATTCCTCGTCCCGATCTGCACGACTGCACCGCGCATTTCAACCTGGACGTCTTACTGCGGCAGAAACTCCGTCGTAAACATGTCGTCGTAGTTCAGTTCCTTCTCCATCAGGCCATTCTCCAGCATCCACTCGCCGTAGCCCGACCATACTTCCCGCTTCTGCTCGCCCCAACGCGGAGCGTCGTCCTTGTATTTCGGGCTGAGCCACTTCTGGCTCGCCTTCACCAGGTCCGCGTTAATTTCCGGCACGGCCTTGATCAGGACGTCCGCGGCGTCATCCGGATTGTCGATGGCGTACTGGTAGCCTTCGGAAGCGCCCGCCAGGAACGCACGAACGAGCTCCGGATCTTCCTGGATCACCTTCGCGTTCGTCAGCAGAAGCGGCGTGTAGTAATCGAGCTGCTTGCTGTAATCGGTCAAATACACCATGTTGACCGGCTCGCCTCTAAGCTCCGCCTCGATGCCCGTCCAAGCGTAGAAAATCCATTCGAAGTCGATTCCTTTTTTCGTAGCCGTGAAAAAGTCCGCCGTGCCCGCGTTGACGAAATTGACCTTGTTCACGTCCGCCTGCTGCACATTCATGATCGACTCGATGACGGCGCGCTCGGCCGGAGAGCCCCAGCCTCCGTACGTTTTGCCTTCGAAGTCCTTCGGTTCCTTGATGTTCTTGTCCACCGGAGACGCAAATCCGGACGTATTATGCTGAATGATCGGCGCGATCGAGACGAGCGGCAAGCCCTGCTCCCTGGCGAGAATCATGCTCTCCTGCGCTCCGACGCCGAACTCGGCTTGTCCGCCTGCGACAAGCGCGCTCGCTCCGGCTTCCGGCGGCAGAATCAACTCCACCTTCAGGCCGTGCTTCTCCCACAGTCCCATGTCCCGCGCCACGTACAGGCCGGTATGATTCGTATTCGGCGTCCAGTCGAGCACGACCTTCACTTCTTTCAACTCCGCGGCAGGAGCCGTTTCGGAAGCTGCCGGAGAAGCCGCGGATGACGACGGGCTGGCGGACGATCCGGCATCGTTCTTGCCTCCGCAGCCGGACAGCAGCATCGCCCCCGCCAACAACGACAAACCTAACCCTTTCCAAGCCAAAACCTTTTTCTTCATGTCTCTCTCCCTCTCTCTATTATCCTTTGCGCGGAAGAGGGCTCCGTACTCATCAAAAAAACGCCCCCCGACTCCGGAGGGCGTCCAATAGCAAACATGGACAATTGACACGACGAACCTCGCCGTGCTTCCCGCCTTCCTACGCTGGTATTAACCAGATCAGGTTATAAGGGTCTGCATCTTCTTAGGGATGCACTCTCAGCCGGCCATCGTCCAGCTCCCCCGGGGCTTATTCGATTGTCGAAACCCGCAACTCACATTCCCTATTATAGCAAAAGAGCCGCTCTTGTCTATCCCCGGTCTCGCAAACCGACGATTCTCCGCACTTCCGCCAAGTATTGCTCGTAATACGGCTCCCGCTCGTAATGCTCCGTGAACACCGCCTCGAAGCCTTCGTAGTCGAAATCGAAGCCGGCTTCAAGCATCATTTCCAGACGAGGCAGAACGAAGCGGTCGAGCACGATTTTCTTCTCCGCCGCATACACCTCTTCCGACAATCCCCTGCCCGCGAAATGCCGCAAAATTTCCAAGTAGCCGCGAATCGCCGCATCCCCGTAATTGTACCCGCGCGGAGCGTTGAACGCATAACGGAACATCGACAGCTTCAGCAGGGAAAATCGCGGGTCCTCCCGCAGCAGCTCCAGCAGCCAGTAAATATGGTTCAGACTCGTTCCGATAAAACGATCCGGCCCCGGCAGCCGGAGCACGGCTTCCCGATCGACGACGATCGAAGTAATGAATCCCGAGGCGAGCGACAGCTCGCGGACGAGCGTATCCATTCCCTCCAGCACCTCGACCGTCCCGTCGCTTCTCAGCACGTCGATAAACAAAAATCGGGTTCGCTTGTGCAGCAGCGCGTACAGAATCGGCTGCACCGCGCCCGGCACGAAATAGTCGTCGTCCCCGTGCAGCTTCGCGTATTTGCCCCGCGCTAACTTCAGAATCTCGAGATAATTGCGCTCGCCCCCGATATTTTCCGACTGGCGGACCGTCCGAAGCTGGGGATATTTCATGACGTACCTGGCGAGCAGCGCCGCCGTTCCGTCGTCGGAGGCATTGTCGGACACGCATACTTCGATTAGCCCGTTCATGCTCGTCTGCGGGAGCGCCGCGTCAAGACACTCTTCCAGTTCCTTGACGCGGTTGTAGGTCGGGATGCAGATCGACAGGAGCGGATGCTCCCGCCTTCGCCGCAGCACATCCGCGACGTCTTGCTCCGATTCCACCGCGATCCAGTCTTCGGCGACCGTATCGAACATTCTCTCGATGCGCGCCGGCACCCCCGAGACGGCCGAATAATCCGGCACGTCCGCGCGCACGACGCTGCCGGCTCCGATCACGCAACCTTTGCCGATCGTCACAGGTCCCTCTACGACAGCATACGGTCCCAGGTAGGAGCCTTCTCCTACAATCAGCCGTTTGGCTCCTCCCGTCTCCCGAATGCCTTGCTTGCAGATCGGCAGACCTGTCATCCGATATTCGGCCTCCGCATCGGACAGCACGACATAAGGCCCGCACCAGACCGAACGCTCCAACTCGACGTGATGCTCCGCCGTCACGTTCAGCCCGATGTCCGCCTGAACGCCGTCTCCGATGATCAGCTTCGGCCGAATGCCGCTGACCGTCGAGGTGACGATAAGCCGATAGCCCGCGCTGATCATCGCCTCGTAACCAACCGAAATTTCTTCCGCCCCGTAGATCAAGCCCGAGGCGTCTAGTCTCGCTCCTTCGCCATACGAATAGAAGGGCGGTTGCCCGTTGTCCAAGACGATCCCCTCCTCACAGCCGGCAGTACGATATCCACGGATCAAACGGGAACCTGCGCAGCTCCGTCTCGCGGATCGGCAGCATCTCCAGCAAAGCCGCGGTCTCTCCCGGGAACGCCGCGCAGTTCAATTCGTCGAAGCAGACGATCGCCCCCTTGGGCATGCGCGGAACGAACAGCTCCAGCGCCTTGCGCGTCGGCTCGTACAGATCGAAGTCCAAATACAGCAGCGCCACCAGCAGATGCGGATGGGACTCCAGGTACGCGTCCGCCGTCAACATGAAATCGCCCTGCACGATTTCCGCGTTCGGGATGTGCGACAGATGCCTCTCCGCGCCGTACTTGGCGATCGATCGGCGAATCTGCTCTGCCGTATCGCCCCTCATGTCCCCCGCGGCGAAGGTCCGGTGTTCGTCCTCGTCCTGCCCGGCCAAGCCCGGGAAGCCTTCGAACGTGTCGAAGCCGATAATTTTGCGCGTGTGGTTGGACGGTTCGAAGATGTTGGCGAATTGCGCCCAGGAGAAGAAGCCCGCCCCGTTGAATACGCCGCATTCCACGATGCTGCCGTTCACGCGGAGCAGCTCGCGGTAAATTTCGTATCGCGCGAGGAAACGGGCGACGCTCCGCTTCGTCGCGAAGCGCGGGAAAGCTTCGAGCTTGTTGATCAGAGACGTCTGCGACGAACGGAACGTCTGCTCCGCCAGCCGGTGCACCGCCCTGTCCTGCTTGGATTGATGACGGTCGATCGCCGCCATCGGACGCTTGCGGCCGGACATGTCCCGGTTCCTCCCTTCGCTCATCTTTTGCGGCATACCGCGATCACGTAAGCCGGTCTTGCGTTTTTCACGCGGCTTAAGGAAGCCGGAGCATAGAACCGAATAATGTCGGGATTAAATCCCGCCATCGTCGTGTCTCCCCCCACCGCCGCGGCAATATCCGGCCATTCCGGAGCGACGTGGCCATGGGGGCCGACGAACGTCTGCCCGAACATGCCTTCGATATCGTAAAGCACGGACAGCTCCCCGATAAACTCGCCGATGCTGTATTCGAAGCAATGGTACGGATTGCGAACCTGCTGCCCGAACAACCGGTCCGGATTCGTCACTTCACGGTTCGGCGTCGAGATGATCAGCCGCCCTCCCGGACGCAGCACCCGCGCGGCTTCCCGCAGCCAGGCCGAGCCGTCCGGCACGTGCTCGATCGTCTCGAATGAGACGACGACGTCGAACGAGGCGTCCACGAAGGCAAGCTGCAGCACGTTGCCGCTCTGGAAGCTCACGCCCTCTCCGCCGTAATCTCTGCCGGCAAGCGTTATAGCCGCCGCATCGATGTCGACTCCGGTGACGCTCGCCGCGCCTCCGTCCTTCAACATGCGCGCTCCGTAACCGGCCCCGCAGGCCGCATCCAGCACCTGCTTGCCGGCGCAATACGTTCGCGCGAGCCGGTAGCGGTACACATGCTCCGCCAGCACGTCGGGATGGGACCCCGCGACCGCCGAACTCAGAACCAATCTCTCTCCCGTAAATGGAACGTCTTCTTGCGCCTTCGGCAAATAGCTCAATTCGGTCACCATCGCTTCCGTTGAATTTGTCGGGGGATCGGCGGCAGGCGCTTGGACGTCAGGTCCGCCTATTCGGGATGCTTGAACGTCAGCTCCGCCAGCTTCATGCGCCTGGACGCCTGATCCGCCGCCTTCGTGCGCTCGGCCGCCCGGCCCCCCGGATATCAGAGCGCTTTCGCCCCGCCCTCCGGCCAAGCCGCTTCCCGCGGATTTGCCCCCGACGCCGCTGCCTTTGACGGCTCTTGCCACATAATAGACCGCCGCATAGTCGTCGCGTTCCGCCTCGCCCGTCAACTGAAACAGCGCGTCGACGTCTCGCTTGGCCGCCCCTTCCGCAACGATCGCCTCGATCTCGATCTCGCCGAAACCGGCTTGCTTCAGCCGATGCTCAAGCTCTGCCCTGGACAGCATGGCGTCGGGCGCAACGGGATTCAGCGGCTTCAAATACGCTTTGACGTAGTCGACGAACAGCCGGTTCGGCGCGCTCGTCGCGACAATTCCGCCGGGCCGGAGCCAGCCGTGAATGTGCCGCAGAACGGAAAGCTGCGCAGGAACCGTTAAAATATCGTTCAATACGACCGCATCGAATCCGCCCGCGCCGGTCGGAATTTCGACTTCCTCGTTCCTCGTCCACACTTTCTCGGCAACGAGCTCGGCTACTTTGGCGGCGGCAGGCTCCTCTTCGCATCCGAAGAGCCGAACGTTCCCGTAGCGGTTGCGCAGCTCGAGCAGCGTCGCCCCGCAGCCGCAGCCGACCTCCAGCACGCTCATTCCGGGCTTCAAACCGCGTAGCGGCCGCAGCAGGTCGTCGCGCACGTTCACGGAAATCTGCGGGTGAAACCCCCATTTGTTCATGAACGTTTTCTCATTGGTCAACAGCGCTTTGCGGTAGGTTTCCTTGATGAGACGGAACGACGCGCTCCCTTCGTGATGGATGAACGTATCCCGGCAGAGCAGCAGCCGGAACCCAGCCAGCCTCGCGCTCATGCACCAGTCGTCGTCCTCGTAGTTGCCGATGCCGTAGCTCTCGTCCAGCGGTCCGGCCGCCTCCCACGCGGAACGCTTGATCATCAGACAGAAGCCGATCAGCTTCATCCGCTCCTCCCACCGGTCGGGGGACGAGACGTTGTACGCCTCCGCGAAGCGCTGCATTTCGTCCATCGTGCGGTAGGAAGTCTCGATCATCTGGCCGTAGCCGGCATAGTTGGTGATTGGGCCTACCGCTCCTACGCGCTCGTCGCTCTCGATCGCCAGCGTCAGCTGCTCCAGCCAGCGGGGAGTGACGACCGTATCGTTGTTCAGCAGCAGCACATAGCCGCCTTTCGCGCGGGCAGCTCCGATATTGCATGCCGCCGGAAACCCGACGTTCCTGGACTGCCTGAGCAGTTGCACGTCCGGCTGCTCCGCCAGCCAGTCGGCCGTACCGTCCGCGGAGGCGTTGTCGACGACGATCAGTTCGTACGAGGAAGCGGCCGTATGCTTGCGAATGCTGGCTATCGCCCGCTTCGTCATCGCCAGTTGATTGTAGGTCACCATGATAATGCTCGTCGTCATTCCGGCTCCGTCCCTCCAATGCCGAGCGCCTGCTCGATCTTGGCCTTGTTTTGCAGCAGGTTCGCATCGTTCGGCAAGTAGGAGAGCGCCTTCTCGTTGTGCTCGTAAGCCAGTTCCAGCTCCCCGGTCATCCCGTAGCAGATGCACAGCTGCAGGTGCGGAAGCCATGTCCAGCAGATGAGATTAAGCACGCCGAAATGGTGATCCGGCGGCCGCTCCTGGGAGAGCGCCAGCTTAAACCAATAGATCGCCTTGACGAAATCCTCCCGATCGAGAAAGCACTGGCCGATCGAGCAGCAGAAATCCGCGCGCGGAACGTCGTAAACCATCGATTGCAGCAGCGCCGTCAGCTTCTGGTCGAGCAAGCCCAATTGGTGATAACAAGCCGACAGCCGCGCACAAGCCGTCAAGTTGTCTTCGAAATATTCGACGGGCTGGTCGAGAAACCGCCGATACTGCTCTGCCGCTTCCGCGAACCTCCCCGCGTCGGAGAGCTCGTTGGCGTAATAGAAAATGTCCCGCCCCGTCACTTCCCCTTCCTGCTGCACGATTTGCTCCAGAATGCGCAAATTTCTCCCCGTGTTTTCGTGCACTCTGCCGTGCGAGACGGCGATGTCGGTCAAATAGTAATTGCCTTCCACGAGCAAATACTCATGGACCGGATTATACCAGCGAAACTGCCTGCTTCGCTTGACGATCCGGTTGCGGCGGGACATCGCCAGCGGATTACCGTAGGCGTCGAACGCCAGATGGTATTCCATAACGACAGAGTCAACCGCACAATCGAGCTCGTCTTTCAGCTTCTTCAGCTTCAGCCGATCCTTCTCAAGCAAATAATCGTCGGCATCCAGCCACATCACATAATCTTGGGTGGCCAACGCGAAGGAGTAATTGCGCGCGTCGGCAAAATGGTCGGTCCATTCGTAATCGTAGATACGGTCCGTATAATTGGCGGCGATCTCCTTCGTCCGGTCCGTCGAACCGGTGTCCACGATCACGATCTCGTCGACGAGATCGCTCACCGAATCCAGACAGCGGGCCAGCACTTCCTCCTCGTTGCGCACGATCATGCACAGACTGATGGTGGTCACCTTATCCCTCCTCGTTCCGACCTCTGTCCCATTTTATGTCGCGTTCGCCTTCTCCGCTTGGACAGGTGGTGGAGGTACATCCGCATCAAAAAAAAAATAAAGCCGGCAACATCGTTGCCGACCTCATTCAAGGTATGACGCGATTAAGGAGCGCCTTGGGAGGCGATGCCCCAGAACACTTCCGGTCCGACCCTTTCGCCCGTGAACAGCAAGCCGAGCAGGCTTCCGCCGAAAATAAACGCGGAATAGATCGTCTCGGCGGCAGCCGGAGCAAGCAGATCCTGCGCGGTAAAGGCATACGTATCGGAGAATGCGGACAGGCGAACGTTCTGCACCAGCGTGTAGATGACGTTGGCCGGATTATAGACCGTCGTGCCGCGACAGATTTGAATGGCGAAGGTCGTGCCGAGGAGAAGAGAGCTGACGCCGACCATCCCCGTTAACGTGATAACTTTGTTCGAGACGTTCTCCGTCTGCAAGCCGATAACGCCGAACAGCGCGGGAGTTGCGGTGATCGGGACGCCGGGAGAACCGGATACGCCCGCGTTCATCGAACTGCGCAGATCCAAAAATCTACCCATTGAGTTTACCTCCTTCATTGTGAAGTTGGTATAGTGTATGTCCAATCGACACGAATGCTTGGACAGACCTCACGGAGGTAGTTGTGTATTTTAACACGCGGAAGAGACTGATCTAGAAGTAGCGAATGCTACTCAAGATCAGTCTCTGACCGTCTTGCGTTATCTGAACATCGTATACAGTTTGAGCAGATGCAGCATGTTATTGGGATCGATTCTCTGGGCGATGATGAAGTTGACGAACTGATCCTCCTGCGTCTCCGTGAGCGGTTCGTTCAAAATTTTGGCGAACGTCTTCACCCATCTTCTCACTTTGGCGCGGTCCTGGAGATCGTATTTCGTGGCGCCTTCCAGATGTCCTTTGATCTTCTCTTTGACTGCGGGATTTTTCATCTTCAGCTTTACGCGCTCGACGAATTCCGTCTTGATGCCGAACTTCTGATAACCCGGGTTCAACGAGGGTCACGCTCCTTCCTGCGGCTGCTCGGTACATCTTATGCCGCGGGCGGACGCGCGATGACTCCCGCTCAGTCGAGCGGCTCGTCCCGAAGCTGCGTTTCCCTCGCCAAATAGTCTCTGAGCGGGCCGTAGGACGGGGAGGACCAGAACGATTCCGAAGACGTCAGAGCCGCCGCGTCGTCCCTGGCTTGCTCCAGCACCTCGAAGTCGTTCAGCAGGTTGGCCAGCCGGAATTCCGGCATCCCGCTCTGCTTCGTTCCGAAAAACTCCCCCGGTCCCCGGATTTCCAAGTCTCGGCGGGAAATCTCGAAGCCGTCGTCCGTATCCGTCATCGCCCTCATTCTCTCCTGACCGTTTTCCGATTTCGGATCAGCGATCAGAATGCAGTAAGACTGGTGCTCGCCCCGGCCGACCCGCCCCCGAAGCTGATGAAGCTGGGACAAGCCGAACCGGTCCGCGTCCATGACGATCATCAGCGTCGCGTTCGGCACGTCCACTCCGACCTCGATTACCGTCGTGGAGACGAGCACATGCGTCTTCCCGGCAGCGAACTCCGCCATCGTCTCTTCCTTCTCCGCAGCGGACATCCGGCCGTGCAGCAGCCCCACCGTAAGCTCCGGCAAAGCTTGGGAGAGCTGGATATGCAGGTCGATCGCGTTCTGAACGTCCAGCTTCTCCGACTCCTCGATCAGCGGACAGATGAAGAATGTCTGCCTGCCGTCCGACGCTTCCTTGCGGATGAAGCCGAGCACCCGATCCATCATCTCGTGCTTCACCGAATACGTCTTGATCGGCTTGCGGCCTTTCGGCCGCTCCCGCAGCGTCGAGACGTCCATGTCCCCGAACACCGTAATGGCCAGCGTGCGCGGAATCGGCGTCGCGGTCATCGTCAGCACGTCCGGATTCATGCCCTTGCGCCTTAGAATGCTGCGCTGGTTCACGCCGAACCGATGCTGCTCATCTGTCACGACAAGGCCCAGGCTGCGGAAGAACACGTCTTCCTGAATCAGCGCATGCGTGCCGACAATGATGTCGAGCAGCCCCATCTGCAGCGACGCGATCAGATCCCGACGTTTGCGCTCCGTCAGGCTGCCGGTCAGCAGGCCCACCTGAATGCCGTAGGGCTCGAACATTCTGCCCAGCGATCGGGCATGCTGCTCGGCCAATATTTCCGTCGGCACCATCAGAGCTCCCTGATGCCCCGCGCGCACGGTCGCGTACAGCGCCACCGCCGCCACGACCGTCTTGCCGGAGCCCACGTCTCCTTGCAGCAGCCGGTTCATCACGTAAGGCTGCTTCATATCATGCAAAATCTCGTTGATGACCTGCTTCTGCGAACCGGTCAACTCGAACGGAAGCGCTCCGACGAACGTGCGAATCTCGTCGTTGTCAACGGTGTGAACGAGTCCGTCCGTCTTCCGCGAATGCATCGCCCGGTACGCTTGCAGCTTCAATTGAAACAGGAACAGCTCCTCGTACACCATCCGGCGGCGGGCTTCCTGTCCGTCCTTCGTATTCTCCGGCTTATGAATGCCGGCGATCGCGTCCTTGCGGGCCATCAGCCCGTGCTTGTCCGTCAGCTCCGGCGGCAGAATCTCCGGAATATACGCGCCGAACTGAGTCAGCGCCTTGTCGATCAAGCCCCTCATCGCCGACTGGGTGATATCTCCTCCGACGGAGTAAACCGGCTGCAAGGTGCCCGTCTTCGCTCCGCCGCGGTCCGGAAACTCCGAATCCGCCACGGTCAGCTGCCGCCGCCGCTGATCCCACTTGCCGGTCAGCGTAATTTCCCGCTCGAGCGTAAGCTGCTCCTTCAGGAACGCCCGGTTGAACCAGACGGCAGTCACAAGCGTCGCGTCGACCGTCACGCGGCAGAGCAGCCGCGACTTGCCTCCGTACCTCTGCAGCGAAGGAAGGGACGCGATCGTCCCCTGAATCGTAATTCTCTCGCCGTCTTTCACTTCCCGCAGATCGCGGATGCGGTAATCCTCGTACCGGAACGGATAATATTCGATCAGCTCTCCGACGGTGGAAATGCCCAAGGCGTGGAACTCCCCCGCTTTGCGGGGGCCCACGCCTTGAAGTTTCGTCAGAGGAATTTGGAACAATGAGATAGACATAAGACCAACCTCTTTATCTGCTTGCCTCTATCAGGAGCCGAGCGGGAACACGAACAATCCGATCGTTCCCGGCCCCGCATGCGCGCCGATGACCGGCCCAATCTCGGTCTCCGCGTATTCCTTCACGTTAAGCCTGCTCTTGAGCAGCTCGGCCATCTCTGCAGCTCCGTCCGAGTATCCCGGCGTAATCGCCACGGTCAAGTTCACCGGCGTGTCCTTCAGATCGGTTTCCAGCACTTCGACGACGCGGGCCATCGCCCGCTTCTGACCTCTGGCCTTATCGAACGGGTACACGAAGCCTTCCTTGTCGATCGACAGAATCGGCTTAATGTTCAGCAGCGAGCCGAGCACGGCCGAAGCCTTGCCGATGCGGCCGCCTTTCTGCAAATACTCAAGCGTGTCCACGAGAAAATAAAGGCGAAGCTCCGAGCGCATCCGCTCGACCTCGGCGATAATGTCGGCCTTGTCCGCGCCGGCTTGCGCCAGCTCGGCCGCTCTGACGACGATTTTGCCATAGCCGAAGGAAGCGGACTTCGAATCGATGACCGTCACGTCGGCATCGTCGTCCAGCATCGACTTCGCGATCGTCGCCGACTGGTACGTGCCGCTCATCGCGCTCGACAGCTGAATGGAGATGACCGAATGGCCTTCGTCCGTCAGCCTCTTGTACACCTCGTGGAAATCGGCCGGAGAAGGCTGCGAGGATGTCGCAAGCTTGCCGAAGCTCGCCAGCTTCTTATAAAATTCCGCCGGCTGAAGCTCAATGTTGTCCAGGTAGCTTTCCGCGCCGAAGTTCACCTTCAGAGGTACCATCTCGATGCCAAGCTGCTCCCTTGTCGCCAGCGGGATATCCGCCGTGCTGTCCGTGACCACAACAATCGATGCCATAGCCTGTCTCCTCTCGCCTCACATGAATTTTACGGTTCCACCGCGAACAAGTACGGATACAGCGGCTGGCCGCCCTCGTGAATCTCGACCTCCGCGTCCGGATAAATCTCGCCGAGCCATCTTGCCAGCTCTTCGGTCTGCTCCTCGTCCGCGCCTTCCCCCGTCAGAACCGTCAGAATTTCCTCGCCGGTCGCCAGAAGCGAGCCGAGCAGCCCCTTCGCCGCTTCCGGCAAGCTCTCGTCCGATACGACGATCTTCTTGTCCTGAATGCCGATGTAGTGGCCTTCCTTGATCTGCACGCCGTCCATCTCGGTGTCCCTGACCGCCTTCGTAACGGAACCCGTCACGACCCGTTCGAACGCTTTCGTCATTCTGTCGATGTTCGTCTGTTCCGGCTCGCTCTCCTGGAACGCCAGCATCGCCGCCATGCCTTGCGGCAGCGTGCGGGTCGAAAGCACGGTCACCGGACGCTCCGCCAGCTCGGCCGCCTGCTTCGCCGCCATGATGATATTCGGATTGTTCGGCAGCACGATGACGTGATGCGCGGACAACGAAGCGATGGCGCCGAGCAGATCCTCCGTGCTCGGATTCATGCTCTGGCCGCCGGAGAGCACGATGTCGACTCCGAGGCTGCGGAACAGCTCCGCGTTGCCGTCGCCGACGCTGACCGCCACGATGCCGTAAGAGGCCAGCTCGTAGACGTCGGGATTCGGCTCGCTCTCCGGAGAAGCGGTAACGGCCGGCAAGTCGACGACGCCCGGAAGCGCGTAATCGACTTTCGGCGTTCCCTGCGAAGCATGGGTCTCCTTCGGAGCGGAGAAAGCCGGCGCGTCATGATTCTGGGCCAGCAGCTCGCGATGCTGCTCCTGCATGTTCAGAATATGAATTTGCGTAATTTCCCCGTACGCGAGCGCCAGGTTCAGCACATCGCCGGGGCGACGGGAATGAACATGCACCTTGACGATGTTGTCGTCCTCGATCAGGATGATGGAATCGCCGTCGCGTTCGAGCGCCTGCCTGAACGTGCGCTCCGGGAACGGAGCCGCCGTCGTGAAGCGCTGAATGAAAAACTCCATATCGTAAGGGAAAGCGATGCTTTCCGTCGTAATTTTTGATTGCGCGGACGTTGCCGCGGAAGCCGACTTGCGCTCCGGCACGGGCGCGGTGGAAGGCGCGGGACGCACTTCGGTCGGACGCACAGCCGAATCTTCCCGATCCGGGGCGCTGCCGCTCAAGTAATCGACGAAACCCTCGTAAATATAGACAAGACCTTGGCCGCCGGAATCGACGACGCCGACCTGCTTCAGCACGGGCAGCATGTCCTGCGTCCGCGCGAGCGTCTCAAGCGCTTTGGCATACACCTCGCGCATCAGCTCCGTCAGGTCCGCCGTACGGCGCGCCACGGTCAGCCCGTGCTTGGCCGCTTCCCGGGCCACTGTGAGAATCGTTCCTTCCACCGGCTTGACCACCGCTTTGTAAGCGGTATCAACTCCCTGTTGCAGGGCACTCGCGAACAGGGGCGCCGTAAGCTCACGTTGACCCGTTATTGCGCGCGCGAAACCGCGGAACAATTGGGACAGAATAACGCCCGAATTGCCCCGCGCTCCCATCAGAAGCCCTTTGGACAGCACTTCCGCCGCCCTGCCGGCTTCCTCCGAAGGCTTATTTTTCAATTCGGCCACGCCGGCCGACATCGTTAAGTTCATGTTCGTTCCCGTGTCGCCGTCCGGCACGGGAAATACGTTCAGGGCGTTGACGCGTTCCTCGTTGCGGGACAATCTCTCCGCGCCGAGCAAGATCATGGCCGCCCATTCACTTCCGTTCAAGAAGCGCTTACTCAATGATGAATTCCCCTTCCCTAAAATGAGCTACTTCAATACTCGCACTCCTTGAACGTTTACGTTCACTTGGTCGACCCGCAAGCCGACGACTTCTTCCAGCACGTACTTCACTTTGGATTGAATGTTGTGGGCGACTTCGGAAATCTTCGTTCCGTAGCTGACGATGACGTACAGATCCAGATGAACCTGCTCGCCTTCGTGGCGGACTTCAACGCCGCGCGACAGATTTTCCCGTCCGAGCAGCTCCGCGATCCCGTCCTTCAAGCCTTTGCGGGACGCCATGCCGACCAGTCCATAACAATCCAATGCCGCCGAACCGGCTACCACGGCGATTACTTGATCCGCTACATCAATCTTTCCGTTCTCCGAGACGAGCTGCAGAGGCATGGAAATTCACTCCTTTATGGCTTATTATGGACTATACCTCATTGTACTATAAAAAAACGGGAGAATGAAGCCGTTATGCTGTCATTTCTCGCGATTAAACCGCAAAAGCTTGAGATACGCGCTTTTTTCGTTGCATCCGGATACGCGCTATGCTAAGATAATGAAGTATTTGTATGGACGTGGCAAGGAGGTGTATTTTAATGGCTCGTAAATGTTATATCACAGGTAAAACGCCAGGTTCGGGCAACCACAAGTCTCACGCGAACAACACTTCCCGCCGTACTTGGGGGGTTAACGTACAAAAAGTGCGCATTCTGGTGAATGGCAAGCCTAAGCGCGTGTATGTCAGCGCCAAGGCTCTGAAATCCGGAGCGGTAACCCGCGTATAAGGATAGACCGATTCGACCATGAGAAAAGAACCGTCAGACTCGTCTGACGGTTTTTCTTTTTATGCTTGCCTACTACAAGGCGTCAATTTTTGTGAAAAGTGTTGAGAATCGCTTTGACGAAGCCACCTAAAAATTTCGGCAGCTTGATGGTGTAAAACTTCATCGTCCCATCCCTCCTCCGCAGGCTGAACCCTCGCAAGCTCCTTCTCTTCGCCGAAGCCGCTACTGATTCCAATGTATGCAGGAGAAGTTTTGTCCTATGCCAGACAAATTGTCAGCGCAGGGAAGCAATTGCCGCCGCCCGATCCGCGTGTCCGAAAATGTACGTCCCCGCCACCAACGAATTCGCTCCGGCTTCCTTGACGAGCGCGGCGGTAGCCGCGTTGATTCCGCCGTCCACCTGAACGTATATATCGTTTCTGCCGTGACGCTCGAGCATATGGCGCAAGTCGCGCAGCTTGGACAGCATCGCCGGAAGGAAGCTCTGTCCCCCGAACCCGGGATTAATCGTCATAATGAGAATAAGGTCGATCTCGTCCAGCATGTATTCCAGCACGGACAGCGGAGTATGCGGATTCAAGGCGACTCCCGCCTTCATGCCCAGCTCCTTCGCTTCCGTTAAAGTGCGGTGCAGGTGAACGCACGCCTCGGGATGCACCGTCACCCGCTCGGCGCCGGCTTTGGCCAGTGCGGGAAACAGCGACTGAGGGTTCTCCACCATCAGATGCACGTCGAAAAACAGCTTCGTGACCGGGCGGATCATCTCCACGATCGGCGGTCCGAACGTCAGGTTCGGCACGAAATGTCCATCCATAATATCGATATGTACCCAATCCGCTCCGGCTGCTTCGATGCTGCGAATTTCATCGCCAAGCTTAGAGAAGTCCGAAGCGAGAATGGACGGGGCGATAATCGTCATGTCAGTACCTCCGCTTGTTTTCTTTCCACTCTGTCATGAAACTTGCGTAATTGTCGTATCGGCTGTCGGCGATCCGTCCTTGCTCCTTCGCCTCCAACACGGCGCATTGCGGCTCGTGGGTGTGCGTGCAGCCCCGGAATTTGCAGGAGGACGACAGCTCCGCGAATTCGCGGAAACACGATCCGATCTCGTCGATGCCGAGCTCGGCGAAATCCAGCTGACTGAAGCCGGGAGTATCGGCCATGTAGCCGCCCCTTGCGAGCGGAACAAGCTCGACGTGACGCGTCGTATGCTTGCCGCGCCCCAGCTTGTCGCTGATCTCGTTCGTCTCCAGCCGCAGTCCCGGCACGAGCGCGTTGACGAGCGACGACTTGCCGACGCCGGATTGGCCCGCAAGCACGTTGATGTGTCCGGCCAGTTCGGCCCGCAGCTCGTCCATCCCTTCGCCCTGGTGAGCGCTCGTCTTCAGCACCCGATACCCGATCGAGGAATACAGGGCTTCCGCTGCCGCGACATCGCGGCGAATACGTTCGCCTTCTTCCCCTTCCGGAATCCGGTCCAGCTTCGTCAGCACGATCAGCGCGTCCAAGCCGGCATGCTCGATGTGCACGAGAAACTTGTCAAGCAGGCCTAGACTCAGCTCGGGCCTGACGACGGAAAACACGAGCACGGCCAGATCGGCGTTGGCCACCGGCGGACGCACGAGCTCCGAGGAACGGGGGAGGATTTGGTCCACCGTTCCTTCCCCGTTCTCCGTCTCGCCGTAGACGACGCGATCCCCGACCAGCGGAGACTCGCCCCGCTTCTTGAAGATGCCTCTGCCCCGGCACTGCACCGGATCTCCGCCGTGCTCGCCCTGCACGTAATAATACCCGCTTAACGCTTTAACGATAATGCCCTCGGGCACTCGCATGCAGCTCCTTTTGCCTTCCGGCCCAGCTCGCCGACGATCGGCGCCGCGCTCGTTACTGCCCGGCGTCTCCCCCGTCCCCGTCATGGTCCGAATAGTCTTCGATGTGTTCGTCCACCGGCGGCTCTCCGTCGCCGGAGTCGCCCGGATCCGGATCCGGCGACGTCGATGCGGGAATATTCCGATCGTCGTAGTAGACCGGCTCGGATTTCAGGAATACGCCGTCTCGCATAATGGTGATTAACCCGGTCTTATCCGGGGACAGAATCAGCTTAACCGGGAACGAAGTCGTCGAGCTGATCCTCTTCGATACGTTCACGATATTGTCTCCTGTCGCGTCGGAATACAGAATCTGAATATCGCTCGGCTGTCCTTCCACGGCCGGGGAGACGGTGACCTCCAGCTTCTTCTCCAGAGCGTCCGCCGGGAAGCCGCTGCTGACCCAGATTTGCACTTTCGTTTTCGGAGTGACCATCTCGTCCTTATTGGCCGGGAATTGCTTAAACACTTCGTCCTTCGGCGTGCTGTAGCTCGGCTCGCGGAATACTTCCTGCAGCACGAGGTTTTCCCGCTCGATCATCGCTTTGGCTTCGTTCTCCAGCTTGCCGATCAAGTCCGGCATCGGGAACGCTTCCTCGCCTTTGCTGACGACCAGCGTAATTTTAGTCGTTGCAGAGGTCGGATCGAACTTGGCTTCGGCCTCGGGAATCTGATCGAGGATCGTTCCCGGCTCGCTCTCGTTGTGCCTGTCGACGGACAAAATGTTGTTCGGATTAACTCCCATCGCCTGAAGCTGAGCGACCGCCGCATCGTACTGCAATCCGGTCAGCGCCGGCATCAGCGGAAGCTCCTTCTCTTTGCCGACCGTCAGTTCAATAGGGGAGCCTTCCTTGGCCACGACGTCTTTCTTCGACTGGGAGATGACCTTTCCGTCTTGCTCCTTGTCTTCGACTTCCTCGTATTTAATCGGGTCGACGATCTGGAACCCGGCCGTGGTCAAAATTTCGATGGCCTTCTGCTCTGTTTCGCCGATGACGTCCGGAACCTCGATATCTTCGTTGGTTACGCCCTTCAGCAGAGTGACAGCCCAGATCAGCACACCGATCAGCACGACTGCAATAACGCCCAGAACGGTCGGCAGCACCCATCTGCGCTTGCCCTGTTCCCCATCGTCTTCGTTCCAGCGCTCTTCCGCAGACGAGGTTTTGATCGCCGGAGCTTCAATCGTATTGCGCATATCGGGGCGAATCGCCGGAACGACCCTCGTCTTGTCCTGCTCGTCTTCGTCGTCGCTTGCATATTGCCGTGCCGGTTCGTTCAACCGGTCCGGCCGCATGCACGTTTCCAGGTCGCGCTGCATTTCCTTGGCCGACTGGTAGCGCTCCTGCGGATTTTTGCGCATCGCGCGGAGAATGACGTTTTCCACGCTTTGCGGAATGTACGGGTTCACCAGCCGCGGCTGCTCGAACGGCTCCTGCAGATGCTTCAACGCGACGCTGATCGGGCTTTCTCCCAGGAACGGAAGCCTTCCGGTCAGCATTTGGTACAGCACGATGCCGAGCGAGTACAGGTCCGACTTCTCTCCGGTGGCGACGCCTTTGGCATGCTCGGGGGAGAAATAATGAACGGAACCGATGACGGAGCCCGTCTGCGTAATCGTCGAAGAAGTCACGGCGCGGGCGATGCCGAAGTCCGTCACCTTGACGCGGCCGTTGTTGCCGATCAGGATGTTGTGAGGCTTAATATCGCGATGGATGATTTGATTATGATGGGCATGCTCCAGGGCGTCGCAAATTTGGATGGCGAATCTCACCGCTTCTTCCGCCTGCAGAGGAGCCCGTTCGCGAATGATTTCGTTCAGATTGGCGCCGTCGACGAATTCCATAACGATGTAATGCGTATCGTCGACTTGTCCGACGTCGTAGATGCTGACGATGTTCGGATGGGACAACGACGCCGCGGCCTGGGCTTCGCGCCGGAACCGCTTGATGAAATCGTCGTCGTGGGTAAATTGCTGACGCAGCACCTTCACGGCCACGAAACGGTTCAGCAGCAAATCCCGCGCTTTGTAGACGAGGGCCATACCTCCGCCGCCGACTCGAGCCAGCAGTTCGTAACGTCCGCCAAGCGTATGTCCGATCATGCCGATTCTCCTCCCGCAGCGTATGCCCGTCCGTCGTCCGCGACAAGCACAACCGTAATGTTATCGTCTCCGCCCGCTACGAGGGCCAGATCGATCAACTGCTGGGCCTGCTGGTCCAGATCGGCGCCCGGATGCTCCAGCGCAGCCTGCACCTCGGAAGGCTCCACCAATCCGCTCAGCCCGTCGCTGCACAGCAGCAGCACGTCCCCGCTCCGCCAGTCGATGACCTGGACATCCGCGTCGACTTCCCGATCCGTTCCCAGCGCTCTCGTCAGCACGTTGCGGCGCGGATGGTGGGCCGCCTCCTGCGGGGTCAGCTGGCCGGATTTCGTCAGCTCGTTCACCAGCGTGTGGTCTTCCGTCAGCAGCTCAAGCCGCCCGCCGCGCAGCCGGTATGCCCGGCTGTCGCCGATATGCCCGATCAGTCCGGATTCTCCCCGGATCATCGCCATGACGACGGTCGTGCCCATGTTGTGGTACTGGTCATTAAGCGACGCCGTATCGAACACGGTTTTGTTGGCCTGGCGTATGATCTCCCTGAGCTTGGGGACGCTATCGGCTACGGACGCCGCATGCTCCCAGCTTTGCAGGGACTGAACCAGGCTGTCCACGGCGAGCGAGCTGGCCACGTCGCCCGCGCGATGGCCGCCCATTCCGTCGGCGACGATCGCCGCCGTCCATCCGCCCGGAAGAACGCCGCTCCAGGCCTGGTCTTCATTGACTTGCCGGACTTTGCCGACATGACTTCGCAATACCGTTAACATCTCGCATCACCCCGTCGTCGTCTCCATATGCTTCGCCCGCAGCTGGCCGCACGCCGCCGCGATGTCATGGCCTTGTTCCCTGCGAATCGTTACGTTCACGTTTTTCTTCTGCAACACTCGCTGGAATTCGAAAATATCGTCCCGGGGCGTTCTGACATAGTTGCGTTCCGGTACATAGTTGACGGGAATCAGATTGACGTGGCACAGCATATCCTTCAGAACGTCTCCGAGTTCCTCCGCATGCTCCGGCCGATCGTTCATGCCTCCGATCAACGCGTATTCGAACGTAATCCTTCTGCCCGTTTTCTCGATATAGTATTTGCAGGCGTCGATAACGTCCGCGAACGGATACCTGCGGTTGACCGGCATCAGCTTGGAACGCAGCGCATCGTTCGGCGCATGGATCGAGATCGCCAGATTGATCTGCGTGTTCTCGTCCGCGAACTTGATCATGCTCGGCACGATGCCGCTCGTCGACACCGTAATATGCCTTGCCCCGATATTAAGCCCTTTCGGATGGATCATCGTCCGCAGGAAGCTCATCGTCGCGTCGTAATTCTCGAACGGTTCGCCGATGCCCATAATGACGATGCTCGACACCCTCTCGTCCAGTGGATCGAGAATTTGCTGGGCCTTCACGACCTGCGCGATAATCTCTCCCGCGGTCAGACTCCGCTTCAAGCCGCCCAGCGTCGAAGCGCAGAACGTGCAGCCGATCCGGCAGCCGACCTGCGTCGTTACGCAGACGCTGTTACCGTAATTGTGCCGCATAATAACCGTTTCGATTGCATGATTGTCCTGCAAGCCGAACAGAAACTTGACCGTTCCGTCCTTGGACTCGAACTTGGCGATCTCCGTAAGCGTCACGAACCGGAAGCTCGCGCTAAGTTTATCTCTGAGCGGCTTCGGCAAGTTCGTCATGTCTTCGAACGAATTCACTCTCTTTACGTACAGCCAGTCGAAAATTTGCCCCGCGCGGAACGCGGGTTCCCCCTGCTCCTTGATCCAGTCCTGGATTTGTTCCAACGATAAATCGTAAATAAACGGATTGAGTTGTTCTTCTGGAATATGTTTCACTTTCTCCAACTTCGTCACCACCATTCGTTCATTTTATCATAAAATCAGCCGTTTTGCTTCCGCAGCCGCGCGATGAAGAAGCCGTCGCTTCCGAACGTGTGGGGCAGCAGCTGCAGCATGCCCGCGAACGACTCCGTCGCGACTCCCGCTTCGCGAAGAGGATTGAGCGTCTCTTCCGTCCAACCCTCCGGATCGAGGGAAAACTCCGGATGGCGCTGCAGGAACTCACGAACCGCGTTCTCATTCTCCTCCGGCGCAATCGTGCACGTGCTGTAGACGAGCGTGCCGCCGGGTTTGACCAGCGCATGAACTCGGTCGAGCAGACGGCTTTGCAGCTCCGCCAGGGAGCCGATATCCGCCGCGGACTTGTTCCACTTGATTTCCGGTTTGCGGCGAATGACTCCGAGCCCGGAGCACGGAGCGTCGAGCAGCACGACGTCGAACGATTCCGGCTCGAGCTTGTCGGTCAGCTCCAGCGCATCCGCCGTCATCGTCCGGACGGCCGTAAGGTTAAGTCGTTCGGCCTGCTGCTTGATCAGCGCCTCTTTGTGCGGATGCACGTCGTTGGCGACGATCGTTCCTTCGTCGCGCATCTTCTCGGCAAGGTGAGTCGTCTTGCCTCCCGGCGCGGCGCAGCAGTCGAGCACCCGCATGCCGGGACGCGGATCGGCGACGGACGCTACGAGCATCGAGCTCTCGTCCTGAACGGTAAGAGAGCCTTGCTTATACCACTCGCTATGTACAAGATTGCCCGTCCGGGTCGCGATAATTCCTTCCGGCGCCAGCCGCGACGGGGCGGCTTCGATGCCGGCGTCCGCCATCTCCGCAAGCACCCGCTCGCGCGTCGTCTTCAGCGGATTGATCCGCGCGGAGACGTGCGGCGGCTCGTTGTTGGCCGCACACATCCGCTCGGCGGCCGCTTCGCCGAATTCGGCAAGCCAACGCTCCACCAGCCAGAGCGGATGGCTGTGCTCCAGCGCGATCCGTTCCGCCGGCGACAGTCCTTCCGGCAGCGGAGCCGCGAAGCCTTCCCTTAGGACGGCGCGCAGTACGCCGTTAACGAGGCCGCCGATCCCGGCGTGCCCGCGCTTCTTCGCGATCCCCACCGCCTCGTCGACGACGGCGTGAGCGGGGACGCGGGTCAGCCAGCGCAGCTGATAGTAGCTCATTCTCAGCAGAGCTCGCACCCACGGCTCTATTTTTTTGGGCCAACCTTTCACCCGGCTTTGCAGCGCATGGTCAATCGTATTAAGCCGCTGAATCGTCCCATACGCCAACTCGGTCGCCAGCGCCGCATCCGGCCTCGACAACTCCGCAGCCTGAATCGCCTGATTCAGCTCCAGTCCGCTGTACGCCCCCCGCGTCTCCACATTATGCAGCACGCTCATCGCCACTTCGCGCGCCCCCTGCGGCTTCCCGCCGGGCAATCGTATCGTTTTCGTCATCCTTCGCATCCTTTATCTGCTTGATTCATTAATATTGGTCTTCCCGGGCTAGCACCGCGAGAGTCGACACTGCGATCGCGGGACACAGCGGAGTCTGTGAGGCACTTTTTTGGCCTCCGCACCTGCCGCGCACTCCCGGTCATCCGTCGCCGAGGCACTTTTTGGCCTCCGCACCTGCCGCGCACTCCCGGTCATCCGTCTCCGAGGCACTTTTTTGGCCTACGCACCTGCCACGCACTCCCGGTCATCCGTCGCCGAGGCACTTTTTTGGCCTACGCATCTTTCGCGCACTCCCGATCATCCGTCGCCGGGGCACTTTTTTGGCCTACGCACCTACCACACACTCCCGGTCATCCGTCGCCGAGGCACTTTTTTGGCCTCCGCACCTACCACGCATTCCCGGTCATCCGTCGCCGAGGCACTCTTTTGGCCTCCGCTATGCCTCTACTTTTCCCTGTATTCGATACTAACACGCCTATATACACACGTTAGAGCGAATAGTTGCGTTGACGGTCAGTCGCATCTCCGCATTCTGTCGTACTGTCTCCCCTGGATGTGCCGCCCTACTGTTGACTAACCGCCGCATCCGAGCTATCCCAAACTAATCGTATTCTATCCAAGATTACGATCGCCAATTGTCCGTCATCCCGTCTCAAGCTCGCCCCACACACCCTGCCAACCCATCAAAAAAAGCCCGGGGTTACCCGAGCGTCTTGCCGGGAGCCAGTCGGGCTCCTTTGGCGAACTCCGATGCTTTCAGCGCTTTTTTGCCGGCCGGTTGGACGTCCGTCAGCACGATGCTGCCGTCTCCGGTCCGCACGCGAATGCCGAACGCGCCTGTCTCGAGCACCGCTCCCGGAGCGAACTCGGCCCACTCGGAACGCAGTTCGGCATCCGACGGACCCGGAACAGCGCAGCCCCACACCTTAAACACTTCGCCGTCCAAAAAAGTAAAGCCGCTCGCCATCGGGCTGAGCCCTCTGACACGGTCGAAAATCCGCCGCGAACCTTGACTCCAATCAAGCTTCTCGTCCTCGCGGGACAAATTCGGCGCATACGTCGCTTCCTCGCCTGCTTGCGGCGTACGTCCGGCCGTGCCTTCCGCGATTCGCGGCAGCCATTCCAGCAGCAGCGCCGAGCCGGCTTCGCTCAGCTTCTCGAACATCGTGCCCGCCGTGTCTTCGTCCGTAATCGGCACTTCGACTTTGGAGATCATGTCTCCGGTGTCGAGTCCTTCCGCCATGTACATCAGCGTCACGCCAGTTACCTTCTCGCCGTCGATGATCGAACGCTGGATCGGCGCCCCGCCCCGGTACTTCGGAAGCAGCGAGCCGTGCACGTTGATGCACCCGAGGCGCGGCAGCTCCAGCACCGCCTTCGGCAAAATTTGTCCGTACGCGGCCGTCACGATCAGATCCGGCGCGATCTCCACCACTGCGGCGACGCCTTCCGGCGAGCGCAGCTTCTCCGGCTGCAGCACCGGCAAGCCCCGCTCCAGCGCGAACGCTTTGACCGGGGGCGGTGTCAGCTCCCTTTTCCGGCCCTTCGGCCGGTCCGGCTGCGTTACGACAGCCGCTACCTCGTAGCCGCGCTCCAGCAGCGCCTCGAGAGAAGGCACCGCGAACTGCGGCGTTCCCATAAACAAAATCTTCATCTTAATCTCCATCCTGCTCCTGATCTTCCGGTTTGCGCGCCTCGTACACGGATTCCGCCGAATCTATGAACAGTACGCCGTTCAAATGATCGACTTCGTGCTGGAACGCCCTGGACAAAAACTCCGTGCTATCGTATTGGATCGGCTTGCCGTGTCGGTCCTGTCCTTTGATTACGATCCGGTTCGCCCGCTTGACGTCGCCTTGAAGGCCCGGAATGCTCAGGCAGCCTTCAGGCCCAAGCTGTTCGCCTTCGGTGAGGACGATCTCGGGATTGACCATCTCGATGAGCTCGTGTTCGTCTCCGACGTCGACGACGATGACGCGCTTCGAAATGCCGATCTGCGGGGCCGCAAGGCCAACGCCATCGGCGTCGTACATCGTGTCCGCCATGTCGTCCAGCAGCTTGTGCAGATTGGCATTGAATTTCGTCACTTCCTGAGCTCTTTCGCGGAGCACGGGGTCGGGGTGTTTCACGATTAACCGAATGGACATAACGGCATCCTTCCTTTTCGTTACAGACGTTGTATTGCTTGGTTCTACAAGCCCGGCTGAATGCAAGATTCGACGTCGAATCCACTTTCGCGCACCGGATTTGTCGAACTTCCCTTCCAATCAGGTTCAAAAAGTTCGGTTTTCAGCACCGAGGCTGGTCGTTCGCCTTACGGCGAACTGCTCGCCCATGCATCCAGGAAGGTTGTATGAAGCTAGGGACTGAGGAGCGAAACGTAGGCAAACCTACGTGAGCACCGGAAGGCCCGGCTGAATGCAAGATTCGACGTCGAATCCACTTCCCAGCATCAGCTTCGTGATCAAAACCGGACTTTTTGAACTTCCCTTCTAATCAGGTTCGACAAATTCACTTTTCAGCACCGAGAAGGTTGGGAGAGGCTCAGGGACCGAGGAACGGAGCGTAGGAAAGCCTACGTGAGTACCACAGGGCCCGGCCGAACCCAAGATTCGATGCCGAATCCGCATCTGCGCACCAGCTTCGTGATCAAAAGTGTATTTGTCGAACTTCCCTTCCAATCAGGTTCAAAAAGTTCGGTTTTCAGCACCGAGAAGGTTGTATGAAGCTAGGGACTGAGGAGCGGAACGTAGGCAAACCTACGTGAGCACCGGAAGGCCCGGCTGAATGCAAGATTCGATGTCGAATCCACTTCCCAGCATCAGCTTCGTGATCAAAACCGGACTTTTTGAACTTCCTATCAAAGCATCATTTGCGGATCTACGTCGACGCTGACCTGCACGCCTCCCTTTTTCACCGCATCCGACAGGGAGCCGAGAGTTTCCGCGACGAGGCGGCTCGCATCCATGTCTCCCCGATATTTTACCATACATTGAAACCTGTAGCGATCTTTCAATCTCGCAATCGGAGAAGCGACCGGCCCGAGCACCTCCATCGCCGCCGCCCCGCCGTGGTCGAAGTCTCTGCGAATGCCGAGCGCATCCGCTTTGCCGCGCAGTCCGGACGCGAATTGCTGACCGATCGACAGCAGCATCGGGACCGATTCGTGGGAAAAGGTGACGGAGATCAGGCGGCCGTACGGAGGATAACCGAGCTGCTTGCGCAGCACGAGCGCTCTCTCCGCGAACCCGAGATAATCGTGCCCTTGGGCCGACGTAACGGATTCGTGCTCAGGATCGTACGTCTGGATCACAACCTCGCCAGGCAGCTCGTGGCGGCCGGCCCGGCCGGCGACCTGCGTCAGCAGCTGGAACGTGCGCTCGGAGGCGCGGAAGTCCGGCAAGCGCAGCGCGGCGTCCGCGGCCAGCACCCCGACAAGCGTCACATACGGAAAGTCGAGTCCCTTCGCCACCATCTGCGTGCCGAGCAGCACGTCCGCCCGGCGCTCGCGGAATTCGGACAGCCAACGTTCGTGCGAACCTTTTTCCGTCGTCGTGTCCACGTCCATCCGAATGACGCGGATGCCCGGAAACGTCGCAGCCAGCGCCTCCTCCACCTTCTGCGTCCCCGTTCCGAAAAAGCGGATATGCGGACTCTCGCAGCTTGGGCAGGTTTTCGGTTCGCCTTCCGAGTAGCCGCAGTAGTGGCAGCGCAGGTTTTGCGAGCCGCGGTGGTAGGTCAGCGAAATTTCGCAGTGGGGACAAGCGGCCGTATAGCCGCAGGACCGGCACATGACGAACGTTGCATAGCCTCTCCGGTTCAACAGCAGCACCATTTGCTCCTGCTTCTCCAACCGGCTGCGGATGGCGTCGGCCAACATCCGGCTGAACATCGCCCGGTTGCCCAGCTTCAGCTCCTCGCGCATGTCAACAACATGAACGCGAGGCAGCGGCCGGTTCGCCACCCGCTCCGGCAAGGCGATATAGGCCGTCTCCCCCAGCGCCGTCTCTCTTCCTTCATAGACAGCCGCTTCATAGGTTTCGAGAGCGGGAGTCGCCGAGCCGAGCACAACGACCGCGCCGTGTCCCCTGGCCCGCTCGATGGCGACATCGCGCGCATGATATTTCGGACTTTCCTCCTGCTTGTAGGAAGTCTCGTGTTCCTCGTCAATGACGATCAGCCCGAGGCTCGTAAAAGGGGCGAAAATCGCCGACCGCGCCCCCACCGCCACTTGAGCCCTTCCTTCGCGGATTTTGCGCCATTCGTCGTAACGCTCCCCGTGCGACAGCCGGCTGTGAAGCACGGCCACCCGCGCGCCGAACCGGCTCTTGAACCGCTCGACCATCTGCGGCGTCAGCGCGATCTCCGGCACGAGCACGATCGCTTCGCGCCGCGAATCGAGACAGCGCTGAATCGCCTGCAAATAAATTTCCGTCTTGCCGCTCCCCGTCACGCCATGCAGCAGGAACGTGCGGCTGGCCCGCGCGTCCAGCGCCTCGCGGATCGGCGCCAAAGCCGTCTCCTGTTTCGGCGTCAGCCGCATCGGCACGCTGGCCGGAAAATCGCGATCCGCGTACGGGTCCCGATCCTCCGTCACCGGCCGAATCTCGACCAGCCCCCGCTCCTCCAGCGAACGGATCGTGCCGGACGTCGTCGCCAGCGTATCCGCCAGCTTCGCCAGTGGGACCGGTTCGTTATGCTCCGCCAGATAAGCAGCCAGTTCGCGCTGCTTGCCCGCTCTCGCCGGAATCGCCCCGGCCCCCTCCAGCAGCTTCTCCACAGCGACCGGAAACACCGTCAGCACCGTCTTCACCGACAACTGGTCCTCGACGCGCTGCCGCTCCTCCAGCCGACCTTCCCGCAGCCATTGCTTCAGCAGCGTCCCCTGATCGGGATATTGCTGGAGCAGCGAGGCGAGCTTAAGCGGCTTGCCTTTGCCCAGCGCAAGCAAAAGACCGCCGCTCAGGGCGATCTCCGCATCGGACCAGACCGCTCCCGCGGCCTGCTGCACATATTTCTCCACCCGTCCCTTAAGCGCAGCGGGCAGCATCGCCTGCAAAGCGACCGTTAACGGACAGAGCCACCTGCGGCTGATCCATTCTCCGAGCGCTACCAGCTCGGCGGACAGCGGGGGCATCGCGTCGAGCACTTCCTCCAGCGGCTTCAGCTTCCCGCGCTCGACCTCGGCGTCGTCGCCCATCCCGGTCACGATGCCTTGAAGCTTGCGCGGCCCGAACGGCACCGCCACCCGGCTGCCGACTTCGACCCACTCGCGCAGCCGGTCCGGAATCGCGTAGTCGAACGTCCGATCGGTATCCCGACTCGGAACGTCCACGATCACTCTGGCCACCCTCATCGATTCGCCGACCCTTTCTTCGCGTCCTGGACGATATCGAGCAGCCGCTCGGCGACAGCTCTCTTCGCCATTTGCGGCAGATGCTCGGCGAAGCCTCCGCGCCCGTACACACTGACGATATTCGTCTCCGTGCCGAAGCCCGCTCCCGCCTCGGCCACGTTATTGGCGACGATCAGGTCGCACTTCTTGCGCTCCAGCTTGTCCAACGCGTGCTTCTCCACGTCCGTCGTCTCCGCCGCGAAGCCGACGATGAAGGGACCGCTTCCCCCCGCTTCCTTCCATTCCCCGATTTCCTGCAAAATGTCGGGATTGCGGACAAGCTCCAGCGATAACGAGTCCGACGTTTTTTTGATTTTCTGATCCGCGCGGCTGGCGGGCCGGTAATCGGCCACGGCAGCCGCCTTGATCACCACGTCCGTCCCGTCCAGCCGGCTCATCACCTCGTCACGCATCCGCAGCGCCGAATCCGTTCGAATCACGTTCACCCCATGAGGAGGCTCCGCCTCCGTCCTGCCGCACACGAGCGTAACTTCCGCTCCGCGGTCACGGGCGGCCTCCGCGATGGCGAACCCCATTTTTCCCGACGAATCGTTCGTAATGTAGCGCACGGGATCGATCCGCTCGACCGTCCCCCCCGCCGTAATCAACACCCGCTGCCCCGCCAGCGGCTTGGGGCCGACCAGCTTCGCCACGACGGCGTCCACGATCTCGTCCGGCTCCGCCAGCCTGCCTTTGCCGACGTAACCGCACGCCAATTGGCCGGTCCCCGGCTCCACGAAATACACGCCGCGCGAGGCCAGCTTGTTCACGTTGTCGATCACCGCGGGGTGCTCCCACATATGGACGTTCATCGCCGGCGCGATCAGCAGCGGAGCCGTCGTCGCCAGCAGCGTCGTGCTGAGCATGTCGTCCGCCAACCCGTTCGCGAGCTTGGACAGCATATTGGCCGTCGCCGGAGCCACGACCGCGAGGTCCGCGGAGTCCGCCCAGTCGATGTGCTGCACGATCGCGGCGTCGCGTTCGTCAAACACGTCCGTCGCCACCGGATGGCGCGTCAGCGTCTGCAGCGTCAGAGGCGTAATGAACTTCGTCGCCCCCTCCGTCATCATGACGCGGACCGACGCCCCCAGGCCGACCAGACGGCTGCACAGAGTCGCCGCCTTGTATGCCGCGATTCCCCCCGTTACGCCTACCAGTATCGTTTTGCCCGTAAGCGGCTTGCTCATGGATTCCCCTCCCACCTAGAAAAAAAACAACCGCGCGGGTTGTCTTTCCTCCTTGTTCCGTATCCGGTTGCTGTTGCCGTCTAGCTTATTCCGCGGCCGCGACAGCCGGCTTAAGGTGCTCGACTTTGATCGCTTCGTGGTAGATCTCTTCGAGCGCAACGCCTACCTGCTTGTGGGACTTAGGAGCGCCCAGATTGCACATGACGCCTTCGCGCAAGTTGCGCGCCCGCTTGGCAGCAGCTACGACGAGCGTATATTTGCTGTCGACTTTCTTTACCAATTCGTCGATGGATGGATACAGCATGCAATTCACCTCTTCTTTTATACGTTGTCCGCGGTTTTCAGCGTCTCGAACTGCTCGAACAGCTCTCCGAGAAAACGCTCCCGCTTGCAGTGCTCCGCCGTAATGATCGAGCCGATGCGGCTGCAGGCCAGATCGATCTCGTCGTTAACGACGGCATAATCGTAATGGTGCAGCAGGTTCATCTCTTCGACCGCCACCGACAGACGATGGTCGATCGTCGCCTGGGACTCCGTGCCCCGGCCGACGATTCTCTGCTTCAGCTCGTTAAGCGACGGAGGCATGAGGAAAATAAAGACGCCCTGCGGGAACTTCTCCCTCACCTTGATGGCACCCTGCACTTCAATCTCCAATATGATGTCCTTACCTTCCGCCAGCGTCTTCTCCACGAACTCCCGCGGAGTTCCGTAGTAATTGCCGACGTATTCCGCGTACTCTAGGAGCGCGTCCGTCTCGATCATTCGCTTGAACTGCTCATGCGTCTTGAAGAAGTAGTTGACGCCGTCCTGCTCGCCTTCGCGGGGAGAGCGGGTCGTCGCCGACACGGAGTACACGAGCCCGGGAAGCTTGCCGCGCAGCGCGGAGCATACCGTTCCTTTGCCGACGCCCGAAGGGCCGGATAATACGAATAAAATCCCTTTGTTCATCGTGTTCCCCAATTCATTCATCGTGTTCGTCGTCTTTGGTAGACAACCGGTGCGCAACCGTCTCCGGCTGAACGGCCGACAAAATCACGTGATCGCTGTCCGTAATGATGACCGCGCGCGTGCGGCGGCCGTAGGTCGCGTCGATCAGCATGTGCCTGTCACGCGCCTCCTGGATGATCCTCTTGATCGGAGCCGATTCCGGACTCACGATAGAAATAATCCGATTCGCGGACACGATGTTGCCGAATCCGATATTGATCAGCTTGATCGCCATGGTATGCACTTTCCCCCCGGTCATTCCTACCACACAGGTGCGGCCGGCACCCGAACCGTCGCTTCCAGTGTTGCCAGAAGCGGCCTGCCGCATACTGAAGGCCGATAATGCCCTGTTTTATACATCTATCGATTATTGCCTATTGTACTTCAAATCCCCTGGGGGGACAAGAGGAACTAAAGGCTTAATTAGCGGGATTCCGATTCAGGCTCGGACTCTTGGAACGAACGTATTCCGTCAAGGAAACGGTCATCTCGTAAGCCATGAACGGAGTCATCAGATAGATGCCGTTAAAATGAGCCATCGCGACGTCCAGCAGCTCTTCGGCGATCTTCACGCCTTCGGCGCGGCCGGCGGCGCCTTCCAGTCCGCTCATCCGCTGGCGAACCGAATCGGAGAGCTGGATGCCCGGAACCTCGTTGTGCAAATATTCGGCGTTGCGTCCGCTCGCGAGCGGGAAAATGCCGAGAAAAATCGGAACGGTCAAATGTTTGGTCGATTCCGCGATCTGCACGATCAGCTCGGGGTCGTATACCGGCTGGGTCATAATGTAGTCGGCTCCTGCCGAGATTTTGCGCTCCAGCCGCTGCACCGCTTTATCCAGATGCTTGACGTTCGGGTTAAAAGCCGCGCCGACGACGAACTTCGCTTTCTGCTTGAGCGGCTTGCCCGAGAAGGCGATCCCTTCGTTGAGCTGCTTGATCATGCGAATGATTTCGAATGAGGTCAGGTCGTACACCGAGCTGGAGCCGGGCAAATCCCCGAACTTGGCCGGATCTCCCGTCACCGCCAGCACGTGGTCGATGCCGAGCGCGTCGAAGCCCATCATATGCGACTGCGTGCCGATCAGGTTGCGGTCGCGGCAGGCGATATGGGCGAGAGGCTTGATGCCGACCCGCTCCTTCAGCAGCGCGGCCAGCGCCAAGTTGCTCATGCGAGTGACGGCCAGCGAATTGTCCGCCATCGTCAAGGCGTCCGCTTTCGCGTCCTTCAGCGCTTGCGCGCCCGCCATGAACTTCGTGATATCCAGATCGCGCGGCGGGTCCAGCTCGACGATGATCGTGTGGCGTTCGCGCACAAGATCGACGATGCTCGGCTCGACGTCTTCCGGAGGCTCCGAGGCCGGAGGGACCGCTTCGACGACGACCGCCGGGCTCTCGGCCGGAGCCGGAGCGGCCGATTGCTCGGCCGGCAAATATCCCTGCAGCGCCTTGGCAATCTCCGCGATATGCTCCGGCGTCGTTCCGCAGCAGCCCCCGATCAGCTTCGCTCCCGCATCTGCGAACCGGAGAGCAGACGCTCCGAAATATTCCGGCGTCGCCGAATAGACGACTTTGCCGTCGACGTAATCCGGGATGCCCGCGTTCGGGAAGACGCTCAGCGGCAAGCTCAGGTCCGCCGGAATCGTCTCCAGCGCGCGAAGAATGCCCGTCGGACCGCTGCGGCAGTTAAAGCCGATCACGTCCGCGCCTTCTCCCTTCAACCGGCGAAACGCTTCGGCCAGCGGAATGCCGTCGTGCGTTCTCTCCGGGTCCTCGACCGCGAATTGGCAGATGACGCTGATATCGCTCTTCTTGCGAATCAGCGTCAAGGCCAGCGACAGCTCCTCGAGGTCGAAGAACGTTTCCAGCAACAAGCCGTCCACGCCCGAGGAGAGCAGCACGCCGATCTGCTCTTCGAAGTCGCGCTTCACGATCGCCGTTCGGATGTTCTTGCCCGCTCCTCCCCGCACCGCTCCGATCGATCCGACGACGTATACGCCGTCTCCGACCGCTTTGCGAGCGAGCGCGACGCCGGCGGCGTTGATCTCCTCGACCTTCTTCTCCAGGCCGTAGCGGGCCAGCTTGTTCTGCTGCGCAGAATACGTATTCGTCTCGATGATCTGCGCTCCGGCCGCCGCGTATTGCCGGTGCACATCCGCGATGACGTCCGGCTTCAGCAGATTAAACTCCTCGAACGATACGCCGACCGGCAATCCGAGTTGATATAAATAAGTCGCCATCGCGCCGTCGCCGACAAGCGGCTTACGGGCGAGGGCCGTGCGTAAATCGGGTTTCATCCAGCTTCCCATCCATTCCATAAAATAAAGTATCCTTAATGTAGCATAATTTTCATCCTGGGAAAATGGAAAAACCCGACCAAATTCGATCGGGTTGAGCGGAATTTTCATTTGAACAACCTTATTTAGCGCGACGCGGCGTCGGATTGGGAGACGGTCAGAGCGGCGGGATGCGGTTCGCCCGCCTGCTGCCTGGCTTCGCGCCCGATACGGAAGGAAGCGGCCGCCAGCACAGCCGCCGCTGCGACGGCAAGCGCGCCCAGCCAGCTTACCGCCGACAGCGACACGCCGCTGACGACAGCGCCGCCGATGCCGGCTCCCGCGGCCATCGCGAGCTGCAGCATGGAGGAGTTCAGGCTCAGCATGATGCCCGAAGCGCCCGGAGCGAGCGTCAGCAGGTAATATTGCTGCGTCGGCCCCGACGACCATGCGGAGAACGCCCACAGCATGAGCAGCGGAAACATCAGCGCCACGGAATGCGAGAAGACCGAAAGCAGCAGCAGGACGGCGGCGTGCAGCAGCATTCCTCCGAGCAGCGTCCGCTTGATGCCCCATTTGTCCGAGCTGAAGCCGCCAAGCTTGGAGCCGATCAGACTGGCGATCCCGAACGCGAACAGGCCGATGCTGACCGCACGTTCGCTCATCCCCGTAATCGACAGCAGGAACGGGGAAATGTACGTATACATGATCGCATAGCCGAAGATCCAGAAAAACGTCACCGACAACGCCACCGCGATTCGCGGACTGCGCAGCAGCGCAAGCTGAGATCGGATCGGCACAGGCGCTTCTCCTTCAGACTCCGGAATCGCCCGCACGATGGCGATCGCGCCGAGCAAGCTCAGCGCCCCGATGCCCGCGAAGATCAGCTTCCAATCATACGAGGCGGCGATGACCCGGCCGAGCGGCACGCCCACGATCAGCGACGTGCTGAACCCCATCACCAGCGTGGCGATGGCGCTGCCCTGCTTGCCGGCAGGGGCCAGCTTGGAGGCGACCGTCAGCGAGGCGACGACGAACACGCCGGTGCCGAGCGCCAATACAATGCGCGAAATCATCAAGACGGCATAGTTGGGGGACAGAACCGCGATGACGTTGCCGACGATGAACAGGCCCAGCGCGCCGAGCATCAGCTTCTTTCGTCCGACTCTGGCCGTAGCGGCCATGACGACGGGCGTTCCGAACGCGAAAGCGAGCGAGAAGACGGTGATGAGCTGCCCCGCCGCGGCGATCGACACCTCTACGTCTCCGGCAACCCGGTCCAGAATGCCCGCGATAATATTCTCCGACGTTCCGACGAGAAAACTGACGATGGCCAGCAAATAAATTTTCCATGAATTCGGCATGCTTCCGCATCCCCTCCCGTTTAACTTCTATATTTCTAAAAATATAGAAATATTCTCGAAAAAAATTACTTCATCAAATAGGGCGCGTACTTCTGCGCCATATCGCGGTTTACGCTATAGAAAATATAAGTGCCGTCCTTGCGCAGGTTCAGCAGGCCGCAATCGGTGAGCTGCTTCAAATGGTGCGACAGCGTAGAGCCGGCCACGGATTCCAGCTTGCCGCTAATATCGGAGCAGCACAGATTGTTCTCCCCATCCGCGAGCAGCAGCGCGATCTTCAGCCTTGTCGGCTCTCCGAGCGCTTTGTATACCTTCACCGCTTGCCCGACATCCTTGTTGTCCGCGTCCATCCTTTCTCACCTCAGCCCTATATTTCTATATGTATGGAAATAAGATTAGCACAACCTTCATCGTCTGTAAACAGGCAAAGAGGAGACGGGCGCAGATAAACGCATATCCCCTCTCCTCAGTCTGCCGAACCCCGATCCGTTCGAGAGTCTGCCGCAAGTTGCCGCGCAGCGGCCTCTTCCCCGCTCCCGAACCGGCCTGGATCAGATCTCCACCGAGCCCGTGTAGACGGCCGCGGCCGGACCGGTCATATAGATGCGTTCGCTGGTCTCGTCCCATTTAATGCGCAGATCGCCGCCGGCCAGCGAGATCGTCGCCTCGCGATCGGTCAGCCCGTTCAGCACCGAGGAGACGAGCGTCGCGCAAGCGCCCGTGCCGCAAGCCAGCGTCGGCCCCGCGCCGCGTTCCCACACCCGCATGTCCACCTGATCGCGGGAGTTGACGGTCGCGAACTCGACGTTGATTTTGCGCGGAAACAGCGGATGCTTCTCCAGCTTCGGTCCCCATGTTGCCAGGTCGAACCCCGGCGCGTCGTCCACGTAGATGACGCAGTGAGGATTGCCCATCGATACCGCCGTGAATCGGAACTCGCGCCCGTCCACCTCGACCGAGTGGCCGAGGACCGGATTGGCGTCGATCGTCGTCGGCACGTCGAGCCCGTTCAGAATCGGTTTGCCCATATCGACGGTTACCTGCGCGACTTGGCCGCCTTCGACTTGAAGCACGACCGGCTGCACGCCGGCGCCCAGCGTCTCGATCGTCAGCTCCGTTTTGTCCGCCAGGCCGTTGTCGTACACGTATTTGGCAACGCAGCGGATCGCATTGCCGCACTGCTCCGCTTCCGACCCGTCGGAGTTGATGATTCTCATCCGGAAGTCCGCCTTCTCCGAAGGCAAAATGTATACCAGCCCGTCCGCCCCGATGCCGAAGTACCGGTTGCACAACCGAACGGCCAATTCCGCCGCATTGTCCGGCAAAGCTTTCTCTCTGGCCACGACGATAAAGTCGTTGCCGAGTCCGTGCATTTTCGTAAATTCCATAACAAAAGCCTCCCGCTATGACCTGCCAGTCAAGTATTCTCACTCACTGGAATAATCATAACGGGAAGGCGGCGGGATGAGCATACAGCAAACCTTCATTTATTTGCACTTTTTGACTACGACGAACGGAAAATCAACCCTCTTGCACGCTTAGACGCTCCAGCGCCTTCGTCGCCCGCTCGCGCGCTTCGGCGACCGTGGCGCCCGTCGACAGAGCGACCGCCATCCGCCGTCCCGGCTTCGTGACCGGCTTGCCGAATACGCGCACCTGCGTATACGGTACGGACAAAGCGTCGCCGATTCCGCCGATCCGGTAGCCGTCCAGCTCCCGGTCCGCCTTCAGCGGGCGGCTGGCACCGGGAGCGACGTTCTCGATCTCCGGAATCGGATAGCCGAGAATGGCGCGGACGTGCAGCGCGAATTCGGACAGATTCTGGCTCACGAGCGTGACGAGACCGGTATCGTGCGGCCGCGGCGACACTTCGCTGAAATACACCTTGTCCTTGGCGAGGAACAGCTCAACGCCGAAGATGCCCGCTCCGCCCAGCTCATCCGTAATCGCTCTGGCGATCCGCTGCGCCTCCTCCAGCTGTCCGGCGGTCATCTCGTGCGGCTGCCACGATTCGATGTAATCCCCGTCCCTCTGGATATGGCCGATCGGCGGGCAGAACGCCGTGCCGCTGACCGAACGCACTGTAAGCAGCGTAATTTCCGACTCGAACGTGATGAACTCCTCGACGATGACCCGCGTCTGCTGCACGCGGCCGCCTTCCATGGCGATCGTCCAGCAGCGCTCCAGATCCGCTTCCGAACGGCAGACGCTTTGCCCCTTGCCCGACGAGCTCATCAGCGGCTTCACGACGCAGGGGAAACCCATCTCCTTCGCCGCCTCCGCGAATTGTTCGTATGTATCGGCGAATCGGTAACCGGCCGTAGGCAGGCCCAGCGTCTCCGCGGCCAATCGGCGAATGCCTTCGCGGTCCATCGTCAGTCGCGCCGCGCGGGCGGTCGGAATGACCCGGTAGCCTTCCTCCTCCAGCTTCAGCAGCTCGGCGGTGGCGATCGCCTCGATCTCGGGCACGATCAGGTCCGGCTTTTCCCGTTCGACGACTTCCCTGAGCGCCTGCTTGTCCAGCATGTCGATCACATAGCTGCGATGCGCGACCTGCATGGCCGGCGCTCCTTCGTAACGGTCGACCGCCACAGTCTCGACGCCAAGCCGCTGCGCCTCGATGACGACTTCCTTGCCGAGCTCGCCCGATCCGAGCAACAATATTTTTTGACTGGCGTACATGTCAGCATTCCTCCATCATGAACTCGATTCGATAACGTCCATTATACACCATGATCGGCCGGAGCATAGCCGGTCGTCCCTCTAGAGCGGGGCTAGAGCCGATACCGCGAAAGAAGCCGCAAGCAGCAGACAAAGCGGGCTGTACAGCCTCGTATCGTTCGCCGCGAACGCCGTGCCGCGCACTCTTTTGAAGAAGCCGACGTACTTGAAATCTCCCACCGCGCGGATCAAAAAGACCGCCCCGCCCAGCAGGCAGCCCCATTGCGTCCAAGTCTCCGACAGCCCGAGCGGCAGCAGTCCGCGATGCGCAATCGGCAGCAGCCCTGCGGCTAATAGCATCGTCCCCACCGTCAGCGTCGCCGGCTTGCCCGGACGAAACAGCGGTTCCCCGTCCGTGCTGTCCGGCACCGCGGCCCGCGCTCCCGCTTTCCCTCCGAACGCCCAATAGTAATGAAGCCCTCCAAGCCCCGCCAATACGAGGCTCGCGAACCAAGCTGCGAAGTCCGCCATCCGATCTCCCCCCACCGCGTATGAGTCACATTTATTTCCATTATACCGTCTCCTCAGAAGAACGACACCGGCGGCACTCCGGCGAATGTGACCGATCTCCGACAAAAAAAACAGCCCGCCGCCCCACGAATGGGGAGCAAGGCTGTTTTGCGGGGACAACCGCTTTATCTGGCGGGTCTCGCCGAGGCGGAGTTGCCGCCGTAAGTGATTTTCGTTTTTTTCTTCTGCTTCGAGGAGCCCCAGACGCTGCCCGCGCCCATCGCGAACGTCGGAATGCCGGCGGCGACAAGGACGAGCGCCCAATCTCGCAGGTCGAGCGGCACGGTTTTGAACACCGGCTGCAACGCCTCGATGTACAGCACGGCCAGCATCAGCACCAGCGAAGACAGCACCGCGAGGACGAGGAACTTGTTCTCCAGCAGCTTGCGGTGGAAAATCGAGCGAGAGCTGCGGCAGTCGAACACGTGAATGAGCTGAGCCATGACGAGAGTGGCGAACGCGACGGTCTGCGCGTGAATGAGCTGGTCCTGCTGCCCTTCTCCCGCTTTCAGCGCCAGCACGAACGCCCCCAGCGTACAGAGGCCGATCAGCACGCCGCGGCTGATGATTTTCCAACCGAGCCGTCTGGCGAAAATGTTCTCCTTGGCCGGTCTCGGCTTCTGCTGCATCAGATCGCTCTCCGCCTGATCGACGCCGAGCGCCATCGCAGGAAGTCCGTCCGTCACCAGGTTGACCCACAAAATCTGGATCGGAACGAGGGGAAGCGGAAGTCCGGCCATCATCGCCAGGAACATCGTCATAATCTCGCCGACGTTCGACGCCAGCAGATAGCGAATGAACTTGCGGATGTTCTCGTAGATGCCGCGCCCTTCCTCCACGGCGGCGACGATGCTCGAGAAGTTGTCGTCGGACAGCACGAGCGCGGAAGCTTCCTTCGTCACGTCCGTTCCGGTGATGCCCATCGCGATGCCGATGTCGGCCGCCTTGACCGCCGGAGCGTCGTTGACCCCGTCCCCCGTCATCGCCACGACGTGTCCGCGCCGTTGCAGCGCCTGCACGATTCTCAGCTTATGCTCGGGAGAGACGCGGGCGTATACGTTCACGTCGTCGGCGACCTTCTCCAGCTCTTCGTCGGGCATCGTCGACAGCTCCGTGCCGGTGATGACGCGACCTTCGCGGCCGATAATGCCGAGCGTTCTGGCGATCGCCTCCGCCGTCGTGCCGTGATCCCCGGTAATCATGACCGTCTTGATGCCCGCCTGGCGGCACTTATAGATCGCTTCCTTGACTTCTTTGCGCGGCGGGTCCATCATCCCCGTCAGTCCGACGAAGATAAGTCCGCTCTCGGCTTGCTCGCTGCTCTCGCAGGTCTCATGGCCTTTGACATCCCGATACGCCGTTCCCAGAACGCGAAGCGACTCCTTGGCCATCGCTTCGTTCGCGGCGAGCACCTTCGCCTTGAGTGACGCCGTGAACGGGACGACCTGATCGTCCCACAGCACGTAAGCGCACTGGCCGACAAGCAGGTCGGGCGCGCCCTTGGCGCAGATCAGCTTGCCGCCCTGGTGGCTGACGAGCACCGACATGCGCTTGCGTTCGGCATCGAACGGGAATTCCTTGACTCGGGTATACAGGCTTTGCAGCGCGGATTTGACCAGCCCGGTCTTCGCCGCCAGCACGAGCAGCGCCGCTTCGGTCGGATCGCCTTTGATTTTCCATTCCGCGGCGTCGGAAGCCGGGGGCTCGCCTTTGGCCGGCTTGCGCTTTCTCGGATCGTCCGCCTGCTCCTGCTGCGACAGGTCCGAGTTGTTGCAGAGCGCGGCGATCTGCGTCAGTCGGCGCAGGGCGGCGTCGCCCTTGGCGTCGATGCTTTTGCCGTTCTCCTTCAACAGGCCGACCGGCTCGTAGCCTTCGCCCGTCACTTCGATCGTCCTGCCGCCGAGCCACATCTTGGTGACGGTCATCTTGTTTTGCGTCAGCGTCCCGGTCTTGTCGGAACAAATCACCGAGGCGCAGCCAAGCGTCTCGACGGACGGCAGCTTGCGGACGATCGCCCTGCGCTTGATCATGCGCTGGACGCCGAGCGCGAGCGCGATCGTTACGATCGCCGGAAGACCTTCCGGGATGGCGGCGACGGCCAGACTGACGCCGGCCAGGAACATGTCGTAAACAGGTTGTCCGTGCAAGATGCCGGCGAGCACGACGACGACCGTCAAGACGAGCGCCACGACGATCAGAATTTTGCCGAGCTGTTCCAGACGGTGCTGCAGCGGCGTCTCCGCCTCTTCCGTCTGCTGGATCAGATCGGCGATTTTGCCCATCTCCGTCCGCATTCCTGTAACCGTCACAATCCCCTTCGCCGTTCCGCGCGTCACCATCGTCCCGAGATACCCGCAATTTTTCCGGTCACCGAGCGCCAGATCCGCCGAATCCAGCTTGCCCGCCGACTTGACGACAGGCACCGATTCTCCCGTCAGGGCGGACTCGTCCACCGAGCAATCGTTGCATTCCATGAAACGCAGATCCGCGGGTACCCGGTCTCCGCTTTCCAGAAGCACGACGTCCCCGGCCACGAGCTCCCTCGCCGGAATGTGCAGCAGCTCTCCTCCCCGGATCACTTTGGCGAACGGAGCGGACAGCTCCTTCAGCGCCCGGAGGGAACGTTCGGCCCGGTATTCCTGGTAGAAACCCAGCACGCCGTTAATGAGGATGATCGCGATGATCGTGAGCGCGTCCAGCATCTCCCCAAGCAGTCCGGAGATTATCGTCGCCCCAACCAGCACGAGCACCATGAAATCCTTGAATTGATTCAGCAGCAGCTTCAGCGGAGAATCTCCGCGCTTCTCGGCGAGCTCGTTCGGACCGAGCTCCTGAAGGCGTTCATCCGCCTGCTCCCGCGACAATCCTTTTTCGCCGTCGGTATCCAGCGCCTTCACCAGTTGCTCCTCGCTTAGCTGATGCCATGCCTGACCTTCCAAGATCGTCAACCCCTTCCGTCTTATCCGCGTGCGGTTCTTGACCTATATGTATTCAGACAAGCCGGGAAATATCCCCGGGGGTTGTACGAGGAATGGCGATCGTCAAGCATGCAAAAAAGCGGCCGCCCCGCCGCCATGCGAAATGGCGACAAGACGACCGCTTATTCTTCAAATCCGCGCCCTTTATCGGGATTGGACCTTCTCCAGCTGCTCCTCCAGGCGATCCAACAGCTCGTTGGCGCCTTCCGCCATGCCGGTTTGCAGCACCGCTTCGCGAACTTCCACGGAAGGATACAGTGTCAGCTCCGAGAACTTCGTCTTGCCGCCCGCCAATTCCTCGAACGTTGTCGTGACGAGGCCGACGACTCCGGGATACCCTTCGAACTCGTACGTGTTAATGAGCCGTTCCGGCGCGGCCACCTCGTGATAAACCCCGTTATGCGCAAACTCGCTGCCGCCGTTTTCCCGCTGAACGTACCTCCAGACGCCGCCTTTTTTAACTTCCATCCGGTCTACCCTCGTCTGCAAGCTTCGCGGTCCCCACCAGTCCGGCACTGTGGCCGGGTCCGTATACATCCGGAAAACAAGGTCCCGGGGAGCGTTGAAAATTCGGGTGATCGTGACTTCCTGTTTTCCCGGTTCGGCGATAATGTTCGTTTTGGACATGTTTGATATCTCCTTTTTATCTCATCAGTATGAGTTGTTCCCGGCGTTCTCTTCGTGTTGGGCCTTCTGCAGCAATTGTTCGAAACGGTCGTACTGCTCTTCCTTGATCCGGATAAAAGTCTCCAACCAGTCGTTCATCTCGATCAGCGGCGTCGGACATAACGAATAGATACGGCGGTTCGCGTCCACCTGCACTTGGACGAGACCGGCTTCGGCCAGCACATGCAGGTGCTTGGAAGATTGCGGGAGCCGCAGCCCCAGCTTCTTGGCGATCTCGCTGACGGTCAGCGAGCCGTAATCGCGCAGCAGCTCGACAATGTTGAACCGGTTGGGTTCAGCAAGGGCGCTGAGCGTTGCGAATGTCATCGCTGGCGTTCCTCCTTTCCGAAAAGAGTAAGCTTTATGGTTCCAATTTACACCACGGGGAAATTTCCGTCAAGGGAAATTTCCTTTTAAGGAAAATTGATATGTGCGAGAGCAGAAAGTCCACTTCGCTTTCCCTTTCCGAAAATGTATGGCATCATAGGAGACGGAAACTACCCGAAGCGAACCTACTTACACAGGAGATAAACGATATGTCATTGGACGGAATCGTCGTCAGAGCGCTCGTACGCGAGCTTCAATCGTGCGTGAGAGCGCGAATTCTTAAAATCTACCAGCCTACGGACAACGAACTGATCCTGCATATACGCGGGCAAGGCGCGGGCGGTAAGCTGCTGCTGTCCGCGCACCCTTCGATGCCCCGACTGCATTGGACGGAGCAGGTTTGGGCCAACCCGTCCGAACCGCCGATGTTCTGCATGCTGCTGCGCAAATATTGCGAAGGCGGCGTTATCGAAGCTGTGCGCCAGGTCGGCCTGGAGAGAATCGTGGAGATCGACGTCCGGCACCGGGACGAGCTCGGGGACGCTTCTCTGAAGCGGCTCGTCATCGAAATTATGGGCCGGCACAGCAACATTATTTTGATGGACCCGGTCACCGGCGTCGTGCACGACGGCATTCGCCACGTTACTCCGGCTATCAGCAGCTACCGCGTCGTCCTTCCCGGAACCGCGTACGTCTCTCCTCCGGAGCAGGATAAGGCGGACCCTCTGGGCGTCGGCGAGGCGGAGTTCGCGGAATTGACGTCCCGGGGCGGCAGCCTTCCCGAGCTTGGCGACGCTTCGTATGTCGACGATGCTTCGAAAGCTTTGCTCGGGGCGTTCACCGGGCTGAGCCCGCTCATTTCCCGCGAGATCGCCTTCCGGGCCGCGCGGCACCCGCAAGGGCTGTGGACGGCGTTCCGGGAGACGCTCGATCAAGTCGCGCGCGATGCGTACGAGCCGAATATCGTCGTGCAGGAGAACGGCAAAGCGGCCTTCTCCGCCCTTTCCTTGACGCATCTGGACGGGGAGAGGCAGACGTTCCCTTCCGTTCACGAGTGTCTGGAAAGCTTCTATCGGGACAAGGCGTCCCGCGATCTGGTCCGGCAGCGCACGACGGACTTGAACCGTTTTCTGCTGAACGAGATCGCCAAAAACGAGAAAAAGCTGGTCAAGCTGCAGGAGACGCTCGACGAAGCGGCCGAAGCCGACAAGTTCCGCCGGATCGGTGAGCTGCTGACCGCGCATCTGTACGCCTTCCAGCGAGGCGACGCCTCCGTCGACGTCGTCGACTACTACGAGGAAGAGCAGCCGACGCGCACCATCGCGCTCGATCCGCTGCTGACGCCGAACGAGAACGCCCAGCGGTACTTCCGCAAATACAACAAGCTGAAAAACAGCCGCGACGTCGTAACGGAGCAGATCGAAGCGACGAACGCCGAACTCGCCTACCTGGCCTCCGTGCTGCAGGGACTCGAATCGGCGAGTCCGGACGATATCGGGGAAATCCGGGACGAGCTGATCGAGCAGGGCTACATCCGCGAGCGAGGCGTTAAGCGCGGAGCGAAAAAGCGGAAGAAGGACCGCCCTGCCGTGCTGTGCTACACGTCGAGCGAAGGCGTCCCGATCTACGTCGGCAAAAACAACACGCAAAACGACTACATTACGAACCGTCTCGCGTCGTCGTCCGATACCTGGCTGCATACGAAGGACATTCCCGGCTCCCACGTGCTCATCCGCGGCGGCGAGTTCGGCGAGGCGACCCTGCACGAGGCGGCGATGCTGGCCGCTTACTACAGCAAAGCCAAGTCGTCGAGCAGCGTCCCCGTCGACTACACGCTCATCCGCTACGTCCGCAAGCCGAACGGGGCGAAACCCGGCTTCGTCATCTACGATGCCCAGAAGACGCTGTTCGTCACTCCGGACGAAAGCCGGATTCAGCAAATGGCTTCCACGGTAAAGTAAAAAAAGAGGCGGCAATCGCCGGAGCCCAGGCTCCAGGGATTGCCGCCTTTCTGTTGATCTTGCCGCCTCGCGGGCTTATTGGCCCGCGCTGCCCTACTCTCATCGGCAGACAGACGGTTAACCTATTCCGTCCGCACGCCGAGCCGATCGAGGATGTCGGCGTCCACGCTGCGATTGCCGATCGCCCCGTGATAGACCTTGCCGTCCTTGACGCCGTGGAAATCGGAGCCCCCGGTCGCCAGCTTGCCGCGAGCCGCCGTCCATTCGGCATAGCGGCGCTCCTGCTCCGGATTATGGTCCGAATGGTATGCTTCCAGACCGTCCGCTCCCCCATCCAGCAAAGAGAGCACGAGATCGTCGTCCCCATAGATGCCCGGATGGGCGATGACAGCTTGGCCCCCCGCCTCGTGAATCCAGCCGATCGCCTCCAGCGAGGTGGCGCGCTCCTGCCGTTCGTAAGCCGGCTTCCCTTCCGCCAGCCACCGGTCGAACGCCTCTCTCAAGTCCGAGACGTAGCCTTTGTCGACCATCGCCTGCGCGATGTGCGGCCTGCCGACCGATTTGTCCTTGCGCTCCGACTTTCCGGCCGCGGCCGCCAGCTCCTCCGGGGAGATCGGCATGCCGAGCCTGCCCAGATTGGCCAGCATGCGCTCGTTCCGCAGATTTCTGCCTTCGCGCAGCGTCTCCAGCCTGGACAGCCACTTCCCGTCGTCCAGATCAAAGCCGTAGGCCAGCACGTGAATATCCTTGCCGCTTGCCACCGTGCTCAGCTCGACTCCGGGCACGACGACGACGCCAAGCTCGCGTCCGGCCCGCAGCGCTTCCTCTACCCCCGCCACCGTATCGTGATCGGTAATCGCTATCGCGAACAGCCCCGCTTCCTTGGCCATCCGGACGTTGTCCGCCGGAGCGAACATGCCGTCCGACGCCGTCGTATGCATGTGCAAATCCGCGCGTCTACTCATGCGACAATTCCCCCAATTCGCTCAGCAAGGCGACCGCCGGAATCGGCAGCAACGACGAACGCAGCCTTACCGAATAGAACTGACGTCTGAAGCTGACTCCCGTAATTCTGACCGGCTTCAGCAGGCCGAGCGCAAGCTCGTGCTTGATCGTCCACACGGACAGCAGCGACAGGCCGAGTCCGGCCTCCACCGCCGATTTGACCGCCCCTGTGCTGCCGAACTCGCTGACGACCCGCAGCCGTTCTTCGGTAACGCCGTGCCGCTGCAGCTCCTCCTCCATGATCTGCCTCGTCCCGGAGCCTTTTTCCCGCAGCACGAGCGGCTCCCTGATCGCCTCCTCGAGCGACACCTGCTCACGGGAAGCGAACGGATGGTTCGCCGGGGCGATGAGCAGCAGCTCGTCGTCCATCACCGCCTGGGCCTCGAAGCCCGGAACGTCGCAGGGCGCTTCGATAATGCCGAAATCCAGCCCTTGGTGGGCGACCGCTTCGATAATCTCGGTCGTGTTCATCACCTTCATGTCGACGGAGACGTTCGGAAATCTTCGCAAGAAGCTGCCGAGCAGCCGAGGCAGCACGTATTCCCCGATCGTCAGACTGGCCGCGAACTGCAGCCTCCCCTTCAGCTCTTCGATATACTTGGTCATCATCTCGTCCGTATCCCGCATCAGTTCCACCGCTTTGCGGGCTTGCGGAAGCAAACGGTGCCCCGCCTCCGTCAGCTCCAGCCGTTTCGTCGTCCGGTTGAACAGCTTCGTGCCGAACCGCTCCTCCAATGCTTGCACCTGCATCGTCACGGCGGGCTGGGTCATGTGCAGCGACTGCGCGGCCGCGGAGAAGCTTCCCCTCTCCGAGACGGTGTAGAAAATGTGAAGTTGGTGCACGTTGAGCGCCATCTCTTTCCGCCTTCCCGTCCGTAAGTTTCTCTCGCATTATACCATAGAATACGAACGGCCGGGCGGAGGGTGCTCCTCCGGCCCGGCCGTTCCGATCGCGCGCGGCCGCTTAGCGGCGTTTGCGGTTGTTTTTGATTAACGTCATGCGCCTGGAATGGCGCAGCCACGAATAATACGTCTTCAGATCCCGGAGTTCCATCGTCTCCGACATTCTTCCGAGGAACGTAACGACGATCATCTTGTGGAGGGGATTTCCAAGCAGGTCCGTATCGGTCTCGCTCACGGAAAATTCGGCGACGAAAACAAGGTCGTCGTCGATCGTGTAGACGTCCTGCTCATTCCGGTAATAGGAAACGATACGCCCGTCCTTCAAGCATTGCCACATGAATTCGGCGATATCGGAATAGCCGGTCTTCTCCTGCTCCACTCGGTCCGACCAGCGGGTACGAGCATGGTTCGTAATGATGATGTCGGATATTTTCTTATCCCCAAGAACGACATGAAAGGGTTCGTATGTGCTCCATCGCTCCGTATGCCTATCCTTCACCGGGCCATCCCCTTCCCGATTCTAGGTCTTCTGAATCAGATTTGTCATGTGTTCCTAGGAACTTAAGTACATTCTACAGCATCTATTCCCTACGATTCAACAATAAAATAGACGTTTAGAAAAAATTCCCATGCAATAAAAAGAGGCGCCCGCCCACCATCGGATGATGAACCGGGACAGCCCCGTCTAACCCAATACGATACGGTCGTCCGAAAGCTGGTGACCGCTGATTCTCTCGAACTCTCCGAGCAGCTGCGCGACCGTCAGGCCCGCCTTGCGCTCCGCGGGAACGTCGAGGATGATGCGCCCCTTGTCCATCATGATCAGGCGGTTGCCAAGGCGGATCGCCTGCTCCATGTTGTGGGTGACCATCAGCGTCGTCAGCTTCATGTCGCGCACGATTTCATCAGTCAACCGCGTGATCAGCTCGGCTCTGGCCGGATCCAGGGCGGCCGTATGCTCGTCGAGGAGCAAAATCTGCGGCTTCGTGAACGTCGCCATCAGCAGGCTGAGCGCTTGTCGCTCCCCGCCGGACAGCAAGCCGACATTGGCGCTCATGCGGTTCTCGAGACCGATGCCCAGACGGCTGAGCTGCTCGCGGAACAGCTTCCGCTTCGAGGCGGTCGCTCCCCAGCCCAGTCCGCGCGGCTTGCCGCGCTTGTAGGCCATCGTCAGATTCTCCTCGATCGTCATCCGCGGCGCGGTCCCGGCCATCGGATCTTGGAAAACCCGCCCGATCCAGCGGCTCCTCTTATATTCCGGCAATCCGTGCACCTCGGTGCCTTCGATTCGGATCGCTCCGATGTCCGGCTTCATGACGCCGGAGATCAGGTTCATCAGCGTCGACTTGCCCGCCCCGTTGCTGCCGATGACGGTCACGAAATCCCCCGATTTGATTTTCAGGTTGGCGTTCATCAGCGCTACCTTCTCGTCCGGCGTTCCGGGGTTAAACAGCTTGGATACATTCGTCAGGTCGAGCATCAGGCTTTGCCTCCTTTGCCTGGAGCGATCGTCGAGAGCAGCTCCTCGGAACGCTTCTTGGCTACGCTGCGCTGCCTCATCACCCGGCGAACGTACGGAACGACGAGCGCGACAATGACGATAAGCGCGGTAACCAGCTTAAGATCGGAGGCTTCGAACAGCTCGACGCGCAGGGCGATGGCGATGACGATCCGGTAGATGATCGCGCCGACTACGACGGCCAGCGTCGCCATGAACACCGTTCTCGCTCCGAAAATCGCTTCGCCGATAATGACGGAAGCGAGCCCGATGACGATCATCCCCACGCCCATCGTGACGTCGGCGAAACCGCCTTGCTGGGCAATAAGTGCGCCCGACAGCGCGACCAAGCCGTTCGACAGGCTGACGCCCAATATTTTCGTGCCGTCCGTGTTCGCTCCGAAGCTGCGGATCATCCGCTCGTTATCGCCCGTAGCTCTGAGCGCAAGTCCCAAATCCGTATGCAGGAAAGCGTCCAGCAGCAGCTTGACGATCAGCACAGCGATGCCCATGACGAGAATAAACAGGCCGACCGGCTTTACGATCGAAGAAATCAACGTATCCATATTGACGATGGACACGTTCGGACGACCCATGATCCGGATGTTGATGGAGTGAAGCGCGATCATCATCAGAATGCCGGCCAGCAAGCCGTTTACTTTGCCTTTCGTATGAAGAAGTCCGGTGCAGACCCCCGCGAGGAGCCCGCCTCCGAAGGCGGCCAACGTGGCGAGCGCGGGATGATAACCCGTCGAGATCATGATCGCGGCGATCCCTCCACCCGTCGCGAAGCTCCCGTCGACAGTCAGGTCGGGGAAATCCAAGATGCGGAACGTGATGTAGACCCCGAGCGCCATCAAAGCGTACAGCAGTCCCAGCGCAACGGCTCCGTAGATCGAATCAATCATCGGTTAAAGCCTCCTCACAGACAAATGGAGTGAGCGACGGCAGCCGCCCACCCCATTGTTCTGTTTACTGGATAATATTATTTTCTTTGTCCTTCACTTTATCCTTCATCGCGTCCGTGACGGTAATGCCTTGTGCTTCGGCCGCTTTCAGGTTCAGGATCAGGTCCAGCTTGTCCGGTACGGATACCGGCATGTCGGCCGGTTTCTTGCCGTTCTTCAGCACGTCGACGGCCATCAGGCCGACTTGGTAGCCGTGGTCGTAGTACTTGAAGCCGACCGTAGCGAACGCGCCCTTCTCGACCGTGTCGCGGTCGCTGGAGAAGAACGGAAGCTTGTTGTCGTTGGCGACTTGAATAATCGAATCCGCAGCGGTGACGACCGTGTTGTCGAGCGTAATGTAGATCGCGTCCGCGCGTCCGATCAGCGATTCAGCCGCTTGCTTCACTTCGGAGGAAGTCGTAGCCGCCGCTCTGACCAGCTTGATGCCGTGGGCCGACAGCGCTTCCTCGGCTTTCTTCGCCATAATGACGGCGTTGGACTCGCCTTCGTTGATTACGATACCGACGCTCTTCACGTCAGGGAAATCCGAAGCGATAAAGTCCATCAGCTGCACGATTGCTTCCGGGTTCGTGTCGGACGCGCCGGTGACGTTGGCGCCCGGCTTCTCCAGGCTGCTGACAACTTTGTCGGCGAGAGGGTCGGTAACGGCCGCGAACAGAATCGGGAAGTCTTTGACGTTCTGGGCAAGCGTCAGCGCGGACGGCGTAGCGATGCCGAGCGCCAGATCGTATTTGCCGGAGGCGATCTTCTGCGCGATCGACAGGTTGTTCGTCGGATCTCCTTGCGCGATATTGAGGTCGACTTTCAGATTATCGCCTTCCTTGATGCCGGCGTCTTCGAGCGCCTTGAGGAAGCCGTCTTTGGTTGCGTCAAGCGACGGATGTTCGACGATTTGCGAAATGGCAATCGAGTAGCTTGCGGAGCCGGAATCCTTGCCGCCGCATCCTGCAAGCGCTAACAGCGCCGCGGTGGACAGCATTACGGTCGATAACAGTTTCTTTTTCAACTTCATTACCCCTTTATCGTGTTTGTTTTTTTCCTCAGCTGCTGAAAAGCTTCGACGCTTCTTCCAGTTACAGCGATAAAAAAGAATTGATACTAGTTTAATAGTCCGTTTCACGATTCGTCAATTGCAATCTTTCACAATCGGGAATCCCAAGCAAAAACGCCTTCGGCGTCCTCTGGACGATGAATGCGTTTTGTCGGAGACGATTCAGATAAGGATAGCTAATTTTATACTTTCTCAATCGTGGACAAGGGAAGAGACAGCCCCGCAGGCGAGGCTGTCTCTCTTGAGCGAATGCGATTCGGGACGAACGTTCGGCCTCCCGGGAGATCGCTCTCCCGGACTTACAGGCCGTAAAACCGCGTTTTGTCCGGTACGTTCTTCTCGTACTCGGTTTTGATCTCGTTCCTGTAGGAACGTTCCACCTTGCGCACGAAGGGCAGCCGCTGCAAGTTGCGAACCGTCTCCTCCGCCACTTCGGCGTTCATATACATGACGGCGTAGTGCATCTTGCGGGACAAGTAATGGAGCGTTCCGTACTTGTCCAAACCTCTGGCCGCCTTCGAATCGCTGAACCATACGATGTACCCTGTCCGTTCGGCAAACATGTCCAACCTCCGTCTGAACTGGAAATCCGTTACCCGCAGCCTCCGCTTCCGCAGGAACAGCTGCCCCCGTTGCCGCAGCCCGAAGCTTTCGGATTAGGGTTGTTGTCCGGAACCTTGATGCTCTGCGATACCGCAAAAGCGAGCGTTCTGGATATATCGGTCAGCAGCTCGTCCAAGGAGCTCTCCGCGGCTTTGTATTTACGCACGGATTCCACCTCGTCCAGCCGCTGCTGCGCTTCGTACACTTGCTCCAACGCGGCGTTGTAATCCGGATGAAACCTTCCGAACCGCTCGCAATCGGCGAACTTCTCCTTCGCCTGAAGAAACTGCTTCTTCAAGCTCTGGGCCTTGGCGTCCTGCAGAACTTCCGTCTTCCAATAAGCGTATTCCGCAGCGAAGTCGGAGCGGATCAGCGATTCCCCCAGCTCGTAAGCGCGGTCCAGCAGCAGCGCCATATCGACGGGCTCTGCCGCGCTATATTCCGCCGCGGGGAGGTTTTGCGTCATGCTGGCCATCGGCCCTCACCTCACCATTCGGCTTTGTCTTACCTCCCCTATCATAACACAAGATGAGCTCATCCGGTCAATTGGTTTCAAGCTCCTCCAGATCGGGAAGAACGATCATCAGCTCGGCGACTTCCTCCGCGCGGACGCGCGCCGGCTCCATCGGATCGCCGACGGATTCGCCGACGCCGGACGAATGGCGCCATCTTCCTTCGGCCACCCAGGAAGCTCCATTCTCGCGCATGCTGCGCGGCGCGAAATAACGGGCGCCTCCTTCCTGCTCCAGCCGAACCGCCGTCCGCCACTCGATGGCTCGCCTGATCAATTCCTTGCTCGTGGTAGGATGATACCTTCTCGGCCTCGTCACCCATGCCGCTGGAATGTCCCCCAGCCCCGGGAACAGCTCCTCCGTACCGGTTATCCCCCTATCCGCCTCGAAGGCGGACAGCGCCGATCCGATGCCGAGCCATCCCCGTTCTCCGCTCTCCGGCCGTTCTCCGCTCTCCGGCCGTTCGCCGCCGCTTCGAGACTGATCGGTTGCGCCCCGCTCCGTTCGACCGGCATCCGCGGGCGGATAACCGACTTGCCGCAGCTTGGCGCGAATCGTTTGGCCTGCCGCAGCGTCGACGAGAAAGTGCCGGTCCCCGATTCGCTCCAAGATCATTCCCGCTATGTCCGCGTCGGAGGCGACAACGTCCGCGACCTCCTTGCTGTCCGCGCGCAGCACCAGCGCTTCGACGAGCTCCGTCCTTCCGAGCGAAGCGAACCAGTCTCGGAGCGCCGCCCGAACGGGCCCGGGAACCGGGGCTCGGAAACCTCGCTCCAATACGTCCAGCATCTCTCCGAGCGAATAGCCCAAGCGGAAAGCCTCCTCGCACGAGCGCCGCGTCAGCCGGTACACGCACAATTCGTCCGCCTTCTCCATCTCCGCAACGTCGGACAGCGTCCAGCGGGTCGCCAAGCCGACGTCCGGCGGAACGAGAATTTCCCCGTCGGGCTGTAGGATGAAAGGACCCTCTTCGCCCCCATCATAACCCATCGGCTCCATACGTCTTCTTATGACTGTCTGACCCCGCCATGCTCCGCGTTCGATCCAGCCGAGCGCCTCCAGCAGCGCCAGCCGCCCGTCGGCCTCTTCCCGGCTCTGCCACTCGCCGCCGATTCGCCCTTCGGTATGCCACGTGCCAGCGCTTAATCCCAGCGCCGCCGAGAACGTCAAATGAAGGGCCGGTCGCGAGGCGCAGTATCTGACCATGACCAGATCTTGCAGCCGACGATCGGCTTCGCTCAGCGTCAAACCGAGCCATTCGTCCAAACCGCTCCGATGAACGCCGATGACCCCATCCCGCTCGTTCAGCACGCCGCAGACGAGTCCGAGATCGAGAGCCAGCATCGCCTGCGGAGGCACCTGTTCCGCATAAGGGTAAACCGGCAGCAAGCCGTTCAGCGCCTCCGCCTCAAGCCGCATAGCCGCCGCGACCCGTGTGACCGCCGCCTGCTGCGGCGCTCCCTTGGCCGTCCGCGCAACCGGCTTCCTGGCGATCTCGTGCCAGGCTGACAGCAAGCCGAGCGCCAGGGACGGCCGATAATCCGCCGCGTTCGGCACGACCTCCCAGGTTTCTTCGAGCGTAAGCGGACGGTTATCCGCGGGAAGCAGCAGCGGCTGCCACAGCGCGACGGCGTCGTGCGGCACGTAGATCAGCCGGTCTCCCCAGCTTTTGCGCACCGCGAACACGATGCCGCTTCTGCGCAGCTTCGCGATCGCGACGCGCGCCTCGGCCCCGGTCAAGCCGAGTTCCTCTTCCGCGTCCGCCGCGATCCGTTCCGGTTCGAACGGATTGGCTCCGTATTTTTGCAGCACGCCCCTTAATACGGCGAGCTGGTCGGCATCGCGGCAGCGATGCAGCCAAGCCTCGGCCCATTCCGGGTCCGACAGCGCGTCCGCCAGCTCCATGCCCGGCTCCAGCCTCGCCTTGACCGCGGGATCGGACGCAATGAGCCGCTTCATCGCTTCCGGCAGCCTCTCCACGGACCGTCTAACGTTCATGTGCGCGCCTCCCCTCTCCGACGACTTCCTCGGCAGCTGCGTCAACGCGTTCGGCGTTCCAATAGTCAATTCGGTACGGATACCCCTGTTCAAGCAGGAAACGTCCGCGATTGCGCGAAAATTCCACCTCGTCCGTCCCCTCGCTGACGAGCGAATAGAACCGGGCCTTGGCCCCGTTCTTCTTCGGCCGCAAAATGCGGCCCAGCCGCTGCGCCTCCTCCTGGCGGGAGCCGAAGCTCCCGGACACCTGGATCGCGATCGCCGCATCCGGCAGATCGACGGCGAAGTTCGCCACTTTGGAGACGAGCAGCACGCCCAGCTCGCCCCGCTTGAACCGCTCGAACAGCTCTTGGCGGCCGCGCAGCGGCATCTCTCCGGTAATGAGCGGCAGAGACAGCTCCCCGGCCAGCCCGTGCAATTGATCGAGATACTGGCCGATCACGATCGTCGGAACGCCGGAGTGGCGCTGCAGCAGCGCTTTGACGACCTCGGCCTTGCGCGGGTTCTCCCCGGCGATCCGATTGCGCCGGCTTTTGGGAGCGGCTACGTAGTCGGCTGCAGCGGCAGATTCCATCGGCACGCGAACCTCGGTGCACTCCGCTTCCGCGATCCAGCCCCGGTCCTCCATCGTCTTCCAGGGCAGCTCGTATCTCTTCGGTCCGATCAGCGCGAACGCGTCCTCCTCCCTGCCGTCCTCGCGAACCAGAGTCGCGGTAAGCCCCAATCTCCGCGTCGCCTGAATATCCGCCGTCATTCGGAACACCGGAGCTGGCAGCAGATGGACTTCGTCGTAGACGATCAGCCCCCAATCCCGGTTGACGAACAGTTCGAGATGAGGATATTCCTCGCTCTTGGAGGAACGGTAAGTGAGCACCTGATAGGT